>Ga0326728_10021836_pt1 | contig 11970 bp, 12 predicted proteins | sample MB3enrmetagenome_FD_207602 | JGI IMG/M metagenome (GOLD analysis project Ga0326728, IMG submission 207602) | Lab enriched peat soil microbial communities from McLean, Ithaca, NY, United States - MB31MN | ecosystem: Environmental > Terrestrial > Soil > Wetlands > Peat | place: USA: New York... | reverse complement strand
CGGCCAGGTCGTCTTTGGTGGCGATGCGGACCGCATCATGTGCCCGCAGGTCGTCGGTAATGGCGCGGAAGTTGGCGTAGTGGGTACCCATCACGATGGGAACGCCGAACTGGGCAGGCTCCAGCGGATTGTGTCCCCCGACCGGAACCAGGCTGCCGCCGACAAGGGCGACTGCGGCAAGCGAGTAGACAGAGGCCAGCTCGCCAATGGTGTCGAGCAGTACGATCTCGCCGGGTCTCGCCGGTTCAAGCATTTCGACGGATTGCGCCTGCCAATCTGACCGCTTAATCCAGGAGAAGCCGGATTTGTCGAGAAGCGCCGCCACGGCCCCAAAGCGCTCCGGGTGGCGAGGCGCCAGCACCATCGCCAGTTGCGGATCGGCCTGGAGCAGCTTCGGCCACGCCTCCAGCAGCGCGGCTTCTTCGCCATCCAGCGTGCTGCCGACCACGACGAGACGCAGATCGGGAGCCAAAGCTTTCAACACGCGGGTGGCTTCGGCCTCTTCGGTAGCACGCACATCGAATTTTAGATTCCCCGCCACCGAGACTCGCTCCGGCAAGCAGCCAATGGCTTTGAGCCGCTTGGCGTCGGTTTCGCTCTGCGCCAGGACGCGGCTGAGGCGGCTGAGAAATGGCCTCCACAGAACCCGCGCCAGCCGGTAGCGAGGCCAGGAGCGGTCGGAGACGCGGGCGTTCACCACCGCCACGAGGATTCCCCGGCGGAAGCAGCCGTTGAGCAGGTTGGGCCAGAACTCGGTCTCGGCCAGGATGAACAGGCGCGGGTTGAGGGCGTTCAAGTAGGAGCGAACCGCCCAGGGCAGGTCGAGCGGACAATAGAAGACCCGATCCGGCCCGAATCGCTCGCGAGCCAGCTCCTGTCCGGTGCGGGTGGTGGTGGAGATAAGCAGACGATAGCCGGGAAAGGCGCGATCCAGCTCGCCGATCAGCCGGCTTGCAGCCAGCACCTCTCCCACCGAGACGGCGTGCAGCCAGATCAACGGGCGCTCATGGCCCAGCGCCGCGAGCGTGGCCGGGACCTTGCCTAGTCTCTCCGCCAGTCCTTCGCGGTACTTATGCGTGGTGGCCATCCGCCACAGCCACCAGGGCGCGCCGGCCACCAGACCTACAATCAGGGCGAGATTGTAGAAAAACAGAATCATGCGTGACGGAAGTTTCCTTACTCCGGTCTAACCTTCAAATGATACAGTCATGCACGATGAAGACCTTGCGGGCCATTCCGCCTTTTCTGCTCTGGCTGGCGCTGCCGGCCATGGCCAGCGACCACACTCCGCCGCCCGTGCAGCCGGCCACTTCGTTTGCCGCGGTCGAGGCGCATAACGACGAAAAGGTGGCCATCGCCGCCGAACCCTACGACACGCGCGAGAAGGAGGCCATCTTTCGCGTCGATTACCTTAGTCATGGCGTGATGCCGGTGCGGTTGATCGTGACCAACAACGGCAACCGGCCCATCAGCCTGCGCGACGCGCGGATTCTCTTTATTACCGCGGCGGGCGACAAAATTCAGGCCGCCGAGCCCGAGGACGTGGAGAGGCTGATGACCCGCAAGGAACGCGAAGGCAAGAAACTTCCGATGCCCAGCCCGATTCCCGCCATCAAGCTGAAGCCCAAGGCCAGCAATAAAGAGATCGAGGAGGACTTCGACACCTTCGAGTACGGGGCACTGGTGGTAGAGCCGCATACTACGCGCGCCGGATTCCTCTTCTACGACGTTTCAGCGCTCGACACCCCTCTGCGGGGCGCCAAACTGCATCTGCACAAGCTGCGCGACGCCGACGGGAACGAACTCTTCTACTTCGAGATTCCCTTCGACAAGTACCTTCGGTCCAAGTCCGGCCAGATGAACTGACGGACGGCAGATTAATTACTCGTAGTAAGTAGCTGTGGTGGTGTCCGTCTCCCAGATGGTGCAATCCTTCACGCGCACCCGGCCACCGGTCATTGCGGCGAGCTGCTCGCTGGTCTGGTCGTAGAAGTATCTGGCCAGGTTTTCGGCCGAGGGATTGAGCTCCGTAAAGGGCTCCAGGTCGTTGAGCATCTTGTGATCGATACGCTCGACGACCGGGCGCAGCACCTGCTTGAGCAGCTTGAAGTCGAGCAAAAGGCCGGCTTCGTCCAGCGTGGCCCCGGCCAGAGTGACGCGGACCTTGTAGTTATGCCCGTGCGGGTGTTCGCATTTGCCCTTGTAGTTGCGGAGGTAGTGGCCGGAGGAAAAACCGGCCTCCACGGTGACTTCAAACATTGGATTTGCCCGGTCCTGTGCGGGGAAGAGTCCCAGGTTTCATTTTAGTTCTTTTGGCGGCGGCGCTGACCACTCCACGGACGAAGACCTAACCACCACCCCAGCAAGCAAAGATCGCTTGCCTGGGACCCCGGTTATCCGTGGGGACCCCGGAACTTACCACCCCACGGACGAAGACCTGTCCGTGGGGACCCCGGAACTTGTGCCGGACTGCGACTCAGCACGTCTTACACAATATCCGAGGCAGTAAAACTTCGTCTTGCGCCGTGGCGAATGTGGAGCACCTCAACCTGTTTCTCTTTCTCCAGCACACGGTAGATCACACGATAGACGTGTGGCTTGCGGCCATAGAGCAGGTGCCTGAATCTGAGGTTCTCATTTGTCACAGGGCAGCGGTAAGGCATTTGTTCCAGGCTGAGAATAGCCTCTTTGAATCCGCGGTACCAGTTCAACGCAGTATCGGAATACTCAGCGTGAATCTCCTCATATAAGCTGGCAAAATCTCGCTCGGCGCGGGCGGTGAAATTAACGAGGTAGGCCATGGGCGGCTTCGAACTCGGCGAAGAATTGCCTGGCTAAGCGGGTCTTTCCTTTTCTTGCGTCCTCCAGGCCCTGGCGGAAGCCTTCCCCGGCATCGGCGCGCGCGGCAATATCGAGCAATCGCTGATAGGCTTCGGCGTCCTGCACAACGGCCGCTGCTTTGCCGTTTACTGTGAGCACCATGGGGCGTTTGCTCTTCTTGAGCTGCTTCATCAAGTCGCCGGAAGAGCGGCGGAAGGTGGTCAGCGATTGGATGTCGGTTGTGATATCGAGCAAGCGCGCCTCCCCTTCAAGCACCTTATTAGGTGCTTCTATCATACCTTAAACTCTATCGTTGAATAAGCCATTGATTCGATTTAATCTTCGAGTAATTCTTCCGGATCGTGAATATTTCAACTGAAAAGCATTGCACTCTCGATCAGCATCACCCCGGCCTGGTCGAAGGAAGCTTCGATCCGGGCTGCCGAACCTTCCAGGTTGATGGCGCGGCAGGCGTCGCGGATCACAACGGCCTGCAAGCCCACGCGCCGCGCATCCAGCGCCGAGTAGCCGACGCAAAAATCGTAGGCCAGCCCGGCCAGGAAGACGCGGCTCAGATTTCGCTCCTGCAGGTAGCCGGCCAGGCCGGTGGGCGTCGAGCGATCGTTCTCAAAGAACGCCGAGTAGGAGTCGATGCGCGGCCGGAAGCCCTTGCGCAGAATCAGTTCCGCCTGGGGCAGATGGAGCGCGAGATGAAACTCCGCGCCCTTGCTGCCCTGAACACAATGGTCGGGCCAGAGAGTCTGTGCGCCGTAACTCAGCTCGACGGTGTCGAAGGGCGACTTGCCGGGATGAGAAGAGGCGAAGGAAGAGTGCCCCTGTGGGTGCCAGTCCTGGGTCAGGATGATGTGCTCGAACCTAGGCGCGATGCGATGGATAACCTCTATGACGGCATCGCCGCCCGGCACGGCCAGCGCCCCGCCGGGGCAAAAATCGTTCTGAATATCGGTGACGATGAGGACGTCTTGTGGGGTGATCTGCATGGGTATTCTCTAACAGCAATTATCCATTACTAGAAAACTTCAAACATTTCCATCTACTTTAAAGAATGTTTCCACATCCGTAATCCTATCGGTCACGCGATACGGCGGGAGGCTGGCGAGGAAGGTCTGGCCGTAGCTCTTTGTGCGGATGCGGGGATCGAGCAGGACCAGCACGCCACGATCTTCCAGGGACCGGATCAGGCGGCCGAAACCCTGCTTGAGGGTGAGAACCGCTGCCGGAACCTGGTAGTCCCGGAAGGCCTGGCCGCCGGCCTCCTCGATGGCCTTCATGCGGGCCTGGATCACCGGGTCGCTGGGCACGGCGAAGGGCAGCCGGTCGATGATGACGCAACTGAGCGCCTCGCCCTGCACGTCGACGCCCTGCCAGAAACTCGAGGTGCCGAAGAGGACGGCGTTGGGCGTCGAGCGAAACTCCTCGAGCAGCGCCTTGCGGGGCGCGGTGCCGTGCAGCAGGATGGGAAAATCGAGCACCGGCATCAGCCGCTCGTAGAGCGAGCGCATCTGGGCGTAGCTGGTGAAGAGGCAGAAGGCGCGCCCGCGCGAGAGTGAAAGCACCCGCTGGATGCAGCGGGCGGCAGCCTCGGGAAACTCCGGGTGGCGCGGGTCGGGCATCTCCGGCGGCAGATAGAGCAGCGCCTGTTCTTCGTAGCGGAAATGCGAAGGCACCACCAGCTCCCGCGCCTCCCTCAGGCCCAGCCGCCCGCGGATGTGATCGAAGCCGCCCTGCACGGTGAGCGTGGCCGAGGTGAGCACCACGGTCGGAATCTGGTCGAAGACCAGCTCGTGGAGCAGCTCGGAGACGTCGATGGGCGTGGCCTGCAGATAGGTGGTCCGCGACGGCGGACGTATCCCGCTCCGACCCCCCGTAGACGGAGACTTATCTGTCGTACCGCCGTAGATGCGCCGCTCCATCCAATAGACCATGTTGCCGGAGTTCGATTCGAGCAGAAACTCAAGCTCCGAGCGCAGCCGTGCGACGCGCTTCTTCAGCCCCGGCGCTTCGTCGACGCCCGTAAGCCCGTCCATCTCCGCCTCCAGGCGCAGCAGGGTGGTGCGCACGGCCAGGTAGAGGTCGCCCGAGGTTTCCAGGAACTCCTCGCGCGCGGTGAAGGGCTGGCGGCCGTCGCCGGTCATGGGCAGGGCGGCAAAGAAGATGCGGGCGCGATCGCGAAGCTGCTGGGTTTGGGCGGGCAGGCTTGCCGCGCCCTCCTTGCCGCGCAGCAGCATGTCGGTGTCGCGCGCCAGCTCCTCGAAGCGGATGTTGCTGACCGAAAGCCCGAAGTAGCTCGACGCCACCTCTTCCAGCTCGTGCGCTTCGTCGAAGATGACCGCGGCGGCCTCAGGCAGGATGCCCGCGTCGGGCGCGCCGGCTGCCTCCTGGCGGACGGCGAGGTCGGCGAAGAAGAGATGATGGTTGATGATGATGATGTCCGACTCCAGCGCTTTGCGCCGCATCTCGGTGATGAAGCAGCGGCGGTAATCAGGACAAGTGGAGCCGAGGCAGGCCTCGGTGCGGGCATCGAGCTTGCTCCACAGGGCGCTCGTCTCCGGCATCCCGGAGAGCTCGGCGCGGTCGCCGGTTTCGGTCGTCTTCTCCCACTCGGCGATCTGCTGGTACTGGTCGATCTCCTCCAGGCCGGAGAGAATCGGCTGATCGCGCAGCGCGGCCAGCTTGTGGCGGCAGAGATAGTTGGCGCGGCCCTTCATGTAGCAGACGCGCAGGCCGCCGATCAGCGTTTCGAGGAAGGGAACGTCGCGGAAGTAGAGCTGGTCCTGCAGGGCCTTGGTGCCGGTGGAGACGATGATGCGCTGGCCGGTGCGCAGGGCCGGCAGCAGGTAGGCCAGCGTCTTGCCGGTGCCGGTTCCGGCTTCGACGATCAGGTGGCGGCGCTCCGCGAGGGCCCGCTCGACGGCCTTCGCCATTTCGAGCTGGCCGGTACGGTACTCATAAGGCAGCGGCGAGCACGCCAGAATGCCGCCCGGCGCGAAAAACTCGTACAGGGTGGGCAAGGCGCGGGTTGGGCTGTCGCTGGCGTGCATCGGGCGCTCACTCCATCATAGTGAGCCATCCCGGAGGACGGCTTCGCGCCTTCTGCAGGGCGGCAGGGCAATTGCGGTGCCCTGGAATTTTGCGGAAAAATGTAGAGAAGCTCATGATCGAGCCGCGCCGACCCTCCAGTCGCGGTTGACTTCGCCGGGTGGACTAAGCATACTTAGTCCATGGCCTACACCGTCCATCAGGCAAAGACTCATCTCTCACGGCTGCTGAAAGAGGCAGAGGCGGGCAAAGAGGTTGTCGTCTTGCGCGGGAAAAAGCCGGTTGCGAAGATTGTGGCGGTCGATACTACCTTCTCACGAAAATCGCTGGCGGGAGCCTATGGGAAAGAAGTTCATTGGGACGAGGATGCGTTCGATCCCATGACAGATGAAGAGCTGATCCAGATCGGCCTCGGATACTTGCTCGACGTTCCGCTTGTTCCTCCACCGGACAAAGCTGCTGGCAAATGACCTACCTGCTCGATACGCACGCGCTGATCTGGTTTCTCCGCATTCCAGCGTCTCTGCCCAACACGATTCGCAAGCTTATCGAAGATCCCTCATCAATCCTGGCCATCTCACTGGCAACCCCGTGGGAAATGTCTATCAAGACCTCGATCGGCAGGCTGGATGCCGCGGATATTGTTGACGATTTCGAGTCGATTATGGCCCGGGGGCGGTTTAATCTGCTGGTGCCGACTGTCGCACAGGTGATTCGTAGCGGGCAGTTGCCGTGGTATCACCGCGATCCTTTCGACCGCCTAATTGCGGCCCAGACGCTTGAACTGGGCTGGAGCCTACTGAGCAAGGACACGGTCTTCGATGTTTATGGCGTCAGGCGCTTGTGGTCGTGACGCGATACGAAGAAAGTCGATTTGACCCATAGGCAGGAGCCCCTTTTGCCAAAGTATCGCAGAACGGTTGTATCCAAGGATCCCGTCGCCGCGGCGCTGCCGCTGGTGGCCATTGTGGGCCGGCCCAACGTGGGCAAATCCACGCTCTTCAACCGGCTCACCGGAAGCCGCCGCTCGATTGTGGGCGACGAGTCCGGCATCACCCGCGACCGCATCTATGGCGAATACGAGTGGGCAGGACGGCAGTTTCGCCTGGCGGATACGGGCGGCATTGTGCCCGACGATCCCGAACTAATTCCTACCGAGATCTACAACCAGGCCAAGGTGGTGCTGGAGGAGGCGGACGCGCTGGTGCTGGTGGTAGACGCGCGCACCGAGCTGGCCAGCCCCGACTACGATCTGGTTAAGCTGCTGCTGCGTGGTGGCAAGCCCCTGTTTCTTGCCGTGAACAAGGTCGAGGGCGAGGCCATGACCATGGCCGCCGAAAACTTCCGCCAGTTGGGGATCAGGAATGTGTTTCCTATTAGCTCCGAGCATGGGTTGGGCATCGGTGACCTGCTGGAGGCCATCTCCGAGGCGATTCCCGCGTTGCCGGAGGCGGTGTTGACGGAAGAGGAGACCCTGGCCGCGGAAAAACTCGATTTCGACTCCCGATTGTGTCAGGGCACGACTTCAGTCGTGCCGCAATCGAAACAAAATGAACGTGGGGCTTTAGCCCCGGAGGCGGGATCGGAGACTGTCCAGGAAGATTCGCCTATCCATCCTTTGCATCGCACCCACGGCGAATTCGAGCCGCACGAAACTTCGGTGGCCATCATTGGGCGGCCCAACGTGGGCAAGTCCACGCTGCTGAACGCGCTGACGGGTACCTCGCGGGCCATTGTTTCGCCTGTCCCCGGCACCACGCGCGACGCGGTGGACGAGCTGGTCGAGTTCGAGGGCAAGCAACTGCGCTTTGTGGATACGGCCGGCATCCGGCGCAAAGGCAAAACGCACCTGATGGCCGAAAAGATGAGCGTGGTGATGGCGCGGCGGCACCTGGAGGCGGCGGACGTGGCCCTGCTGGTGCTGGATGCGACGGAAGGCGTGACGGCTGCCGACGCCACCATCGGCGGCTATGCCCACGAGAGTGGCCGCAGCGTCATCATTCTCGTCAACAAGTGGGACGCGGTGACCACGGGGCGCACGGATGGCAAACCCGCAGCCGACCGCGCGGTCTTCGAGAAGCAACTGCGCACGGTACTCAAGTATCTAAATTACGCGCCGGTGATCTTTCTCTCCGCGCTCGAAGGGACGGGCCCCGGAGGCAAAAAATTGCTCCGGGTGATGAACGAGGTAGTGGCTGTGGCCGCCGAGCGGCGCAAGCGCGTGACCACGGGGCAGATGAACCGGTTCCTCGAAAAGATCGACTTTCAGCGCGCACCGGTACCGATGGCCCAGCGGGTGCGCATCTTTTACATGACGCAGGCCGCCGTTGCCCCGCCCACCTTTGTGCTCTTCACCGACCGCGACATCAAGCTGCACTTCAGCTTCGAGCGCTTCCTCGAAAACCAGATACGCGAGGCCTTCGGCTTCAAGGGGACGCCGATCTGGTTCAAGGTAAGGGCAAGGAACGCGGAGAAGAAGGACGGGTAGATTTGAAAGGGCGCGGCAAATCTGGAACGATGATTTATTGGCACTCTCCTGATGGGGAAAACTTCCTACTAGCAGGATCGAACGCGAATCTGCGACATGAATCCGTAAAATCGTTCTTATCCCTGCCGTAATATCTGAATCGAATCTCCACTTTAAAGGCCACGCCGTTAAGCACCTTGCCACCCTCGTCTCCGCTAAAGGGGATAGAAAAATTGGCGCTCCCACCTGCTGGCACCGAGATCGTACCACTCCCGCCCGCCGACTTTGGTCCGCTGTTGACCCCACCAAGCAGGAATGTAACGCTGGCGGCAAGCCCATTGGCACTCGTCGACCCAAAATTCCGCAGACTAAAGTCCAGCTCATCGCCCGGAGAGATTGCCTGAACAAACTCAATAGGGTTGACTTCAATGGAGGGACGATACACAAGATCAAACGCTTCCTTGGCAAGCTTAGTCTGCTCAAGGGACGCCGTCGATTGAATCGCAGCCTGCTTCGCGAGGTAATGCGTATCGCAACTCTGAATTCCCAGCAAAATAGCGGTGGCTAGAGATACTCCCAAAGAGCCTAAAACGGCTACCTTCTGCAATGCCGGCGTGGCTCGCCATGAGCTACGTAACCGACCCACCGACGCGTCAACTTGCTTCATGTGACACCCCCAGGAAAAATCCTACGGGATACTTCTACGGCTGCGACGGGTTGGATTGGCTCGATGAGCCAGGATTGTTAGCCGCATCGCCCAGCCTGGTTACATGCACGCTCTCCTGGGTCTCCGGGACGGTGCCGTCGTTGAGCTGGACCTCGGTCGGCTGGCCCTGTATGAGAATGCGTAGGGTGGTTTTGTCGCGCGCCGGAACCCGAATCCGCTGGGTGACCGAATTGGAAGCCGAACGCACGGTAACCGGAACCTCAGCCGAGGCATAGCCTCGATTGGCCACGTTGACGGCCACCAGCCAGTTGCCCGCCGAGGCTGTGGTGGGGAAAGCGCCCAGGACGGTCAGGTCGGGCAGGCCCTTGTCCGCATCGACCCAGTCGGCGAAGAACCAGGAGAGGTCGCGGCGGGTTCCGGCCTGTTCGAGGAGCCGCTCGAAGGGGCTGGAGCCGGCGCTGGAGCCGTAGCCCCGGCCGGCGTCCTGCGCGGAGACGTCGGCTGAGGGGTCGTAGGCGCGCAGAGCGGCCGAAAGCGTGGGGTCGCCGGCCACATCGCGCAGCATCCACAGCACATACGTCGCCTTGGCGCGGTAGTAGACGGGCGAGATAGCCGCGGCCAGGGGCTGACCGGTTCCCTGGCCCGGGCTTTCCGGCTCGGCCAGCGCCAGCGCGCCGCGCGAGGCTTCCAGAGCGCCCAGGGCCTGATCGCGCCCGCGCTGCTTTTCAATCCACAGCGTGCCCATGAAGTGGGCCACTCCCTCGCTGAGCCAGGCGCGCGGCGACTGCATCCAGGCATGGGTGAGGGCATGGGCCAGGATGCCGTCCAACTGCTCGGGATTGGCCTGGCGAATGGAAGTGGCCAGCAAAGCGCCGCTCTCGAAGGGCGCGTCCTGAGGGTCGGGCAGGTCGAGCAGGGTGAGCTGGGCGCGTGGGCGCTGGCCCAGCCAGCCCTGCAGAAAGGGCGTAACTGTGGATGTAGCCGCGGACCAAGCCGGCACGGCGGCTTCATTCTCCGGCAGGGTCCAGATGGTGGTGTTGGTGGCGGGGTGGGGTGTGCGGACAGCGACAAAAAGGCTGGGCGCCTCGAAGCCGAGGGTCGCCGAGCCGGAGTCGCAGGCGGCCACGCTGGATATTTCCAGATTGCCCGAATCGGTGACGGCCAGCGGGACCGGATGGCCGTTGATGAGGGCCACCGTGGGCGCATTGCCGTGGGGGAACTCGTCGGTAAGCCGCAGGCGGAAGTGAGCGCCAGCGAGGCGCAGCTTATGCTCGCCCATCTCGTCGAAGACGCGCGCTCCGTCGCCCAGGATGACGGGGACGCTGGAGACCGGGTACCAGACCACGTTGCCGAAGCCGCGCAGCCCGGTGAAGGGGACGCCGATGCTGTCCCAGTCGGAGTGCAGCGCCACATCCTCAGGGGTTCCGATGGCCAGAAGGCGCTGGGCGGAGCGGGCGATAGCGCCGGAGTAGGTCACGTCGAGCTGGATGCTCTGGCCGATGGCAAGCGGCACGGCGAGCGGCACGGCCGCCTCGTGCAACTGGCCGGTGTGGTCGGTGTCGGAGTTGAGCGTGGCTACGGGAAAGGTTACGTCCTTGCCATTGACGCGAATCCGCTCCCAGTTGAGCGAGGAGGAGATCTGAAGCGGGATGCGGACCAGCGGGGTCTTGCCGTCGTTGCGCACCGCTACGAGCGCCCGGACGGCGATCTGCTGGGCTGAAGAGCGCAGGCGCACGTCGAGATCGAAGTCGGTGAAGGTGACGGCCTGGCGCTCGGCGTCCTCGGCGGAGGGCGCAGCGGCCATTTGAGCAGCCGGGCGGGTTGCAGATTGGCCGCGGGGGGTGGTCTGCCCGCTCTCATCCGTGGAACGGGAGAAGATGACCTGGCTTTGCGGCTGCCGGGTTGTCTGGGAGTCCGTTTGCGATGGCGGCGGAGGGAGGTTGTGGCTTTGCGCCGCGGAAGTGAGGGCCGCCAGGAAAAGGGTTGCAACGGCAATGCGCAATGCGGAAAAGAACGAAAAACCGCAGGTCCTTCGACTCCGGTCGCTGCCGCGACCTTCGCTCAGGATGACATCCGAAGATTGTGGGGTTCGCGCAATGGGGAACTTCATGAACCCAAGCCTTTCTGTTTGCGTGGTTTGGACGCTCCGGCCGCAGCGGGGCGAGCGCTGGGGGTGGCTACGGCCACTGTTTGGGCGGCGTTGCGGCGCTGGCGGAAAGCTTCGTAGAGCACTACCGCGCCCGCTGCCGAGACGTTGAGCGAGTTGACGCCGCCGGCCATGGGAATGCGCAGCAGGTGGTCGCAGGCGCGGCGGACCAGGTCGTGGAGGCCCGCGCCCTCGCGTCCCAGCACAATCACGCAGTCGCCGGTCAGGTCGAAGCGGTCGTAGTCGGTAATGCCGCGCTCATCGAGACCAACGATCCAGAGGTTCCGTTCTTTCAGCTCTTCAAGCGCGCGCACCAGATTGACTACGCGGGCGATGCGCAGATGCTCGGCGGCTCCGGCGCTGGCCTTTACGGCTGCCGGGCTCAATGGGGCCGACCGCCGCTCGGTGAGCACCACGCCATCCACGCCGGCGCCATCGGCCACGCGCAACAGCGCGCCCAGGTTCTGCGGGTCCTCAACGCCATCGAGAGCGAGAATGAGGCGGGCGGTATTCGTTTTACCGGCAACCGGCTCGAAGATATCCTCGATGGAGAGAAACTCCTGCGGGCGGACCATAGCGACTACCCCCTGATGAGCAGGAGTCTGCGCCAGCAACGTCAACTGCTCACGCGACTCCTGCCGAACCCGCACTCCAGCCTCGCGGCAAAGCGCAACCAGCCGCTCCAGCCGGTCATCCTGCCGCTCGCGGGCCACCAGAACATGTTCGAAGCGCCGCCGTCCGGCCTTGAGCGCCTCCTCGACCGGATGCAACCCGTAGAGAACTTCCATGAGGGAGATTGTAGAAGATTGA
>Ga0326728_10021834_pt1 | contig 11973 bp, 11 predicted proteins | sample MB3enrmetagenome_FD_207602 | JGI IMG/M metagenome (GOLD analysis project Ga0326728, IMG submission 207602) | Lab enriched peat soil microbial communities from McLean, Ithaca, NY, United States - MB31MN | ecosystem: Environmental > Terrestrial > Soil > Wetlands > Peat | place: USA: New York... | reverse complement strand
GCACTGCGGTGGTGGGCCTACGAGAGGCTCAGGGGGTTCTACGAAATGATGTACAAACAGGAAGGTAACGGCCTCTTCGCCTGGGCCGCGTACCGGCACCACCGGCAAGTGCATCGACCCGTTCCGGAGTGGGTTCTGGGCTACTTCGACGAAGTGAGCAAGGGGATGGATAAGCTCCCTGATACACCGCGCCAAGAGACCCCGTGCCAAGAGACACCGCTACCTCCGCTGCTAGCGAAGGCATTGAAAATGGACTGGGCGGTCATCCCCAACTTCAACAACTGCATGCGGGATTACGATCTTGCCGAAGCGTGCTACCGGCGTGTGGAACACGAAGGGTACAAGTCTTCAGAAGCCGCGAGACTCGTGGCCGAACACTACACGGCACCCGGTGAGACAGTAGGGAGAGAAACGGTCCGCAAAGCTTACAAACGGTTCCACGCTCTCTTTGCGCGCCAAGGGACGCCTGAAAAGGGGTGACGCCACCGACAAACTCGCCGATTTTCTTGGTACCGAGAAACCACAAAACTCCGTGACTTTACTGGAATTGTTTTGCTTGACAAGATGGTTCTGTCGTTTATCGTAGTGACGTGTACCACGATGGCGACGCATTACTAAGGGAACGCGAGACAGCCCAGCTTTTGAACTTCTCGCCCCGCACGCTGGCGGCGTGGCGGCTCCGACACCGTGGCCCGCGGTTCGTGAAATTCGCACGAAACTCGGTGCGGTATCGACGTGCTGACGTCGTCGCGTTCATCGAGTCGCTGAGCCGTGACCCTGTCGAGGGGGCACGATGACCACGAATCCCGCCATGGCGGTGGTGATCCAGAAGACGCTGACGGCGCTCTTCGCGGGCACGATCGCACTCCGCGTACCGAGCGCCGGCTGGGCGGGGACGATAAGCGGTTGCTATGTCGAGGTGGAAGCGCGGGCGCGGGACGCCGCGAAGCTCGATGCCCGTGGCGACCTGACCGCCATCTCCGTCACCGCGAATCCGGCCGATCCCGACCTTCTTGCCCGTGCAGCTCATCGCTTTATCCAGATGCACGCCGCGCGCAAGGACTACCGGGAACGCCCCAAGGTGGAACATGGGGAATAGCGGTCATCAACAGCCGCCGCACCGAGGGCGGCACCGGGCGTGCTGCGCGCCCGGCTTGTTGCGGGAGCGCTGGGGCAGGCCGGTACAGTGCGTCGAGGCTGAAGCCGGACAGGCACCGCGGTGGCGAGCACGGTGGGGTGGTCGCTGGGCTCTGCGCACGATGGGCGGCGCTGGCGAAGCGCGCGACACCCTGCGCGCCTTCTCGCGTGCGTCCGCACCAGCGCGCACCGTTACCGCGGCTTGGCGCGAGTCTCCGGTGGCCTCACGCCGATGCGCGCCACGACGGCAGCGGGAGGGGTGATGGCGAGGGCGCAGACGACGAAACGTCAATCACGCACCGATCGCCTCCAACTCGGGGACCTGAAGCCTCTGCAGTCGAACGCCCGGCGGCGCACCGAGCGCAGCGCGGGCATGATCGTGGAGTCGCTGCAGCGCTTCGGCGCGGCGCGCTCGATCGTGATTGACGAGGACAACACGGTGCTGGCCGGCAACGGCACCACCGAGGCGGCCGCAGTGGCCGGCATCGCACGCGTGCGGGTGGTCGAGGCCGATGGCAACGAGTTGATCGCGGTGCGGCGCCGTGGGCTGACGGAGGAGCAGAAGGCAGCGCTGGCGCTGGCCGACAACCGCACCGCCGAGCTGGCCGAATGGGATGTGGAGATCCTGGCCCAGCTCAGCGCCCAGTTCCCCGAGGCCACGAAGGGACTGTGGACCGAGGAGGAGCTGCGCACTCTGATGGCTGGGACGCTGCCCGAGGCGCCGACCGACCCCGGCGCGCAACTCGACCGGGCAGACGAGCTCCAGCACCAGTGGAACACGTCTCGTGGGCAGCTCTGGGTGATTCCGAGCAAGACCATGGCGGGCCGGGCGCATAAGGTGCTCGTCGGCGACTCGATGAAGCCGGAGGACGTGGCGCGGCTGATGGCCGGGACGACCTACCATCTGCTGCTGACGGACCCGCCGTATGGGGTGAGCTATGCCGACAAGAATCGCTTCCTGAACGCCGTGGCGAAGGGGAACCGCGTCCAGAAAGCCATGGTGGCTGACGACGGGACCCCCGAGGCGATGTTCGACCTGTGGCGGCACGCCTTCTCGGCACTGCGTCCGCACGCCGCACCCGGCGCCACTTACTACGTCACTGGGCCGCAGGGTGGCGATCTCCTGCTGCTGCTCCTCTTGGCGCTCAAAGAGGCCGGCTTCCCCCTGCGCCACATGCTCATCTGGGCAAAGAATAACCATGTCCTGGGACGATCCGACTACCACTATCAGCACGAGCCAATTCTGTACGGCTGGGTGGAGGGAGCAGCGCATGTGTTCAACGGCGGCGCCGGGGAAACCTCGCTGTGGGAGATTGACAAGCCGCTCAAATCGGACCTGCATCCGACCATGAAGCCGGTGGCGCTGTTCGAGCGGGCGGTGGTGAACGGGTCCGCCGTCGGGGACGTGGTATGCGACGGCTTCTCCGGGAGCGGCACGACGCTGGTGGCGTGCGAGCGCACCGGGCGATCGGGATACGCCCTTGAGATCGATCCTGCCTATGTGGCCGTCACGCTGCAGCGCCTCGCGGACATGGGTTTGCAGCCGGGGCTGCAGAACGGACACAAATAAATGCGCTGCCAGGCACACAGCACCACGGGGGAGCAGTGCAAGAAGCACGCGAGCAAGGGGCGCACGGTCTGTTTCAAGCACGGGGGTAAGACACCCCGCGGACTGGCCAACCCGCACACCACACACGGCCGCTACTCGAAAGATCTCCCCACCCGGCTCGCGGCCCGCTATCAGGAAGCGCGCGCGGATGCGGCGCTGCTCGGGCTGCGCGACGAGGTGGGCCTGATCGACGCCCGGCTCTCCGATGTGCTCGGGCGCGTCGATACCGGCGAGAGTGGCCGGCTGTGGCGGCAGCTGGGCGCGGCGTGGGCGCATCTGCAGGAGTGCCGCAGCGACCCAGCCGCGTTGGCGGCGGCGCTCAATGTGGTGGGCGACCTCATCACCGCTGGCGATGCGGACTGGGCCGCGTGGCAGGACGTGCGCAAGCTCATCCAGGAGCGCAAGGCGCTGGTCGACTCCGAGCGCAAGCGGCTCGTCGAGATGCAGCAGATGATCACCGCGGAGCAGGCGATGCTCTTGATCACCGCACTGGACGCCGCGGTGAAAAGGCACATCCAAGACCGCGACACGCTTGCGGCCATCAGCGCCGAGATTAAACGCATCGCTGCGGCCCCGACGGGCGCGGGCTGACCGCCTAGCTGCGCCCGGAGCGCGCCCGGGCTTCGAAGATTGGTGGCCGCGGCACGTCACCCTCGCGGAGATGCTCGCCGCTGGCCGGCAGAGCGTCGAGGGGGTCGAGCAACGCAAGAAGCAGTGGGGCGAACGCTCGGCCGTCTACCAGAACCGCGTCGAGGGACACTGCGCCGCCTCCGAGGAAGACTCGGTGATCCCCCTGAGCTGGGTCGAGGCGGCGAACGATACGGGGCCCTGAGGTGACTCGGGCAGTCGGCGACGACGGTGGGCACACAGCTCTTGACGCGCTCCGCCGGTGCCGGCCGCTGGAGGCAACAGGAACAACTTGGTGCACTGGTTCGGCAGAAACGGCACGCGTGGGGCTAGGCGAAGCCGAGCGCCTGCTCCTGTGCCTGCCAGAGGGCTGGCAGATCGAGTCGCTGAGTGAGGGCGCTGGCCGTCAGCGCCTCGGGCTGGCGGCCGTCCACGATCGCCTCGACGATGGTGGGTGCGAGAAACCCCACGCGGATGAGCCGCCATACGTAGCGGTCGCTGACCCGCTCCCGCCGGGCGATCTCGCCCACCGACGGCACCCGACCCGAGAGCAGGTCGTCTGCCCAGCGATAGGCGCGGGCCACCGTTTTGAGCAGCGCACTGTCGACGTGCGAGGGCGGCGCGGTGTCGTCCAGCACCAGCCGCATCTCAAGCCCGCGCCGTCGGATCTGCAGCGGGACACGTCGCATGAGGACGAATCCACGCGCGAGCGCGGTGGTGCACGCGTCGCCGCTCGCAAGCGGCATGGTGAGCGACAGCCGCAGACCGTCCGGCGTGAGGTCGACGCGGTCGGTCAGCTGCGCCAGCGCCTGTGCGGCATCGGTCGCCACGCGCAGGCGATCGCTCCACCCGTGGGCGGCCGTGAAGATCGCAGGCAGGCGGCTGGCGTCGAGGCCCGCGACCTCGGCCGCTTCCGCGAGCGCCGCGCGGTCGGCGAGCAGGTGCTCCGCCACGGCGCGCACCGCACGTTCCAGCTCGGCTGCCGGCAGGCGCCAGCCGCGTTCGGCATGTTCCTTCGAGCCGTGGACCAGTTCGCGCGAGACGTAGTACCGATAGTGGCGCGCGCCCTTGGCCGTGCCCTGCACATACAGCGGCTCACCGCGCTCGTCGAACAGCTTGCCGGCCAATGGACTGGGCGCTGCGTGCCGCAGCCGTTGGCCGCCCCGGCGGGCTGCCTGATCGTGCAGCCGCTCGTGGACGCGCTCCCAGAGCGCGCGCTCCATGAGCGCCTCGTGCTGCCCCGGATGCCGGTCGTGCTTGTGGCGGATCTCGCCGATGTAGGTGGGGTTCGCCAGCAGGGCGTACAGGGCTCCCCGTGAAAAGGGCTCCCCACCGGAGCGCGTGCCGTTGCGGGCAATGCGGACCTTGGACACGATGCCGCGACGGGCCAGATCGCTCTGCAGCCGCCGCACGCAGCCGCGCTGCAGGTAGCGCCTGAAGATGGCGCGCACGGTCTCGGCCTCTGCCGCATTCACCACCAGCCGGCGCTCCCGCAGGTCATAGCCCAGCGGCAGCACGCCACCCATCCACATGCCTTTGCGCTTGGAGGCGGCGATCTTGTCGCGGATGCGTTCCCCCGTCACCTCGCGCTCGAACTGCGCGAATGAGAGCAGCACGTTGAGGGTGAGCCGTCCCATGGAGGTGGTGGTATTGAACTGCTGCGTGACGGCGACAAAGGAGACGCCGTGCGCATCGAAGACGTCGACCATCTTGGCGAAGTCTGCCAGGGAGCGCGTCAGCCGGTCGACCTTGTAGACCACGATGACATCAATCAAGCGCTCGCGGATGTCCGCGAGCAGATGCTGGAGCGCGGGGCGTTCCATGGTGCCGCCCGAAAAGCCGCCGTCATCGTAGGCCGTTGGGATCAGCCGCCACCCCTCGCCCGCCTGGCTGCAAATGAAGGCTTCGCAGGCCTCGCGCTGCGCGTGCAGCGAATTGAAGTCCTGCTCCAGGCCCTCCTCGGAGGATTTGCGGGTGTAGATGGCGCAGCGGCGCACCTTATGCTGGGTGCCTTGCATTGGCGGCCCTCCTGTCCCGCGTGCGCCCAAGGCCGAAGAAGCGGGGCCCTGACCAACGGGTCCCCGTAATCGCGCGCGCCACCTCCGAGAGCGAGCCATACCGCTTCCCGCGCCACGCACAGGCCGTCTCCAGAACGGTCACGCGGTGGCTGGTCCCGTGCCACTCGCGCACCAGCACCGTGCCGGGCGTGACCGACCCAGAGGGCCGCGCCGGCACTCCGGCTTCGGCCTCATCGGAGACCTGGAGGAGGAGCCGGCGGGTGGCGGGTTTGAGACCGCCGAGCGCGCGCTCCTGCAGGCGGTAGGCGAGCGCTCGCATGAGCAGCGGGCGGTTCAGCCCTGGCGGGGGCGCGGCGCCGCAGAGCGTGCCCCACACCTGCTTCAGGGCGGTTGGGTCGAGCGCGGAGAGGCCCGCAACCTCGCCTGCCAGATCGCCACCACCGCTGCGTGGCGTGGTGGTCTGACCTGGCGATTTTGGTCGTAACATGGAGACCTCCGTCTGGATCCATGAGCGCTCAGTCCGCGCCCCAAGTCCAGTCCGTGACCAATGCTCCCAAGCTGCCTACTGGTCGGAAGAATTTAGCCGATTCTGGGCAAGCGTTCGCGGTTCGCGGCAGGGTACTGGCAGCGGGCTGCTAGCCGGTGGTTCGGGGCGCCGGCAAGCTCTTCGGGGCCGCACCTCGACGGTGGTCCTGTATGGCCGCTTCGAGGGACGGGGGGACGCCGCTTGGAGGCCCAGATGGGATTTTGGCGAGGCACAACCCTGGCGAGGCGCACGCGAATTTTCGGGACCCACAGGAGGAGGCACTTGGCCTTGCCTAGCCCACAGGTGCTGAGCGCCGTTTCGAGTTCACGCCCGTCTGCTGCTCCGGCCAGGCGATCTTCACGCCTGCCAGGAGTGCCGTCGTCTCGTTCCTCCGCGGTGAGAGGGTGGGCTTCGTGGATGTCCCACTCCGGCCGTAGCAATCCTCCGACGCGCGGAATCCGCCAAAACAGGAATAGAGCGGACAAGCCCACGCATTACCGCGTGTCACTGGTGGACTATCGCCGCGCCCACCGCATCATCGGCAGCCCCCGTACCCAAGCGCCTTGAGTTGCGCCTCGGTGTGCTCGTCGCACGCAGGTTGCGTCGCGCTGGGCGGAACGGCCTGACCGGTAAGTTGCGCGAGCGTATCCAGCAGCGCAGTTGGCGCAGCGGCGGGCACCGGATGCCGCTCGCCGGGGTCGGCGCGCAGATCATACCGCTCCGTAGCCTTAGTCTTGCGGTTCAGGATCAACTTTTGGTCACCGACGATCACTGAGGCGAGATCGAAACCGTCTAACTTCTCCTCGGCCAGAATCGGCGGCGTAGGCCCCGCAAGATGCAGCAAGTCGCGCCCCGATTTGCCGGGTTCGACGGGCACACCGACGAAGTGTAGCAACGTTGGGTAGAGGTCCACGCTTTGTACGCGCACGGATACGACGCGACGCACCCGAATGCCAGGGCCGCGCAGAATGAGTGGAACGTGAATGAGGGAGTCGTAGAGCGTGTATCCGTGGAACGGTTGCATGTGCTGCCACAATCCCTGCCCGTGGTCGGATGTAAGAACGACCAGCGTTGAAGTTGAATCAATAACGGTAAGTAGCCGCGCCAGTTCGTGATCCGTGAACGCAACCTCGCCGTCGTACAGCGCCCGGTAGTGCCGTAGGTCCCGTGCGTTCGGTATGTCAGCCGGATCGGTGATGAACTTGTTGCCGACCAGCTGACCGTTCGGCGCGCCAGGATAAGGCTGATCGTACATCGTGTCGTAGGGAGCCGGCGGGGTGTAGGGTTCGTGCGGATCGACCAGGAAGACGAAAAGAAACCACGGCGACGTCAGACTTGGAATCAGTTTCACGGCGCGGTCGATGACGACATTGGCCGGCGTGGTGGGGATGTGCATCGTCACCATGCCGAAGCTGAGAAATTCGTCAAACGGAAAGCCAAATCCGAAATTGGTACTGATGTTCGGGTTGGCGCTGATTATGGCCGTCCGGTATCCCGCATTTCGCCGCAACTCGCCGGGGATAGTGTGCGTCGTGGCGGTGAGTCGCCCGCCCCGATCAATGACGCCGTGCCGGTGAGGGAAGTCGCCACTTAGAATACTCGCCACGCTGGGGCGGGTCCAACTCGCGTTAACGTAGGCGTGAGCGAACCGCGTGCCGGCAGCAGCGAGCGCATCGATGGTCGGCGTCTGCACCGCATCGTTGCCGTCGCAGTGCAGAGCGTCGTAGCGCAAGGTGTCTATCACGACCAAGAGGATGTTCGGCTGCTGGGCCGCGAAAACCGAAGTTGCAAGCAAAAATACGGTGCCGATAATGATGCCGAACATTTTCATCTTGCACCACACCCCTTACCAAATCATAAGATGGGCATATGGCACTAAACAGCATCTGTCTCAAGTCCGAGGGCTCCATACAATCCACCGAAGCGTTCACGGCTGTGTTTGATGCTGCCGACTTCGTAGTGGGCGAGGTGATGGACCAGAAGACGATCTTTCCGAATCTTGTAGCTCCCCTGGTGAAGGCAGGAAGGGGACGGGGGAAGCCAGCCTACGTCTTAGTCGACGCAATGCGATTCGAAATGGATCGCGAACTCGTTGACGGTCTTGGCGACGACTTTGAGGTCAAACTGCTCCCGTGTGCCTCGCCAAAATCCCATCTGCCGTTTTGGTCCGACAAGGCGCGGATGGAGTTTGAGGGTAGAGAGGAAAAGGTATGAAGCAGGTGGCGCGGATCACGGCGCTCACCATGTTGCTGCTGGGCGGTGTGACGGGAGCGCAGGAGTTGAAGCCGGGTGACGTGCTTTCGAAGGACAACTGGGAGCTTGCCAAAGGGCTGATGCCGCCGGAAATACTGCGGCACTACGAGCGCGGTGAGTATACCAACCAGATCGTCGAGTGGAAAAACGGGATGCAGCGCTGGCCCAAGGCCTTCATCGAGGGCACCCAGCACAACGCCGAAGCGCTGGCGCTTGATGCGAAAGGCAGTATCGTGGATAGAGCCACAGGCCAGCGGCCGCAATACATCTGTGGCTTTCCGTTCCCCAACGTTTCCGCGGCCGATCCCGACGCCGGGCTCAAGATCCTGTGGAATCACTACTTCGCCTGGTGGAATAACGGCAATCTGCACAACTACGGTCTGATGGCTTGGGTCTCGGCGAGCGGGTTGGAGCGCATAACGACCCAAGATGTATATTTCCTTTACTATCAAGGCCAGCCGCGCCAATACGTGCCGCCGGAAAATCCTGATGACCTGCTCGTCCAGTTCCTCTCGACAACGCTCCGGCCGGCCGATCTGAACGGCACTGCGTCGCTCTCTTGGCGCTACCGCAACCCTGACAAGCGCGATTCCGTGTGGACTTACGTGCCGGCGCTGCGGCGCGTGCGCGCTGTCTCTCCCACTAACCGCTCCGACGGCTTTCTCGGCTCGGATATGAGCCAGGATGATGGCCCGTTCTTCGACGGCAAACCCGAGGACTTCACGTGGAAGCTCGCGGGCGAGCAGGAAGTCCTGCTGCTTGTTGATCCTTCCTGTTTGGAGAGAGTGCACCATCGCATCAAACTCCCAAACGGCGCGTGGCGCGGGCTCTTTCGCAAAATCCCGATGGTCGGTTTTCAGGACCATAACTGGAAAGGCCTGCCGTGGGCGCCGCTCAACGCCGCGCTCGCCCGCCGCCGGGTCTGGATCATCGAGGGGGTGCCGAAGGACCGGTACTATCTCTATGGCAAGATCCAGCTGTACATCGACGAGGAAACTTACCATGGGGCCTACAACCGAAAATTCGACTGGAGCGGCGACCTCGTCAACAGCTATGCGGTGCTTGCCGACTTGAACGGCGTGACCGGTAACGACGACGATTTGTACGGCTCCGGCACCATTGTCTATCAGGGCATGGAGAACCTGAAGCTCAACCGCGCCACGGTGATCACGGTGCCGACGGACAGCGGTGATCCGCCCAACGATCGGCGCTTCAAGCTGGACCCGCAGTTCTTTGCTTCGCAGGCGCTCGTCCGTTTCGGAAAGTGACGGGTTGTGATTCTCCGTGATCATGCGGCGGATCAGGTCCCGGACTTGCGCGTCGGTGCGGGGGCGGCCGGGTTGACGCGAGATCCGGCGCCAGTACGCACGATACGCCCGGCGGTGCCAGGCCACCACGGTGGCTGGTTTGACGATCACCAGGGACTTGGCCCAGTCGGTCCACACCGTACGCAGGGCGACCCAGAACAGGCGGTCTACCGGGACCAGTCGTGAACGGCGGCCGCGGTGCGCGAGGGTGCCCAGTTGGTGGCGCAGGGCGAGATTGTCGAGGACGAGGGCCCGTCGCGAGCGTGCCAGGCCGCACACGGCCCAGATGAGAAGCTTGAGGAGCAGCAGCATCGCTGCACGATGCGAGGCGACCTATGTGATTGCAATGGGAGCGAGCGAATTCTGTTCAAACCGCACGGACGGAATATTGGCGATGTAGGAGGGGCCGGGCACTGCTTGATGCAGGCGTCGAAGGTGCTGTTGCACAGCTTTCTCATCGCTAGGACCGTCTGATCTGCTGACGGCGTTCTCATGCCGGGACGCGTGTCGCCAGAGCTTCAGGCTTTGATCGACTTTCCAGAACGCATGAATACGTGCAAGGTGAGGCCGGATCGGCAATGTCCTTTACGCTGCGGTCCCCGCCATGCCGGGACGGTAGATCGGGGTGGACTCGTCGGCGTTCGGGCTTGTGCGCCTTGCGGAACTTTTGACGTTAGATGAAGAGGCTCGCTCACGCGTTAGGATTGTCGTGATCGAGATTCAGAAACCACTTAACGCTTTCTTTGACGAAAGTCGGCAGGATCGGCATGGCCATGTGGTCTATGCGGTGACGGCCTATATCACAACATTTGAGCAGGGCATTGCCCTTGAACGGGAATGGGATGGCGTGCTCAAGCATTGGGGAATCGAATGCTTCCACGCTAGGCATTGCCGTAATCCATCGGTGGTCTGCTAGAGTGCTTCTCCCAGAGCGGTACCTACGTCACGAACAAACCGGGACGGCCCTTGCCGGTAGAGGTCTCCGGGGCGGGCAGATCGAGCCGCTGGCTGAGGGCGCTGGCCGTGAGCTCCGCGGGCTGGCGGCCCTCGATGGTCGCCTCGCCGCTTTCCAAGGGGCCTTCCGCAACGTAGAATCGTGTCCACCGTGATGAAGGCGCTCCATATGGAATTGGCTTGTTCCGCCACTTCCAGCGCGATTCGCGCCTTGGGCGCAAGCATTAGACCGCATGCCAGCGCGGGTGGACCGTGGGGGGTGGTGCTCATGACGCAGCGGAGCGAAGAGGCTGCTTTGCAGGTCGGCGATGGCTGAGCTTCGACTGAATCTTCTGGAGAATGCCCTCGATTTTCTGCTCGAGGCGGTAGAACGGTTCGATGAGAGTGATCCACGTCAAATCAAGTACGCCGTCTTGAACGCCGCGAGTGCCGTTGAGCTGGCCCTCAAGGCTCGTCTTGCTGAGGAGCATTGGACGCTGATTTTTCGTGATCCAGGGAAGGCCACGCGCGAACAGTATGAAGCGCGTCGATTCAGCTCGGCTGAGTTCGACGCGGTCGTAGAGCGCCTCAAGAACGTCTCCGCAGTCGACCTGGGAAAACACGAGAAAACAATTCGAACGCTTCGGGGCAAACGAAACGAGATGCAACATTTTGAGTGTTCCGTCAGCGTCGCCGAAGCGACATCGCTTCTGGTGAAGACCTGGTCGTTCCTATGGGATTTCGTGCATGAGCAGCTTGATTCGCTTTCGAATGGAGCAGAGGAACTTCTTGCCCAGGTCAAGAGGTTGATCGTCAAGCAGGAGTCCTACGTCACTCAGCGTCTCCGCGAGGTGCGACGCGAAGTAGAGCAGGCCCGAGGGGAGAGCCTCGTCCTGGCGTGTCCGTCCTGTCTTCAAGACACGCTGATCGTTCCGGGCGGGGACGATCCTCATTGCCCTTTCTGTCGTTACGAGCGCGCGTCAGAGGAAGTCGCCAACGACTGGGCTACCGTCTTTGTCGGTTATCCACATACTGATCCCAAAGAAGCGATGATAGATCCGGTGCTACTGGAATGCCCGACCTGTGGCGCTGAGACCATGATTAAGTTTGAGGATGGGGGCGCCGTGCCGCCCGATCCCGCGTGGGCTTGCTTCTCTTGTGGCGACAGCGGTTCTCCGACAGTGAAGTGTCGTTCCTGCGGCGAGGACTTTGCGTGGGAGGGGGAGGTCTACGTGTGTCCTGATTGCCGGGGCGAAACGGAGGAAGCGTGACGCCCCGCCCCCGGCTTATCGACGTCAGCCGAGGCACCGAGATGACTATGGACCCATATCAGGCCTTCGACGAATTCCTTCGAGTACTCAGCGAATCAGATCTGGCGTCATTCCCCCGATCCGTGCGTGGCCATTGGGCGGACCGCCGGTGGTCGGATCGCCGTTCGATCACCGTCACGTGGGAACCAGAGGGCACCTTGAGGGAGAACGGTTGCCCTTCCGCGAGACCCAACCTACCATGCGGGGTAATTTCCATGCATGAAGGAGGATATGCGTGGCTTCGATGGCCAGC
>Ga0326728_10021833_pt1 | contig 11973 bp, 11 predicted proteins | sample MB3enrmetagenome_FD_207602 | JGI IMG/M metagenome (GOLD analysis project Ga0326728, IMG submission 207602) | Lab enriched peat soil microbial communities from McLean, Ithaca, NY, United States - MB31MN | ecosystem: Environmental > Terrestrial > Soil > Wetlands > Peat | place: USA: New York... | reverse complement strand
CACGTCGATCCGGGGGATTTTCTTGGGGCATGCACAGGTCGAAAGAGATCGAAATCGAATTAGAGGTCTAGGTTTTTGCATGAATCACTTATCCAGATGATTCCTTCCGAACCGCCTTAAATTACCTGAGCTAAACGGCTGGACGGTGTTAAGAAATTGCAGACGAAACAGGCGTTTCCTATCGTACTCGGCATCGTCCTACTAAGCCTCTCAGCAACCACAGTCCTGGCTGATCCACTCTCAACAGGTGGCCTTGTGTCGGTTGGCGACCAGTACACCATTACAACGATCCATGGTCAGGCGCAAGCTTGGATTGATGGATATTGGACGATTGGACCGGCCGACATTCAACTCCAAGTTCAAGTAACTTTCGTCGGCCCGCACAATGTAGTCTTTCGCATCTTGTCCGGAACCTTCTCAGTCGACTACAAAAACTACGTAGTTGATTCAGTCCACTGGAGCGGCGACTACAACCTCGACACACACGCCGTCGTGTACCAAGGCCCAGCAACAGCTCCAAACGGGGGAATTGGCTACTTCACACTATACGCACAGGACACTGGTTTGGGTTCAGGAGGCGTGATGATGCATGCAACAAGCGACTTCAGCGGCGAATATGGTGTTCTATGGCATGTAGATTTGGCAGTAGTGCGATTCCAAGCCACCTGAACGAATCTACCCAAATCATCCTCGCCCCTCTTTTCTTTCAAATCTCTACTTTCCTAGAGAGAACGGGCTCATGAATTGTCCAAGATAGGCGCAAACGTTTTCCAGAAGCCCAGGGCATGCGAAAAACGTTAAGTTGAGTTCCTGAGAATTGGAGATGAATTACCTGAGGTTTCTTCCCATGGTTATGTCATTGGAGCGGGCAGATGAAATTGTACAACGTCTCTGGGACGAGGATGTGAAATCTTGGCAGGTCCATTGGGTTCCAATTTTCAGCAGGTTCGCGCGCGACTTACTCGCCTTCGCCGAAATCGCTGACGGGGCAGTGGTTCTAGACGTGGGGACGGGCACGGGTACCGCGGCCTTAGAGGCCGCGAAGTCCGCAACGCGGCACGGTTTTGTTTTCGCTATAGATCGATCGCTGCCTATGCTGTCTGCCGCGAAATCAGACTGCCTGAAAAATGGCCCGCGAAACATTCGCTTTGTATACATGGACGCAAGAAGTATGCAATTCCCAAATGGCCTATTCGACAACATAATCTCGAACTGCGGAATCTCGTTCCAAGCGTTTAACAAAACTGCGGTTGAATTGTTCAGAGTTCTGACCCGAGGCGGATCCCTAGCCTACAACAATTGGCATTTGAGAGACATCCCGGCTCACAGGGCAGTCGGCGAGATTCTTCAGAGACACCGATCAACTAAGCCATCGGCTAGGCTGCGTGCTCAACGAACTGCGTTGGCGATCCTTGAGCGGTACGGAAACTGGGACATGAACTCGGAAAAACAAGCCGAAGAGTTGAAACGGGCTGGGTTTGGCGCGATCCGGATGCGGCGGAAAAACTATCGAATATCTCTTGGTAGTGTTGACGATTTCATTAGGATGCGTTTCAGTAGGGCAACGCTTCGGCAGGAGCTTCAAGAACTTCCCAAATCGAAACGAACAGAATTGTACAATGACCTTAGGGAAGGATTGAAACAGTTTACGGGAAATAAACGCTTCGCGTTTGATTGGAAAATTACTTTCGTCCGCGCCGTGAAACCATAGCTCTCAGAACTACCTGTCGAAGCTTGAGGGCCGCTTTATAGAAAGCCTCCAAGTCGGAACTGCTGGGCAGATGTGTGTGTCTGGTAGAATCAAGTTTTCGTCCGGTACTAAGTGGGAGCCTGTGGTGGGCTATTCGGGGGCCATTAGGGTTGGAAAGATCGTGCACGTTTCGGGTACGACGGCAACGGACAGGGAGGGTAAACTGGTCGGAATCGGAGATGCTGGCGTCCAGACTAGCCAGGCACTGGAGAATATCCAACGAGCGTTGGAGTCGGTAGGAGCAAAACTTGAGCATGTAGTCCGAACTCGAATCTACGTCACAGACATCAAACGCTGGGAAGAAGTGGGTAAGGCGCATGGCTCCTTCTTTCATGAAATTAGGCCAACCACGACCATGGTGGAGGTCAAGAGCCTGATTAGTCCTGATATGCTTGTTGAAATAGAAGCAGAAGCAATACTGGATTGAAACAGAAATCAAGTGTTTGAGGACAAGAATTTGGACACTATTCAGAAGAAACTTGGAACCGTGTTTGAACCAGTCTATACTGTGTCAAGTGCAGGACGCGTCGATTTCAAGATGCTGCTTGAAGGCTCTTGGATCTCGCTTCCAGAGAGAATTGAAGTGCGGAGCCCTATTGATGATGGCTTGATTGCGACTGTCCCCAGCGCTTCCGAAAAGGAAGCTGACAGGGCCGTTAACTCTTCATACGATAACCGCAATCGGATTAGGACAATTCCCGCAGTCAGGAAAATTGAGATTTTTCAGCGTGCTCGCGAACTGCTTTTGCAGAATATGGAATCCTTCGTAACCGTTCTGGTGTTGGAGGCAGGTAAGCCTCGCGCAAATGCTGAAGGCGAAGTTAAGGCAACGGCCGAACGCCTGAAATTGACCCCGGAGGAGTACGGGAAGATTCGAGGGGAGCATATCCCCGGGGACTGGTCCGATGAGACTATTGGCACGGACGCTGACGTACTAAGAGAACCGGTTGGGGTTGTTCTAGCTATCTCGCCGTTCAACTACCCGTTATACATCACCGCAACCAAAGTTATTCCGGCGCTCCTAGCAGGCAACTCGGTAATCGTGAAAACTTCCAGCAAGGACCCACTTTCCTTTCTCCTCTTCGCGAGAATACTGGAACTCGCCGGAATCCCCGCTACCACTCTAAATGTTATCACGGGAAGGGGAAAGACCGGTGAGTACCTGGCGTCTAATGAAAAGATCAGTATGCTAACCTTTACCGGCAGCACGGAGGTAGGCAAAACACTTGCCAGGGTCGCAGGCCTGAAAACGCTGCATATGGAACTTGGCGGAAAGGGATGCAGCATCGTTCTAAAAGACGCAGACATCGACCTAGCCGTCACCGAGACAGTGAAAGGATGCCTTAGTTATAGCGGCCAAAGATGTGATGCAGTTTCCCGCGTCTTCGTTCAACAAGAGATTGCAGATACGTTCGTGAAGAGGGTGTTGAAGGAAGTTGAATCGTACAAAATGGGGGACCCACGTGACTCATCCGTTAAGCTTGGGCCGTTGATAGACCACAGCGCTGTGGAACGCGTCCACGAATTGGTCACGGACGCCACCAGCAAGGGCGCCAAGCTTTTGACTGGCGGAAAGCACGAGGCGAACTACTACCAACCCACCGTTCTTGACCAGGTACCCTTAGATGCAAAAATCATGTGGGATGAAACCTTCGGCCCCGTTATTCCTATCGCTCGCGTGAAAGATGTGGACGAGGCGATTCAACTCGCGAATAAGTCCAGATATGGCTTAGACTCCTGCGTGTTCACTCAGGACATCAACCTCGCCAGGAAGGTTGCTAAACGCTTGGAGGAGGGTGAGGTAACGATTAACGCAGCACCCCGCCACGGAGTCGGCTACTATCCGTTCGGTGGAAACAAAGACTCAGGGATGGGCAGGGAAGGAATTGGTTACAGCATCGAGGAAATGACGAGGCTCAAGACCATTGTCCACAACTGGAAACCCGCTAAAGTTTGGGCGGACCTAGTCAAAGACTAGAGTTGAGCCAGCAGATTAGAGGGTAAGAAAAGAGGGGAGTTAGGCGGCCAACGCAGGCCGTAATTCCTCTACGGTTTGTGGTGTATGCGTCAAACGAACCACACGGGCTAAGCCGCACCCTACCAATCCAACCTTTCCCCTAATGAGCTTTAGGCTGGACCCGCCCATCAATTGCGTCTTAGAATGTAATGCCGACTAGGTTGCGAATTAACAAACCAAGCAAGAACAGCGCAACCGTGGCCCCAAACATTATGCCCGTAATCTCAGTGAAATCCTTCTTGAACGAGGATCCTGAGATTACAGAGCCGTAGGCGCTGATGAAAGCGATTAGGAGGACGGCGAAGATGAGGGAAGTGGAGAGTGCGAGGGTCATCACGTTGGTCAGGAAATATGGGGTCGCCAGTATGACAGCCGTGAAGAAGTAAGAGATTCCAGTGTAAACGGCCGAGAGGGTTGCTGACCCCTGAAAACCTGTTTTCGCTTGAGCATATGCAGCTGAGGCCATGGCTATTGATGCCGCTGCCCCTGCGATAATACCCGCCAAACCAGCAAGTTCAGTTTTATTGTAGATGCCAAGGGACCCCGCGTGTATTCCAGCAATTTCTACGAGGGCATCGGCTAGACCAAGGACAATGAACGAGATGTATTTTATGTGGGGTTCCTCGAATTGCCCCGCGAACTTGTTCTCATGTTCTACCTCATCGGCGACCATTCGCCTGAACTGTGCTTTGTCTCTTTGCGGGATTAGAGCCGCGACTTGTTTGTATTTTTTAATCGTAGCCATTTCGTTTCGTTCAAGGTACTTTACGGCAAACGTGACGCCAAGAAGCATACGTACGAGTATTATGAAGTAGACTTTGAGTTGACTGACCTTTGGCGTTCTCTCGGGACAATACCTACTCCAAAACTTGTAATGCCCATACTCCATGTTCGCCAATCGTTTCAAAGTACTGCTGAACTTATGCCGCCTTTCAAACCTCAGTCCTGAAAGTTTCTTGTATACCATGTAGTCAGTGTATTCGTCCACGGCGCTCACATATGCGAAATCTGGGAGGTTTACTTGGCTCAAAGTGTTTTCAGCCCTGCTCCAAGGCGAAGACGAAACCTTAGGTGTGCAAGTACAAATAAAAGGTAAACCGAAACAGTTCGTGAATCGCCTTCCAATCTGAACTTCTCCGAGCCGTATAGGACAGCCTTCCCCTGGATAGAAAGCATAGTCATTAAATCATGAATGGAAAGAATAGCCCGCCTGGAGAAATCGGTGTGGTCTTTTCAAAGCCTGAAATTGAATATGTGAAATCTCAAAGGCTCGCAAGGTTTGCAACGGTATCACCGAAAGGTCAACCCGAGGTTGTTCCGGTAGCTTTCGAGTTTGACGGTGACTACTTCTATGTTGGAAGTCATAGTCAGGAGATTTTTCTGAAGACACGCAAATACAAGAGCGTGCGAGATGGCAACAAACTAGTTGGCTTTGTGGTTGACGATTTGGAATCTGTTGATCCCTGGAAGCCACGGGGGATCAAGGTTCATGGTATTGCGGAGATCGTGGAGCATAACGGGATGTTTGGTCCAGGAAAATACCTCCGTATCACTCCAAAGACATCTTGGAGTTGGGGTATCAGCGGCTTGGAAATTAGGAAAGACGAATGGAGCCACAAAACAATCCATAAGTAAGCCCCGGTAGTACGCAAGACCACTCCATGAGCTGGGATTCAACTCCATGCCAGGAACGTCAAATCCGGAGACAGAATTCCACCGAAAAATCGCGAAGCAATGTTTCAATGGAACATGGGACCTTCTAGATAAGAAGAATCGAACACCCGAGGAGGACAGACAGATGTTGCTCCTAGCTCACACTTCAAGATACCATTGGGCGTTTGTGGGAAACGCCTCCAACCTTGTCGTTGGGGAATGGCAGATTTCCCGTGTCTACGCCTCCCTCAAACAAGCAGAGCCATCATTACTCTTCGCCAAGTCAGCGCTAGATCTATGCATCAAGAACAAGCTCTCAGACCTGCTGCCATCTGCCTACGAGGGAATGGCCAGGGGATACGCAACAGCCAACGACAACCAGCAGGCAAGAGATTACATTGCGAAGGCGCGTAAAGAGCTGGAGTTGATCAAAGACAAGGAAGATAGGAAGTTGTTCGCAGATCAAATCAGCGAAACTGAGGCTCTAATTCCACCGTGAATCAACTACAATCGGCACTTAGCATGAGCCTCAAAAAAAACTGGGCAAAATAAGCCCACTTTCTATCTTGTCTACTTTCCGAAGAATGCTTTGACGTAGGGACGTGTTAGGTAGTAGATTACTATTAGATGCAGGACTATTGGCGTTATCGCTGAACTTAGGCTATTGATTGCTTCCACAAGCGCTACTAGTATACCGACTACGGCGAAGACCAGTGACCAAAACCAAGCCCATCCCTTGCCAGTAAATAACCCATAGGCGAGCAAGAAAGATACCAGGGCAAGGATCAGTAGAACGAAGCCGAAGGCACTTGCCAAAGAACTAAGCAACGTTGGCAGTGCTGTCAACGGTATCATCGACCCGACTACTAGCGGCGCTGCGGCACTGAGGAGGTATGCTACGCCTGCTAGAACTTCAAGCGCTGTCAGTACCCTGATCCCGGTTGGTCGAGTTTTGCGTGGCATATTTCTCAATCGCACATGTGAACGCTCGTTACTTTACTAATTGGTGTTCGGCAAATGTCCTGCTCGGACTGACATCGTTAGCGATGCATTACGGAAATTCTGTTGAGACTAGATCTATGAACATTTGTCAGAGGGGGGAGATTAGATTACTTCACCGAGGTTTTTGAGCATCATGTCGATGTCCGCCATCTCGATATAGCCCATGTTTCCTATTCTGAAGGTTTTCTTCTTTATCGACCCATAACCCTCAGCCAATTCGAACCCTTTGTCCCGCATCTTCTCGTATACTAGGCCACCTTCCATGCCTTTGGGAGCGTTGATGCAGTTCACTGTAGGGCTCTCGTTACCTTTCTTGGGGAAGGTTGACAATCCGAGTTTTTCGATTCCTCGTCTGATCTTCTGGTTTCGTTCTCCATACAGGTTGAAGTACCATTGTTTTCCTCCCTTACGTTCGATCATCTTCAATGCCGCATTGAGACCTGCGATTTGTGGTATGGCTGGGGTAACCGGTGTTCCTCTTCCTTTCTTCTGATCCTCCTCCCAGATCTTGAAGTCGAAGTACCATCCCTTGTTCGTGACCTCTGCTGACAGACCTAGCGCTCTCTCGCTGACGCTTCCAATTCCTAAACCAGGGGGAACGCCGAAGCATTTCTGTGAACTCGAGAAGCATACATCTACTCCTAACTCGTCTACATTGATGTCTGTTCCACCCATTGAGCTCACTGCGTCCACGAAAATCAGTTTCCCGTGCTTCCGCACTACTGCGGCCAGTTCCTTCAACGGGTTGATGAGCCCAACGCTTGTCTCGTTATGTGTCATGGCCACAGCCTCTGCATCCGGGTGGTCTACGAGCAACTTGTCAAGTTCTGCAGGTGAGATTGGTTCACCCAATGGTGGGGCCAATTTCACAACGGTTATGCCGTTTGACTCGGCTACTTCCGCGAAGCGTTCGCCGAAACTCCCGTTAATGCAACAGATCATCTTCTTCCTCACGCAGTTTCTTACGGAAGCTTCCATGAAACCGGTTCCCGTGCTTGAGAAGAGGAAGATTTCGTTCTTGGTTGAGATGAAACTCTGGAGACGCTTCACGGTATCATAATGTAGAGTGAAGTACTCTTTGCTTCGGTGGCTGTACATTTGATGCCCCATAGCCTCAAGTACTTCAGGATAGCAGGCGACTGGACCAACTGTAAACAGTTTCAAGACTCATTCTCTCCGATGCAACACGTAGAACGCTCCTGTTCCCCTCGTATTCAAGTTCACCGTGTTGGCTTCACCTCTGCAACTCTTGTGGATGGAAAACATTCACATGGTAACATGTGCTTGTGAACGTTCCGCGGATTCCGAGAGTTGAATCGGAGAGTATGGAGGTTACCGAGTTGATAGGAAGCTGACTACACGCTCAGCAACTAACGTGGGAGCGAGGAAGTTGGCATTGTGTCCCTGTCCTTCAAGGCGCGAGTATTGCACATTCTTCAGAGTTGCGGCAAGAGCTTTCGAAGCGTCCTGCAGCGGATACCTCGGACTGAGCGTTCCAGCCAGCAATAGGGTAGGAACGAGCAAATTCCTATATCGATTGAGACTGGGCCCCAGGCCGTCAACAGCTTCGACCTCCCGGCTCCAAGATGGAGCAAGCGCCGCCATCTTTGTCCAGAGCGGCGACCGTCGTAGGCCTTGAATTTGTTCAGGCGCTACTCCAGCGAACTGGGTTAAGCCAAGTGCTAATGCGCCGTCCAAATTGCCCGACTCAATTGCTCTTTTGTAATCCTTGAGGGCACTACCGATTGGATGGCTAACGGGAAGTGGGGGTTCGTAGAGGACGAGATGGGTGACCTGTGTTCTCGTTGCAGCACCCAGCGCGCAAATTGCTCCATAGGAATGTCCAAGTAGACTTACCTGCGTACCTGCCGCGGAAATAACAGCCTCGATGTCCTCATACTCGCGATTGATACTATACTCCAGTGAGTCTCCGCTACGACCGTATCCCCGCCTGTCCATCAAATGGCATGTGAATCTATTCGCAAGTTTCATTGCTACGGGCAACCAACTTTCACCGGAAACCAAACTCCCGTGGACGATTACCAATGATGGCCCATGTCCTGTGCGCGTGAACGCAATCTGGGTCCCGTTGGACGATCGAACTGAATCCTGCTCGAGATTCGACATGAGATTCAACCCACGCTCAGTTGTTCGTGATCTAAACTAGACCGGTAGCACAAATGTATCTTTGGAGAATATTCAGATTGAGCTTCTCAACGATGCAACGCAACAGCAAAGAAAGCCGCCGCCCCAGATGATCTACCTGGCAAATAACTATGGAATGAACACCATTGAACCCGGCAATTGCCTATGCATCGCGAGGGAAACGAGTCAACGAGGCCCGGCCCGTATGCGAGCTCGATAAGATGAAGAAAGAATACTACGAAGCCCGAGACTGAGTGTTCTGTTCTCGTTGCCGCTTTCCGCCTCCCGAACTCCCGTGCGAGTCTCATTGCTTCCTATCTATTGCTTCAAATGGCGCATGGAGCAGTGTAGTTGTATGAAAGAAATGCTTCGAACAGTGTGTCCCAAGCAGATTGTCAATTCGTAGATTGATTAGGGCATATAAGGCGAAATCATGGTAACCCAATATCACGCATCCAGTCAACTATTAGATGCAAGTGAATGCGTTCAAGACCTGTATGCTAAAGTGGCTTACCCATTGTAACTATACTAATATCTTCAACTCCTATTGACAAATTGGAAAAGAAAGCCTTGATCGATTCGAGCAGTTCACAATCGCTGCTACGCAGCTCAACGCAGGAGCGAGGAGGCAGAGCCGGATTTTGTCACCTCTAGCTTGGGAATTCGCATATGAACAGAAGCTTACGGCACTCCACAAGCATGCGTCGCAACTTAGCCTAGCCAATAGCATCGCTGAGATAGCGACGTACACTCTAGACGCGATGGAGTTCGGACTCGGATTCGACTTCGCGGACATAACTATCGTTCAGAACAAGTGTCTAAGAATAGTGGGTTACAGAGGGTCGAAAAATCTCCGTCTAGTTGAAATGTCACTTGACGGTCGCGGCATCACCGTGAAGGCCGCGAACTCGAAATCTGCGATGAGAGTTGCTGACACTCGCAAGCAACCGGCATACGTGGATGGCAACGGTTTTGATTGGACTGGCTCTCCGACTATGCTTTCGGAGCTGGCTGTGCCCGTGATCGTTGACGGGGAGACAGCTGCCGTCCTAAATGTGGAGAGCAAGCAGGCGGATACTTTCACAACTGCCGATCAGGACCTGCTTGAGATTCTAGCTTTTCATGTAGGCTCAGCCTTCAGGCGTCTGAAACATGAGGAGAGGCTGATGGCGCTTCATAGACATGCGCTCCAACTCAGCGGAGCCACAACCATCGACGAGATCACGAGGTATACCCTGGACGCTATGGAGGTCGCGTTGAGGTTCGACTACGCTGACATAAGAGTCGCTGAGGGGGACTGGCTGCGATGTAAGGGAGCAAGAGGCATGGAGATGCTCAATGCTGATCTCCCTCTTGACGGCCCCGGTGTAACTGTGAAGTCAGCAAACACCAAGAAGGCAATCCGAGTATCGGATACCAGAAAAGAACCGTCCTATGTGGATCGAATCAAAGCCGATTCGAAAGGGACACCAACCATGCTCTCAGAACTTGCGGTGCCCGTTCTTGTCGGGGGGATGACATTTGCTGTCCTGAACGTGGAGAGCTCGCGACTAAACGCGATCACGGACGATGACCAAGCCCTCTTGGAAATGCTAGCAATTCACGTAGCTTCAAACATAATACGGCTTAGAGATCGCGAGGCACTGCAACAGCAATCGACACATTTGGAGCAGCTAGTAGTGGAGAGAACGAAGGAGCTCAGTTTGGCTAGAGAACGCTTGGACTACGTGATTCAGTCAAATCCAGCGGTGATCTATTCGGGTAAGCCTTTGCCGGATCTCTCGGATTGGGAAATGACCTTCGTGAGTGAACGGGTTGTTTCAATGCTTGGTTATGAGCCTGAGAAGTTTGTTGGTCATTTAGCGTTCTGGAGTAGCCATGTTCATCCCGCTGACCTACAGCTCAACTCTGAGGCGGTTCAGACTCTTTGGAGGGAGGGGCATCACACTTTCGAATACCGATTTCAACACAAAGACGGATCCTACCGATGGATACGTGATGAAACATCCGTGACTCGAGATCCTGAAGGAACGCCGATCGGGGTTTATGGGTACTGGACGGACGTCACGGCCCGAAAGCAGGCTGAACAGGCGCTCCGGGAGAGTGAGGATAGGTATCGTCGCCTCTTTCAGAACAGCCCAATACCTCTTTTGGAGGAAGATTTCTCAGGCGTTAAGAAGTACTTAGACGAGCTGCGAAGTAGAGGGGTTAACGACTTCAGAAGCTACTTCATGGAGCGTCCTGAGGACCTTGCCAAATGCTCAGGATTGGTGAAGATCCTTCAAGTCAACCATGCCACGCTGACGCTTTACAAAGCGAAGAGCGTAAGTGAGTTTGTGGGCGGTCTGGGCAAAGTTCTCGCCAAGGAGTCGATGGACAGGTTTAGGGACGAGATTGTCGCCCTAGCTGAGGGCAAGACCAGGTTTGAGAGCGAATTCATCAATCAAACCCTAGCCGGCGATGTGAAGTACACAAGCGTGATAGTGAACGTGATTCCGGGTTGTGAGGACACGCTAGGCAAGGTGCTAGTTTCCATAGTCGACCTCACTGAGTACAAGCTGATGGAGGAACGTATCCTCAGATCCGAAAGGTTGGCTGCAATCGGTCAAACTGCGGCAATGGTTGGGCACGACCTTCGCAACCCCCTGCAAGGAATAGCCGGAGCAACCTACCTGCTAAGACAACAGTGCGAGAATTCGCCTGAGGAGGAGAAGGAGCGACCGGCAAAGCCCGACACGTTAGAGATAGCTGCGATGATTGAGGAGTCGGTGGAGTACATGAATAAGATCGTTTCCGACCTTCAAAACTACGCGGCCCCCACTCACCCCGAACTAGCAACCGTCGACATAAATCAACTTCTCAACGAGACGCTCTCAACTATACGCATCCCAGCAACGGTGAAAGTGTCCATTAAGCTAGACGACGCCGCAGAGAAATGCAAAGTTGACCCAAGGCTCATGCGAAGGGTCTTCACGAACCTGATCACGAACGCGCTTCAAGCCATGCCGAACGGCGGCGAATTCACAATGACCACGCAGAAGACTGTGGACGAGACTTTAATCAACTTCCAAGACACAGGCACCGGCATCCCAGAAACAGACCTTCAGAAACTCTTCCAACCATTCCACACTACCAAAGCCAAGGGGCAGGGACTGGGCTTACCCGTTTGCAAACGAATAGTGGAAGCCCACGGAGGCAAAATAACCGTTCAAAGTATAGTCGGTAAGGGTTGCACGTTCACAGTGCAGCTACCTGACAAGGCAAGCAACGAAGGAGAACAAAACCCCCGATTAATCAAAGCAGGAGACGCATCCTAATCATTCAGAGACAAGGGATTCAACTGAAAGCGCCGGCGGTTGGATTTGAACCCCACTTATTTCCCTGCCTCACTAGATGAACACAGGAG
>Ga0326728_10021829_pt1 | contig 11975 bp, 7 predicted proteins | sample MB3enrmetagenome_FD_207602 | JGI IMG/M metagenome (GOLD analysis project Ga0326728, IMG submission 207602) | Lab enriched peat soil microbial communities from McLean, Ithaca, NY, United States - MB31MN | ecosystem: Environmental > Terrestrial > Soil > Wetlands > Peat | place: USA: New York... | reverse complement strand
GACAAGGACTTTGTCGCCGGGGAAGCGGTCGCGCAGTTCGATCGCTCGCAACCAGAGGTGGCCGCATACGTCCGCTCCCATTACCCCCGAGTGACCGACACCGGCGCAGGCTGGGTGATCCTGACGCGAGCCGATGGTGGTGGCGCGGGCCAGTGAAAGAAGAGTATCGATGCCCGCCTCGAAAACAGTGCGGACAGAGGGTGCCAGTGGGTCGGGAGGCGTCGAGCCTCATCCCGAAGGACAGGTGACCACTCGGGGGGAGTTACGCAGAGTGACATTGGTTCCTGAGATTCTGACCGTGACGGAGTGAGAACGTCCGTCTTTCAGTTGGACAGGTGTGGCATACACGAAGCCATGCTTGCCATTCCCAAGATCGACGAGCCACGGGCGGAACTGGTCAGCGCTAACGGTAGCGAGCAAGGTTCTGCCGTCGTAGATGTCCACTCCGACCGGCCTGTTGGGCTGGAGCACGTCCCAGGCCGATCCGGCGATCTCGCGGCAGTCTGCAGTTGCGTGAAAGCCCTCATACCCATTCATCGCTTCCACCCCGATGACGCAAGTGATGGGCCGCGGCGAGCCACCCAGATCGGTACCGGCCCCTGCGATTCGCACTCGAATCGAGTGTGTCGACCCGTCTCTCAATCGGTCAGGTATCGGGTAGACAAAGGCGTGCCCGCCGTTCCCCTTGTTGGCCAAATCGTAGCGAAACAGCTCAGCTGCGACAGTGGCGACGGGGATCTGGTCGTCGTAAATCTCTACATTGACCGGACTATCGGGGTTCCTCGCGTCCCAAGCCCAGCCGCTAATCCCGCTGCAATCTGCCGCTTCGTAAGCGCCTTCGTACGCATGGGCATCCGGACCGAAGGCAGCCGTGCTGGCGATGCGCCAAGTCGACCCCAAGTGTCCGGAGAAGAGCAGAAAACCGAAGCAGACGCAGTTGAACGTCGTGATGACCTCCGCGGCATGCCACAGCCGTCCCTCACCCCACAGCTTGCGCTGCTTGCTCCAACGGCTGAACGCATCATAACTTGCCAGCAGCGTTCCGTGGTACAGACCATACAGCATATAGTTGGGCGTGGTTCCGTGCCACAGGCCCATCAAACCGAAGGCAAGTAGGAAGCCGAGGTACGAGGCGACGTACTTGTCCTTGAACCAGCGGCCCTTGGTGGCGGCCATCACGAAGCGCATGTAGACGTGATCCCGAAACCACCAGGACAGACTGATGTGCCAGCGGTTCCAGAAATCGCGGATGTTGCGCGCTAGGAACGGCCGGTTGAAGTTCTCCGGCGTGTGAATACCAAATAGATAACTAAGCCCGATGGCAAAGGCGCTGTAGCCGGCGAAGTCGAAGAACAGATAGAAGCTGTACGCATACATGTACGAGACGTTGCCCCAGAAGCCGGACTGGATCGCGGCCGGATCCATCCAGTGCTGCTTCACCAGGGCGGCAAGAATGAACTTGTAGAAGAATCCGGTGAAGATGCGGTGCACCGCGCCGTCGAGGTCCTGCAGAAACTCTGCCCGTGTGCGCCGCCGCTTCCAGTCCTTCTCGAAGCGGCGGTAGCGGTCGATAGGGCCGGACGAGATGGTGGCGAAGAAGAATAGGTAGGCGAGAAATTGCGCGGGAGGCAAGGCGGTGATCAAACGGTCCTGGACGCAGAAGATCACGTCGAGCGCGCGGAATGTCACATACGAGATGCCGAGAAAGCCGAAGAGGAAGCGTGGTGCGAAAAGCGGCAGGAACTTGGCAACTACCAGCGGCAGGAGCGCGAGCGCCAGGGCACCGTAAAATAGGGCCCGGCGGTTCGTGCGCGAACGCAACCGCAAAAAGGCGAGGGCGACCATCCACTCGAACAGGGCGTACCCAGCCACTATCCAGATCTCGCGCACCGCCGTCTGCGGCTCAATGTCGATGGTGCCCCCGTACTGCACGGCCAGCATCAGCACCGTCGCCAGCAGGATCCAGCGCCACGAGAGCCACCCGGTGAATCCAAGGACCAGCGCCGGGATAGCAACGTACAGCAGGACGCCGAAGTAGAGGAAATCAGCGTAGGGAATCATCTAGACAAGGAATCCATTACTGCAGGAAGCCCGGTGTGCCGCGGCTGCCACTCCGGTATCGATCACCTATCATTGTAGAATCTATTTATGGCATCATCATAATACATCCACCCTTTGCGGCTCGGGTGGAATCCGGAATCAATCGTAAAGTACGGGTCTTGATCATGGTCGCTGAAGTCGACTAGTTTAACGTTGTGAGCCCGAGCTAGTGCCGCGAGCTTGTCGTAATAGAAGCGGCGAACCGGTTCTGGCACTCCCAGAAAGTCATAATATGCAGCATTTAGGGGCATGCTGAGCAGCAGCGGCCGCGCCCCGAGCTCTTGCATGGCTTGGAGGAGGAGAGTCAGATCGGTCCACTCGGCGCTGCGCTCCAGACTTCGGCGGACCGCCTCGGGCGTGCGGCTGTTCCGTTGCCTCAGCACCTCTTGCGAGTGCGCCTGCCAAAAGCCGTTCTCGAACCCGAAGGGATTGTCCCCGGCGCGCTGCTGCGCTTCCTGGTCAGCCTGGCTGAGCAGGGTCGGCCAGTCCGGCGCGGCCGCTTGGCGCGGGGCCGGTGCCAAGCCTGGCTGTGCGCGCAAAAACACCATCGCCTCCCAGTCATCCTGGAGACGGCGGATCAGGTTCTGGAATCTCCCAAGCGGGAGGACGGCATAGTAGAGGGCGCGGCTACATTGAGAACCGTCCGCGAGCTTGTCGAGAGCGAATCTGAGCAGCGGATCTTTCTCCAAAGTGGTGGGATATTGCAGCATGCGGCGCGCGACGCGTTGCTTTATGCCGAAACTGAGCTGGGTGCTGAAGGCCAACTCGTTGGCTTGCAGGCGGGAAAAATGGGCCGCGTATGAGAATGCGTCGACCATGTCAGTCATAAACCACTTCGCCGACAGCGAGAACACGACCTTCCTTCCGCGAAGAGCTGGCCCGACGGCAGCCAACGCTTGTAACCAGGTCAGACATGTGCATCCGACTTCCCCAACGGGGAAGATGGTGAAGCCGGTAGGGTAGTTTCGAAAGAACATGCTGGCATGATACCGATTCGAAACGTTGAGGTCGGAACTTCCGTAGATCGGTAACAAGTCGGGCTGCTGGAACGCCGCGATCTGAAAGGCGCTGCCGTGGTTCTTGAGGTCAAACATTTCTGGAGCGATGGCATGGACCTCACGGTTCACCAGCGATCGCGCGTACAGATGGCCGGCAATCAGAACAGAGGCGACCACCACGAGCACCCACGCAGCCGCTGCCACATGCAACATCTTCATGCCGCGCGCTGACGCCCTCACGTTCGTAAACTGCCGGAGCCCTTCGGCAACCGGGCCGCCGTCTTCTGCCTGTCCTGCCTTCTCCGGCCTCATCTCGAATTTCCGTTTGAAGAACGCTCGGAATTCTCGGAACCGACATACCCGAGCGCCCTGAGCTGCTCACGTTGAGCCTCCGTCAGTACCGGGCGACCGGCGCTTGGGCGCTCAGCGCTCAGCGGTTCCGCACGCCGTCGCTCGCTCTCAAGCTCCTCGCGAAGCAACCGTTGTAACCTGGCAGTTTCATCAGGATGCTCCAAGGCAATATTCACTCGCTCCAGCGGGTCGCCATGAAGATCATAGACTTCGACTCTACTGTCTGGATTGAGAAGGAGCTCTTTCGCTTCGGACCTTAGGCCAACGCTGCCATTTTGATCTCTGAGCAGGACAAAATCGTGAAGCGGGGCAATCGTGAGATTCCCGTCGCGAGTTATCAGCCCGAGGAGTGACTGACCTTCCAGTGAGGAGCCTGCGCTGAGTCCTCCAAGAGCAAGAATGGTTGGCGTAATGTCAACTAGGTCCACAAGTTGGGCTACTGTGCTGCCGCCGTGAACCCCATTAGGAAGTTTGATTATTAGGGGCACGGCACTCGTCGCGCCGTACGTCTGATTATGCAGAAACTTGCCGTGCTCGAAAAATTCCTCACCGTGGTCAGCCGTTACAATGATTACAGCATCATCATACAAACCTGCATGTTGGAGATCACCGATGAATTTGCTGAGATAGTCATCGAGATATCTTGCGCCGTAGCCATACAGCTCCCGCAGCCGAATTATCTGCTGTTCGGTCGGACTGGCCCGGCCGCGGTTTACCGCGAGGAGAAAATCCGTTGCGCAGGCACCACAGACGGGGGAAAAGCAGTCGCTGCCCTTCTGAACACAGAAGGTGTCATCCACGTCCGTTGCAGGCACGGTACGATACTGGACGGGACTGAAATACGGCAAACGATTTTGTTCAGTCTCCCAGTCGGAGTGGGCGTCGTTATAGTGCACGAAGAGGAAGAAAGGTCTCGGGTCGTCCTGAGAGGTTCGCAGGAGATCCGCAGCCGCCTTGTTCACACGGTCGGCGAAGGTGAGATCGCCGGAGATCTCGACGTAGCGGTCAAACCCACGACCGAAGCCGAAGCCTGCCGTCAGGTAAGGATTGGAGACTACCCCCAAGGTACGATATCCGGCGTAGCGGAGATACTCCGGCAGGGTGAAGATGCGATGAGTCAAGACATCTTTCTCACCGAGCATCTTGTGCACACTCGGGTACAGACCCGTGAACATGGACATATGAGAGGTCAGAGTAAACACCGCCGGAGCGAAGGCTTGGGTGAAGAGTACTGAGCTGGCAAACAGCGATCGGAGAAACGGCATGACCGGCCGGTCGCTCGAATCCTTACTCTCAAGGGCGTCGCGCCGCAACGTATCGAGGGAGATTAAGACGATGTTGGGTGGCCGCTTTGAGAAGGCCGGGCTCGAAGGAGCAAGGCCAGGAATGGTACCGAGGAGGTGGGGCCCCACCCAAGAAACCTTGCTGTTTGGGGGGCCCATCGCAGAGAAGACCACGTCGACAATGGCACCAGCGTACGCGTGAAGATCGACTCTGATCTCCTGCGCTGAGCGTTCGCTTGAGAAGACCACTTCATCGGGCAGACCTTCGCGACGGACAAGAAGACGCGCTTGCGGTCGCGAGCTTCCACCAGGGAGATCAAGCCTAAACGCAAGGGCGGGCGCATCGGGAACGTGCAGCGTGTAAACAAACTGCGTCTGCGAGTCTTGTACAATTCGATCAGGAAATGCGATTACAGAAGGGGTTGGCGCCTGAGTGCCGGGCGCCGATCTGATTTCCAGGTGTTGGAATGCAACTGCAAGAGGGCGCGTATCCCAGCTGTCAGGGTCAACGTCATGCGGGGCGGTGGTGTACGAGAACCGGAATCGCACCAAGTTCCCCCCGATCTTCAAAACACCTCGGGGGATTTCCAATACGTAGGAGTCAGCCTCCGGTTTGAGTGTGACCGCTCCAATACGTTCGGAGTTGATGAAGACCTCGGTTGTCTGTTGCCCCGCGCCTTTGTACGTAAATGGCCAGCACCGGAAAGCAATCTGTTCGTAGTTGAGGCTCATGAGGTCGAGTCTGACCTCGGCCTCACGGCCGACGGCCCAAGTCCAAGTGCGATCTTGACGTTTTTCTGACTTGTCCCAACCGGCGGTTAGCAGAGGCTCTGTTTGCGAGCTAGCGAAATCAATCTCGGTTGTAGGCGTTTCCACTTTGGCTGAGCGGAAGGATGCGGCGAAGTCGTACGTCACCGAAGTGCGATCCCTTTGGCAGGCGACCAGCATGACGAGACAGGGCAACGGCAGCAATAGCTGGCGAAGTCGGAATGTGCGGCGCATATTGTCCCTCATTCGGAACCTCCTCGTCTTGAATTGCAACCGGCTTGATCCCCGAGTTCGCTGGGGTGCGAGCATCATCTCGCAATGCTTGCTATCCGGTTTGGTGGCGGGACAGGAAGCGTACGGAGGCCCTCGACATACCGCAGACCCGCAGCGCGGTAGCTGAAATGCGTCCTGATGTGCCGGCTGGCGCGTTCCCCCAGCTGCCGCCCCCAAGCAGGGTTATCCACGAGTCGAACCATCCAGCTCACGGCATCGCCGACGTCAGGTTCAGCCCAGACCTGCCCCTCGCCGAAGGGATATGCCCCCGGTGCCACCGGGACCAGCCTGAAACCTACGAGGCATGAGATGTCGGGGTTCATGAATTCCCGATTTCCCGAGTAACCGGTGGCGACGACCGGCTTGCCCAAGAACATCGCTTCAGCCAGAAAGCGGCCGAACCCCTCCGACCGGTGTAAGGATACGAAACAGTCGCAGCAGCGCACGAGGTTCTTGGTTTCGGTATCGCTCAGCTCGCGCCCGATCAACACAATTCGTCCAAGACCCGCAGGTCCGGTGCGTGTGCGTAGCTCCTCCCGGAATGCCTGCGCAGCAGCCTCCACCAACCGTACGGTCTGTCCGTCACTCTCTGTTAACCAATCGTGGTTGCGTAAGACCTTCTCCCATTCGTGCAGGCCTCCGGCCTTGAGGACAAGGACAATGTCCGCGGCAGGCCGCGCCCGGACAACCTCCACGAAGGCGTCCACAACGGCGAACGGGTTCTTCCGTTGCACGCCCGAGCGGAGGTCGAATGCGAAAAGAAACGCATAGGCGCTTTCGGGAATGCCGAAATGGTGGCGTTCGACGAAGCGACCGACGCGCACACCTGTCGACAAGGGAAACACCCGGACCGGCTTCTGCACCGCCTTTGCAATTGCATCGCGCACGAAAACCGACGGCACCCACACCTCATCAAAGCGCTCGAGTTGGCGAGCCAAGGTTGCGGGATACTCTGACAGCTCCCAGTTGGGATAGACGACGCGCCTTGCTGGGCACGCGCGGAGGTCGCCGAGCACCGACTCGACCTCGCTCCGGCTGACCTCGTCGCCGTTGATTACGTAGATGTCGATCCCGCCGGCGGTGTTCTCGTGCAGGGCAGGACCGATCTCCTCTACGAGCGCCTGGTCGGTGCGCTGCCCGTGGTCGCAGCCCGTGTGCCACACCCGCCACTTGCCGGCGTCCTTGTCCACCACACCCATACCACGCGCCACGTTGCCGCCACAGCCCGCGCACGCCCCTGGCTCGGTGTTCGCCACGCCCGGCAAAAAGCCAACGTCGAGGTTCACCACCCTCGGCAACAGGCCGACCGTCTTCAGCGCGCGGTAACAGCAGCGCACATTCTCACCGCAGCCGGTCGCTCGGAATGGGCGACCGATGAGTGTCACGGGCGTCTCCAGGGAGCTCACATGGCCCTTTCTTTATTGAATTCTTCCTATTCAGCGCAGACCGAGGCGGACGTTATCGAGCGCGTTCTTAGTTGCCTCCAGATACGCGTGTTTCCATCGCAGATCGGGTTCAAGATAGGCCCCCTCCGCCCACTCGTTCCAGGCGTTTACGAACATGATGCGCTCATCGCCGAAGTGCTGCTCACGCGTTTGCCGGATCGCTGCCTCCAGCCACGCCTGGTATGCCCCGGGCGTGCTCCCCAGGAAGATGTTCGGATTGTCTTGGCGGCGCGCCGTGTTGTCCCACCCCGTCATTGCGGTACGAAACCGCGTGTAGCTCGGAGGCAGCTTCGTCATGTAATGGAGCGCCGTGTTGTTGTAGTCGAAGACATGCCCACAAAAGTCCGGATTCGAGATACGGCCAGACGGCGCTACCGGATACATGCCGGCTCCGTGCGGTGGAAACTCCACCGAAGCGTCGAACCCGGCCTCCTGCGGTGCCAGGTTGGCATCAGTGAGCTCGAATGTCTCGGCTTGAACCAGATAAATCTCCCCCATGCCGTGCGTCCGGCACTCGGTGCGCCATGTATCCGCCGCCCTGGAGATGTTAGGGAGCAGCCCGGGGCGGTACACCAGCAGGAGCGGCCGTCCATCGATACGGATGTAGGCGGGGTGCCGCATATAGCGCATCAGGTCACAAATTACAGCGATGTCGTCTTCGTCGCTGTGCGACTGAGACATCAGGATTTCGTGCTCTTGGCCGTCCCACCGTCGCGTCCAGTTCTCGTTGGCCCAGCACACACAAAACGGGAACGAGAGGCTAGGGTCCTCTAGCAGCCGCTCGAGCGGACGCTCAAGCAAGCGGTGCCCCGCGAACCAGTAGTAGTAAAAGCAAAAGCCTGACACCCCGTAGCGCTCCGCGAGATCGACTTGGTGCGCGTAAGTCTCGCGCACGCGCAGGTCGTAGAAGCCCACGTCGGCCGGCAGGCGCGGTTGATAGTGTCCTTCGAAATTGGGGCGTGCCTTGCTCACGTTTCTCCAGTCCGTGAAGCCCTTCCCCCACCATACATCGTTCTCCCGAATTGGATGGAACTGCGGCAGGTAGAATGCGATCACACGGACGGCGTTGAGCGCATCGATCTGCGCCTGGTGACGCTCAGCCAGTCGTTGCTGGTTTTTGGTAACCTGCTGCATCTTGTAGCCCGTGTCCACCGTTGCGGAGGTCATGCTCAGGTGGTGGACAATGACGGCCGACGGGTCATAGACGATGCGCAGCCCGAGAGCGCGCAGCCGGAGACAGAGGTCGACATCCTCGCAGTAAGCCGGCGCGTAATCGCCGTCGAAACCTCCCAGCTGCTGGAAGCGGCCAGCTTCCACCATCAGGCAGACTCCCGACACATAGTCAACCTCCCGCCGGTAGCTGAAGCAAGGGAGGTCAGGGTCGTCACTGAAGCCAATGAGCGACGACGTGCAGTCCGGATTGATACCCACGCCCGCCTCCTGCAGTCGCCCGTCGGGAAATAACACCTTCGGGCCGACGGCGCCGATCTGCCCCATCTCTGTGAAGGTCCGGATCAGCGCAGAGAGCCAGCCTCGCGTAACCTGTGTGTCATTGTTGAGGAACACCAAATAGCGTCCCCTCGCCCCCCGCGCACCCTCGTTGCAGGCGAACACGAAGCCGAGGTTCTCCTCGCTCCGGAGGTAGACGAGGTTCGGGATCGCCGAGAGCACGGTCGCCGTCGCGTCCGTTGAGCCGTTGTCGAAGACCACAACCTCGAACGAGACGTCCGTGGTGAAGCGCGCGATGGAAAGCAAGCATTCAACCGTGAGGCGGACGTTGTTGAGTACCGGCACCACAATCGACACCTCTGGAGCGCTCTCCGGGGCAAAGCTGACTGCGGACGCATGGCGGCCAAGGTCGTCGCCTTCCGAAATCCGAATGAGGGCAGGCGGGCGCACCGACAGCTGGGCGACCCGAGATGCGTGAACGTCACGCCAACGGGCCGAGAGCGCCTCGTACGCGTCGGACGACACCTGGAAGTCGTCGCGCGCACCATCAGGGCCATTCACCTGAGCCGTCTGAGATGCGTGAACGTCACACGACTGGGCCGCGAGTGCCTCGTATGGCTGGGACGGTGCCTCAAAGCCTTGGATCGCACCGTCAGGGTCATTCGCCCTCACTAACTCACTGGCGGTGGTAACGTTGTCAGTGCAGGCCGAGGTCGAAATCGGCCCTATTGGCCGTCTGCCCTCCGCTTCCCCATACTCGATGTAGTGCAGAAGAGGATTGACGTTGGCATCGGCAACGTCGCGGTAGGCACGCAGATAATAGCCTGCGTCAAATTCCGGGCTGGGGTTGCGTCCCTCGGCCGCGCCGAACTGTAGGAAATGGTTCAGCGGATCCATGTGGGCTGCCGCCACGTCCAAGTTGCTCGCCAGGTAATAGGTGGAGTCGAATAGCTTGCTCGCGTGTATCACCGCCCTGGCGCGCGCCCGCAAGAGCCGCTTCTGGAGTGAGCGAATCCCTAGCCGGCCGCTCACCGACGCTGCCTTTCCCAGCATGCAACAAGTGAACGTCACGAGAACGGTCGAATCCGACAGCCGGATAACCGGCGACAACAGACGTCGCACCCAGCGCAGCGGGGCAGTGACACGCCATAAGTTCGAACCCTGAAATTGCTGCAGGCTGTACTCGCGCGCCGCCATCTCCAGTCGGGCTTTCTGGAGTTCGGCGTTTAGATTGGCCACTTCGCCTAAGACGCTGCCGATTCGCTGATCGCGATCTCGCAGCTCCCCATGCAGGCTGGCGACCTCGGCGTTGAGGGCTTCAAGCTCGGTGCGCAGGTCGGTGATCTCCATATTGCGAGCTTCGAACTCAGAGCGCAGGTTGCCGAGTTCCGCTTCACGGGAGTCAAGGACAGCGCGCAGGTTCGCCAGTGCGCCCTCGGAGTCGGTGGCGCGGGCCGCGTCAACGCGAGCCTGATCCTCAAGCGCATCTAGGTGCCTATAAAGGGGGGACAGTCCTTCCAACTCCGCCTCGATTGAACGCAGCTCCTCGAGCAATGCAGGAGCGTGCGAATCAACTCTGTCCCTGGTTGCCTCCATGAGGCATCGATATATCTGACGGGCCAGTCTTGGCATTGCGCGATCACGGTCAAGGTCATCTGGACGGAACTCGGTGTGCCGTAGATCTTCAGCAGCAAAATCTCTCGCAAACTCTTCAATGCGAGGCATCGTCGCGTCGCTGACGGTCATTCCCAGGCCGCGGGCGACCCGCACCAGCTGGCTTGCAGGGTCATTCATAAAATCGTCGTAATCCGCAAGAATCCTGCGCTTGTTGGTCGTTTGGTTGAGCGCCGGGATTACGTGCTCGACCCACAGTAAGTGCGATTTCTCCCTCGGAAAGCCATCTCGCTTGTATAGCGACTCAGCCACACTGATCGGGTTCCGAATGACGATGAGATAGCGATCGTCCAGGCCGAGGTACTCAAAAACGCCCCGCCAAAACGGTAGCAGTCGGCACATTCGAGGGTCCTTGAATCCCCAAACCGGAGCGCTCCCAAAACGCGCACGCAGCAAGCTCGCCGCTTCCAACTTCAAGGCGTCCACTGCGGAGGTCGCCCAGCGTTCAGGAGGAATCAGGGCGAAGCTATGCCACTTCACACCGAGTGTGCCTATGAGCCGATCATTCAACTGAACGATATCCGCATCTTCCCAGTAACCCGTGGGATTGTGGGCGTCGGCGGGTGTCAGGTTGGTACCCAACTCGACACCGAGCGCCAGCAACCCACGCGCGAAGAGGCTGGTGCCGCTGCGGTGCATTCCTAAGACCACGACAACGGTCTGACTCATCTTCGTGGGTATCGCATACGGCCGCAGGCGTTCACACGCATCGTGCGGTGCCGACATCTGAAGGCGGGGCTTCGTGAGCAGTAAGCGTCATGACGGGTTCGCCGGTCGGAGTGAAGTCGATCGGTCCTCCGGCTCGAAGCGAATCCTCCTCGATCACCCGGAACATCGCAATGTCCAGCGTCCGATCTCGACTCAGCCAGGCTGCCTAGTGACTCACCGCACGATTTCCCTTGTCATCGGGGCCCGTGCTCAAGCTTGGCGCTGGTGGGATTTGCGCTACTGGAGTCAAGCCAAACACACGCTGGACTATATCCAAGTATCGATACTCATATACCTCCGACGGCTCAATAATCCCGCCTTCGCCCCATTCATTCCAGCCATAGATCGTCAGCATTTTAAGCGTATTTCTTGGGTGATCATCTATGTATTGCTTTTGCCTTCTCAGGTGCTCCTCGAAAATCTCCGGCGTAATTCCGCTGTTATAGTGTATTTCCTCCATCCTTCTTCTCCCCCAGCCGATCTTGTACCAGGGCCGTGCATCCTGCCCCGTTGAAGCGCAGGGAACGTAGACACCGCTGAACCTGCTAGTAACCGAATCGAGTTGAGCATATCTACCTAAGACCTCCTGGTAAGGTTCTGCCGGACGTGAAGGAGGGAGATGAAAGCAGAAAAAGCCATCGACATCGAGTTGATTCTTTGCCGCAATGAGACCTCGACCCGGCCGAGGGTCGCTCGCCAACGACAGGATCAAGGGGTCTTTGCCGACCTTTTGTCGAACAAGTTGTCTCAAGGAATCGATCCCCTGCCGATGGACAACCTTATCTTTAAATCCAATGTTGAAATCCAAAATGACCGGCCTTCCATTCAAACGCAAATATGAGCTATCGGTTATGTATTCGTTGATTAAGAATGGGACGATGCGGTCAACCCACATATCCATTGTCAGTTCACGCTGTCCGATTGCG
>Ga0326728_10021827_pt1 | contig 11976 bp, 11 predicted proteins | sample MB3enrmetagenome_FD_207602 | JGI IMG/M metagenome (GOLD analysis project Ga0326728, IMG submission 207602) | Lab enriched peat soil microbial communities from McLean, Ithaca, NY, United States - MB31MN | ecosystem: Environmental > Terrestrial > Soil > Wetlands > Peat | place: USA: New York... | reverse complement strand
CGGTGACGCGCATGGACGGGTCGACTTTGACATTGCATGTGGCCGGCGCGCGCATTGTGCCCATCGTGCCCACGCTGCGCGACGAACTGCTGGGCTGGCTGGTGAATCCCAACATCGCGCTGCTGCTTCTGGTGGGCGGAGCGCTCTTGATCTATCTCGAATTCAACGCGCCGGGAACGATCGTGCCGGGCGCGCTGGGCACTCTGATGGTGCTGCTTGCCATTTTCGCGCTTGATCTGCTGCCCATTCGCTACACCGCCGTGCTGCTGTTGGTAGCCGCGATGGTGCTGCTGATTCTGGAAGCCAAGGTGGGAGGGCACGGGGCGCTGGCCATTGCGGGCATCGTGTGTCTGACCTTCGGCACCCTGACGCTGGTGGCCGCGCCGGTGCCGGAGATGAACGTCAGCCCGTGGGTGGCGATCGCGGTGAGCGCGGCGTTTGGCGCGATTACAGTATTTTTGGTGCGGCTGGCGGTGCGGGCGCGCAGGCGCAAGGCGCGGACGGGCGCCGATGCCATGGTGGGCGCGACGGCAACGGCTATGGAAGCTCTGGCCCCGCAAGGACACGTGCTCGTGGAGGGTGAAATCTGGCAGGCGGTGGCAAGCGCGCCGGTGGCCGCCGGTGCGGCTCTGCGCGTGGTAGGACATGAGCAGATGCTGCTCGAGGTGGAACCGGAAAGCCGGCAGGCCGGCAAGTCAGCGAGTTAGCGAGCTACCAAGTCAGCGCGGCTGTTGATGGCGGCATAAGCAATGTCCCGGGAGCCGCGCCGCAGGCGCAGTGTTCGCTAGCCCCGCGCTTCAGCGTGGGGGAAGCGGATTCCACATGTGAACTCCGGAGTCCCGTAGGGACGGCGCACAGACATTTGTTTTGCAACCATCAATAGCGGGGTCAGGAGCCGCTTCGATCTGCCCCAAATCAGCGAAGAACGCGATTTTCCGCGGCTTTGCCTCCACCTGCACGGCGTTGGAGTACAATCCCTGCTTAGTGAGGAAAGGACCGTTCCATGTTTGATGTGATTTCCGTTCCGCTATTGGTTGTGCTTGCGATCTTTGTTCTCTATGCACTCAACTGCATCAAGATCCTCCGCGAATATGAACGCGCTGTGGTTTTCACGCTAGGTCGAATTTCGGGAGGAGCGAAGGGACCGGGTCTGATTTTCGTCTTCAGACCGATCCAGCAGATGATCCGCATCTCGCTGCGCCAGGAGGTGCTGGAGGTTCCACCGCAGGACGTGATCACGCGCGACAACGTGACCATCAAGGTAAACGCGGTGGTGACGCTCTATGTGGTGGACCCGAATGCGGCTGCCATCAAGGTGTCGAACTACGTCTACCAGACCTCGCAACTGGCGCAGACCACGCTGCGCACGGTGCTGGGCGAGGTGGAGCTGGATGAGCTGCTGAGCCATCGCGACAAACTGAATATTCGCATCCAGTCGATCATGGACCAGCGCACCGAGCCGTTTGGTGTGAAGGTGGTGAGCGTGGAAGTGAAGCAGGTGGACCTGCCCGAACAGATGCAGCGCGCCATGGCCAAGCAGGCCGAGGCGGAGCGCGAAAAGCGGTCGAAGATCATCCATGCCGAGGGCGAGTACAACGCCGCGCAAAAGCTTGTGGACGCTGCCGCGTTGCTGGCCACCGAGCCCATGACCATCACGTTGCGCTACCTGCAGACGCTGACCGAAATCGGCGTCGAAAAGAACACCACCATCGTCTTCCCGCTGCCAGTGGAGCTGCTGGGCCTGCTGAACCGGCTGGCCGGCCCGGGAAATAAGGAAAAGAGCCAGTAGCTTGTAGGTTGTGGCCCGCAGCCTGTAGCCTGTAGCCTCCCCCTCTTGATCGTTACTGGCTGAGGGCAGCCTTTTGAGCTGTCGGCCACAAGCTGCGAGCCTTTCATGCGCGGATATTTAGACGACGAAGAAGAGCCGGAGGTTGAGCAGCCGCGGCGCGATCGCGAGCTGACGCTCGGCGCGGGCGCGCTGTTCGGCCTTTTCTCTGCGCTGGCGCTGGTCTGCGGGTTGTGCTTCGGAGCGGGCTACGCGGTGGGGCATCACGCTTCCGCGTCCTCCGCAGCGGCCAACGCGCCCACCCCTGCTCCCGACCAGGAGCCGTTGCAGGGCAGTAGTTCCATTCCCAAGCCATCGGCGGCCGAGACATCGCCTGCGCCGCAGACAGATGGCTCCTCGACGACTCCGGAAGCGGGGACGCCCGCGACGGGTGAGGGCGCGAACCCAACTGCGGCAGGACAAGGCCCGGCTGAGAGTGGGCAGGCGCCGGGAGCGGCGACTCCAGGTCAGGCCGAAGTGGGTCCCGCGCTGCCGGGCGCAGGCAATAACCCGCAGATTGCGCCTTCGGCGCCCAATGCTCACGCGGCTTGGCCCTCTCAGATGCAGTTGATGGTGCAGATTGCCGCGGTGGCGAATGCCGAGGATGCCGACGTGCTGGAGACGGCGCTGCGCAAGCGCGGCTACGCGGTTGCTGGGCAGCGCGATCCCGCCGATGGACTGATCCACGTGCGCATCGGGCCCTTCACCAGCCGCGAGGAAGCGATCCGCTGGCGCGACAAGCTGCTCGACGACGGGTACAACGCAGTGGTGCAGCCGTGAAGGCAGCTTCTAGCTGCTAGTTTCTAGCTTTTCGTTGCGCATCCACTCGGGCAACGCGGATGCGATCGCTGCGCGCACGGCTTCCGATAACTCGTCGCGCGTCGCGTAGGCAGCCGGGTCGATGGGCGGGTGGAAGACGATGTGCGCCGTGCCGGGATGAATGCGCTTGCTGCCCCAGGGAATGATCTGCTCGGTCCCATAAATAGAAACGGGAACGCAGGGCGCGCCGGAGTCCTTGGCGAGATAGAACGGGCCTTTTTTGAAGGGCAGCAGGCGTGCGTCGAGCGAGCGCATGCCCTCGACAAACGTGGTGATGTGCAGGCCGTTCGAGAGGACGCGCAGGGCGTCGGCGACGGCGAGCTGCGCAGTCTCCACGTCGCCTCCGCGGTCCACGGGGATGAATTCGCCGAGCTTGAACGCGTAGCCAAGGATGGGCAGCTTCATGAGCGGGCGCTTGAGGAAGACCGAGGTGCGGCCGGGAAGATTCGAGATCAGCGCCGGCGCATCGAGGTTCGACACGTGGTTGGCCATGAAGATGCAGGCGCGACCGGCGGGAATGTTTTCCTGGCCCTGGATTTGAATGCGAATGCCGGCGACTCGGATGGCGGTGCGCGCGATCCAGCAGCCCGTGAAGTAAAGCGGGCCGACGTTGCCGCTGAGGAGCGTGAAGGGAATGAGGATCAACGCCGCGGGAAGGGCGAGCGCGGCGATGGTGACGAAGACGAGGAGCGAGACGATCATGCGGCGTGTGTGAGCAGGTTCATGAAGAGTATCGCATTCGCGCGATCAGGTGCGCATCCACTCCGGCAGGCCGGAGGCGATGGCGGCGCGGACGGCTTTCATCAGTTCTTCACGCGTGGCGTAATTTGAGGGATCGATGGGTTCATGAAAGACGACATGCGCGGGGCCGGGATGCATGCGCAGGCTTCCCTTGCGAAGAATGGTTTCGGTTCCATAGATCGAGACGGGAATGCAGGGCGCGCCGGAGGCCTTAGCGAGAAAGAACGGCCCCTTCTTGAAGGGCAACATGCGGCCGTCGGGCGAGCGTGTGCCTTCGACAAAAGTGGTGATGTGCGTGCCCTTCGCGAGCACGCGTTGCGCATCGGCCACACTGCGCTGCGCGTCGGAGGGGTTGCCCGTGCGGTCGACGGCGATGAACTCGCCCTGGCGGAAGCCGGTGCCGAGGATGGGCAGGTTCATGAGCGCGCGCTTCATGAAGGCCGAGGTGCGTCCAGGGATGAGCGAGATGAGCGCGGGCGGATCGAGATTGGAGACGTGGTTCGACATGAAGATGCAGGCGCGGCCGCGGGGAATGCGTTCGAGGCCCTCGGGGCGCAAGCGCACTTGGGCGATGCGGCAACTTGAAGAGAGCATAAAGCGCGTGGCCTTGTAAAGCGGCAGCACGTTGCCCGTAAGCCAGCACCAGGGGATGAAAAGCAGGGCCGTGGGAATGCCCGTGACGATCATGTTGGCGAGAAAGAGAAGAGACCAGATCATGCGTGCCCTGATTTCGCGCTTGATTCCTTATGCGCCGGCGGCGGGATGCAGCTCGCGCAGGCGCGCTGGAAGTTTCAGGTAGATGCCGTCGAAGCCGCCGTTGGAAAGGATGGCGACGACGTCGCCGGGAACGAGCTGCGGCGCGAGGGCGGCGACGATCGTGTCGGCGTCGGGATGAAGCTCGGCGGGCGTTCCCGCCGCATTGAGAGCGCTGACAATCTCTTCTGGGTGCAGGCGATCGGCCTCGGGAATGCGCTCCTGCTGGTAGATGCCGGCCAGAACCACACGATCGGCGAGGCGGAGACTGGCGACGAGATCGGCCGCGAGGACTTTGCGGCGCAGCGTATTGGAACGGGGTTCCAGGACTGCCCAGATGCGTCCCAAAGGATAAATCGCACGGAGTGCGCGGAGGGTTTCGCGAATCGCGGTGGGGTGGTGCGCGAAGTCCTCAATGAGCGTGATGCCGTTGATCTGGTCGCGCACTTCGAGGCGGCGCTTGACGTTTTTGAAACTGGCGAGAGCTGCGGCGATGGATTCTTTCCGGATGCCCTGGCCGGCGGCGAGAGCTGCGGCGGCCGTGGCGTTCAGAACGTTGTGCTCGCCGGCGAGATGCATCGCGAATTCGGCCCAGTGGACGCCGCCGCGATCGACCTCCCACTGCGTTTGCCCGTTCACGTAACGCAGATTGCGGATGCGCCAGTGGGAAGATTCGCCGAAGCCGTAGAGTTCCACGCGGCAGAAGGCGCGGCTGACGGACTCGGTTACGTTGTCGCTGCCGTCGTAAGCCACGATGAGGCCGCGGCGCGGAACCAGATTGACGAGGCGCTTGAAGGCGGTCTTGACGGCTTCGAGATCGGAATAAATGTCGGCGTGGTCGAACTCGACGTGAGTAAGGATCAGCGCGTCAGGGAAATAGTGGAGAAACTTGGGGCCCTTGTCGAAGAAGGCGGTATCGTACTCGTCGCCTTCGACGATGAAGGGCTGTGTGGGGCGAAGCTGGAAGCTCGTGCCGAAGTTCTCCGCAACGCCGCCGATGAGAAACGAGGGCTCGAGCTCAGGATTCTCGCGCGCGGCGGTCTGCCCCCGTGAGGCCGTTTGATAGATCCACGCCAGCATGCTGGTGGTGGTGGTTTTGCCGTGGGTTCCGGCGACGACCAGAGGCGAGCGGCCGGATAAGAATTCTTCGCGCAGCAGCGCTGCCATGGAGGTGAAGGGAATGCGCTCGTCGAGGACGCGCTCGATTTCCGGATTGCCGCGCGAGAGCGCATTGCCGATGACGACCAGATCGGGCACGGGCGTGAGATTCGCTTCGGCGTAGGGCTCGAGGACGGGAATGCCGAGCGAGCGGAGCAGATCGCTCATGGGTGGATAGGCGGCCTTGTCGGAGCCGGTGATGCGATGGCCCTCGAGCTGCAGCAGGCCGGCCAGCGAAGCCATGGCCGTGCCGCAGATGCCGATGAGATGGATGTGGCGGGGAGCCGTCGTCATGCAGTCACCGCCGGCTCGAGGAGGGTGAGCGAGGGTTCGTCGCCGAGGGAGAGCTCGGCTTGGACGCCGAAGGTGAGCGTGACGTTTTGCCGCGAGACGTGTCCCGAACGCAGGCCGATGGCGATGGGAATGTCGAGGCCGTCGAGCGCGTTCAGGATTGCGCGATCGAGGAGATCGGGTGCGGCGCCATCCGAGAGACAGTAGAGCATTTCGCCGAAAATGATGCCGCAAACGCCCGCGAGTTTGCCTGCGGCGCGCAACTGCCACAACATGCGGTCAATTTGATATGGCTTGGCGAGGGTGTCTTCAAGAAAGAGCAGCTTGTTCGCAGTCGCGGGCTCCCACGGAGTGCGGAGGAGCGAAACGAGAATGCTCAGGCAGCCGCCATAAAGCGTGCCGGTGACGGTCTTGCGCCCGGCGGACGGCTTGAGCACGCGAAGGCCCTCGGCGGGGCCGAGCGTGTAAGGCTGGCCTGTCAATGCCGCAAGAAAACTGTCCAAATGCATCCCGTCTGGAAGACAAAAATCGGCGGCAAGCATAGGGCCGTGAAAGGCGGGAAGGCCCAGCTTGTCGAGAAGATGGAGCTGGATGCCGGTGAGGTCGCTGTAGGCGAAGAAGGGCTTGGGATGCGTTGCAATGATTGTGAGATCGATGCCCTCAAGCAGGTAATTTGAACCGTAGCCGCCGCGCAGGGCCATGACGGCGCTGGTGGAGGGATCGGAAAAAGCGGCGTGGAGATCGGCGAGGCGCTCGGCTGCGGTTCCGGCGAAGTAAAGCGGCCCGCGATGGAGGGCGTTGGGGCCGGGTTTGTGCGTGAAGCCGAGGGACTGCAAAGCCGCGAGGCCGCGTTCCGTGCGCTCGGGTTGCGCAGAAGACGCGGGTGCGACGATGGAGACGGAGGCGCCGTTGGGTGCGACGGCGGGTGGTTTGATCAGGCTTGCCATCTCACCACGCCTCTCCGCGAGCAACGAGTGTGGCCGGTCCGGTGAGGAACAGCTCTTCGCCGGGACCGCTCCACGCAACGGTTTGAGGGCCGCCGGTAGCGGCGACGGTGAGCGGCGAAACGCAACGGCGCAGGGCGAGCGCGGCCGTGGCGGAAGCGGAGCTGCCGGTGCCGGAGGAGGTCGTGGGGCCCACGCCGCGCTCGAAGATGCGAATCTCGATCTCGTGCTCGCTCACCACGCGCACAAACTCCACGTTGGTCTGGTGCGGAAAGGCGCGGTGCGTGCAGATTTCGGCGCCCAAGGTTTGCCAGGGTTTGCCGGCGACGGTGAAGGCCGGATTGTCGACCAGGATGACGAAGTGAGGATTGCCGGTCGCGACTTCGAAGCCGGCGATTTCAGCGCCGTCGGAGAGCTTGACGGTGCATGGCGCAAAGCGAGGCACGCCCATGCCGGTGGTGACGCCGACGGTGAAAGCGCCGCCGCTGTGCACGCTGTCGATGCGGCAGACGCGCAAACCGGCATCGGTGGCGATTTCGAGCTTGTCGCCGGCGCGGGAGCTGAGAGCTTCCGCCATCCACGCGGCCACGCAGCGCGTGCCGTTGCCGCTGATTTCCGCAACCGAACCGTCGGCGTTGTGCAGGTGGACGCGCCCGGAGTTGGGGCCGGTCCATGCGAAGAATTCAATGCCATCCGCGCCGATGCCGGTGTTGCGCTGGCAAAGGCGGCGCGTGAACTCGGCGCGATCCAGATCGCCCGCGGCGTTTAGGGCAACGATCAGGAAATCGTTGCCGCAGGCGTGAGCTTTGGTGAACGGAATCAAACTTCCTCCAAATTGCAATGATAAAGGTGTCAGGTGTCAGGTGTCAGAGAGCGAGGATTGACGGATTCGATGGCGGAACCGGCGCTCAGGTCACCGGGTGCGATTGCCGGCATCCGGAATTGGAGAGCCCGCGTCCGGGTTTTGAACGCCAAAGTCTGAACCTGGAGTGACGGCAGGCGGATTGGCCGTGCGCTGGAAATCGGCCGTCGAGAAATACACTGTGGCCGTGGGCTGGTTTTCGGCGGTGAAGCGGCCGGCAACGGCGAGCCCTTCAGGATGGGCCTTGACGGCGCGATCGACGTCGTCGTCCTCGAAGGCGACCACGATGGCGGCGTGGCTCGCGGGCGCGAGAAGCGCGGCGCGCCAGATTTCGAGATCGCTCTCGTTGATGGTCTGGCGCAGGGGAATGCCGGTGAACGCGACGATCTCCGGATACAAGGAGGTGTTCATCAACACCGTACCGTGGGGAAAGGTTTGTAGCAGGTCGCGGAGCAACGGAGGAATGGCTTCGTCGTAGGGCAGGCGCGCCTCGAGATTGCAGGTGCTCTCCGCGTAGACGATGGGTCCTTGGCGCAGAAGGCTCCAAGCGTTGATGCCGGCAAGAAGAAAGAGAAACGCGAAGGCAATTTCGGGCAGGAACTGCGCGTATCGATGGCCCTGCCAGCGGTCGAGAGCATTGACGGCAAACCTTGCCGCGAAGCCTACGCCGAGAGCCAGAGCGGGCAGCAGTTCGAGTCCGTAGCGCGTGTTGTAGTGGGTGAAGGGCCACCACGCAGGAAAGAAAATGGGCACCGAGCCGTAGGCCACCGACCACGCGTAGAAGGGAACAGGCAGCCAGAGAAGCGAAGTCCAGGCGAGAGCGCGGCGGTGCGCTTTGCATTCTTCCGCGAGCCACGCGGCGACGGAGCCGAATGCCGCGGCGGCGAGGACGAGGTTGCCCCAGAGACTTGCCCATTTGGGCGTGAGCACGGCGTCAAGCTCCGAGACTTTGAGGTAAAAGAGCAGCGCCACCCAGGGATTGTGCCAGCCGGGATGCGGCGGACCGGAACCGGCGGCGGCAGTGCGCATCTCGATGGCCTTGGCCGAGTAAGGACCGCGCGCGAAGTAGAGCCAGTCGCCGAAACCCGCGGAGTTGTAGAGGAACCAGGCAATCGGCGCGGCGACAAGAGCGGCCGTGGCCAGCCAGAAATACGGCGAGCGGCGCAGGCGGCCGCGCTTGAGCAGTGCGAGGCCGATGCCGGTCCAGGCGAGGAAAGCGATGATCCAGCCGTCATAGCGAGTGAAGATGGCGGCGATGAGGGCCGCCGCGATGAAGAGCTGAAGGCGGGTCGCCTGCGCGGGGTCTTCGTCAACGCAAAGGCGCCACTCCACGAGCCAGACTACGATCCAGACGACTTCGCAGAGGAAGAGCGGCTCGTTCATGGCCGTGGTCTGGAGGTAGAGCAGATTGGGGTTGAGCGCGAAGAATGCGAGCGCGAGCGCCGAGGGCGCGGGATTGAGCCAGTGACGCGCGAGGCGATAGATGCCGGCGCAGGAGGCGAGGTAGGCCAGGGCCGAGGGAATGACGCCGGCGAGGCCGCTGGCCCACCAGGCGTAATTCTGCACAAAGGGTATGAGGAGAATGTGCGGCAGCGGCAGCCAAACCGAGCCGAGCTCGGAGAATCGTGGGGTCCGCGAGTCGAAGACGCGGCGCGCGATGTGCAGGTGGGCGACGGCGTCGCCGTAGTTGAGCATGGTCGCGTGATTCCAGCTCCAGACGATGGCGGCAAACGAGGCTGCCATGGCGAAGGCAAGGACCAGCAGGCCTTCGGCGTTCGAGATGCGGCGGTCAGTCAAGGTGCGTAAGCTCACGAAAGAGATTAAAGCGCGCATCGATTTCAGGGCGCGAAAGCTGCTGCAGGCGCTCGGTGCCGAAGCGCTCGCAGGCAAAGGAGCCCATCACGCTGCCATAGAACATGGCGCGACGCCAGACGCCAGGCGTCAGCTCCGGCTGCGAGGCGAGGTAGCCGAAGAATCCGCCGGCAAAACTGTCGCCCGCGCCCGTGGGATCGATGACCTGCTCGAGCGGAAGCGCGGGGGCCTTAAAGATGCGCTCCGCGCTCTCACCGTTTGGAGCAGAGTCGTCGAATAATGTCGCGCCATACTCGCCGTGCTTGACGACGAGAGCGCGGGGACCGAGGGCGCGGACGGCGCGTGCTGCCTGTACTAGATTGTCGTTGCCGGCTAACATGCGGGCTTCGGTGTCGTTGATCAGGAGCACGTCGAGGCCCTCTAAAACTTCAAGAAGGGCCGGACGATGGTCCTTGATCCAGTAGTTCATGGTGTCGCCGGCGACGAGCTTGACCTGGGGCATGGCCTCGCGCACGCGGCGTTGCAGAACAGGATCGATGTTGGCGAGAAAGAGAAACTCGGAGTCGCGGTAAGCGCCGGGGATCTTGGGTTCGAAGGAGGCGAAGACGTTGAGCTCGGTGTTGCGGGTCTGGGCTTCGTTCAGGTTTTCGAGGTAGGAACCCTCCCAGAAGAAACTCTTGCCGGCGGTGTGCTCGATGCCGCGGGTATCGATCTTGCGCGCGGCGAAGACGGCTTCCTGCTCGGGGCCGAAGTCCTCGCCCACCACGGCGATGACGCGGACATCGGTAAAGAAACTGGCGGCGAGGGAAAAATAGGTGGCCGCGCCGCCCAGGCAGCGCTCGCGGCGGCCCGCGGGGGTTTCAATGGAATCGTATGCAACGCTGCCGACTACGGTGATAGACATACGCGGTCCTCATCTTCTAAGAAGTATTCAGAGGCTAAAGCTCAACGATATTTTGGCCCGTCACGGCGCGGCTAAAGCCGTGCCCCGATGCAAAGCGGTTCATAAACAAGGCCTAAAAAGTCCCGCTGCGAGGTGAGCGCTCTTCCACAAGCTCCATCATAGTTCTCCAAACAGCGATCCATTGGCCGCCTTGCTTCTGAAAGACCCACAGATCGAGGCCAGACGAATCCTCACGATAGGTAGCGCGTTCATAGAGCATCCTGAAACGGAAAGTGGCGATCGCGCAATTCCCTACGACATCGATGTTTTCATCGCTCTCCTCGTACTCGATCACACGAGCGTTCTTGCAGAACTCGGCGAAGCTAGCGATAAAAGCATCCCGGCCTTGAATGGAACCCTTGAAGCCTGGGAAAGCCATCGTGATTTCAGGATGAAGGGAATCCAACATCGACAAGGGGTGACCTTCGCGCCAACAGGCATTGATCGCTGCCAGCGCGGCGTGAACTTCCGCATTGAGATTGGCCATTTGGTTCCTCCGATTGCGACGACGATCGAGTCGCGCCAGGAATCGCGAAGCCAGAAAGCTGAACGCATCGGCCAGAACGCGTGCCTACCACCCCAGGTACTTGCCGAAGAGCAATTTCAGTCTTTCTTTCGCCGCCGCGGGAATCGCGGCGGGCTGGGTGAGTATGGCGAACTTTGCGGCCGTGGCGCAGGCGCAATTTCTTTCGCGGGGCATGGCGGCGACGGCGGCTCTTACCACCTTGCAGGCGTTGTCGGCGTTCAGGTGCAGCACGGCAACAATTTCTTCAATCGTCACGGCGTCGTGGCCCTCCCTCCAGCAGTCGTAGTCGGTGACCATGGCCACGGTGGAGTAGCAGATTTCAGCTTCGCGGGCGAGCTTGGCCTCCTGCAGGTTGGTCATGCCGATCACGTCGGCGCCCCAACTGCGATAGAGATTCGACTCGGCCTTGGTGGAGAACTGCGGGCCCTCCATGCAGACGTAGGTGCCGCCGAGCTTGCCGGCGACGCCCACGGTCTTGCAGGCATCGGCCGCGGCCTTGGCGACGGTGGCGCAGATGGGATCGCCGAAGGCCACGTGGCCCACGATGCCGTCGCCGAAGAATGTCGCAACCCGGTTGAAGGTGCGGTCGATGAACTGGTCGGGAATCAAGAAATCGGTGGGCTTGTGCTCTTCCTTGAGCGAGCCCACGGCGGAGACGGAGAGAATGCGCTCCACGCCGAGCTTTTTCATGGCGTAAATGTTGGCGCGGAAGTTGAGCTCGGAGGGCAGAAGGCGATGGCCGCGGCCGTGGCGCGCCAGGAAAGCGACCTTGCGGCCTTCGAGCTCGCCGAGAACGAAGGCGTCCGACGGCGCGCCGAAGGGCGTCTCCTCGCGCTCCTCGTGGACGTTGGTGAATCCGGGCATGGAGTAAAGTCCGCTGCCACCGATGATGCCGATTTCTGCGTTCGCCAAGGTGTGCTCCTTGCAAAAAAGCGCGGGGGCTAAAGCCCCTGGTGATTTTCTATGCTGCTCGGCACGGCTGAAGCCGTGCCCTGATACAAAGCGCATTCAGAGGACGTTTTTCTAGTCCCCGGTCCCTACGTCCCTCGCCCCTGCTTCACCGTTGGTCGATCAGGCGGATGGTCTCCATGAAAACGTCTCCGTCGATCGTCAAACTGTGCGCGCTGATCTTATCCATCGTATCCTGCGCGGTGTGGTGGTAGCTGTTGTTCGGGCCGTAGTCGAGGTCGATGATGTCAATCGACGGCACGCCGCGCTCGACAAAGGCGAGGTGATCGTCCTCGACGTCCATCTCCCGCTGGAAAAAGTAATGCTGGTAGCCGAACTTCTTCGCCGCCTGAG
>Ga0326728_10021825_pt1 | contig 11977 bp, 10 predicted proteins | sample MB3enrmetagenome_FD_207602 | JGI IMG/M metagenome (GOLD analysis project Ga0326728, IMG submission 207602) | Lab enriched peat soil microbial communities from McLean, Ithaca, NY, United States - MB31MN | ecosystem: Environmental > Terrestrial > Soil > Wetlands > Peat | place: USA: New York... | reverse complement strand
TGGACCCTGCCACGGACGCGCCGTGAGATCCAACGCCTGTTGTTTACCTGGACCGGCGAGTGTGCGTATTGTGGCAGCGTCATTCGCAAGCGAAACCGTCCACCTTAACTTAACGTAGTAGTACTAGTGCCTTCCGGCGGCCTGAGTTACAATTAACCCCACATGGCAACAATCACCCAACCCACGGGCGGAGGGATGTGGAGCGCCCTCTGGTCGATGGCACGCTACCAGATGACGCACATTGACCGGGCGGGCTGGCGCCGATTCTGGCTGGCGCTCTTTGGCCTGGGCATGGCTTTCTTTCTCGCACTGTATTCGACGGCGCTGCGGGAAGCGGGGCACGTGGAGGGGGCGATGGTGGCGGCTTCCCTGTCGTTGCTCATCGCCGCCATCGTCGCCGTCAAGATCGTTCCCTACCTCGCCAAGCGCACCGCGCTCGAGCGCTGGATGATGAAGGTCGAGTACGAGTTCACGCGCGAGGGCGTGGTTTATTTCATGATCATCATGGTCATCGCCATCGCCGCCCTCAATACCGGCAACAATCTCCTTTTCATCATTCTGGCCAACCTCCTTTCAGGGATTTTATTGTCAGGAATTCTTTCCGCCATCGTGCTCTCGCAACTGGAATTGGATTTTGTCCTGCCGGAGCATGTGTTCGCCGAGAATCCGATGATCTCGCGCCTGACCGTTCAGAACCTGAAGTGGGTCTTCCCTTCTTTTTCCCTCACCCTGACTGCCCGTGACCCCCGGAAAGGTAAGCGCAAAAGGGCTACCTTGGCCGCGCCGCGCCAGATCCTGGACGCTCCCGTGTACGTGCCCTACATCCCGCACCGGTCCTCCGTGACCCAGCACGTGGAGCTCACCTTCCCTCGCCGCGGGCGCTATACCCAGGATGGATTTCGCGTCAGCACCAAGTTCCCTTTCGGCCTCCTGCTGAAAGCGCATGAAGTCGCCAGCAAGCAGGAAATCCTGGTATTGCCCAACGTGCAGCCCACGGAAGAGTTCTACGAAATCCTGCCGCTGATCGGGGGTGATATCGAAAGCTTGTCCAAGGGCCGCGGCCACGACCTGTACGCCATCCGTGATTACGTGGAATCCGATAGCGCCCGCCATGTGGATTGGAAAGCCACGGCCAAGGCGCAGCAACTCAAGGTGCGGGAATTCACGCGCGAGGATGAGCGGCGGCTGGTGCTGGTGTTTGACGGGAGCCTGTCCACGGCCGACGAAAAAGCGCTGGCGCAGTTCGAGAAGGGAGTCAACTTCTGCGCCTGCCTGGCGTGGCACTTCTACGAAATCGACGCGCAGATGCAATTCATTGCCGACGGATTCGAGACTCCCATGGCGCCCGCGGGAGAAATCATCTACCGGGTGCTGGAAACGCTGGCCCTGGTCGAACCCAAGGCGGGCTCAGCCGCTTCCATGGGAGACCTGCAAGCGCGCATTGCCTCCGCCGCCCGCGGCTTCCACATCGTCATCACCAGCCGCCCGCGCGGCTCCATTCCCACCAACCTCTGGGGGACTTCCTATTTGGTGTTTATAGATTCCTTGTAAGCAGGCACACACTCTTGCATCTGGCCTTCCCGGCGTCCCTGGATTCGCACTGGATGCCGAGGCTGTTTCCTGAAACTCCCTGGGCTCAGCATGTTGGGCAGACCTGGTTCGAAACTGCTACCCGCCAAAAAAACCGACGGTGGAGACTGCCATAGCCCAGCCTTCCGCTGAAAATAAGGGCAGACAAAAGGACTGTGACATCTTGACAACGCCACCTGTAGGGGCGTAGCGTGCATGTGGATATCAAACGCGTTCAACCTTGAAAACTGAAATCCCGGCTCAACATCTGGCCGGGTAACGTGAGCAGAAGGAGGGTGGTCGGCCATGGGAAAACTTCTCATCGGATGTTATTCATATACGTCGTGTAACAAGTATGGGACGAACCACGAAGACGTATTAGCATTGTTGCGGAGCGCCGTCAAAATTGTCGATAACTGGCGCACGACGCACCTCCCGGCGCTGGAGAAAGGCAATGCGTTTCAGGCGATCTTCGTGTCGCCGGAATACCAGTTCACGGATCCAATGGCCCCCAATGTGCGGATGGCCATGGATGAGAAAACGAAGCAAGAAGTGTTGAAGGGACTCGCAGACATCAGTGATACGTACCCAAAAATTCTGATGTTCCCCGGAACCGTTTTCTGGAAGGAGCCGCTCAATACCCCCGAAAACCTGAAGAAGTTCCAGGCTCAGTTGGTGGCTGCCGAGCTGAGTAAGAAAGGCGTGGGCACGGGTCGAACTTTGCTTCCTTCCGAGCTGAAATCGAAACCTAGCAAAATGGTAGACATGGGTGATTCATTTAGGGGGAAGCAAGTGCCCAGCTTGAAAGACCTCTCGGGCATGGTCAAGCACGCCTCCACGGGTTACCGGGTCTACAATGAACTTTACCCTTTTCTGGCCGGGAAGCGGTTGTACCCTTACCGGAAGCAGTGGGATTATAAAGAAACGGAAGGAGCCTCTGCCACCGAAAAAGCCTACGTCCCCGGATGCTCCGCCGGCACGAAGGAAATTGGTCGATTCGAATTCGGCTTCGAAATCTGCTTCGACCACAACCAGGGAGGACTGAAGGCTAAGGGCAAGGAGGTTGACTTTCACGTGGTCGTCTCCGATTGCGTGGCAACCACGGAGGCCAACATGATGATGAAAGACGGAGGCTACTTCATCCACGCGTCGAGCAACCCGGGCTCTACCTGCGTCTGGGAAAGACCGGGCGGCATGAAGAAGCCCGTGGACCCGCCGCTTCCTACCAAAGCCGACGAGCTGGGCTACTGTTTGGTCGACGTTGAACGGCGGGCCGGCAGCCAGGACGGCGTGATATCCATGCCGAAGACGCCGGTCAAATTGCTTAGGGTGGCCTGATCCTGCCGGCATGGAATGACGGCGCAGACGGCCTCAAAACGGCGCGATCATAGCAAAGACAATTAACGCGCGCCGCGATGCCCACCGCTGTCCCGGCGACGATGCAGACCATTCAGATACCTTCTGCCTTCTGCTTACTGCCTCCTGGCTTCTGCCTTCCCGAACGCCACCCCTTTCGCTTCCGGCCCCAGCCCGATCACCGGCACGCCGATCAGCAGAACGAGACCCGCGAGCAATCCCAAAGACTGCGCGTAAGTCAAGTGCTTGGCCAATACCGCTTCAATCAAAGTAATGCTGGACGCGCACAGCACACCGAGTTGGTAGGCGAAGCCAGGGAAAAAACCGCGCAATTCGCCCGGGGAAAGTTCATTCAGGTGGACGGGAATGACGCCCCATGCCCCCTGCACCATGAACTGCATCAGAAACGCCGCGGGGACAATCAGGAGGACAGTTGACGACAGCACCCAGGCGGGTATGAGCAGAAGGGCGCAGATCACCGCGGTAACCATGGCGCGCCGGCGTCCGCGACGGTCCGAATAAAGGCCAAACAGCAGTCCCCCGGCGATCGCTCCCACCATGGAAATCATGGTGATCATCGCCGTCGTCTCCGGGCTGAAGTGCCGTTGCCGTTGAAGGAGGGTGGGGTACAAGTCCTGGGTACCGTGAGAAATACTATTCATGGTCGTCATAAGCAGAACCATGTAGAGGAACAATTTCCAATGCCGCGCGATGGCTTTGCCGTAAGTGCTCCAGTCAGTGCGCGACTCGTGCCACGCTTCGGTTTCCTTCACTTTGGCGAAGACGAAAAGTGAAAGCAGGGCGGGCAATCCCCCCACAAAGAACATCGCGCGCCAACCCCAGTGCGGGAATACCAGGGAATAGACCATTGCCGCCAGGAGGTTTCCAAAGGCATAACCTTCCTGCAACAATCCCGACAGGATGCCGCGCCACTTGGGGGACACCGATTCCATGGCCAACGACGCCCCCACTCCCCACTCGCCGCCCATACCGATTCCGTAGAGCAGACGAAGAACGAAAAATACTTTGTAATTGGGAGCGAGGCCGGAGAGGACCTCGACGACCGAATAGAAAATGATGTCCAGCATCAACGGCCAACGGCGTCCATAGCGGTCCGCCATCAGCCCGAAGATAAATGCGCCCACCGGACGCATGGCCAGGCTGGCCGTAATCGTGGCCGCGATCTGCACCAACGAAACGCCGAAATCGCGGGCCACAGGAACCAGCACAAAGGTGAGCACGAAGAAGTCGAAGGCATCCAGCGTCCAGCCCAGAAAGCCCGCCGCCAGAGCATTGCGCTGGTTGGCGCGGTCATACGTTTGCGCGCTGGAACTTGTCGGGGAGTTGGCCATACCGATTTGGTGATTACCGCGCCCGGTGCTCCACAACGCCTGCTTGGACGTGCGAAGCCTTGGAGTGCGGCAGCTTGCTGCCGCTTTCCTCCCCGCGAGCTGGCTCGCGGGCCTATCAATATCAATCTTATATGCCAGACCTAAATGCAGAAACTCCTGCCCCGCGAGCTGGCTCGCTGAGGTGGTTTCATCCCGTCAACATCCCGACACGCCCATCGCCAAACACCATGAGGATCTTGCTAAAGTCGGTCGCCATGCGCAGTTGCGAATAGATGTAGCGATATGCCTGTAAGCATGAAATTCCTCGGGTGCTTATCACCACGAGCCATCGATCACCCGCCCGCCTCGGTGCCCGCCTGCCCGCCTCGGCGCTGATGAGCTCCAGCAATTCACGTGTCATGTTCGAAAGCAGCAGTGGGTCTGAATCGGAATTGTGCACGAACCCAATCATTTTTGGCGCTCGCTCAGATTCGTCTCTCAAAAGTCGAATCTGGACACGATTCCCGTGAATCGTGTCTTTCTCATCTCGACCCGGCGATCCCCGCCCGAGAAGAGCTTGTATTTTGTCTTCCAGCGAGGCAGCGGTTTTCCATGGCAAACGGATGGGAGCGGTGATGGTCAGCAACACGGTCATGCCGGCCGGCACGGTTTCGCCAAGGGTGGCTTGCAGACGTTCAATGAGCCTGGTCGCAACCTTATCGAACCTCAAACGAGGCTTGGCGGCGTTACCTTGGCCAGTGCCGCGCCGTTTGAGGGTTGTGATGTCAACCGCAACCCGTTTCCCGGCGACCATGATATAGGCGTCGGGGGGATCACTACCCTCTTCCCACGTTGCCGAGAACCGTCTGGCGACGGCTTCGATGGCGGTTCGCTCCTGCTTCTTCAAATCCCTCATGCCTCCCTGCCCTGTCCATATCAAACTTATTTGCCAGACCTAAATAAGGAAACTCCAGCCCCGCGGGTAGTGGGTCAATTTGGTGGTGTAGCGGCGAGTTTACCTCGCCAAATGGCGGCGTAAAGCCGCCTCTACATCAAATTGACCCACTACCGCCCCGCAAGCTGGCTCGCGGGCATTTCAATCCCGCCACAGTTCCCAGCCCGCAAGCTGGCTCGAGACAAAGCGGCAGCAAGCTGCCGCACTCCAAAGCTTCGCTCCGAATGCCAGGAGGGAAGTGTTTTTCCGCTAGTTGGCTGCCGCCTCCTCCTTCACAACCTCCCCGCCTTTCATCACCACTTTCACATTCTGGAGAACCGTCACGTCCTGAAGCGGATCGCCCTCGACGGCGATCAGATCGGCAAAGTGGCCGGGCTCGATCGAGCCCACACGGTCCGCCCACCCCAGCAAATCCGCGGCATTGAGGGTGGCCGCTTGAAGGGCGGCCAGCGGCGTCATACCCAACTTCACCATCACCGCAAATTCCCGCGCATTGAGGCCGTGCGGGTAAACGGCGGCATCCGTCCCAAAGGCCACCTTAACACCCTCCTGAAAGGCACGCGCCACGTGCTGGCGGGCGTTCGGCAGGACGTACCGGGCCTTGGCCACCATGTTGTCCGTCAATCCCAGCTTCTGATAATTCTCCAAAAGCCAGTCACCCAGGTACAGGGTCGGAACCAGGTACGTTCCCCGCTCCTTCATCAGTTGGATATCCTCTTCGTTGATAAAACTTCCATGCTCGATGGAATCGACTCCGGCCAGGACGGCGTCCCTGATTCCCAGCGCTCCATGCGCGTGGGCAGCAGTCTTGCGGCCCAGGCGATGTGCCTCCTGGATGATGGCGTGCATTTCCTCAGGGCTGTACTGTTCCGACTCGGGATTATCGCCCTGCGAGAGCACGCCCCCCGTAGCGCATAACTTGATGACGTCGGAGCCGTACTTGATGTTCTCGCGAACCTTCGCCATGACGGCGGGGACGCCGTCCGCGACACCCAGTGCGAAGGCATGAAACTGCGGCGCCAGCAGGTCTTCGTCGCAGTGGCCTCCGGTGATGCCCAGCGCCGGCCCGGAAGCCATCATGCGCGGGCCGGGAACGTCGCCGGCGTTGATGGCGTCGCGCAATGCAATGTCGGAGTAGCCGTTCGCGCCGACATTGCGCACCGTGGTGAAGCCCGCCAGCAACGTCAGGCGGGCGTTGCGCGCGCCGATCAGCGCCTCGCGCGGGATGGAGATACCCAGGCCGCGATAACCTTGCATATCCGGGTTAAAGGTCAGGTGCGTGTGCGCATCAATTAATCCCGGCAGAACCGTGTAGCGGGAAAGGTCGATCACCTTGGCGCCGGCCGGAACATGCGGCTGCACGCTGCCGGCATTGCCGACCTCACGAACTTTGCCGGCCTCGATCAGAATGACCTGGCCGCTGAGGTAATTCCCGGACCGCACATCGAGCATGCGTCCGGCTTTCACCACGACAACGCCGGCGGCCGATTCCTGGGCTCGCGCCGGGAGCACGATAAAACCGAACAGCAACGATAAAACCAGAAGCCACGCCTTAAGAGGTTTCACGAATCTACTCCTCGAATGATGGATTTTCTGTTTTCAGCAAATCAGCCCGGCACGGAAAAATGACGATGTCGCAATGCGGGCGCAGTCCACTTTGGATTACGGTAGCAGCAGCTACCGCTTTCCCATACCACAGCAATCACCCCTTTGAACCGCAGTCCCGAAAAGCGGTAGCTGCTGCTACCGCACTCCAAAGCCCCTCACTTCCCCGGCGACAGCTTCTGGGCCAGCAGCCAAGTGGGCAACTCCGATTCGTCGTACGCTTTCTCCCAGGAATTGTGCTCCACGCCGGGATATTCTGTGTACCGCACGTTCCCGCCGGCCGTCTTCAAGGCCTCCACCATCTGCCGCGATTCCGCGACCGGAACCACCGGGTCGGCGCCACCGTGAAATACCCACACCGGCGTCTTTCCGATCTTCCGGGCGATGGCGGCGTAAGGGTCGGCCGAGTCGTCCGTGCTGTGGGCATTGGGAAGATCGTTCCCAGGGGGCAGGCGAATCCCGCCGCAGATCGGCACCAGGGCGGCGAACTTTCCGGGGTTCTGCGAGCCCAGGGCCCAGGTGCCGTAGCCCCCCATGGAAAGCCCCGTAAGGTAGACCCTTTGGGGATCACCTTTAAACTCCTGCATGGTCTGGTCCAGAGCCTTCAGCGCCTGCGCTTCCATGGCCGGACTCGTCCACCAATCCTGTTTGCGGCACTGGGGAATCGCCACCACAAAGGGGAAACGATCCACATGGTTGCGAATCGCGGTCGCCAGACCCACCTCCGTTTGCACCAAACCATCATCGCCTTCCTCGCCGTAGCCGTGCAGGAAGAGAATGACTGGCCACTTTACTTTCTTGCTCCAATTGCTGGGGACGAAAACTTGGTATTTGTAAGTCACGCCGTCCACAACTGCCGTCCGGTTCAAGAATCCCGTGTCAGGCCGGCGCGCCCACAAAGGCGATACCCAGGTGAGTCCCCACACTGCCATTGCCAGGAACATTCGTCGACGAATTGAAACCATTTCCAGCCTCCCTCACCAGAAACTGAGCTTTTGGAGTGCGGCGACTCGTCGCCGCTTCTTCGCGCGCCGACTCGTCAACGCGTTAGGGCGGTGACCAGTCAGCGCGTTAGGGTTCGCCGCGACCAGTCGCGGCGAGGAAAAGCGGCGACGAGTCGCCGCACTCCGAAACTTCGCCCGCCCTCACTTCTCCAATCGTTTCCGCGCCAGAACTACCGCGCCCAGCGGGCCGGCGTTATCGCCCAGCGTGCCGGAAACGATCTTCACCCGTTCGGCATCGTGACGCCGCAGGAAATTCTCGTAGGCCGTCTTGCGGATGGGCGCCACAAAGTACTCGCCCAGGCGCTCGGCGATTCCCCCGCCCATCACCACGCACTCGGGGTCAAGCAAATTCACGACGCTCGCCACGGCCAACCCCAGACAATATTGCGCGTGCTTCATCACCTTGCGCATGACGGGGTCGTTTCTCTTCAGCGCGCGCTGGATGATGCTGCTGGTCATGCGGTCTTTGCCGCGCTCCTCCATGAGCTTGAGCACGCAGCTCTTTTGCCCGGCGCGGATGGCGGCGCGCACGTCGCGCTCCATGGCGGTGCGGCTGGCCAGGGCCTCGATGCACCCGTGGTTCCCGCACCCGCACAGGGGACCATCTATCTGCACGATCATGTGGCCCACCTCCGCCGCCGCGCCCCGCATCCCCAGATAAAGCTCGCCGCGGGAAATGATGCCGCCGCCGATTCCCGTCCCTACAAAGATGCCAACGAGTTCCTGCGCCCCCTGCCCTGCCCCCAGGGCATGTTCGCCGACCACACCCACGTTGACGTCGTTTTCAACGAAGACGGGGACGTGCAACAACTTTCCCAGCTTCGCGCCCAGGGGCACCGCGTCCCAACCCAAGTTGGGCGCGTGATACACTACCCCACTCTCAGGATCGACCGCCCCCGGCGCTCCGATGCTGACGGCGCGCAATTGCGCTTTGCGCAGGCCCGCCGACGCCACCACGTCCTCCACCATCACCGCCAGGTCGCGAATCAAGCCCTCGGGCTTCAGCGCCACGTTGGTCGGCGTCTTTTCGATCGCCAGGATTTCGTTCTGGGCATTCACCACGAGCGCGCGCAGGCTCGTGCCCCCCATGTCGATCCCCACGATAACTTCTTTCGCTGGAACCATCGGAACACCTCCGTCATATGCAGGATGTCGGGTTCGTGAGTGTATCGCAGTCTTTCCTTTCAGAAAATAGCTGTTTGGCGTGGTGCGAAAACTGGAGCGATCCTACCCCTCGCGAACCTGTGAGAAAATACCATCTTCACCGCAGGGGCGCGGAGACGCAGAGCGCAGGAGGTGTTGGGTTCCAGGTGCCAGGGGTCAGTAAAACCCTAACTCCTGACGCCTGTCACCTACTTTGCGCCTCCGCGCCTTTGCTAAGAAAATGGATGTGCCAAAGGCACCTTGGACTGCGGCGGCTCGACGCCGCCATTGCCATGGTCCTCGGCGTTATTTCAAGGCGGCGTCGAGCCGCCGCAGTCCAAGGTGCTTCGCACATTTTCATGCACAGTGGCGAGCCGAAGGCTCATGGGAATCTTTGCTGTGTGGAAAGGGAATTCTTTGCGAGGGTGCGCCCCAGTTCGCTCCTGAAGCGCTTCGAGAAGCCCGAGGAAGTCGCCGCCGTCGTCGCCTTCGTCGCCAGTGCCCAAGGCGCCATCATCAACGGCGCCGCCCTGCGCGCCGAAGGAGGCGTCGTGCGGTCGGCGCTTTAAACAAAACCACCCGCGGCGTTGAGTATTAAAGGCAAATGCCCATTTTCCCGTATACCGGAATTTTACGACGTGTGCCATCCACGGAGATTGGGATGGTCACAGGGTTTATTCTCCAACCCTTCCTGAGCCACACGCTTTGATCCCACTACCCGCCGGCGCAGCGACTTGATCCTGCTCTGCTTCCAGGACCGCCCCCCTGGCCCCTGACCTGTACTTTAGTTCAGGTGACCCCCCGTCCCAAAACTACCCCTCTCACCCATTGTCAAAGCGAACCACGCGTCCTAAGCTTCGAGGTGTGGAAAGTGAGGTTACGCCTTTGAACAGGTTTGGCCGGAACTTTGTTGGGGAGGACCGAATGGTCAGGCAGCGGACGGCAGCCTGTGGGATCTCCTTAATCCTGGCAGCGGCGCTTTCAACCGCGAGCAGGGCCCAGAACGTTGACGGGTCGAAGGGCACCGACGTTACGTTGTATGAATCGCGAAGCTCGAACGATCTCGGCCAGGCGCTGAAGCTCAACACTGCGGTCGGATACAACCGGAACAAGTGCCTCGGCTTCGACGCAGCACTGCCGGTTTATTTCCTCAACACCTCGCCAGCTTCGACGATTACAGGCGGATCACTCCATGCGGGGAACGTTTACGCCGACGCGCCGCTGAAGGTGAACAAGCGGCGGCTGAATTACCAGTCTAAGTTTACGGGCACAGCTCCGGCCGACAACGAGTCCGCAGGGTTCAGCGCAGGCCGCGCCAGCTATGAATTTAATAGCTTTGACGAGACGATGCTTCGTTGCAATCCTTTCGTGGCCCCAGGACTCACCAACACCGTATCCGACACTCACTTGCTCCAGCGTCATTCACCTCGTTGGACACGGTGGAGGATTTTGAAGGGGATCTCACGCATCGAATTCTTCCCTCCGCCAAGGTGGCCGGCTCCCTCTGCGGCGTGGTGCGCGGCGGTCGCCGGAAGGTGTCCAGCCGGGTGGTAAAGCGACAAAGCGCATCCGGAGCGCTAACCAAAGTGTGGGAACGATGAAAGACAACGATTTCTCGGCTTGGATTTCGCACGTCGCCGGGCATTTGCTGAACTTGGAAGGAGGATACACTGGCAGCGCCCCTTACAACCTGAACACCTTCTCGTTCGGGATCGGTTTTAATCCGGTATCGATGGTGAATAAGGCAAGCGGGTTATGACCAGGCTAAGGAGGACTGAGACCATGAAGCAGTACAAGATTAGTATTATTGTTATCGTATTTAGTGTACTCTTATACCTCAGCGCCGTTTTGCCCTTCGCCCCGCATAGCGTGGGCCGCGGCATGGCCGGGAGTGGCATGGTCCACGGCGCGACTGCCGCCCGTGAGTTCGTGACCCACAACACGGGCACGGCACACCCGGCCGGCAACGCCCGATTGACTTCCATCAGCGGGAAGTCAGTGAACGATCTATTCTCTCAGAACGCGATTCTGGCTTCTAAGCTCGAGAATTATCTGGAACTGAGCGGCCCCGATGCCCTTTCCGAGCTTCAGGCGGAGGCCGCGGGCTTCGAGAATCTCGGCCAATTCATCGCCGCGGTCCATGCCTCGCAGAATCTGGGAATTCCCTTTGACGATCTAAAGGGGGCCATGGTCCAGAATGGGAAGCAAGTCTCGCGCCTCGGTAAGGCGATTCGGTGGTTCAAGCCGGACACCCAATCAGTCGGCGAAACACGCAAAGCTAACAAGCAAGCGGGCGAGGATCTGAAGGGAGAAGAGAGTACCTAAATCCGCCAGTATCCCAAAGTCGGATATCAACGCGAAGGCTGCTGACAACCGAACCTGTAGCGCGAGCTATCCGGCTCCGAGACGGATTACTCCGCGGCTTTTCGCCATCGGATATTAATTAGTTTGCGCAGGTCGTCACGCTAAGAACCGCAGAGTAAGGCAAACTGCGCCTTACTCTGCGATACCTGCTGTCGTCCTAATTTGGAGGGGAAAATTCCTCGCATTGCCCAATGGTCATAAAGTTTTTGGTTCTGTTCACTTAAGCTGGCCGTTCCGAAGGCGGTCGGACAAAAAATTTTAACAAAAATCTTGTGACGCTGGAGCAGTCCAGCGTATCGTGGCCAAATTCAGTATGTTAAAGTGGGAATCACGGCAGATTCAACCGCCAGCTCTAGGAGGGATTATGTTCCGATGGAAGTCGCTTGCTTTCTTTGCTCTCACTGTTGCGCTGATGACCGGTGTGTCTACAGCGCCGGGCCAGGTTTCCGTGAGCATTGGAGTGGAGCCTGTTTGCCCGTACGGATACTTTGACTATGCTCCGTATGCCTGTGCTCCCTACGGCTACTATGGACCCGATTTTTTCGTGGGCGGGGTATTCATCGGGGCGGGCCCATGGTTCCATGGACCCAAAGGCTTCGCCGGTCACGTCGATAACCGCTACGATCCTCGCCACGGTTACAAAGGACCGG
>Ga0326728_10021824_pt1 | contig 11978 bp, 8 predicted proteins | sample MB3enrmetagenome_FD_207602 | JGI IMG/M metagenome (GOLD analysis project Ga0326728, IMG submission 207602) | Lab enriched peat soil microbial communities from McLean, Ithaca, NY, United States - MB31MN | ecosystem: Environmental > Terrestrial > Soil > Wetlands > Peat | place: USA: New York... | reverse complement strand
GAAACGATCTGGTCACCGGCGTTGGCTGGTGGGAATCGCCGCCTGATCCCAGAACCGGCAAGTGGATCTGGCACCCCGACTGGAACCTGTTCAAGGGGAATTGCGCGCTCCCCGTCCTGGTTTACGATTGCAACGGGGACGGGCTGAACGACGTCATTATCGGCGCCGCGCAGGACTATGGGTTGAAGTGGGTGGAACAGAAGAAAGACAGCACCGGCAAGCGCACCTTTGTCGAACATTGGATCGAGCGGAACTTCTCTCTGTTCCATACCATGGAGCTGGGCGATCTGCGCGGCGATGGCAAGAAGGAGCTGGTGACGGGGAAGATCCTGTATCCGCACCAGGGCCGGGACCCCGGGACGTTCGATCCGTCGTTCGCCTTCTGGTACGACATCGGGGGCGGCGCGTTCTATCGCCATATTCTCTCTTTCAACCACATGCAGTGGTATCCGGAAGCCACCGATAACCCGCCGCCCAACGGCGTCATCGGCGTCGGGCGGAAGCTAGTCGTCGCGGACTTGGACGGGTGTGGCAAGAACGAGATCGTTGTGTCCTCTAATGCGGGACTGTATATCTTTTACAACCGGGGCACCTCGCCGGTGATGAAGATGGTCAAGGACCCGCTGCCGCCCAACAGTTCTTACCCCAACAACTTCAACCGGGGGGGCTTCGGGGGACGACGGGGGCAGCCTGATGAAAAAGGAGGGCGCGACCCCTCGCTCCCGCCGGGACGCAACTGACCGCGGCTCTGCGGTTTCGCCCTTACGCAATCCGGGTGTAGGTCAGAACGCGACCCGGCTCGGCCAGCAGCTCCTCTGCGACGCTGCCGAACGCCAGCAGGTGCGGTGACTGGAGATGGCGTTCCAGCGCTTCACGCGACCGCCAGTTCTCGTAGAAAACGAACCGTCCGGCCTCGTTTGTGTTCTGGTGCAGGTCGTACTGCACACAGCCGTCCTCTTTGCGCGTGAGCTCGATCAGCGAAAGCAGGCGGCCTTTCAGTTCGTCTTCCTTGCCCGGCTTTGCCACCATCTCGGCAACCACCGTCAGGAGTGCATTCGGCATATCGGATTTACACCTCGTAAGCCGGCTCATGGCGCGGCGTAGTCGTGCTCCGGGCGCACGTTTTGCTCTGCGTTTGATCGACGAGATTATCACAGTGCACTGCGGAGAGTTCGGGACTATAATCGAGCTAACCAATGTCGGTTATCGATTTCGACAAAACAAAAAAGGAGTTGTATACGTGAGAAATTTCCTACTTGGCGTGGCTGCGGCCATCGTTTTGGCCTTCGGTTTCGTTCTCGTGGTGACGGCGGCGGACCTTCCCCCGTTGAACGATGGAAGCGACCACGGCGATCCGCCGTTTCTGACTGAGAGCGGCTGGAAACCCTTGCTGAACGGCAAGAACCTGGATGGCTGGAACCTGGTCGATCCCAACAAGAAGGGCAAATGGCTGGTCACCAGCGCTGTCGTTTGGGGAGGCGTAAACAACCCCACGGTTTTGACGGGTGTGCCCAACAGTCCCGGCGACCGCATTGTGAATACGGATGTCGATCCTTCCGGGAACGCCTCCAACATCTATACCACTGAAAAGTTCGGCGACGTGGAAGTTTACGTCGAATTCATGGTGGCGGCCCATTCCAATTCCGGATTCTTCATGGCTGGACTCTATGAAACCCAGATCTGGGATAGCTGGGGGTTCACGCCGCGGCTGGCTACCGATCAATGCGGCGCCATGTACCATTACAACGGCGGCCCCATCGACGGTCAGGACGGCGGGATTACGCCCAAAGCGCGGGCCGACCGGCCTCCCGGTCAGTGGCAGTCGTTTCACTACTGGTTCCAAGCCCCGCGCTTCGACGCGTCGGGCAAGAAGATCGCCAATGCCAAGTTCATCCGAATTCTGCACAATGGCCAGATTATCCACGAGAATGTGGAGAGGCTGGGACGGACGGTGGCTACGCTGAACATCCCCGAGGCGCCCACCAATCCCATCGGACTCCAGGGCGACCACGGGGCGGTGGCGTTCCGCAACATCTACGTCCGGCCGTTGCGTCCATTCGATGGCAACCCGGCACCCGATCTGCAACCGACCCCGCAAGTGCAGGGCGGCGGCGGACGAGGGGGGCGAGGAGGCCGGGGTGGGGCACCGCCGGCGCCAGCGAAACAATAGCGCCGCGCAGCCCAGAGGAGGGTTTCCATGATGAAAGCATGTGCGCTTTCAATACCGCAGCGAGCTGTTAGACTTTGCGGATTACTTGCTTGCGCTGTATCGTTGGCTCTTGCCCAGAGCAAGCCCATTCCACAACTCACCAAGACGGGAGACAGGTTCACTTTCCTGGTGGACGGCAAGCCGTTCATCATGCTGGGCGGACAGGTGGGCAACTTCAGCGCGTTCCCGGATCGCATGGACCGCGCCCGGGACAGTTTCCGGGCCATGAACCTGAACACCGTGGAGTACCCGGTCTACTGGAACGTCATCGAGCCGGAGGAAGGCAAGTTCGATTTCTCCGGTTTCGACCAGATTCTCCGCGGTGTTCGCTCGCAGGGCTTGCGCGCCGTCCTGCTCTGGTTCGGCACCTGGAAAAATGGCGCCATGGATTGGAGTCCCAATTGGGTCAAGTCCGATCCCGTCCGCTTCCCCAGGGTGTTGGACCGCGGCGGCAGGCCCATCCGCGTGCTCTCGCCGCATTCCCGGGTCACCCTGGAGGCGGACAAGAAAGCTTACATCACCATGATGAAGCACCTGCGCGAGATGGATGAAGCCGACCGCACCGTCATCATGATGCAGGTGGAGAATGAACCGGGACTCCTGGGCAGCCCCCGCGACTACTCACCCGAGTCCAACAAGCTATTCAGCGGCGCGGTCCCCGAAAAGCTGGTGACCGCCCTGAAGAAGAAGCCGGGAACCTGGAAGGAAGTCTTTGGCCGCGAGGCCGAAGAGGCATTCAGCGCCTACGCCGTTTCCGGCTATATCAACGAAGTCGCCCGCGCCGGAAAAGACGTCTATCCCTTGCCGGCCTATGTCAACGTGTGGAACGGCGGCTACGGAACCAATGACAACTGGGAGCGCTTCGACCGTCCCGGCGAAACCTATCCCAGCGGCGGGGCCGTGTCGCACATGTTGGATTTGTGGAAAGCCAACGCCCCCGCCATCGACGCCATCGCATCTGACATCTACCACCAGTCGCCCATCACTTACCTGAAGATCCTGAGCAATTACAGGCGGCCCGACAACCCGTTGCTGATCGTGGAGACCGGCAGCGGAATTGCCGGACGGGCCTTCTTTTATGCCATGGCGGACTTCTCTGCCATCGGCTACGGCCCCTTTGGGGTCGACGGCGGTAGCGGCGAATTGCGGCCCGACATGGCCGCGGTGGCGGCGGACTTCCGCCTTTTCAAGTCCGCAATGCCTGTGATTGCAGAGTTGCAAGGCACGCCGCGTTTGAAGGCCGCTGTCGAGGAAACCGGAATCGGAGCCCGCAACCTGATTTTCCGAAACTACGACCTCCTGGTTCGCTTCCGTCCCCCGGGCCGGGCGCCGGCCGGGACCATCGGTCAGCCGGCTGCGGGCGCCTCCTCCGAGCCCTCCGCTCGTGTAATGATTGCCGAACTTGGTCCCGACGAGTTCCTCGTCATGGGTTTCGATTCTTCCGTCGAATGGCGGCCGGTCCAGGGGTCGGATTCGACCGCGGCTCAGTTCCTCGAGGTGGAGGAAGGGGTCTACGAAAACGGAGTGTGGAAACGGACCGTTGCCGGCAGCACGTCGCAGGGCGACTACACCGGTCCGACGGTTAGGCTTCCCGCGCAGGGCGCCCTGATGCGGGTCAAACTGATGAAGTACTGAGTGGATTTGAAAAAGGAGACTGCTCTCATGAGTGTCAACGAATCATCGAAAGGTATGCTGTCCCGGCGCACGGCGATTGCCGCCGGCCTGGCGCCTCTCATTGTTCCCCGTCATGTTCTGGGCGGCGCCGGCTATCGGGCGCCCAGCGACAAGTTGACGATCGCCGCTGTGGGCGTCGCCGGTATGGGTAGGAACTACCTGGCCGGTTGCAAGGACGAACAAGTCGTCGCCTTGTGCGATCTCGATTGGGAGTTTGCCGCGCCGGTATTCAAGACCTATCCAGGCGCCAAGCCCTACCGGGATTTCCGGGAAATGTTCGACAAGGAGCAAAAGAACTTCGATGCCCTGATTGTCGCCACGCCGGATCACTGGCACTCTCACCTGGTGCTGGCCGGCCTGGCCATGGACAAGCACGTCTATTGCGCTAAGCCGATCACGCACACCATCGCCGAAGCCCGGCAGGTCAAGGCGGCGTGCCTCGCTTCCAAGCGCACCACCAAGGCCAGCATCCAGGATTCCCGCACCAGCTATGCCCGCGCCACCACCGAATTGCTGCTGTCCGGCGCCATCGGCCCCATTCACGAAGTTCATATCTGGAACCCCACTTACAGCCCCAGCGGGTTGGCGCGTCCCGAGGCCCAGACGCCGCCCCAGGGGATGAATTGGGACGCGTGGTGCGGCCCGTCTCCCGCCCGCCCCTATCACAAGACCTATCACTACGGCAACTGGCGCCCGTGGTGGGATTTCGGAACGGGAACGGTGGGCGATTTCGGCTGCCATTGCCTCCAGATGTTTCATGACGAACTCGAGATGCACGAGCCCGATTGGGTGGTCGCCGAGGATTGCCAGGCTTTCTCATTGGAAGGCCGCGTAAACAACACCGAGTGCATGAGCATCGCCAACCATATTCAGTGGCACGTCCCGGCCCGAGGGAAGCATCCCGAGCTGATGGTGTACTTCTACGACGGCGGCTTGACCGCGCCCCGGCCCGCGAGCATGCCCAAGGACGTGGCCATGCCCGGCAACGCCTTCATGTTTGTGGGTGAAAAGGGCGTTCAGATGTGCGCGTTCTACGGCGGCAATCCGTTTCTGCCGATGGGAGCTCAACCCCGGCCGGGCCAGCAGGTGCGTGGTCTGCCGGGTGGCTGGCTGTTGCCGGAGAGCCGGTTCAAGGACTTCAAGCAGCCCCCGGCGACCTTGCCGCGCTGCGAGAAACCGGATCATTATACCGAGTGGGTGCGCCAGTGCAAAGCGGGCCAGAAATCCATCACGCCCATCGAATTCGCCTGCGGGCTCACGGAGTTCGCCCTGCTGGGGACGCTGGCGCAGCGCCGCAACACCATGCCCACCCCGCCGCCCCCAGGAGCAGCCGGAGGCCGTGGCGGCGGAGCCGGGTTCTCCGGCCGGCGAGAGGCCAAGGTCCTCGACTGGGACTCCAAGGCCATGAAGATCACCAACGACGACATAGCCAATAGCCTGGTCGACACCCCCTACCGCAAGGAGTGGGATTACAAGGTGTAACGCTGGCCTGCGTTTAAGTCGAGATTGACACGCGCGGGCCCTGATGCGAGTTAGACTGATGAAGTGTTGAACGGACCTGAAAAAGGAGACTGCTCTCATGAGTGTCAACGAATCATCGAAAGGCGCGCTCACCCGGCGCACGGCGATTGCTGCCGGTCTCGCGCCTCTCATTGTTCCCCGTCATGTTCTGGGCGGCGCCGGCTATCGGGCGCCCAGTGACAAGCTGACGATCGCCGCTGTGGGCGTCGGCGGTATGGGCAGGAATTACCTGGAGGGCTGCAAGGACGAAGAGATCGTCGCCTTGTGCGATCTCGATTTCGAGTTCTCCGCGCGGGTCTTCAAGACCTATCCGAAGGCCAGGGTCTACAAGGATTTCCGGGAGATGTTCGACAAGGAGCAGAAGAACTTTGAAGCCCTGATCGTCGCCACGCCGGATCACTGGCACTCTCACCTGGTGCTGGCCGGCCTGGCCATGGACAAGCACGTCTATTGCGCCAAGCCGATCACGCACACCATCGCCGAGGCCCGGCAGGTCAAGGCGGCGTGCCTCGCTTCCAAGCGCACCACCAAGGCCAGCATCCAGGATTCCCGCACCGCTTACGCCCGCGCCAGCACCGAATTGTTGCTCACCGGCGCCATCGGCCCTGTTCATGAAGTGCATATCTGGACCGGCACGTACAGCCCCAGCGGGTTGGCGCGTCCGACGGAGGCCCAGACGCCGCCCGCGGGGATGAACTGGGACGAGTGGTGCGGCCCGTCTCCCTACCGCCCTTATCACAAGACCTATCACTACGGCAACTGGCGCCCCTGGTGGGATTTCGGAACCGGAACCATCGGCGATTTCGGCTGCCATAATCTCCAGATGTATCATGAGGAACTCGAGATGGCCGCGCCCGATTGGGTGGTCGCCGAAGATTGCCAGGCTTTCTCTTTGGAGGGCCCCGTTAACAACACCGAGTGCATGAGTATCGCCAACCTCGTTCAGTGGCACCTCCCGGCCCGCGGCAAGCATCCCGAGCTGATGGTGTACTTTTACGACGGCGGCTTTACCCCGTTCCGGCCCGCGAGCATGCCTTTGGACGTGCCCATGCCCGGCAGCGGATTCATGTTCGTGGGTGAAAAGGGCGCTCAGATTTCCGCCTACTACGGCGGCAATCCGTGGATGCCGTTTGGGCGCGAACCCCAGCCCGGCACCAAGGTCCGCGGTCTGCCCGGCGGCTGGCTGTTGCCGGAGAGCCGTTTCAAGGACTTTAAGCAGCCCGAACCATACTTGCCGCGCTGCGAGAGGCCCGATCACTATACCGAATGGGTGCGCCAGGCCAAAGCCGGCAAGAAGTCCATCACACCCATCGAATTCGCTTGCGGGCTTACGGAGTTCGCCCTGCTGGGAACGCTGGCCCAGCGCCGCTACACCACGCCCGTCCCGCCGCCCCCGGGCGCACCCGCAGGCCGTGGTGGCGCAGGGGGAGGCCGCGGCCGGCGCGAGGCCAAGGTCCTCGCCTGGGACTCCAAGACCATGAAGTTCACCAACGACGACCTGGCCAACACCCTCGTCGATACGCCCTACCGGAAGGAGTGGGACTTCAAGGTGTAGCGCCGGCGGTCTTTGCCGCCGGTGGGTTTTTCCGCAACGCAACATACCGGCGACAAGATCGCCGGCGCTACCTCTCGATCTGGGTGATGGCCTTGTCGAGCGCGGCGCGATCGATCTCGTAGCCCAGCCCCGGCTTGGTGGGGGCGTGAACGTATCCGTCCGATGCGATGCGGACCGCATCCTTGACGTACGGTTGTGCGTCGCGCGCGCCCTGCGGATACGGCACCTCCACAAACGCGCTGTTCGGCATTGCCAGCTCGCAATGCAGATGGGCGGCCTGGTGCAGGGTGCTCCCCACGCCATGCGGCATGCACTCCATGCCGTGGCATTCCGCCAGCACGCCGATCTTCAGGCCGGGAGTGATTCCGCCGACGTTATCCACCACGAAACGCAGGGTATCGGCGGCGCCGCGCCGGATATATTCGGGGTAGTCGTAGAGCGAGAAGACAAACTCGCCCACAATCACCGGCACACGCAGCTCCTGGCATAATTGCGCGTGTCCGTCCACGTCGGTCGAGGGCAGAGGGTCCTCGTATCCGCGGAAGTGCAGGTCATCCAGCAGCCGCCCCACTTCCATGGCCTCCGGCCGCGTGTAGTTGCCCACCGCGTGGTGTATCAGCATGAATTCGTCGCCCAAAGCTTTGCGCAGGGCTTTGCAGATCTCCATGTCGAGCCGGTGGTGACTGTCGCCGTCGTCTGCCACCGGCGGTGGATTGATCTTGAACGCCTTGAATCCCTCTGCCTTGGCCTTCAGCGCCGCTTCCACGTAGGGGTCGGGCACCTTCGTTGTCAGGTGCTGCGAACTGGCGTACGCCAGCACGCGGTCCTTATACGCTCCCAGGATCTGGTAGACCGGCATCCCCACCGCCTTGCCCAGCAGATCCCATAAGCAGATGTCGATCCCCGCCGCTTGCGGCACCTGGCCGTAGTGCCGCCGCACCGGCGAATACTGAGACGTAAACTCCAAATGAGCCAGGGCGTTCTTGCCCGCCAGCGCCCGCTTGGCGTAGTCCAGCCACCCCGAGTTGTCCCAATTGGCGTGGAACACGCGGCTTTGCAGAGTGCAGATGCCCTCCACCCCGCCTTCCGTGGTGATCGACGCCAGCCGTCCGGAGGGAGTCACGTAGACCTTCACCTCCTTGATGGTGAGGTTGGGCAGGCTGGCCGCCTGGGCGCTCAGCATCGGCGGGAAGAGCATCCCCGATGCCGCGCCAGCCGCGCCGAGAAACTGACGGCGCCGCAGCGTGGTTTTCAGCATACGACTCCCCCCAAACCGATGGGAAACTACTTTTTCCGGCTGGCCCGGATTTCCTCCAGCCGCTTCTTCAGGTAGTCCTGGTATTCCTGCTTCAGCGCCGGGTCGCGCGGGCTGCCGTAAATGTCACTCGACTTATACTTGCCCTCGTCGAACTTCTTGCGGGTCCATTCGTCGTGGATGTGCGTCTCATCGGCCCGGTCCAGAATGGTCTCCGCGTTTTGCGCCGGAATGAACGAGACGCCTTCCCGGTCTCCCACCACCAGGTCGCCGGGCATCACCGTAACATTGCCGATCCGAATGGGAACATTGATGGCCGAAAGCGTCACCCCGCCGATCGCGCTGGGATGCACCGACCGGTAGTAGCACGGCATCATCATGCCCGCGATCCCATCCAGGTCGCGGAACGAGCCGTCTACCACCAGCCCTCCGCCCTTGGTGGCCTTCATAAGGTAGTAGAAGAGGTTGTCGCCCACTATCGTGCCGCCTTCCTTCTTCCCGAAAAGATCCACCACGAAAACGTCACCGGGCTGCACCATGTCGATTGCGTACTGGTTGTTGAAGGTCTGGACGCCTCTTTCTTTGGCTTTGGCTATCACCACCTGGTCCAGATCGGCGCGCGCGGGCATGAAAGCCACGGTGAACGCCCGGCCGGTCATCTTCATTTCCGGATGGAGCACTTGCCAATCGCCCGCGTACTGGGAATACCCGCCGCCGCCCCGCCCGCCGGCGCTGGGGACCGAAATCTCCTCCTGGGACATGTCCTTGGCCCGTTCCAGCCATTCATCCGGCACCTTCGGCCGCCCGTCCGGGAACCGCTCGCCGGTCCAGGCCTTGGTGTAGTCCACCATCTGGTCCTTGGTCCAGGTCCAGAGTTGCGCCTTGGCCGCCGGCGCCAGCACGGACGCTGCCAGCGCAGCCGCGCAAAGGGTGATCAAACCGTATCTGCGAATCATTCTCTCCCCACTCCTTTCGTTACCTTAGATCCACCGGGGCCTCAACCCACCCGCAACGATTTCTCGGCCTGTATCCTGCTCCAAAGCCAGTCGCCCGAGCGCTCCTGGTTCCATTGCGGGGTTGGCTCGAAGAAGGTGGCTCCCCGCGCCAGGTGCTGTTTCACTACGTCGTCGTTCAGTGTGATGCCCAGGCCGGGCTTGTCCGGAACCGTGATCCATCCCTTATTGATGACCGGCTTGTCGATGCCTTCCACCAGGTCGCCCCACCAGGGGACATCCAGCGAGTGGTTCTCGCAGGCCAGGAAGTTGGCCGTGGCCGCGGCGCAGTGCACGCTGGCCATGGCGCCCACGGGTGTGCCGGCATAGTGCATGGCCATCGGTACGCCCAGCTCCATGGCGGCATTGCCGATCTTGTGCGTCTCCAGAATTCCGCCCGAAGTGGAAATGTCGGGATGGATCTTGCTGACGGCGTGCTTCTCGCACAACTTGATGAAGTCTTCCTTCAGGTAAATGTCCTCGCCGGTGCAGATCGGCGTGGGGCTTTCATCCGTGATGTGCTTCAGCATATCGGAGTACTGCCACGGAATCACGTCCTCCATCCAGGAAAGGTTGAACTTCTCGTAAGCCTTCCCCAGCCGGATGATGGAATTCACGCCCAGGTGGCCCAGGTGGTCCATCGACAGCGGAATCTCCATGCCCACGGCCTCGCGCGCGGCCTGCACATATTCCGATAGCTTCTCGATGCCCTTTTCGGTCACCTCGGTGGCCACGAAGGGATGCGGAATTCTCTGCTCAAACGGGGTCAGCTCCGCGGGCTGGGTCACCGTGCCCGGAATCTTTTCCACCAGGTTGATGCCCACGTCCATCTTCAGCCAGGTGATGCCCATCTCCTCCTTGCGGGCCTTCAGGCGTTGGGCGAAAACTTTCGGGTCCTGCGATTCCTCGGTGTCGGCGTAGATTCTCACGCGGTCGCGAAACTTGCCGCCCAGCATCTGGTAGATGGGCACGTTGTATACTTTGCCGGCGATGTCCCAGAGGGCCTCTTCGACCGCCACCACCCCGCCCGCCTGCCGTCCGTGATAGCCGAACTGCTTGATCTTCTCGAAGAGATATGTGATGTTGAGCGGGTTCTCATTCAACAGCCGGCTCTTCAGAAACAGCGCGTAAGTGGGGCTGGCGCCGTCGCGCACCTCGCCCAGTCCATAGACCCCCTGGTTGGTGTCCAGCCGGATGATGGGGCACGGGCTTGGTCCCGGTTTTGCCACGATGGCCACGCGCATATCCGTGACCCTGAGCGCCGACGGGCTCGAGTTGGTGTTGACATTCCGTTGGGCCGGCTGTTCGGCCGCGGCTTCCCGCGATAGAAGCGCGCCGCCCATGATTCCGGCCGAGGTCTTGAACAGATCCCGCCGCCCAATTTTGCCATTGCCTTCTAACATTGCCGTTTTTTCCCCTCTGTGTAATAAGTGTGGTGGGCGAGCACGGGCCCGCCCACCTCGGGAATTACCAGTAAAACTTCATCGATACCTGCATGCGGCGCGGGGAGTTCGATTGCGACCGCCACAGTCCGAAGTTGGCGTTTTGCAGCGTGGTCCCGCCGCTCAAAGGCCCAAACTGGGTCCGGTTCAGTAAGTTGAACGACTCCCACCGGAAATCCAAATGCATCTGTTCCTTGAGCTTAATGCTGCGCGCCAGCGAGACGCTCTCATTGAAGTACGGGAAGTAGCGCAGTTTCGGGTTGTACCGCGTGGCGTTGCCCAGCGAGGTAGTGGGTTGCGTGCCGAACCACGAAGCCGGCTGGAAGAAGCTGTCGGCTCCGGGATCGAAACTTCCCGAGTAAGTGCCGGCCCAGCCGCTGTAAGTGCTCACCGTGGGCCGGTTTCCGCCGTTGAAGATGGGGAAGCTGACCGTGGTTCCGAGGCCGACGGGCGTCCCGCTCTGGTACAGATGAACTCCGGCAAAGCGCCAGCCGCCCAGGATGGCGGAAGCCACGCTCTTGTGGTTCAGGAAATGCTTCCCCTGCCCGAAGGGCAGCTCGTACACATAGTTCAGTTTCACCACGTGCGTCTGGTCGTAAGATGAAATCGACTTCTCCAATGCGCGGTCGAATTGGTTCTCCGGCTCGCCGCCTCCGCTGTCCGCGTCCGTCAGCAGTTTCGAAAAAACGTAGGACGCTTGCACCGTCAGGCCAGAGGAATACCGGTGCGAGAACTTCACCTGCACGGAGTTATAGGTGGAGTGGCCGATCTTGTCGCCCTGCCCATTGACCGTATCGACCGTCGAATACTGCGGGAAGGGACGCAGCGATTGCGCCACCGTCGCCCCCGTGCCCCACAGCGCGTTGAACCCCGACCACGGCGGTGTAACCCCCGCGGCATTGGCGGCGGCTGAACCCACCAGTGAGTTCAACACGGTGCGTCCCGATGCCGTGAACGGATTGAGGGCTGCCGGCAGATTGTTGAAGTTGATCTGGTTGTACGCCAGAATACTGGACTGGATATGGGCTGCGAATGTGCCCAGGTAGCCCACCTCCAGCACCGAGTTGGCCGACAACTGGCGTTCCACGTTGAATGCGTAAGTCAGCTCATCCGATGGCGTGCTGGCCGCTTTCCCGTTGTAATAGGGGACGTTGGAGCCGTTGCCCACCGAGGGATCGATATCCGGCACCTGCGCCCATGCCGGCGCCCCGTTTTGCAATACCCAAAGCGGGTTCAAACCTTGGCTTTGGTCGCTGACTGTGATGCGCTGCACAATCCCCAGGTTGTGCGATGAGGAGCCTTCATAAGTGAGTGGCCCGAAGCTGCGGCT
>Ga0326728_10021823_pt1 | contig 11979 bp, 10 predicted proteins | sample MB3enrmetagenome_FD_207602 | JGI IMG/M metagenome (GOLD analysis project Ga0326728, IMG submission 207602) | Lab enriched peat soil microbial communities from McLean, Ithaca, NY, United States - MB31MN | ecosystem: Environmental > Terrestrial > Soil > Wetlands > Peat | place: USA: New York... | reverse complement strand
TTGGTGCGCTTCTCGATGGTGAAACCGTTGGCGGTCAACTGGGTCAGGCGGTAAGCGTTCCAATCGGCGGCGTCCTTGACGTAGCCCTGCTCGCGGGCGGCGAACTCGGCGAAATTGGGCACACGCTTGCCAGCCATCTGATCGGGGAAGACGTCGCCGCGCTGGCCAAAGACCACCACGCGCCGGCCGGTGAGGGGCTTGACGGGCTCGGCCCACATTCCCACATCGCCGCCAAAGCGGACGTGGCGGTTCTGCACCTCTTCCCGGAGCGGCACGGAGAACGACATGCCCAGACCTCTAACAAAATCCTTTTGCGCGTCGCCATCCCAGATAAAAGTGTGAACCACGCGGATGGCTTCCTGGCCCGCGTAGAAGTAGAAGCGGACGGTGAACGGCAGCCACGTTCTGGAGGAGGTAGCGGACTTATGGACGCCTTCGATTTTGACTACAGCGCGGACCGGCCCGCTCTGCTCGAGGGTGACGGACTTGACCTGGCTGACGAAATCCTCCTCGCGCAGCACCTTTTTGGCGGCATATTCCGAACGGTCTTCGAGGATGGCGATGAGCTTGCCGTTCTGGGCGATCTCGCGGCCGCCGACGGTGAGCGACTCGAAGAGGTTGGTCCCTTGCTTGAGGATGCGGCAGCGCACGGCTCCGGTATCGATCTCGATGGCGGAGGCGTCGGAGGTGGTCTTGAGGGCGGTGGCGGGAATGGCCGCGACACCGGGCGTTAGTTGCAATGGTGCGGCGATGTCCGGGGCGGCGCTGATGGCGTGGCCGGTCCACATGAGCGAGCCGTCCGGCCAGTAAGCCAGGGGCCAGGACTGGACGGGGACGGGCTGGCCCGCGGCGGTGAGGGAGAAGGTGGCGCCCTTCTTGACGGTTCCTTTGGCCCACGGGACGCCCCAGGAGACTCCCTGTTTGGAAGGTGGAGGCGACTTGTCGAGCCAGTTCAAAGAAACGGGCTGCGCGAGTGCCAGGACGGGCAGCAGGGCGGCAAGACCAAAGCGGAGGATGGAGGACGGCTGTAGGGGCATGGTTTCCCTCGGTAGAAGGGCGACGTGTAACACGGGGAGGTGGGGGAAAGCAACCAGTGGCGCCGGGCCCAGAGGGCACCCCCTTGTCGCCGGTGTCTTCCCAGTCCGGCAACCCCACCGGCGACAAGATCGCCGGCGCTGCGGGCGGAGGTCTGTTACCATCGGGGGGCAGCGCGGTGGCCATGGAACCACAAGGTGGAACTGCTTTCGAGTTCGGGGCCTGCCGATTCGACCCGGCGGAACGGGTGCTCTATCCTGGTTTGGCCCGATACCTTCGTAAAGGAAGGGGGGCTGGCGCGAAACATATCGGCGTTGCGAAAGGCCCTGGGTGACGGCGCCGAGGGTTCAGGCCATATCGAGACCATTCCCAAACGCGGGTACCGGCTCGTGGCCCCGATCGGCAGCGTGGTGGGGAAGGCGCGGCGCCGCGCCGGTCCGGCGTCCGCTTCACCATCGCGGCGATTTTGGTTGTGGCGGCGCTGGTTCTGGTTGCGGCCGGCTATCTTCTCTCGTTCATGACCCGGCGCGATCGATCGGCGCACCAGGTGAAGTCGATTGCGGTTCTCCCCCTCAAGAACATTTCCGGCGACGCCGCTCAGGACTATTTCGCGGAAGGCATGACGGAGATGTGCTTCGATTGCAGGCCGAAGTAGCGGACGCGATCGCCCGCAAGACGAGTTTCGAAGCCGCCGCGGGAGTGCGGCCGGATCCCTCACGGTTGCAGGCCGTTGTGCCCGACGCGTACCAGGCGTACTTGCGGGGACGTTTCTTTTGGAACAAGCGCACCGAGCCGGCGTTGCGAAAGGCCGTCGAGTACTTCAACGAAGCGATTGCGAAAGACGGGACGTACGCCCCGGCGTATGCGGGGCTGGCCGACTCCTGGTCGCTGCTGGCTTCCAACTCGTACGATGCGGTTCCCCCGCGCGAGGGCATGCCACTGGCGAAAGCCGCCGCCGAGATGCGGCAGGCGCAGAATCTGGAGCCGAATTTCGCCCTCGCGCACCAGACCCTGGGCATGGCGCTGGCGCAGAAACACGATTATCCGAAAGCCATCGCGGAGTTTCAGACCGCTACGTCCCAGCCATCTACATGGCCCAGGTCTGTCTGGGACTGAGGGACGGCCGGGGCTTTTCATCCTGGCTATCTAAAGCGCGGGAAGAACGGTCCGAGTACCTCATCTACTACCAGCGCGATCCGGCCCTCGACGCGGTGCGCGAAGACCCGGGGTTCCGGGTGGAACCGTGAGCCGGGCGGGTTGGCAACCGGCCGGAATCGGCTGTAAACAGGCCGACCAGCGCCGGTTGAAAACCGGCGCGCAGGATATAATCCTGCCCCACGGGGGGAATCCGCCGGCTGGTAATCTCGGGACGTATGGGAAAAATCGTGCTTTCCGTTGTTCTGGGTTTGCTTTCGCCTCTCGTGTTTATTATCGGAGCGGAGCCTTTTGAGGTACGAGGAATGAACTCTGTCCAGGAAGTCCTGGCCGGGTGCATTGCCGTGGCTCTGTACCTCGCGGTCTGCCAGTTTATGGCCACGCGAAACAGCGGCGGCAGTTTGCCGGTTGTGGCCGGGGGTTTTCGGGCTGCTCCTGGGCTTGTTTCTGTGGAGGAAGGGGAGCTACGGTCTTCCTAACGAGCACAACGGGTCGCCGAGGACGATGCCTTGCCAGCTCAGGTAGGGGAGCGAAACATAATAACTCTCGGCCAGGTTGCGGCCCTGGAAATAAGCGGGGAGGAGATAATCGGGGCGGGCACATCCGGAGAGATAGGGTTCGTAGACGTTGCCGGAGGCGCCGGTGGCGCCTTCGTGGAGATAGTCGGTGGACAGATTCTGATTGTAGCCGCCGAACCAGTGCTGCTGGTCTCCGCCGAACATCCAGTCGTCGGGCGGGCGCTGGAGGGTGCGGGCATCGGTGGAAACGAACTCGGTCACAATGGCTCCGGGCAGCCACTGGAAATTCAGCCAGCGCTTCTTACGATTCTTATCGTTGGATCCCCAGGAGGCGTAGCCGATGACGTTCTTCCGGTTGGAAAGCACCTGGGGGGTTTCATTGAGGACGACGCGATCGGCGGGGAGCAGAATGGCGGCGGTGCGGAGCCAGGCGTTGCCGCCAGTGTCGGAGTCGGAACCGATGTCAACGACAAACTTGCCGCGGTTTTGGGCGGCCAGGGCGCGGTCGATCATGGCCTTGACGTCGCTGAGATCCCAGGCCGCCAGACGGGTGACCAGGTAGATGGGAAAGCGGGGATGGCGGAAGGGCTCGTCGCGCTTCATGAAGAAGGGATTGGGAATGCCGCCGCCGCGCTGGAACCGGGCACCCTTCAACTTGGAATACAGCAGCGCCAGCTCGGAATCGACGGAGCACTGCTCGGCGGTGAAGAGGGACCCCGCCGAGCCGCTCACCTTGAGCGGCACGCCCATGGTGGTGACGATGTAGAGCACCTTTTCCTGAAGCCCGGCCTTGCGGAGGCAATCGCCGATGGGGCGCTCGATCTGTTCCTCGTAGGTCTGCCAGGAGATTTGTTCGTCGGAAGTGGTGGAGAGGTAGCAGACGTTGCCGACGGGGATGGAACGGCGCGGGCGGTAGTAATCGGCGACGGCGCGGGAAACGGGGTCGTTGCGGTTCACCACCAGCAGGACCTGGTCTCCGTTCTGGGCCCGAAGGGCGGGAAGGAAAGCGAGGAAGAGCAGGAGCAGCAGCATGGGTGGGTGGCGAAGCCTGGGCATCGACACAACTTCGATGGTATCCGCGGAAGGAGGGGGGCTGCAAGCGCAGCAGCCGGAGGCCTTTGCTACAATACTTAGCACACGCGCCCAAAGGGCGCCTCATGGACTTCGACCAGCTACATACGTTTCTGGAGATTGTCCGGCTAAAGAGCTTCTCCAAGGCCGCCCTGACGTGCTACCGGACGCAGCCGGCGATCAGTGCGCAGGTGCGCCAATTGGAGCAGGAACTGCGGGCCGACCTGTTCGAGCGCTTCGGGAGCCGGATTTCGCTGACCACGGCGGGCAAAGTTTTCGCGGAATATGCGGAACAGATGCTGGAACTGCGGAAGAGGGCGCAGGACGCGGTGGCGGAGCTGGAAAGCAGCCCGCGCGGGGAACTGTCGATCGCGGCCAACGAAGCCACGTGCATCTACGTTTTGCCAAAAGTTTTTTCGGAATACCGTCAGCTTTTCCCGGCGGTGCAGATCGAGGTGCTGCGCTCCTACGGCGCGCGGGTAGTGGATGCGGTGATGGAAAACGTGGCGGATTTCGGCCTGACGCAACTGCCGGTGGAAGAGAAGCGCATACAGGTGGTGAACATATACCACGACGAGATCCGGCTGATTGTTCCGGCGCGGCATCCTCTGGCGGACAAGCCATCGGTATTGGCGCAGGACCTGGTGGAGCACTTTCTGATACTGCCCAAGCAGGGCAAGACGCGGACGCGGCTGAACGAATGGCTGGAGCCGGTGGAAGACGACATCAAGATATCGATGGAACTGGATTCCACGGAGATGATGAAGCGGTTCGTGATGGCGGGCCTGGGGGCGACGTTCCTGGCGGTGTCGAACTGCGGCGAGGAAATAGCGGCGGGGAAGCTGCGGGCGATTGCGCTGGCGCCGGAACGGATGGTGCGGCGGCTGGGATTGATCTACCGGAAGGACAAGGCGCTATCGAAGGCCGCGCTGGGATTTATCCAGGTGGTATTGGAACATATGGGAGCGGAAACCCCGGCAGGGCGATGACTTGCGGCCGTTGCGGGACGGAATTCGGGGAAGAGCAAGCGCGGTGTCCGCATTGTGGCGAGCGCCATGCGGAGGTGTCGGGCCTGTTCCAGACGTCCACGGTGCTGATCTCGGCGGGCGGCGCGGACCTGGTATACCGGACGGTGGAGGAGATTCCGGCGGGCCTGCGAACCAGGCTGCTGAAATCGACCAGCGGAGGAGATTCCGGGACCATTCTGATCGCCGACCGGCGCGGACGGAAAGAGATCGGCAAGGTAGTGGGGAAGCTTCCGGGCGGCCGGAAAAGGTCAAGCCAGGCGAAGCGGCTAACGCCTGGCCAGCGGCGCGGGATGGCGGCGGTGGTGGCGCTGCTGGCGCTGCTGGCGCTGGTGGCGTGGGCATACGCCCACTACCGGCAGTGATGGTGGAGTTCCTATGAACCGAAGAGCGGTGGTGTTGGGATCTGCGGGGCAATTGGGGGCCGAACTGGTCCGGGAACTCAGGGCGCGGGACTACGCGGCGATGGGTTGGGACCGCGACGAAGTGGATATCACGGAGTTCGCGGCGGTGGAGCACGCGATTGCCAGGTTCGACGCCGAGGTGGTATTCAACGCCGCGGCCTACAACCAGGTGGACGTGGCGGAAGAGGAGCCGCAAGCGGCCTACCAGGTAAATGCGCTGGCGGTGAGGAACATCGCGCTGGCGTGCCGGCAGATGGATGCGCGGCTGGTACACTTCTCGACGGACTACGTGTTCGATGGCCTGGCGCACCACCCCTATGCGGAAGACGATCCCACGCACCCGTTGGGGGCATACGCGGTCTCGAAGCTGGCGGGGGAGTTGTACGCGCAGGCGTATCTGGACGGGGTGCTGATTGTGCGCACCTCGGGGCTTTTCGGTCCGGGGGGCCTGACCACGGCGCGCGGCAATTTCGTGGAGCTGATGCTGCGGCTGGCGGGTTCGGGGCAACCGATCCGGGTGGTGCAAGACCACGTGGCGTCGCCGACGTTCGCACCGCTGCTGGCGGCGCGGACCATCGACCTGGTGGACCGGGGGGCATCGGGCCTATTTCATATCGGGGGCGGCGCGCCGATCTCGTGGTTTCAATTTGCGCGCACGATCTTCGAGGTGGCGGGATCGAAGCCGATCCTGCTGGCCACGAGCGAGCGGGAATACCGGACGCGGGCGAAGAGGCCGAAATACTCGGCGCTGTCGAACGGCAAGATGGAACGGGTGGGATTAGCGCCCATGCCTCCGCTGCGCCAGGCGCTGGAGGGGTATTTCGCGGAGCGGAGCCGGGCGGTCAGCGGGATTCCGGCTTGACGGCGTAGTAACCCTTGCGCGCCTGGGCCTTGAGGTCCTTGTTGGCCAGCTTGACGTCGAGACGGCGGTAGGAGCCATCCTTGAGGCCGTTAGTGGGCGTGTAGCCAATGGAATACTGGCTGCGCATTTCGTCCTGGAGCTCGCGGAATACCATGTCGAGCGGGTGGGATCGGTCCACCTTGTAGACGTGGCCGCCGGTTTCGTCGGACATTTTGCGCAGCTCGCCTTCTCCGCCGCTGCCGCCGAAGCTCATGAATCTGCCGTAGGCGCTGGGATCGTAGTATTCGATGCTGTAGATGACGGCGTCGGCCTTCTGGGCGGCCTCGATGGCCTGGTTGCGGGTCAGGCGGCTGCCCTGGTCGACGCCATCGGTGATGACGACAATGACTTTGCGGCCGACTTCGGTTTTGAGCTTTTCGGAGGCGGCGAGGTAAATGGCGTCGTAGAGCACGGTGCCGCGGGGATCGCCAATGGTGGGCACGGGACCAGGAGAGATGCCGCCGACGCCGGAACTGACGCGCAACCCATTGAGCCCCTGAGTGAGCAGCCGGGCGGAGCCGGTGTAGTCCTGGAGCAATTCGGTTTCCTCGCCGAAGCTGATGAGGAAGGCTTCGTCCTTCTTACGCAAGACCTGGGAAAAGAACTGGGAGGCGGCATTGCGCTCGATATCGATGAGGTTCCTCTGGCTGCCGCTGACATCGATCAGGAGGCCGATGGTGAGCGGGAGGTCGGTTTCCCGGGTGAAATACTTGATGGACTGTGCCTTGCCCTCTTCGAGGACGGTGAAATCGTCCTTCTGGAGGTTGGGGACGAGGGCGCCGCGTTTGTCGCGGACGGAGGCCAGAATGCTGACCACATCGACGTCCACGGTGATGGAGGGCAGCTCGTCGGGCGGTTTGGTCTGGGGCGGAGTCTGCGCCAGAAGGGCGGCGGCAACGGCAAAAAGGATCGGTAGTGGCATCCGGATACAATAGAGGTGACGTATCGCCTGGCGCGGTTGTTTCATCATGAAGGAAGCCATTCAGCACCTCAAGCGGCGAGACCCGGTACTTTCGGGGATTATCGACCGCGTTGGGGACTATGGTATCGAATTTCGCGACCCGGATTTCGAGACGCTGGTGAAGTCGATCGTCTATCAGCAGCTCAGCGGGCGCGTGGCCAACGTGATTTTCGGCCGGGTGGTGAAGGCGGCGGGCGGGAAGCTGACGCCGGAGAGCATTCTCAAACTGCGTCCGGGGCGAATGAGGGCGCTGGGGCTATCGGGGCAGAAGACGGCGTATATTCGCGACCTGGCGCGGCACACGCGCGACGGGAGAGTGGACTTCGAGGAACTGTTGGACCTGCCCGACGAGGCGGTGATCGAGCGGCTCACGGAGGTGAAGGGCGTGGGCGTGTGGACGGCGCACATGTTTCTGATCTTCGCGCTGCGGCGCACGGATGTGCTGCCGCTGGGGGACCTGGGGATACGCGCGGCCATCCGCAAGGCGTACGGTTTTGCCGAGTTGCCGGAGGCGGCCGAGATGGAGGCGCTGGCGGCGCGGTGGCGGCCCTACTGCACGGTGGCGAGCTGGTACCTGTGGCGGAGTTTGGAACCGAACGCGAACTTGTGAAGGGGGAAGCTTTCAGCTATCAGCTATCAGCTTTCAGCTAAACCAAGCGCGGCGGTGGCGCTGTTCTAGCTGAAAGCTGATAGCTGAAAGCTGAAAGCTATGGTTTATAATTGCGTTGAGGATGTTGAGACCTCAGGATGAGTTTCGCCTGAGGCGTGAATCTTAGGAGAGATATCATGCGTACGATGAAAGTGGCGCTTCCGGCGGCGATTCTGATGGCTGGCTTCCTGCTATGCACTTCGGCCACCTATGGCAAGCCCGAGTACATGAAGAAGGAGAAGGTGGCCTCCTGCACATATTGCCACGTCAAGATGGGCGTGAAGGACCTGAACGACACCGGCAAGTGTTATAAGGAAAACGATCACTCGCTGGCCAAGTGCCCGGCGCCGGAAAAGAAATAGACAGAGCGGCCTGATCCGCGGATGTGCCTGTGGGGCAGCTTTGCAAGCTGCGCGCCGGTTTTCTACCGGCGCAAGTGGCGGGTTACAAACCCGCCGGACCCAGAGGGTACCCCTGCAAACCTGCCCCACATAGCGGCAAGCCGCAAACGGTGTTGGCGATTCCCAGCAGACGCGGCGGGCACGTCCAAGGGCGGCAGGCGGATTGACAATCCGCCGGACCCAGAGGGTGCCCCTAAAAACCTGCCCCACGGCTACCCCGAATACGTCTGCTTCCACTTGGCAAGGTCGGCGGCGAGCGAAGTGCGGACGGTCAGAAACTGCGGGTTGCCGTACTGGTTGATTCTTTCGCGAGGGTCCACGGAGAGGTCGTAGAGCTCGCCGGGCGCCGGGGGCACCCGCAGAACCAGCTTGTAACGCTTGTCCCGGGCCATATCGGTGTTCTCGTAGTGGCTGAAGACGGTGGTGCGCCAGGGCTGCTTCTTGGGCAGCGGTTTTCCGGTGGCGAGCGGCAGATAGCTGCGGCTGCATAGATGGCGGGCGGGCAGAGCGGCGCCGGTCAGCTCGCAGAGGGTGGGCAGCAAATCGTAGGCGCTCACCAACTCCGGCCGGGTCAATTGGGGAGGCACGTGGCCCTGCCAACTCCACACCAGCGGGGTAGAGACTACTTCCTCGTACATGTTGGGGGGATCGGAAGCCGGGGAGGAATCCCACAGGCCGTGGCGGCCCAGCAGCGAACCGCAGGTGGAAGTGAAGACGATCAGGGTTTGGTCGAGCAGGCGCTTCTGGGAGAGGGTGGAAATGAGCGCCGCGACATCGTCATCGAGGGCCGTGACGGCGGCCGCGGCCAGACGCTGGTTGGCGGTGAGATCGCTCAACATTTCCTTATCGCGGGCGGCATTCCTGGCGGGCGCCTCGTGGCTGAAAGTGGCGAACTTCAGCTTGGCATAGAGGTCGAGATACTTGGGCGGGACACGGTCGTAGGGCGGGCGCAGGTAGGCGCAATCGACGGTCAGGAAGAAGGGCTGGGCGGCGGGCTGCGCGGGGAGGGACTGGGCGGCGGCGGCGCTATCGGCGGCGGCACAAGCGTAGCCCAGGGCTTCGAGCAGCTTGGAGAGCGGGACTTCGCCGGGGGAAGCGGCATCGGCGTCGCCAAGCTGCATGGGGGTGCGGCCGGTGAGCAGGGTGGCGCGGCCGGGCGCGGGGGCCGGGGCGCAGGCGAAATGATTGAGGAAGCGGAGGCCGGTTTGGGCGAGGCGGTCGAGGTTGGGAGTGCGAACCTCGCTGTTGCCGTAACAGCCGAGTATCCAGGAGGGCAGACGATCAGCCAGGATGAGCAGGATGTGGGGGCGCTGGGCAGGCGTTTTGGTGGCGGCGAGGGCGGGCAGGGCGAGGCTGCCGAAGAAGAAATGGCGGCGGGAGAGGGGCATAGTGAATTACAAGTATAAGCCGTGGTGGGGCGGGGCCGGTTCCTCGAGCGCTAAAGGAAGTCCGAGATCCGCCGATAACGATAGAGGCGGCCGCAATCGCCGCGAGATTCATGACCAGCCGGATTCATGCCGGACGTTCGACCTGGAGACCCGTCCTGGTTTTCATGGCCGTGGCGGTGGTAGTGGGCGGGGCATGGGCCGGGTTTCGTCATGACGCGTGGGCGGGAGGAATGGCCGCCGCACTGCTGGTTCCGGCGCTGGCGGGCTGCTTCTTCGCCTACAAGAGGGCCGAGGAGGAGTACCGGGTCATATTCAACAACAGCAACGACGCGATGTTTGTGTTTGGGCTGGGAGAAGACGGGGCCAGCAACTTCATCCAGGTGAACGATGTGGCGTGTGAACGCCTGGGCTACACACGGGAGGAGTTGCTGAAGCGGTCGATGCGCGATCTTCACGCGCCCGGGGCGTGCGATTTTGCCCTGATCGTGCAAGCTTTGCTGGCCGGGGATTTGTGGCTGGTTGAGACGGAGCAACTGACCCGGGATGGCCGGAGGATACCGACCGAAATCAACGCGAGGGCTTTCGAGTTGGGCGGCCAGCGGATGGTGCTGGCGGTGGCGCGGGACATCACCGAGCGCAAGCTCATGGAGAAGGATCTCCGGATGATCGCTTCGGTGGTGGAAAGCAGCACCGACTTTATCGGCTTCGCTTCGCTGGAAAAATCGGTATTGTTTCTCAACCCCGCCGGGCGGCGGATGGTGGGCTTCGATCCAAATGAGCCGGCCACCAGCTTCGGTGTGCTCGAACACGTGATGGATGAAGACCGGGAGGGGTTCCACGAGCGGGTCTCGCCCGGCATCGCGCGGGACGGCCGGTGGGAGGGGGAAACGCGATTCCAGCACCGGACGACGGGCGCGACGATCCCGGTGTGGCAATCCATCTTCTCCATTACAGAACGGGGAACGAACCGCCCGATCGCCCTGGCGACGATTTGCCGGGACATCACGGAGCGGAAGCGGGCGGAGCGTTACCAGAATCTTTCGGCTGAAATCCTGGGTGCTCTGAATGAGCCGCTAGGGGTGCGGGATGCGGTCGATCGAATTCTGGCGGCGATCAAGCGGGAAACGGGATTCGACGCGGTGGGGATTCGACTGAGAAGCGGCGACGACTTCCCCTACTTTGTGCAGAACGGATTTTCCCCCGATTTTCTGATCACGGAGAGAACGCTGATTGGCCGGGACGAGAACGGCGGCCTTTGCAGGGATGAAAACGGCAGGATCGGCTTGGAGTGCACCTGCGGGCTGGTGCTTTCCGGGCAGACAGATCCGGCGAACCCGCTTTTCACCGAAGACGGAAGTTTTTGGACCAACAACTCGCTGCTGCTGCTGGACGTTGCGGCAGACCAGGACCCGAGGCTTCATCCGCGCAACAACTGTATTCATCTAGGGTATTGTTCGGTGGCGCTCATTCCCATCCGCGTCAATCGCGACATCGTAGGCCTGCTGCAGCTCAATGACCGGAGGACAGACCGTTTCACGCTGGAGCAGATCCACTTTTTCGAGGGGATCAGCGCCAGCATCGGTGTGGCGCTGATGAGAAAACAGCAGGAGGATGCGCTGCTGGAGAGCGAAGCGCGGCACCGCCTGTTGTTCGACGGGTCGCGGGACGCCATGATGACCATGGCCGCGCCTTCGTGGAAGTTCAGTTCGGGCAATCCGGCGGCGTTGGAGATGTTCGGGGCCAAAGATGCGGCGGAGTTCACCGCGCTGGGGCCGTGGGAGGTATCTCCGGAACGGCAGCCGGACGGCCGCGCCTCGGCGGACAAGGCCCGGGAAGCGATGGAGACGGCCCTGCGCGACGGTTCCATATTCTTCGAATGGACGCACCGGCGGCTGGGCGGCGCGGACTTCCCGGCCACCGTGCTGATAACCAGGATCGAGATGGCCGGCCAGACATTTCTGGAGGCCACGGTGCGCGACATCACGGCGCAGAGGCTGGCCGAGGATGCGCTGCGGGAGAGCAAGGAAGCCGCGGAGGCCGCCAGCCGGGCCAAGAGCGAGTTTCTGGCCAACATGAGCCACGAGATCCGGACTCCCATGAACGGCATCCTGGGCATGACCGCGCTGGCGCTCGACACCGAGATCAGCCCGGAGCAGCGGGAGTATCTGGGCATGGTCAAGAGCTCCGCCGATTCTTTGCTGGAACTCATCAATTCCATCCTCGACTTTTCCAAGATCGAAGCGGGAAAACTGGATCTCGAGTCGATCGAATTCAACCTGCGGGACAGCATGGAACCAACCATTCAGACTCTGGCGTTGCGGGCGCATGAAAAGGGCCTCGAACTCAACTACCAGGTGAGGCCGGAGGTGCCGGAGACCCTGGTAGGCGATCCGGGGGTGCTGCGCCAGATCATCGTGAACCTGGTGGGGAATGCCATCAAGTTCACCGAGCGAGGCGAGGTAAGCGTGCGA
>Ga0326728_10021822_pt1 | contig 11979 bp, 2 predicted proteins | sample MB3enrmetagenome_FD_207602 | JGI IMG/M metagenome (GOLD analysis project Ga0326728, IMG submission 207602) | Lab enriched peat soil microbial communities from McLean, Ithaca, NY, United States - MB31MN | ecosystem: Environmental > Terrestrial > Soil > Wetlands > Peat | place: USA: New York... | reverse complement strand
GCGCTTGCGCTGTTGAAGTTCACGTCGAGCGCCGTTCCGTCCGCCACGTAGATATTGCCTAGAAGATCGATGGCCACGGAAGTCGGATTGGTGACCCCGCTAGCCACGGTTGTGTAACCGGGAATGTTGAGCGTCCCATTCACATTTGGAATGCGGATCGTATTACCTTGCCCGCCATTCTGAATAGAAGCGTAGAGAGAACCGGAGGGATCAATCGCCAATGCCACGCCAGTAATATTGGGGCCAGAAAAACCTACAGGGTTGGTCTGGGTTCCAGCCGGCGTGACCTCATACACTTGTTCTTCGCCACCTCCGACAGAATCCACGACAAAGAGGTTGTTGTAGGAATCCACGGCGATGTCGGTAGGCGAGCTGAATGCGGCACCCGAGAGCTGGACAGTTTGAGGGGCTAAGACGCCGGGCAGGCTGGTATTCAAGCCTGTGCTGAAATTCTCCAGCTCCCACACATTCTGTTTGCCGGCATCCGATACATAGAGATCGCCAAGTCCGTCAGCGGCCAACTGGACTGGGGAGCCAAGACCGGTCATCAGCGTGATCTGACCCTTGGCATTGAGCCCGGCGCCCGTATCGGATTCCGGCACTTCGTAGACGCTTCCGCTATCGGCAATGAAAACATCGCCGGCCCCGTCGACTGCCACGCCGGTGGGAGCTTGCAGGCCTGTGCCCACGGAAGTTCCTGCCGTACTCGATCCAGAACCCGAGGGGTACATCTCCACCGCTTTGAGGCCGGCATCGGCGACATACAGGTTGCCGGCGGCGTCCACGGCCATCTGGCTGGGAGTCTTGAGGCTGCCGCCGGCGCCGATGGTCGACTGCGCAGCGGGCAGAGCCTGCACCGCCGCGCCTGTCCCGCTTCCGTCCAGAGGGATGGAAGCCAGCAGCGTGTTATTCGCGCCCAGCATGACCAGTGTGGCGGAGACATTGCCCGCCGCCAGCGGGGCGAAACTTAAAGAAACCGGGCAACCGGTCAGGGCTGCGTATGGAGGCGGCAACTGGGTCGACAAGCAGGCACTTTTGGCGCTGGTGTCGACAGTGAAGTCGGGAGTGCTCTTGCCGGCCTCGACCACTTCAATCTTCGTCGGGGTTGTGCTGGCGTTGAAGATGAAGGTCACCTGTTCCGAGGCCGGGTTTGCCCCTACCGCTAGCGCGCCGAATTGGGCCGCGCTGAAGGAGACTTCGGCAACGTCCCCGTAGCTGTTCGATTGCGTTTGGGTGGTTGGAACAACCAAGCCAGTGTTGCCCAAGAATGCGACTCCGCCCTGCGCGGTCACGGTTGTGAGCAGGAAGGCCGAGCTGGAAGAGCTTGCCCCCTTGGGATACATAGAAACGCCCAGAGTGTTGTCGCTGATGTAGATGTTGCCCAGTGCATCGGCGGCCACTCCCGTTACTTGAGGCAGTGTTGAAGGACTGATGCGGGCAAGTCCGGAATCAGTCGTCAGCCCGGTTTCCCCGGCGGGTATCTCGTAAGCGCCCGCCAGGGCGCCTGTACCAGCCTCGACGAAATAGATGTTGCCAGACGGGTCTTCAGTAACCGAAATCGGCGCTCCCGCCACGCCCGAAACGATCGTAGTTGGCGTCCCGGCAACCGGGGAAGCCCAGCCGCCGGTAACCGGAATGTTGACAATGCTGCTGCCGGCAGAGGCGTTGGCCGGGCTGATCCCGACCACAAGGCTGTAAGAGCCTGAGCTAACGGCAATTCCCCAGGGCTGCTCTGCAGCTCCGAAATTGTAGAAGACGTTCGCTGTGTCGGTTGTGCAAACGTTCGCGGTAGTGGGGGGCCCAAGAAGCGTGGACAATGCATCCCAGGTATTGGTCGTCGAATCGTAGGGGTACATCAGGACGCAGGAGCCACCCTCGATATACAGGTTGTTCGCAGGGTCGATGGCGATTCCAGGAGTGGCAATCGCGCTGGAGACTGTGACGTTGACGGGGTTACCGGCTAGTCCACCTGCCGCAACGAGCACGATGGCTTCTCCACCGCTGGCAGGAAATTCATACAGCGCCCCGTTTTGAGCGTCCACGGCGAGCACGTCCCCAAAGCTATCGGTAGCCACATTTGCAATGGCGCCCAGAGTTCCGATGTTGCCGGAGGCAGCAGTATGGTTCACCCCGACGGCGAAACTGGCGATAGCAGCCGGCACGGTCTGCGCCTGGGCTTCCGCGCAGAGGCATGTGGCCAGGAACACGACCGTCAGCGTAAATCCGGAAAACCGGCACAGCGACATGAATGACTTGTTGAACATGATATATCTCCCTGGAAAACCCATACCAACCTTGCCCGATGATTGAACCTGCGGCATTTATGAACCTGAATTCTGCGGTTTCCTTAGGTCAACTGCCCCCGCCCCGAAGGAAACCGGTTGCTCCGGAACAACCCCGGATTACTGAACGGTAACCTCCAGCGTGAAGGGCAGCGATTCCAGCGCGCCCGTTTGAAGATTCGTCACCTGGATGCTGATGTTGTAGGTGCCGGGCGGAGTCTTGTAGGGGGGGACGTAGATCGACTGGGTGTAGCCATCGTTGGTACAACTCGTTATACCCATCACCATCCCGGCAAAGAACAACACCAGGCAGACGATGTTAAGCAGGTAGCGATTGAAGATCGCTCTCCTGCGCAGAGCAAGTCCCAACAGCCCCAAGCCGAAAATTCCCGCTAAGGCCAATGGCGACCTGACACGTTGAGGCCTCTGCGTGTTGCTCGCAGTGGCGAGGACGTTGACGGGAACATTGGTATTGAGCGTGAGCACGCTCGTCGCCGGTGTGCAGGGGCCATTCGTGGGGGTCGGCGGACAGATAAAGGGCTCTGCGGCGCTGAACGTGCATTCCGAATCAGGCGGGAAATTAGGCGCGCCAAGTTTCGAGACGTTGCAGATGATGTTGGCCCCCGAGGGCGCCGTGAACCCGACCAGCGCCTGGATGGAAATGGTGGACGCCACCGGCGTTCCGGCCGGGGTTGTCAGCGAAGCCGGACTGGCCGTGAGCAGCACCATCGGAGGTGTGAGCTGGAACGTTACAGGCACTGTAGTTTGAACCGGAAGATAGTTTTGATCCCCGGCCCAGGAGGCGATGACGCTGTAGGAGTCCGTTCGCAGAACGCCTGTGTCGAATGTCCAATTCTGGTCCGAGGTGTAGGTCATGGAGCCCAAGGATCCCTGGGTGGCATCGGTCAAGGTGGGGGGGACGTCGTTCGAGGGGGTCCCGACCTTCGAGGACACGTTGGCCACCAGCGTGCCTACTCCGCCCTGCAGCACGTAATACACCCCGTTGGAAGCATTCGGAGCGACGCCCAGGGGCTCGGAAAGGGTGATGACCGGCGTTGCCCTGTTGATTGTAAAGCCCGTATTGCCCGTTGATTTTCCCGTCAGGTTGAGGACGCTTCCCTGGTATGCGGCCGCCACATTGTAGGTGCCGCCGCCGAGGGTCGGCAGGTTGTTAAACGTAGCGGAAGCGCTGAAGAGATCGCCTGGACCGGTGCTGGTCACGTACGCCGTCCCTGTTTCCACGATCGCGGGCTGCGTGCAAGGCGGCTGACCGGTTTGGGTGACGCAACTCAGGGTCAGTACGACGGACCCCACGCTCGCACCGACGGCGGCGGGGGCGTAGGTGTAGGTGGAGTTGGCTGTCGGAGCGACGTTTACCGTCACCGTTCCGCTCCCCGGATAGGTGAGGGAAGTAGGGTTAAATACGGGTGTCGTCTGTGTGGTTTCAAGGTTATTGATGGTTGCAGCAAACAAAGTCGCGGTGGCCGTGCCGGCGCCCCCGATGTTGCTCGCGTTGGTTGGAACCGACAGGCTATCGCCTTGATAGATATTGGGAGTGAGGTCCGCGGGTGGCAGCCCCGGCCCCGTGAAAGTCGGTCCCAGCGAGCAGGAAGAGCTGACAGCCACGGCTGTGGCGCCCGAGGTGTCGCACGTCGTGCCTGCGCTTGGCGCAGTCAGGGTGTAATCGTTAGCGGCGTCGGGCCCGCTAAACGAAGGGGGATTGGGCGTCAGGTTCAAAGGCATGTTGCCTATATTGAACAGATCGACATCCTGCTCGTAGGAGGTCTTGGGGGTGAGGCCTACGCCGTAGTTCACGAATCCATTGACGACGTTCATCTGGTAGAGGTTCGGGATGTTGTTCGTCATGTCGGTGACATAGATATTTCCCTGTTGATCCAAGGCCACGCCACCGGGCGAAATGACATTGGTGGTGATGCTGCAGGCGCCCGGCCCGCCGCAGTACGTAGGCGCCGACGGAGATGAGGGGCTGATCAAAGTGAAGGAGGTGTCAATGAGACTTGCGCTGTCCACGCTCAGGGCGAAGACACTTTCGGCGTTGACGAAGTTAGGGATGCGATACAGGCCTTGCCCGCTGAGCGAAGCGATCACCGACCCGGAGGCATCGATCGCCATGCCTGTGACAGTACCAGGCAGGGAGCTCGTGATCGTAGTCTGCGCACTGAAGGGAAACACTGAGATTTCATACAAGCTCGTGCCATCGGCAACGAACACGTCGCCAGAGGGGTCAACCGCGACCGCCGAAGGCTTGGTGAATCCGGAGCCGACAGTGACGGTGGTTGTGGTGGTGGTGTCGCCAAAAACCTCGGGGTTGACTACCAGGTCAGCCTCATCAGGAGTGGGAATCTTCACCACACGGGCATTGTCGGGATCCGCGACATACACATTGCCGCTGCCGTCGACTGCCAGATTGAGATTGTTGCCGAAGCCCGTGGCCAACTTAATCTGGGATCCGGACGCGCCGCCTGTCTTGGGCGGGGCGTTGGGAACCCAGGGCAACTCGTACACCGTGCTCTTCTTCTTGCTCGAGTTCCAGTCGGCGATATAGATATCGCCCGCTCCGTCCACAGCAACGCCGGTGGGATCCGAGAGTCCAGTCCCGATCGACTGCCCCGATGCGCTGGAGGAACCCGCGGGGAAATAAAGGACCTGCTTTGCACCAGGATCGGCGACCCAGATGTCGCCGATCGGGTCGGAGGCCACCTGCCCGGGAGCGGTGAGTGCGGTGGGAGCGGCTAGCGTATTTAACTGAGGCGAGTTAAGAAATGCAGCGCCCCCCCCCAGCCCGGTTCCGGTCACATAGACGCTGACGTTGTAGGGAGTCGTCGCGGTACCTGAGCCCGTCGGCGTGGTGCCGTAGATCGTAAGCACGCCAGAGACGGGGCCAGGGACGGTTGGGTCCAGCGTGACCCATAACAGGCAGGAATTCGTCAACGTTTTCGTGCCGAAGACTGGGGGAGTACCTGTTTTACCGTCGCACGGAACCGTGGGAGTGGCGGCTTGAGAAGGTGGAATCGGATTCACCTGGGTCGTTCCGAACTGCAACGACGCGCCGCCCGTAGCGTTAGCGAACTGAAAAGCGGTCGGCGTAAACGTCCCGTTGAAACTCATGTACAGATTCCCCGGGAGCGATGTCGTTCCCGTCGGCGTGGGGCCTGCGACGCCCGAACCTGGGGTATAGGCGTTCAGGTTAAGGATGCCCGGAGCAAACACAGCAATTGAAAACACGCCAAGTTGTGCCCCCTCCCCTGACGGCGAATACCCTTGATACGTAGGGACCCAGAAGTTGCCTCGCGAATCGATCGCCAACGGTTGGTTGCTGCTGATTGGAGCCAGTAGCTGAACTTCGTTATCATCCATGCAGCTGTTGACATTGGCCGCCGTCACCGCACCCGGCCCGCAAACATTCGGAATCTTCCATATCCCGGCAAAGGTTTCGTTGTACGTGGAGTTGTTTTCGGAGGTCATATAGAGGTTGCCGGCGGCGTCGAGCGTCACCCCGGCATACACAACAGGAGTTGAACCCTCGTTGTCGTTGTCGACCCTGATCAGTTTCGACTCCGCCGTACCGCCCGATCCCGTGATGGGGGGCGAGCCCGCGGGAATGAACCAGATGCCGGTTGCGCGCGTGGCGTTAGTCAAGGCGTGGCCCTCGACGAAGTAGATGTTGCCCACCTCATCGATCGCCATATGTACCCCGCCTCCTTCGGTTGAGTTGACAATGGTCGTCGCGGTGAAAGACTTAAGGTCCGAATTGCCGGATGCGTCTACCTGGACCGAGTAGATCTGATTCTGATCGGTCGCAAAGTACAACGTTCCGCTGCCGTCCATTGCGGGGCTGTTTTCGAACTGAACGTCCACCGTGCCCTGCCCCGACTCAGCCACAATGTCGCTGCCATTCGCCGGGTCGAGGATGTTGCCGCCCCAAGCGCCGGCGGTCGAAAGATGCCACGTATTTTCTACCGGATCGTAAGGAAACCGCCAGAAGAGGGCGTTCGCGGCGTCGGTGGGGGGATAGGCATCGGAGATGTAGATGGTGCCCTGGGCATCGATGGCCATGCTTTGGGAGTTGTAGCCACCCGCGTTGGCGCCCCCGAGCAGAGTCGAGTTTCGCGATGATCCGCTTATGTTATTCCACGACGTTGCGCCGGGCGGCAACTGATAGAGCACGTCGGCTCCGGCGTCGAGCGCCAGGACATTCCCCTTGTAAAAAAGGATCTTGTAAATCTGGTTCATGTTGATGTCATAAGGAATGGGAATGATCGAACCCACGCTCACGCACGGGGGCGTGGTTGCGGTCCCGCACGTCGCCTGCGCGCCCGCGGCTGCGCTGAGCGTCAGTATTCCCGCGAGTGACCAAACCCCGGCGCGCGTCAGCCGGCGAAAATCCGCTGCAATCTCGATGGCCATGACAACCCTCCCCCACAAGCTCATTGCATAATCCCCCGCGAGAGGCGTTATCGCCTGATCGCATTTTGAGGCCAGCCGCACCGGCTACCCTCGCGCTTTCCCCGTCTGGCCGGCAGATTTCCCGCCGCGGGTCCATGCCTTCCGCGGCCGCCCGGCATTGAGCACGCCGGACCGGCGGGGCAATTCGTTAAAACGTAAACTTCCCACTCAGTTCCATCAAGCGATATCCGTACTTAATATTCGCGATCCCGAAGTCCTTGTATCCCAGTTGCGACTCAGTAAGGGATCTTCCAGGAACTGCGCCCAGCAGATTACCTAACTCCAGATTCGAGGGGTCGTCGTTGTTGAAAGAGACCAGAGGATGATTGAGGAAATTGAAGGCGGAAGCCCTCAATACCACATTCTTGCCTTCTCCCACCCGGAAGCCCTTAAACAGCGACAGATCATTCTTCAAGTATGCCGGACCGTGAATATACGGGAGGCGATATTGCCCCTGTCCGGTCGGGTTGGTTGAGACAAAACCCGAGCCCGTCGCGGGGCCTCCGGGCACCGGAACTCCGAACGCCGTTGGATTGATGAACTGATGCTTCGCGAGGCCTGCCTTCGGGTTGCCGGTCAAGGTCGGCATCAGCTCGTAGTCGGGACTGCCCATCCAGACGAGCGAGTTGATGTTAGACACGCAATAGCCTGGCGCCGGGATGCTATAGTTGTTCTCGCAGGTAAGTGCCGCCTCCCCCGACTGCTCTTCCAGCGGGACCTGAGTGACTTGAAGCGTCCCGGACCCAAAATTGAAGTTTTCGCCTTGCTCCGAGGGAAGGTCGGGGCCGCTCTGCACAGTGGAAATACCGGAAACCTGCCAGTCGTTGAAGACGGTCGACAGCAGGCGATTGCCGTGCTTATAGCGCCTTCCTAGATTGACAAGGTAATGAACGTTGAAGACCTGCGATCGATCGAATGTGGCCGGGTTGTAATCGTTGCGCAGATTAAGCGGATCGGCGAGCGCGTTGCTGTAAGACGCGGCTGTCGCCAGATCCTTGGAGAAGGTGTAATTGGCTCCCCAACTCACCATTCCCGCCGACTTGTTCCATGAGACCTGCAGGCTGTTATAGTTCGCGTAAAAGTCGTGCTTTAGCGAATAGATGTGCTGGTAAAAAGGATAGGTTCTGAAGAAGTCCTGTTGTTGTGTGTCCAGATTGCCGAGCTTGTTCCCGGTGGTTCCGTTAGAGACACTAGGGGGAATTTCGCCTGGCGAGAACGTGGAGGTGAAAAACGTGCCCAAGGGAATCACATTCAGATCCGAAGCGCCGTTATAGCCATTAACCCCGGCATTGGTGACCCCAGGGGCAGACCCCTCGGTGAGGCCGCCCGCATTGTAAGTAGGCAGGTTCCTGCTTTCGCTTCCGACGAAGGCAACCTCCAAGAGCGAATTCCACGGCAGCTTTTGGTCTAAGGACAGGTTGAACTGGTAATAGATGGGCCGCACGTTATCCGAGGGACTGAGCACTTCCACATCGATATCGGGAGGGTTGATCGGCGACTGGTCGTCAATCTGAGTAAAGCTATTCTGTCCCACGGTGTTGCTCGTCTTGTAACCCTGCGCGGTGGCGCCCGCCAGAGCATAAGGGTTAAACGCCTCCTGGTTGCGATAGATGCCCCACCCTCCGCGCACCACCGTCCTGCCCGACCCAAAGACATCGATTGAGGCGCCGAGCCGCGGCGAGAAGTAAATCGTGGGCGGATTGCTCACTGAGTTGGCGACGGATGAGTTCGCAGCGTGCCATGTGATTCCCGGCAAGGCCACCGCGCCGGGGCAGGATTGCAGAATGGGGGGTCCGGCTGTGCTAAAGTCGTCGTTTACGCATTGGCTGTCGTAGAGCGAGGAAGAGAACGTGGCCAAGCCATTGCCGTGCCGGTCGAACCATGGTCCGAGGTGCTCAATACGGGCGCCGAGCACCATCGTCACCCGATGCAGTTTCCATGAATCGTTGACGAACCCGGCCAGCGAGGTGTACTGCATGTCGACGATGGGCGAGAAGTTGGTCTGCGAAAAGCTGCTCGTATAGCCCAGGTACATCATGGCCACAGGGTTGATGCAGGATCCGAAGTCAGCGGCGCCCGAGAGGCGGCTGGTGCCCTGTGGATCGGGGCTCTCGCAATTTGTGTCCGAGGCGTTGCTGAATGGCTGCCCCAGGTTGCCGTTGAACTCATAAAAGCCATTGCCTGGGCTGAAAGTGTACTGGCCCTGCGGGAATGCCGAGGCATAATCCGCATCCCCGTTCAAGATGCCCCGTTCGGCATAAACGCCAAATGCGAAGCTATGCTGTCCCTTGATCCAGTTCACCGTATCTGTGAGCGTCGGCACCGCCTTCTTCATCCTGATCTGATTGTTGTAGAAGCCGCCCGCCATGAGCATGTTGGGATAGCCCAGGTCGCCGTAGTCCGACAGGCCTGGCACCGAATAGTCCCCGTTGCTCTTGTATTCCCCTAAGTAGTTGAAGTTGTCGTTGCTGGAATTACCGCAGGACGCCGTGGCGCGCAGGGCCGCATTCGAGCAGTTGTAGTCATTCATGTAGAACCGGCTCACCGCTTGGGGATTGCCCATGTTGCCGGGGTTGCTGATGAAGGACATGGAAGCGCTGGCCTCGTTGGTGACGCTGGCGCCGAAGATCCGCGTATAGTGCAAGGAGAAGATGTTCGAAACGTCGCCCGACGTGACGCCCCCTGGATACTCCATGGACCAGTAGGGAACATATCCCCAGGCGACAGGTTCATCGCTGATTTGCGACTGACGGCCGTAGGTGGCATAAAACTTGTTGTAGTCGCTCAGGTCGAAGTCCATCCGGGCATGAATTATCGACCCGTTTTGCGTCTGCACGACCTGCTTGATGTAGTTGTAGCCCTGCTCATTGACAAACGGATCCGCATTGGGCAGCGGCAGCCAGTTGACCAGCGCCGCGCCAGAAGAATTGGCATATTGTGCTACGTTGCCATTCGCGACGGGAGGGCCGCTCGGCAGGTAGTTCTCCGTATAACACAAGGGCTGGACGGCATTCAGATTCTGTTTGCCGTCGGGACGCGCGCCGCATAACTCGGAGTTCAGTGATTGCTGGCTGAAGTCGCCCTGGCGCTCGGACATGGTTGGAACCCACGAGCCAAGGGTCTCTGGTGAGAAATTCTGGTTGTAATACTCGAAACCCGCGAAGAAGAAAAGCTTCTTATAGTGCGGTACTGGACCGCCAAACTGCCCACCGGGATAATAATAGGTTCCGGGGGGGCGTGACTGCTGAAGATAATTGTTGTACCAGTCGTTGGCGTTCAGCACGGTGTCGCGGAAATACATGTATGCGTCGCCGTGATACGAGGTGCCGCCGGCCTTGGTGTTGGCGTTCAGCACCGCAGGGCCCTTCGCATATTCGGCGCTGAAGGTCGACGTGGTGGCTTTGATATCCTGAATCATTTCCTGATTCACCATTTGCACGGTGCCGGAATTGTTAGCGATATCCTGGATGGATACGCCGTCGAGAATGGTCGCCAGTCCGGTAGGGCCGGCCCCATTGGCGGAATAGGAGCCGGTGGGACCGCTCATGCCCACCACCGCGGTATTCGGTCCCTGGTTGTTGACCTGGTTGCTGACCAGGGCGAATCCCGGCAGCATTCCGATCAGCTCCGTCGCGTCGCGGCCCACGAGGGCCAGCGTATCCAGATCGTTGGCCGTAATCACATCGCTGCGCTCCGGCGTATCCAGAGGCTTGATCGTCTGGTTGTCGGAGGCTTCCACGGTCACCGTGGCATTGGCCGTCTCCAGCTGCATGCGGATATCGGTGAAGCCAATCCGGTCCCCGGGCCGCAGCGGGAACGGCTGCGACTGCCAGGCCGAAAAGCCCTGCATTTCCACCCGCACCTGGTACCTGAGGCCCGCCGTGATCCCGGGCACGGAAAACTCACCGGTGCTGTTACTCACCGTCCTGCGCTCGGAGTTATTGTCCAAGTTCGTCACCACGACCGAGGCGCCTGGGATCACTGCGCCCGTCTTGTCCTGCACCAGGCCGGACACAGTGCCCGTGGTCTCTTGCGCCAAAGCGGGCGGTTGCCATAACAGCAGGGCCGCGAACAGTAACCCCAAACATGCGAACGCCGGCCTAAATTCAGGAAAACGCGTCATCGGAACAACCCCCCATCGGCTGCAAAGCTGGGCGAAATTCGGGTAAGACGGATGAACGATCGCACCGTCCACGGACGATTGCACCACCACGCGGTCGCGAACGATACAGTGCACCAAGAATCGATGAGTTGATTCGGTCTGAAATTATGTGGCCTGCGAGCGATCAAGGTCAAGGGATTTTTTCAAATAAACTTCAAAACAAAAAAACGGCTGCAACCCACGGATAAATTGATTTACGAATATGCGGCCATTTTCTGAGCCAAATGGCCCTGCACCAACCCGCGGGCTTACCGCATCGTGGAATGCGGTTTTCCGGGAATTCGGGCCAGCTCAGATAATCTTCCGCGGCGGTTTGGCTGCGCGGCCCGCGATAAGCCGATCTGTATCCGAAGCAGGACGATCATTCGCCGATGCCCCGGCCGCGCCTTATCAACGCGCCCTGGCGACCGGGGCGGAGAAACGGGGTTGGGGGCCTGAAGAACCCGAGCTCATCCCCTCCGCCGCGGGCCCGCGGGGCGCGCCGGTTTATGCTGCCTTGATTCCAGTCGTTACGGGTCGTCAGCCTAAGCGATTTACTCGCCGCTCCTCGCTATTTCAAGCCTTTCGATAAAACTTCTTGACAACCATAACTGGTGGAACGAGAATGATCCTGCATTTTTCAGTGCATCTATGCGCACGCGGCGTCCGGGGCACTCGGAATCGAATTGTGCTTCGGGCAGGCGCAATGAAGGCGATATCGGGGATGGCTTTGGCTGAGGATTTGGCGTGCCTCCGCATCGGTTCACCGGCTGCCGCACCGTTTGCGGCAGCTCGCGTGGAGTTGTGCAGGAGCGTACGGCGACGTACTCCGTCTTGCCTTCTTGGTTCTCGCATTTTGAGCCATCCCCGCCAGCGCATGGGGGGCTGGGCAGGAGCACGCAACAAACGACAGTTCATACATGACGCTTTAGCAGGACACTCAGCGCGAGCGTAAATGGGGCGTTCACACCATCGATGCATGCAGCAGAATCGCTTGACCGGAGATGGCGGAGTTGTCGGATGGGTTTCAAAATACGGCGTTGAACGCATAGGCCGTTCCAATAACTAACGGTTTATACCCGGAGGAAT
>Ga0326728_10021821_pt1 | contig 11979 bp, 11 predicted proteins | sample MB3enrmetagenome_FD_207602 | JGI IMG/M metagenome (GOLD analysis project Ga0326728, IMG submission 207602) | Lab enriched peat soil microbial communities from McLean, Ithaca, NY, United States - MB31MN | ecosystem: Environmental > Terrestrial > Soil > Wetlands > Peat | place: USA: New York... | reverse complement strand
CAAATCTCCCTAGCGGGCCGCTCCTCTCGCTCGGTGTTCGTTCTTCTCCGACAACTCTTTGAAACCTCCGCATTCTTTCCGGTGGGCTTTTTCTTCTCTTCACCGGCAAAGCGTCTCGACAAGAGGGAAGCCAGCAAAACAAAGGCCAGGCGCAACACGGTGTCCCAAAGGTGTCCCATGATCCGAAAGCACGGCAAGTGGTTCGCCGACTGGAAGGATGAAAACGGTAAGCGCAAAAGGAAGGCCCTCAAAACGAAGCACGCCGCCCTGACCTACCAGACCCAGCAGCGCAACAAGGCCGCCGCAAAAAAAGACCCGCCCACGGAGAGACCCTCGCGGCCATCCTCCAAGCCTGGGCGGAAAACTGGCCGAAGCGCCACGAGGCCAACGCCGTCGCACGCGGCCTCTCGCTCCAAGTAGGACACCTCAGACCCCATCAGCTCACCCAGCTGATGGTTGACGCTCTTTGGAACCGCTGGCGCGCCCACTATGCGCCCAGCACCTCCTACATCCGCAGCTGCATCTTCCGCCGCCTGCTCAAGGCCCTCCAACAATTCGGCGCGCCGCCGCTCAACATTCCGCGCCAACGAAAGCCCCAGCCGCGCTCCGTCATCGCCACGCCGGAGAAAGTCCAGGCGCTCCTGCGCCAGGCCAAGCCACCCATGCGGCTCTTCATCCTGCTGTGCTGGCAGATGGCCCTGAGGTTCTCAGAGGCACTCGCGGTGACACCGAACTCCTTCAATCCCGAAGACCACACGGTCACAATCCGAACCAAAGGCGGAAAGGTCCGCACCATCGAAGCCACCCGCGATGTCTACGACATGCTCATCGTGGCCAAGGAAGCAGCCGGCGACCCCGGCCAGTCCTGCATTGCCATCCTAAACGGTGGCAAGGAAATCAGCCCAGGCGGAATCCGCTCCATGTGGTGGAAGCACACCAAGGCCGCAGGTGTCACCGAACTCCACCCGCATGACCTGCGCCGCACCACCGCCACCAACATCTATCGCGCCACGCACGACCTGCGAGCCGTGCAGCAGTACCTCGGCCATGACAACATGGCCTCCACCGTCCACTACATCGCGCCACTCGCCAGGGAAGAACTCGCGGGCCTGCACCGTCTGCTGAACTTCCACTCCGAGGTGAAGCAATGACACCAGAAGAGCTGAACGAGCACCCCCTGTACGCAGGCCCCACAGGGCCAGGAAGGAAGGACACCGATGCCACGCAGGAACTCCTACCGCTTGACAATCCACTGGTCTCACCGAAAGTGGGGACCGCAGCTGGAGAAGACAGCAGCCGAAGGAACATCGATCCGCAGGGCCATCTCGAACGCCCTGCTCGCCTTCTTCGCGGACAGCTCCCAGAGGGAGAGAAGGCGAGACGCGCACTCGAACATCAGAATCGAATGCTGGCGTACGAAGAAAGAACCTGCGCGGTGAAGGACACCGCCACCCCAACCGACACGTGCATCTGCGGCCACACCCGCCGCGAACACGTCCCCTGGCGCCGCGGCGGCACACTCCGCACCCATCGATGCACCCTGTGCATCTGCGACCACTTCACCAAAGAGTCACTCACCGTCTGGGACGAACTCAGAGAAAGGAGGACACCATGACCCCACGCACCTGGAGCGTGTGCCTCATCGACACCGTGAACCTCAACATCGACGTCCGCGCCATCCGCGCCGAAAACGCCCTCGACGCCATTGCCAAAATCCACAAGCTCCACCCCACACTTCCCCATGCCGACATCATACTCATCGCGGAAGAAAAGGCCGGAAGGTGTCTCAGCGAAGCCCTGATCAACGCCACAAAGTGAGGCCGCGCCCCAGGGCGGACACGCGGCCCCACGGGGCAAAGTGGACGTTGCCTCAGCCTACCATGGCAGAAAGGAGGAAGGGAGGCCTGCAGTGAACCCTGACGCACGCGGGAGGGGCCAGCCCCTCCCGCACCCATCCCGCCAAGACAAACCCACCGAGCCACGGCGCGGCTCCCATCGAAGGATGCCGACTCTTCAAGTAATACAAAAAGGTTGGCGTCGTCGCCTGCATGCCGCTCGCCGCGAAATCGGACGCGGCTCGCGGTCATGCGCTCCTCCGCCGTCATTCCTTATCCCCGCCCACGCGGTTCGCGCGCTGTCGCGCGCCCGCTCCCTCGCGAAAGCGCGCCTAAGCGCTCGCCGGCACGCATGCCGTCTGCCGGCAAAAAGCGCCGGCGTCCGTCATGCACGGTGCCGGCTTCGCACGGCGCTCGCGTTCCCCGGAAAGAGAACGGCAACCCCATGCCCTTCGAGAGCGATCGCGCCGCGGAGCGATCGCGCACGTCCACGCCGGCAGTCGCTTCGCGCCGGCGACGTCCTCTCGCGCCTGATGCGAGAGCCGCTCAAGCATGCAACGCTCCTGGCTGGAGAAAGGCGCACGTGGGAAGCGGCCAGGCCGCGTGAAGAGAAAAGCACGACGTCTTCCACTACGGAGAGACAGATCGTGGCGGGCGCGGCCCCATTGCGCGGGTGGCTGGCCAAGCGCCGTAGGCCCCGCGATGCCTAGGGCGCGGCCCACAAACCGGGCCGCTTCCCACGGGCCGGCGTGGCAAACACCCGCGCTGCCGGGGACCGCGCCCCGCCCACGCGGACCCACCGGAGAACGGCCGCCAAACATCACTCACCAGTAAACTCCACAGCCGGTGTACCATCAGGGCAAGAGACGGACGATGCCGCGATCTGCCGGCAACACAAGAGGCCCCAAGTGGAAAGGTCCACCCGGCCTCAACGCGCGCGAAAAGAAAATCTGGTCGGAGCAGCAGCGCCAGGCGAACCTCACGGCCGCCCAGCGCCAACACCAGAACGCACTCCGCAGGAAAAACTGGCCGGCAAAGGCCGAACGCCGCGCCGCACGCCGCTTCCGCTCCCGCAGCGCTGTCAACTTCCAGAGAGAAGAAGGACTCGCCATCGCCACGCGCGCCACCCTCGAACGCCCGCCGCTGACGTACATCGACGCCACAGGCCGCCTGTGGCAAGAAGACTTCCGCTCCGCCGAACAGCTGATCGCCGACTGGCAGCGCGAGCAGAAAACCAGAAAAAAGAAAGGGGGCCCCACCAGCCCATGAAGAAAGCCGCGCCTAAGTGCACCAGAATCAACCAGCTCTCCCAGGGAGCCAAAACCGCCCTCCTCATCCGCGAAATTCAGAAAGCCCGCGCCGTGGAAGTCGTCGCCCTAATCAGCATGAACGGCAAGCTCGCCGAGAAGCTCGAAGGCCTCGTGGACACCGCCGTGGAGCAGGCCAGCCGCAAGAAGAAGCCCGACACCCGCCTCCTCCGGCTCATCGTGCGCTACGCCTCCGCAGCCACGCGCCGCATGCCCGGCCTCACCCAGAAAGGCCCCATGGAGGAAGTCACCGAGGAAGAACTGCGCGCCATGGAGCGCGAAAAGTAGGCCGCCAGGTTTTCCACAGACCCACGACACCACAACCCCACGGTGTCACGAAAACCCTTGACACCGCCCGCCGAAAGGCGCACCGTCGCCCACCAGAAGGACACCGCAGCCGACCGGCCCACAACTGGTACCCCCGACTCTTACCGGCAAAGCGTTTCGATCAGCAATTCTTTCTTCGTTTCCGCCAAGCGGCTCAGCGCCCCCAGCGACGCCACATAGCCCCCCATCGCGGCCGCCGTCAACCCCACAAAAGCCATTGCCGGTACCCACGGATTCCCCAGCAATTTGCCGGCCAGGATGATCCCCGTGCAGACTGCTGCCAGCACAATCTGCACGCCAAACGCCGTCCATACAGCGACGCCCGAATTTCGCTGCCCCTTCATCTTCCCGATCTCCATTTTTTTCGGGAAGCTTAGCGACGACCAGTTCGCAATTGTCAACTGGCCCATCACCGCGAACGTGCCCGCCCCAATCGTCGCCGCAAACATTGCTGTGCTTGGCCAGCCTACGCGCGACACCAGCAGCGCCAGCGACAAGCTCAACTCAAACGTGACCAGCGCCGCCAAAAACAGATTCTTCCCTAGCAGCACATCCTGGAATCGCAGCGGCGCCATGAAGTACGTCTGTATGCCCTTGCCTTCAAACGCAAACGCGTTATACGCGGGCGAAATCAGAATCAAGATCAGGTACGCCATGATGGCCGGGAAAAACATTTCCAGGTTGAACGAATGTTCCCGTAGCGCGGAGCCTTTTCCGAATTGCATGGTGAAAAACACCACCATGATCGGCGGCAGCAGCAGCGTAAAAAACGCCATGCCGTTGCGTGTCAGATAGCGGAACTCCTTCAGCACCACCGCGGCAACCGTTGCCGGCACCAGCGGCAGCCATTCTCCATTCGCGTTTCGCCCTTTGGACTTTTCCGCTGAAGTGGCGGTGGCGTTGTTCTTTTTCGCCGGTGCGGGCGCCGCACTCTCGCTAATCTCTTCTCCGCGGTATTGCGCCGCGAATCGCCGCCACAATAATCCGCTCGTCACACCTAGCCATACAAACAACCCCGCTATTCCCAACAGGATTGCGTGCACATCGCCACGCACGGAGCCCGCCACCGCGTTCCCCGCCAGCGATCCCGGCAGCCAGGCCAGATACGGGAGGTACTCCAGAATCTTGGGCCGCGCGGTGTTGCCATACCGCTGCAGCACGGGATTCAGGAAATTCAGCGACACCATAGACAGCACGAACAACCCAATGAACAGCTCTCGGGTCTTACGCTTCGCCAGTATCTTTTCCAGCCACGACCCAATCAGCCGCTCCAGCGTGACGTTCATCAGCACAAACAGCAGGCTCACACCCGCCATCACCGGCAGCACTTCCGGCCGCGCCGCCGCTGCTCCCAGGACCATTGCCGCCACCCAGCAGACGGCCGCCATGGCCGCAAAATCCGCGAATCCGTACCCCAAACCCAACAAATAAAAGGTGCGCCGGCTCAACGGAAAGCGCAGCAGCGTCTTAAACTCAAAATTCGCTCCGAATCCCGCCACAAAGATCGGAAACACCTGCCACCACAGAAAAATGGCCCAGAAGAGCAGCCCGATCCAACTCGCCCGGTTTTTCGCCAGAAATGCATAGGCCCCGGCAAAAAAGGCGAAGCACAATCCCACCACCAGCAACGCGCCGAACACCCCCGCAACAATAACTCCCACCAGGTCCCAGCGGTTGTTCTTGCGCTGCATTCCATTTTTCAGCAAGCTCCAGCGCAAGCCTGCAATCAACCGCAATTGCGCCAGCACTCCTGGAATCCGCGCTACGTCAGCCACGTGAGTTCCTCCAACCGCGCTTGTTCCGCGCCGCTTTGTCCCACGATCGAGAGGAAAATCTGCTCCAGTGTCTTCGTTTCGCCCTCGCTTCCGGCAACTCCTGCGCGCAGCTCTTCCAGCGATCCCTGCGCCACCAGGCACCCCTGGTGGATGATGGCCACGTGACTGCACAATCGCTCCACAATCTCCAGCACGTGCGAGGTCAGGAAAATCGTCACGCCGCGCTCCGTCATCCTTGCCAGGAGAGTCTTTAACGCCCCCGCCGCCAGCGCGTCCACGCCCTCAAACGGTTCATCCAGAAATAAGATACGCGGCCCGTGGATCACCGCCGCGGCCAGCGCCAGTTTCTTCTGCATCCCGTGTGAATAATCCGCAATCAGCGTCTTCTCCCGATCGGCCAATTGCATGAATTCCAGCAATTCTTCCGCGCGCTTTTCCGTCGTCGCGCGATCCAGCCCGTACATTCTCCCCACGAAACGCAGGTACTCCGCTCCCGTTAATCGCTCGAACAGCCCCATCCCTTCCGGCACCACGCCGATCTGGCGCTTCACCTCCACAGGATGCTTTTGAAAATCGAGCCCCAGCAATTCCATGCGCCCCGAGGTCGGCGCCAGCAGCCCCGTCAGCATCTTGATCGTCGTGGATTTCCCCGCACCGTTCGGCCCAAGAAACCCGAAGAAATGGCCCGCTTGTACCTTCAGGTCGATGGCGTCCACTGCCGTGAGCGCCCCAAACGTCCGGGTCAACTTTTCAGTCGCAATCGCGATTTCGCCCATGATTTCCGCCTGTCCTGGCACACCCGAGCACGCCACTCTATCACTGTTTTATACGCAACCCAGCGCCGGAATTTTCAATGCATCGGAAGAAGCAGAAGCTTTGCGGTTAGCTGCTGGGAACCGGCGTCGCTCCTGACACCTGTGGCCCACGTCCCGGCAATGCCGCCAGCACCGCCGGAAGCTCCACGCGAAACACCGCGCCGCCGCTTTGCCCGTTGTAGCAGAGAATCCTTCCGCCATGCTCCTGCAGGATGCCGTAGCATATGCTCAGTCCGAGCCCCGTTCCCTTGCCCACGGGTTTCGTGGTGTAGAACGGATCAAACACCCGGTGCGGCTCGCGGATTCCCGGTCCCGTATCCGAGAACAGGATCACCACGTTGCCGCGATCCCGCAGCGTCCGGATGGTCAGCACGCCGCCACCCGCTTCGTTCATGGCATCCACGGCATTGCTAATGATATTGAAGAAGACCTGCATCAATTGGTTGTTGTCGCCGCGCACGCCCGGGAGAACCGATTCCAGTTGCATGTCAATGCGTGACCTGCCGCTGTGCAGGTCGAGCGCGCGCAATTGCACCGCGTTCGTCACCACCGAGTTGATGTCCAGCAGCGTGCGCTCCGGCGGCACCTGTCGCGCAAAACTCAGCAAGTTCTGCACCAGGTTCTTTGTCCGCCGCGCCTGTTCGCGAATTTTCGCCGCCGTGCCCCGTGTGCGGTCCGGCAGCGCCGGGTCGTCCGCCAGCAAATCGGAATATCCCAGAATCGCCGTAAGTGGATTGTTGATTTCGTGCGCAGCTCCCGCCGCCAGTTGCCCCAGCGACACTAGCTTTTCCGATTGCACCAACTGCGCCTGCAGCCGCTGCAGGTTCTCGATCGACGACTCCGATCTCGCCAGCAGGCGCGCGCGGTCGGCGTCCGCCAGGTGCGTGCGCAGAAATACAATTAGGGCCAGGGGCAGGGAGGCAACCAGCGTCACCGTAAGCCGGAATTCTCTGACCGCTTGCGTGTCATGCTCCATCCACAGCGCATAGAGCGCAAACACAGGCAGCGACAATACTGCCGCCATCGCGAATCGGCTGGCCCACACGCTATCGCCCACCACTGTTTCCACTTCGCCGACAGGGCTGCTCTCCGTCGGCGCGTCCAGTTCATCGCGCCTTTTGTACGCCACCCAGCCGGCGTACGCATACCAGAAGAAGACCGTCATTAGCGGCAAGTCGTACAGACTCCCCGTGTAGTACTCCTTGTGGCTGATCGCCACGTTCACCGCCAGCGACGTCAGCATATAGAGCGCTGAGGCCCCGAACAGGTTCCCGTACACGCTCCGCCATGCCCCTTGCGTCCGCAACCACAACCACGCGAATCCCCCCATGATCATCAGGTGCTGGATATAGTCCAGCACGACGTAATCGTAGCTGTAGACCGCCGCAGTTGGCGTCGCATACATCCATGGCAGAACCACGAACACATACAGGAACGTCCACCACGACAGCAGCATCGCAAAATCCATGTACCCGAGGCCGATGCGTATTTCACCGCGCTTCAGGTGCGGCCGCATCGCCAGCGCCGCGATCAGCGGAATATTCCGCAGGAAGAAAATGATGTCGCCTGCAAACAGGTCGGGGACCGGTTTGTGCAGGTACACTTCGTAATATGTCCATTCGAATTGTCCGACCATCCACAGCGTGCAGCTCAGCGCCACCAGCATCCAAAAAACGTTTCGCCGCCAGTGCGGTGTGCCGGCATTCATCAACAAGCCCGCGTTCGCCAGCAGCGGCACAAAACATTGCGTGATGTCCCCAAAATTGCTGAGTTTCGTCCCGGGTCCCAGGAGATGAGACACCAGGGCGTAGAAGCCAAGGAACACAATCCAGGCCCCCACGAACCACGCGGTTGTGCGGGAAGTCGTCACCATCGTTCTTCCACCTATTTTAGATGTTTTCCGGGGAGCCCCGGCTCGCCGCGTGCCCCATGGATGGCGTAAGTAGCACCGCGCGGTCACCCGCACCGCGCCCAATGCAATGAACTCCCGGTTTTCCCATGCCCTCGGCGAGATGGTTGTCAGGCGCATGAGGCTCCTCATCACAGGAAATATGCGGCGCATGCGCAGACACAAAGAAACTTAACTTGCGAGCATTGTTGAAGGAAAAATTGCCAGCGCGCGCGCAGAGTCTTGCTCTGTTCTGCTGATGCGCTGCCAGCGGAGAGACCGGTACCGCTATTCTCTGGCAAGCTGGCGGAGGAGGAGGGATTCGAACCCCCGAGGCCCTTTCGAGCCCAACGGTTTTCAAGACCGCCGGTTTCAACCGCTCACCCACTCCTCCGTTTCTAATTCTAGCGTACTCCTTGAGTTAACGGCCACTTTGTGCCATTTTCGCCACCAATTCGCAGAAGACAAGGAGACAGATTACTTGCGGTAGATGGCGCCGTTTTTCATTACGAAGGAAACCTTTTGCAGGGCCGTGATGTCGTCTAGGGGGTTGCCGGGGACGGCGACTACATCGGCGGCGTAGCCGGGCTTGAGGACGCCGATCTTATCTGGCCAGCCCAATAATTTTGCGCCATTCACGGTTCCGGCCTGGATGGCAGCCAGCGGCGACATTCCAAATTTCACCATCAAGACAAACTCGCGGGCCTGCGTGCCGTGCGGAAATGGGCCGACGTCAGAGCCCATTGCGATGGGAACGCCGGCAGCGAGTTGTTTCTTAAACTCGCTGGCATGCAGATCAACCAACTGGCGCTCCCGGGCGGCAGCTTCGGGGGTGGCGGCGTGGTCCGCGAAATACTCGGAGATGGCAAAAGTGGGGACGGCAAAGATCTGTTTTTCGCGCATGATGCGCATGGTCTCATCGCTCAGTAGATAGGCATGGTCGACGGATTCGACGCCAGCGCGAGCTGCGTAGAATGTTCCGGGTTCACCGGTGGCGTGGACCGCGACGCGATTGCCCGTGCGCGCGGCCTCGCGCACGGCGGCGACAAGTTCGTCCTCGCTGTACTGGAATGGAGTGGAGAGGCGGCCGTTCACGAGCGCGTCCGCGCCGGTCTCGTAAATCTTGATGAAGTCCGCGCCTTCCTTGATTTGTTCGCGGATGACGGTGACGAGCTCGGCGGCATTGTTAGCGTAAGTAGCGTTGGGAAGCGCGTGCTGCTCAGGGTTGTAACCGATGGCGTCTTCGTGGCCACCGAGAATGTTGATGGCATTGCCGCTGATGCGCAGGCGCGGGCCGGGAATCTGGCCTTGATTGATGGCGTTGCGGACGGCCGTGTCGGCGGAGCCTGCACCTTCGGTGCCCATGTCGCGCTCAGCAGTGAATCCGGCCATGAGGTCGGCGCGAGCGGCGAGGGTGGCCATGATGGTGCGTTGGGGGACGGATTCCTGGACGGTTTGAAGATCTTCCGCGCCGGGGTGAAGGAAGAGGTGGACGTGCGCGTCGATAAGGCCGGGAAGGAGAGTGGTGTCGCCCAGGTCAATGATTTCGGCGCCGGAGGGGCGGGTGACTTTCGAGCCGACTTCGGCTATGGCGTCGCCAATGACCAGGATTTCGCCGGGGGCGATGATGCGGCCGGACTCGACGTCCAGCAGGCGCGCGGCGTGGAGGACGATTGCGTGCGCTGTTGGCGCAGGTGGGGGCTGCGTTGATTGCGCGGCGAGTGGCGCGCAGGAGAGAAGCGTGAGAACGAAGGCTGGGAAGGTGCGCGGCGTTTTCATGGGTTCCCGGTGATAGTAGCATGCGGCGCGAAAACGTGGGAGCCCACGTATGAGGAACGCGGTGAAGGTTGACCAGCCGGTCGCGCAGTAACAGAACCAGAATTTGGCAGGCGATCCCAGCAAGTCGTGATATTATGCGTTACAGTAAACGGTTTTTTACAGCATTTTATTTCGCGATTGCGTTTCCACTCTAATGATTCCGGTCGCAAGCTAAAGAGGAGCATCTATGGCTTTTGGCTCACGGCGTGAATTCCTGAAACAAGCTTCGGCTACCGGTATTGCCATTTCCGCCAATCATCTGTTGACGCCCTTCCTCCGAGCTCAGACTCGCGACTCGGCTAGTCTCGTCTTTCGTTTTGACATTGACTCTCGCCGCGCCCTCCCGGCGCTCGATCGCAACATCTTCGGCTCTTTTCTGGAACATCTTGGACGGGCCATCTACGAAGGAATTTACGACCCCAATTCCAAATTCGCCGATGCCAATGGCTTCCGCAAGGATGTGCTGGAGGAAATTCAGAAGCTGCAAGTCCCCATTATCCGCTATCCCGGTGGGAATTTCGTCTCGGGATACCACTGGCTGGATGGTGTGGGTCCCAAGCAGGATCGTCCCAAAGTGCTGGATAAGGCCTGGAACTCGCTTGAAACCAATCAATTCGGGACCAATGAGTTTCTTTTGTGGTGCAAAACTGTCGGGACACAGCCGCTGCTCGGCCTGAATCTCGGCACCGGGACACCAGAGTCAGCGGCCGCGCTCGTGGAGTATTGCAACGTTGAGAAGGGCACGAAGTGGAGTGACCTTCGGCGGAAGCACGGCATCGCCGATCCCCATAAGGTCACGCACTGGTGTCTCGGCAACGAGATGGATGGTCCCTGGCAGATCGGCCACATGTCCGCCGTGGAATACGGCGAAAAGGCCGCCGATGCCGCCCGGCAAATGCGCTATGTAGACCCTGAGCTCAAACTCATCGCCTGCGGCTCCAGCGGACCGACAATGCCTACCTACCTGGAATGGGACCGTGAAGTTCTTGAACAGTGCTACGACTATGTGGATGCCATCTCGCTGCATCGCTACTTCGATAACACTTCCGAAACGGGCGGAGATAGCGCCAAATTCCTGGCCCTTAATCTCAGCATGGAGCGGCAAATCGCGGAAGTTGCCGCCGTTTGCGACTACGTGCAAGGCCGCAAGCGTTCCCCGAAAAAGCTCTGGCTGTCCTTCGACGAATGGAATGTCTGGTACCGTGCCCGCAGCGGCCCTGCCATGGACGGCGACCGCAAGGAAGCGCCGCACCTGCTCGAGGAGGTGTACAACCTCGAAGACGCCCTCCTGGTTGGCGGCTTGATCAATTCGTTGCTGCGGAACTCCAACCGCGTGCGCGTCGGGTGCCTGGCGCAACTGGTCAACGTCATCGCGCCGATCATGACGAATTCAACCGGCTTCTACCGTCAGACCATCTACTACCCTTACAACTGGGCGCTGCAATACGCTCGCGGCGCCGCGCTGGACGTTTTGGTGGAACCCGGGCCTTCCTACGAAGTGCCCGGCTATGGACAAGTTCCCTACTTGGACGTGGCTGGAACGATCAACCCCGACGACGGCACGGTTTCCCTTTTCGTTCTCAACCGTGATCTCTCCAAATCGCATCAGCTCGAACTGAATTGGGAAGCCAAAGCAGGGAGCCGCTTGCTGAACTCATCTGTACTGACGGGCAGTGACTTGAAAGCGGCGAACGGATTCGATGCGCCACAGAGAGTTGCTCCGCAGGCCGCGGAGAAACCCCTAACGGGCGGCAGTGTGACAAAGATTGAGCTGCCTCCGCGTTCGTATTCCGTGTACCAGTGGGGAATTTAGTTTTTCTGGGGACAGGGGAACGGTCGCTCAATGGTCAGGCAGGGAACAGCCTGGGCATGAAAGGATCTCGGCCAAAATGAAAACCCGAATTTACACCTCGGCTTTGCTAATCGCTTCCTTTTTATGCATGGCTCGCGGGGCCGGTGTCGCTTCATATGCTGGGGATAAAGACTCATCCGGCCCTGTTAGAGTGGCCGAACAAACACCCGCCGGGGCCAAGTCGCCAGACGCGAATCCCATCCTCGCCGCCACTCCTCCACTTGGGTGGAATAGCTGGGATGGCTACGGAACAACAATCAACGAAGATCAGGTGAAGGCCAACGCCGCCTGGTTCGCGGAACATCTGAAACCTTTCGGTTGGGAATACGTCGTCATTGACATGGAGTGGTTCGTCACCAATC
>Ga0326728_10021820_pt1 | contig 11980 bp, 9 predicted proteins | sample MB3enrmetagenome_FD_207602 | JGI IMG/M metagenome (GOLD analysis project Ga0326728, IMG submission 207602) | Lab enriched peat soil microbial communities from McLean, Ithaca, NY, United States - MB31MN | ecosystem: Environmental > Terrestrial > Soil > Wetlands > Peat | place: USA: New York... | reverse complement strand
TGCAGCCTCAATTTGGTTAAAGACGACGGCCCGTTGGTTGCGTGGCTCAGGCATTCCCCGCCAAGGATTCCCCGAGCCAAAAACAAGACCCCACACGACAACCACAAGGCTTGCCACAACAAGCCAGCGGAACCAGATTCTGAAAGATGGCGGTGAATCTGCCATACGCTGTATTGCCGACCATTCAAGCAGCAAGCGGACCGTAAAGCAACGCCTTTACCACACGCTCAAAACGGATTCGGCAACGACTTAAAACCCTCACGAGCCACAAAAACCAACTTTCCCGCCGCCCGTCCTAGTTCGGTGTCACCTCCATCTGCGAACTCATTGTTATTTGGTCATCAATTGAAAATGCGGGGCCCCCAACGCGGTCCCTCCGGTCGAGGGCGCTGGCGAAGCCGCGGCATGGCGAAATCGTCGTGACGTTGTTTGAGGGCGCGGCGGATGGGGACGAGGAAAGAAATGTTGTCATGGGCCACCGAGTTGGCACCCCGAAAAATCCGCCACATTTTCAAACCGGCGTTTTCACCGCATTTTCAAACCGGCGCTAACACGCCCTACCATTCATGAGGAGGCATGGCCTTTTCCGCCATTTTCCCCTTGACAATCCGCGCTTACATGCTAATCTTTCACGCGTGAGGGTGAGAAATGTATGGGTGGAGGGGACCGGAACGATGGCGGCATGTCTTTGGGGAAAAGCCGGGAAGTGCGGATGTCTGCTTTTCCGCAGACGGCGGTGGAATCCCGCTCTTGGCGACTAATCCTTCAATACTCTATAAACTTAGTATTCATTATGATTCCATCATCGCAAGCCTGCCATTTTCCGCCAGTTTGGCCATTTTTGATGAAAATAGACCCAAGTGACTATCCATGAGCCGATTACGAACAGAGCTGAGTTTTCCAAATCAAGCAGAATCAACCTTAATTAAGGTATTTTTTACCCGGTTTTACCGCAACTCCATCACTCCAATACTCCAGCACTCCACTGGGCTTTTCCCATTTTGCGGTCCACAACCAGCCGCCAATTCGAGCATAACGGGTTCCCAAGACCTGCATGATTTGGCCCTGAAACGATATGCCTGCCACATCTTCAAACTTGCCGCACTGGCAGGCGCGGGTAGATTAGGGGAGGGCCCCCATAGCTCAAAAGGATAGAGCTGGCGTTTCCTAAACGTCAGATCCCTGTTCAATTCAGGGTGGGGGTACCATAAACGATCCGCTGATAACAACCTGATGATTCGCGCTCAAAATCTGACCAAATTTTTCGGCACGGTCGCCGCCGTGCGGGACATTTCCTTTGAAATCAAGCGCGGCGAGATCGTGGCGTTCCTGGGGCCGAACGGGGCCGGCAAGACGACGACCATCAAAATGCTCACCACGTTGTTGAAACCCACCAGCGGCAAAATCGAAGTGGACGGGCTGGACCCGGCCAGCCAGCCCAATGAAGTCCGCAAACGCTTTGGCATCGTATTTCAAGACCCCAGTTTGGACGACGAGTTGACGGCGCAAGAGAACATGGACATGCACGGCGCCCTGTTCAAAGTTCCCCGGCAGATTCGCGCCGGGCGCATTGAAAAACTGCTTAAACTTTTTGAGCTGTGGGATCGGCGGCGGGAGCCGGTGAAACGCTTTTCGGGCGGCATGCGCCGGCGGCTGGAAATCGCCCGCAGCCTGCTGCACACGCCTCCGATCCTCTTTCTGGATGAACCGACGCTGGGACTGGATCCGCAAACGCGCAATCAGCTTTGGCTGCAGGTCAAGAGGCTCAATGAAGAGGAGCGTGTCACCATTTTCCTCACCACTCATTACATGGAGGAGGCCGAGCGGGTGGCCCATCGTGTTGTCATCATTGATGGCGGGCGCATCATCGCGCAAGGTTCGCCGCAGGAACTCAAAGGGCAGACCGGCTCGGAAACTTTGGAGCAGGCTTTTCTGGCGTTGACCGGCTCGACCATTCGTGAGGAGGAGGCCAGTTCCTCGGACCGGATGCGCCGGATGGCCAGAGTTTGGAGGCGCTAACCCTTCTATTATGAATGTCATTTACATCCTCTGGCTCCGGCAATTGAAACGATATGCGCGCTCCCGGGCGCGCGTGGTGGCCTCCCTGGCCCAGCCGCTGCTCTACCTGCTGGCGATGGGCTATGGCCTGGGCCCGATCTTCCAGCGGGCGGGGATGGGCAGCTATCGGGATTTCATCACACCCGGTTTGATTGCGATGACCCTGCTGTTCACCTCCGTGTTTTCGGGCATCGAATTGATCATGGACCGGCAGTTCGGTTTCCTGAAGGAAACCCTGGTCGCGCCGGTGCCGCGGCTTTGGATCATCCTGGGCCGGATTCTGGGCGGCGCAACCATTGCCTTCCTCCAGGGGTTGATTTTCCTTTGTGTTTGCCTGATGGCGGGATTTCGCTGGCACAACCTCGGCGCGCTTCCGGTGGCATTCCTTTTTATGGCCTTGATTGGGATCGTGTTCAGCGCGCTGGGTTCGGCCATCGGTTCGGCCTTGAGCGACGCCCAGGGGTTTCAGTTCGTCATCGGCTTCCTGATCATGCCGCTCTTTTTTCTTTCGGGCGCCATGTTTCCGCTCGACAACCTGCCCAAGGCCCTGGCCTTCCTCACCCGGATGGATCCGCTCTCCTACGGCGTGGACGGCCTGCGCCATTGCCTCAACGGCACGGCTCACTTTGGACTGGCCACTGACTTATTGGTGCTTTTCGCCGTCGCGGCGCTTCTGCTCGCCTTGAGCAGCTATCTGTTCTCCAAGATAGAGGTCTGACTTTCCTGCTCTTAATCTTGTGTCTGAAGGAATGGTTGCGGCGCGCGCCGCGTTGCGGTAAATTGATGCGCATGACAACACACCGCCATACCCGTCGTGAATTCATCCGCCGAACCTCCGTGGCCGCCGCCGGCGCGCCGTGGCTGGCCGCCTGGTCCAGCCGGGCCGGCGCGGCGGATCCCAACCGCAAGATCGGCTTCGCCCTGTGCGGCCTGGGCAGCCTGAGCACCGGCCAGCTCGCCCCCGCCTTGCAAGCGACCCAGCATTGCCGCCTGGCCGGCATCATCACCGGCACACCGGCCAAAGCCGCCGCCTGGAAGGCGAAATACGGCATCCCGGACAAGAACATCTACAACTACGAGACGATGGTCCGCTTGGCCGACAACCCGGACATTGACGTCGTCTATGTCGTCACCCCCAATGCCTTGCACGCCGAGTCGGCCATCAAGGCGGCCCAGGCGGGCAAACATGTGTTGAGCGAAAAACCGATGGAGGTCTCGGTGGAAAAATGTCAAAAAATGATTGACGCCTGCCGGGCCGCCAACCGGATGCTGGCCATCGGCTATCGCAACCGCTTCGAGCCGCACACCATGGAGTGCATCCGCCTGGCCCGCGAAAAGGTTTTCGGCCCGGTCAAAACGATTGAGGCCGGCTTCGGTTTCATCCTGGGCGATCCCAACCAATGGCGTGTCAAACACGCCCTTTCCGGCGGCGGGGCGCTGATGGATGTGGGCATTTACGCCTTGCAAACCGCCCGCTACATCAGCGGCCAGGAGCCGGTGGAAGTCTCCGCCACGGAAACGAAAACGGACCTGGTGCGATTCAAGGAAGTGGACGAGACGATGGCCTTTCAACTCAAATTCCCCGACGGCGTCACCGCCTCCTGCCGCACGTCGTTCAATTCCGGCAGTCTGAACAGTTACATGGTCCAGGCGGAGAAGGGATGGTTTGGCCTGGTTCCCGCCTATAACTACGGCGGGGTGCAGGGCCGGCGCAGCGACGGCAAGCCCATTGACGGGCCGCTGGTGAACCAATTCGCCGCCGAGATGGATGATTTCTCGCAATGCATCCTGGGCAACAAACCTACCATCGTCCCCGGCGAAGAGGGATTGCGCGACGTGAAAATCATGATGGCGATTTACGAATCCGCCAGGACGGGCAAGCCGGTGAAGCTGGCATAGGAAGGAATTAGGACCACCGGGTCGTGATTATTTTTGAAGACGAACACCTGCTGGTGGCCAACAAACCGGCCGGGCTGAACACCCACGCGCCCTCGCCTTTCGCCGGGGAAGGTTTGCACGAGTGGCTGCGAAACAGCGACCCGCGCCGGGCCGCCCTCGCCATTATTCACCGGCTCGACAAGGAAACCTCCGGCCTGATCGTTTTCGGCAAAACCACTGAGGCCAACCGCTCCCTCACCCAACAGTTCGAGCAGCGCGCCGTGCGGAAGAAATATGTCTTGCTCACCGACCGAAAGACCGCTTTTGACCGTCTGACGGCGCGGTCGTGGCTGAGGCGGGCGGGGGAAAAATACCTCGGGCAGCCCGCCGGGGCGGAAGGCGCCGCCGCCGAGACCGCCTTCAGCAGGGTCCAGCCTCCGCGGCCGATGCCCGCCGGTTTGGAGCCGGTAGGGCGGCGCTGCTGCGCCGCCATTGTCGAGCCTTCGCGTCCGATGCCTGGCGGGCCGGAAAGCTGCTTTGTCTGGGAGGCCGAACCCGCCACCGGCCGCACGCACCAGATCCGCGTCCACGCCGCGGCGCATGGATTCCCGATTTTGGGCGACACGCTTTACGGCGGGACGCCGGCGGCGCGGGTGTATCTGCACGCGGCGCAACTGGGCTTTCGCCATCCGGCCGGCGGGGAAAACGTTTTGTTTGACGCGCCGCCGGATTTTGCCGCCGATCCGCGCGCGGCGCTGCGGGCGGCGGTCATTGATCCGGGCGTCACCGACGCTTTCCGGCTTGTCCACGGCGCGGCGGACGGTTGGCCCGGCTTGTATGCGGACCGTCTGGGCGAATTCCTGCTCGCGCAATCGGCGGGAGCGTTGACCGGGGAACAGCGCGCCTGGATCGAGGAATTGGGGCGGCGGTTTTCCGCGCGCGGCATTTATCACAAAATCCTCCGCCGCCAGGCCGGGAACCGGCCGTCGCCGGAAACCGGGCCGCAATGGCTGGCGGGGGAAAAAGCGCCCGACGAAATCGCAGTGCGGGAAAACGGCCTGCGTTTCGCCATGCGCCTGGGGGAAGGCGGTTCGCCGGGATTGTTTCTCGATCAGCGGGAAAACCGGCGGCGGTTGTTGACAGGTTACATCGCGCCGGATTTCACCCTCGCCCGACCGGCCCGGGTGCTGAACGCGTTTGCCTGCGCCTGCGGATTCTCGGTTTGCGCGGCGGCGGGCGGCGCGCGCGTGACCAGCCTGGACCTTTCCAAAAAATCCCTGGACTGGGGAAAACGCAATTTTGCGCTCAACGGCCTGGAACCCGCCGCCCACAATTTCATTTTTGGCGACGCCTTTGCCTGGTTCCGGCGCCTGGCCAAAAAGGGGCGCCTGTTCGATGTGATCATTCTGGACCCGCCCACCTTTTCGCGCTCCAGGGAACACGGCGTTTTTCGAGCGGAAAAGGATTATGGAACGCTGGCCGCCGCCGCGCTGCCCTTGCTGGAGCGCGACGGCGTTCTGCTGGCCTCCACCAACGCGGCGACTCTGCCACCGGAGCGTTTCCTGGAAATGGTGGCGCTGGCCGTCACCCGGGCCGGCCGCCGCGTCACGCGGCAGCATTACGCCCCGCAGCCGCCGGATTTTCCGGCGCATCGCCAGGAGCCGGCCTGCTTGAAAACCGTCTGGCTGCGCGTCAGCTAATGGCCATTCGGAGTTAAGATTAAGATTGGGAGCAAGGTTAGGAGGGGAACCCAAAAAAGTGGAATGCGCCCCGCCCTGCCCGTCACCGGCCTTCGCCGGCGCATGACGATTTCTGCATTTTTCCCTTGACCATGAAGAACCATTTCAGAACTTGCGGCGGATGGAAAGTGGTTCGCAACAGGCACTGGATGAATTGGCCCGCCGGGAGAGGTGGGGCGGGCTGTTGGGAATTGACCGTAACTGAAATGAAGTCAAAATAGGGGTTGTGAGTTCTGCCATGAACAGTTCAGCGCCGGGGCCGGATTCATCCGGCAAGCGGCGGGGGCGTCTGAGGATGATTGGGGTCCTGGTCCTGCTGTTGGGTCTGGGCGGCGCGGGCACGGTTTATTGGACGGGCACCGCCCCGGAGGATTGGTCCTCCGACCCGGCCACGGCGCGGGCTTACAAGACGGAAACGAGGAACATTGAAGTCAACTTCGGCGAAATGGGCCTGATCCTGAACAATATCATGGCCGGCCTGGATCGGCCCGACGTGCAGGCCGCCGGCATCGCGCTCGTGTCCATTCTTGCGGCCTCCGGCTGTTTTTGGTTCGCCCACTGGCTGGAACGCGGCGGCGAACCCGATGATCCCGCCGGCTGAAGCCTTTCCGTCCCTTCCTCATCCCATGCCAAACACGAAGGAACTCTACCGCCAATTGCGCCTTTTGCCGTGGGAACGGCTCTGGACGGAGGAGGCGGCGCGCTTCGAGCGGGCCGCGCCGCGGGAACGAATCCAAAGGGCGGCGGTCATTCGCGCGGTGGGGGTGGTCTTTTCCGAGTCGGGGCCGGCGGAACAGAAGGAGGCGGTGAGGCGCTGGCTGCGGGGCCTGCTGCAGGATCCCGGCGAGAAAATCCGGCGCTACGCCATGGCGGCGCTGCCCAAAATCGGCGCCGGCCCGGAGGAGGAATCCGGCCTGCTTGCCTTGCTGCGGACCGCCGCTTCCGGGCGCGAGAAGAAATTTCTGGCGCGGACTTTGGAGAAAATCGGCGGGTCTGCCTCACTGGAAATCCTGGAGAAAGGGGATGACGATTTTCTCCGGCAAGCCGGGCAGAAGGTCAAGGCGGGCATTGCCCGCCGGGAAAGTCCCAGCGCCGCGCGGATGGACGGCGTTCTGGCCGATTGGGCCGGTCTGCGGATTCATCTGCGCGGACGCCGGGGGTTGGAGGGAATTGTCCGTGGCGAAGTGGAAGAATCCTTCCGCGCGGGGGGGAAGTTCCGCGTGGCCGGAGTCGGGAGCGGCCTGGTGGCGGTCAGGCCGGTGGCGCCATTCTGCCTGGCGGACATTTATGCGCTGCGATGCTTCGGCACGGCTGGCATTGTGCTGGGCGCGGCTCCCATCGCCGGCGAGGCGGAGTCCGTGGCGGCTTTGGCCGGGGTGATTGCGTCGCCGTTGTCGCGGCGGATATTGGAGGCGTTCACCCGGGGAGCGATCCGCTATCGTCTGAACTTTATGGCCGGGGGCCATCAGAGAAGCGCGGTGCGCCGGCTGGCCGGCCGGGTTTATGAGTTATGCCCGGAAATGCTGAACGACGGGCGGAATGTGACCTGGACGATGGACATTTTCGAGGAGGAAGGCGGCCGCCGGGTGGAATTGCGGCCGAACGTGACGCCCGATCCCCGTTTTAGTTATCGCCGGCAGGACGTTCCCGCGGCCTCGCATCCTCCGATGGCGGCCTGCATGGCCCGGCTGGCCGGAAGGGCGCAGCATGAGATCATCTGGGACCCTTTTTGCGGATCGGGATTGGAGTTGATCGAAAGCGCGCTGCTCGGCGGGGTGGAACGCATCCTCGGAACCGACCTCAGCGCCGCCGCCATCGCCATCACCCGGGGCAACTTTGCCGCCCTGAAAACGAGCCGGGCGCCCACGGAGCTGGTGTGCTGCGACTTCCGCGATTTCGCCACCAGCGCGGGCATGGGACCCAACAGCGTGAGCCTGCTGATCACCAATCCGCCCCTGGGCAGGCGCGTTCCCATTGCCGATCTGCCCGGGCTGATGAGGGATTTATTCGCCGTGGCCGCCACGGTGCTGCGGCCAGGGGGAAGGCTGGTTCTGGCCAATCCCCTGTCCATGGAGAAGCCGCATCCCTCGCTGGAACTACAGTACCGCCAGGCGGTTGATTTTGGCGGATTCGATTGCCGCCTGGAAAAGTATCGGAAGCGGGCGCGGTGAAGGAGGCCGGGGGGATGATGAAAAATCTTTCGCAAAACTGAATGCGGCACGCTTCTTGCGTAATCCATAATTGCGTGTCTCACCAATCCGCGTGTGCGGATTGGACGGGGTCCGGTCCGCGCTCAACGGCCGGGCCCCGTTTCGTTTTAACCAGCACGAAATCAGGCACTTGCGCTTGCCGGTCTATGGGGCGCCCGCAACCGCGGATTCTGGCTGAAATCAGAATCCCACAGCCAAGCATGACTAGACACTCCAACCCCAAACCAGAAAAACCCCATGCTCGCGGCATTACACTGCCGCCAACAGGACGAACTGGCGTAAACACTGCCCCGGCGTCCGGCATGGAGCCGAACGCTTGAAGAGGTTGGCGAACCGCGTGACTACTTCACATGGCCGGACACCAACTTGGTCATCTCGAACATGCTGACGCTCTTCTTGCCGTTGAAAACAGCCTGAAGGGTTTCGTCGGCATTGATTTGCGTGCGGACTTTCTTGTCCTGCAAACCGTGCTTCCGGATATATGCCCAAAGTTTCTTGGTCAATTCCGTCCGCGGGAGCGGGGCGGCGCCGACCACTTTGGCTAGTTTGTCATCCGGTTGGACCGGTTTCATGAAGGCCGCGCTGGGCTTGCGTTTTGATTTTGTTTTCGTTGCCATGCCTGTTTATTGACTGACTCCCGGCGGAATGCAACAAAAAAGTCACCATTTTTCGCCTTTTTTTCCACCCCCCTTCCGCGCCGCGGCCACCGCCACGCCGCCAAGTGGAAGAAAGCGGGGCTGAAAAAGCGGGGCTGAAAAAGGAATTCGCCAGCCTTGCCCCTGCCATGCTATGGTTGCGGCGTGGAAACGATTGAGCGATTGAGCAGCCCGTCGCTGGCCCGAAGGCTCGGCGATGCCGCTCATGTGTCACCCTTGCTGCGCAACCTCTGCCAGAGGAGCGGTTGTTCGGAAGAGCGAGTCGGCGAATGGCTGCTCAAATGCGCCGTTGACCGGGGGGCCAGCCACTACGAGCGGGATTTTCCAGCAGATCTCCCTCCAGACGACCCTGGCCTGAGCCATGAAGAACTCGCTGTGGCTTTGTGTCTTGGCCGGCATCCATACAACCCGGCGTTTATACGCGCCGCCGCACAATTGCTGAGTTCCCCGCGCACCGACGCGCCCAGGCTCGCCAGATTGGCGGTGATGGAAAGGGTGGAACCTGTCTTGTTCCACATCGCCACCTTGGCGGCGCGTTTCGCGCCGGGCGCGCAGCCGTGGTCCTATTTGCTCCGCCACCTGCCCAAGCGGCTGGCTTGCCCTCCGGATGCTCTCCCCCACTGGTCCCGTTTCGTCAGCCAAACCGGCGTCACTTCGTTCGAGGGCGGCCCTGAAATCCGCTGGCTCTGGCGGCGCGAACCTGCCCAATGAGCAACCCGCTTCGCATCCTAAAAGCGCTCGACCAGCACCTGACCGCGCCTGCTGAGATCACGAAACGGAATTTTGACTGGATTAACAGGATGGACAGGATGTGAACGGGAAGTCTCCCTTTTGAATCCGTTCGGAATCCTGTAAATCCTGTAAATCCTGTCCAAAGGTCCTTTCCCATTTTTCGCTTTGCAGATTGGGGCGGGCAGGCAGACTGGAAGGGTGATTCGGAACATTATTTTTGATTGGTCGGGGACGCTGGTGGACGATTTGCCGGCGGTTCTGGCGGCGACCAATCATGTGTTTGACAAGTGCGGCGCGCCGGCCTGGACCATGGACCGGTTCCGCGCCGAGTTCTGCTTGCCGTTCCAGGATTTTTACGCGCGCTTTTTGCCGCAGGTCCCGGTGGCGGAGTTGGAGCGGGTGTTTCACGGGCATTTCAGCCAGGCGCCGGAAGCGGTGGTGGAATTGGGGCACGCGCGGGAATTCTTGGTGTTTTGCGGGGAACAGGGGATTCGCTCGTTTGTGTTGAGCACGATTCACCCGGATTATTACGCGGCGCAAGCGGCGGTCAATGGCTTTGATCAATTCATGGAGCGCGCCTATCTGGGGGTGTGGGACAAGCGGGCGAAGATCGCGCAGGTTCTGGCGGAGAACCGGCTGGCCGCCGCGGAAACGATGTTTGTGGGAGACATGCAGCACGACATGGATGCGGCCCGGCAGGGCGGGGTTTTTTCGTGCGGGGTGCTGACGGGTTACAACCGGCTGGAACAATTGCGGGCCAGCCGGCCGGACTTGATCGTGGAACATCTGGGGGAATTGCGCGAAATTCTAGCGCGGCGGAAATTTGAATTGCGCCCGGCTGACAGCGGGGCGGCATTGCCGCGCCATCCGGTTTGCGCCGCGCTCGATCCGGCAAAGCTATAAGGGGTGTGGAAGGCGATTGCGCGATGGGGCAGGCTTGACGGAGGGAATCGCCGCTGGCTTCTCGAGGGTTGAGCCAAATGCGAGAGTCCATTATCCTCCGGATGTGCGAATTCAAAATGAACCGTTGCGGATGCGTCAACTGATTTTTCGCAGCCTGCGTTTTTACGCGCGCAGCCATCTTGGCTCCGTGCTGGGGGTGGCGGTGGCGGGGACGGTGCTGGTGGGCGCGCTGGCGGTCGGGGATTGCGCGCGGGAAAGCTTGCGCGAAATGGGGCTGGCGCGGCTGGGGAAAATTAATTTTGCCCTGCCGGGGAAGGACCGGCTCTTTCGCGAGGCGCTGGCGGAGGATTTGCGGGCCGGCCTGGGCAACGGGCTGGCGGCGGCGGCGCTGGTGCTGCCCGGAATGGCGGCCAACAGCGACGGTTCGCAACGGGCCAACCATGCGCAAATTCTGGGTGTGGATGAACTTTTTTGGGAGATGGCGCCATCGCAACCGAAATTGGCGGAGGATTGGACAAACGGGGTGGTTTTGAATGAGCCGCTGGCGCGACAGTTGGGAGTGAAGACAGGCGACGCCATTTTGCTGCGCGCGCAAAAGCCTTCCCTGCTTTCCCTGGAAGCGCCCATTTCGCCACAGGAGGATTTGGCTTCGGGATTTCGCCTGGCTGTCAAGGGCGTTGTTTCGGACGCGGAACTGGGGCGGTTTAGTTTGCAGGCCAATCAAGTGCCGCCACTCAACGCCTTCGTGCCGCTGCATTTTTTGCAGGGCAAAGTGGGGCTGGCAGGAAAGGCGAATTTGCTGTTGGTCAGCGGGGCGACCAATGCGGCGGACTTGACGGATTTGCTGCGCCGGCACTGGACCCTGGCGGACGCGCAATGCGAATTGCGCCCGTCGCCGGGAGGATTGGAACTGCGCAGCGAGCGGGTGTTTCTGGATCCGCCGGTCGCGCAGGCGGCGCTGGCGCGCGCGCCCGGAGCGGAATTGATCTTGACATACTTTGTCAACGAATTGCGGGACGGCACGAACAGCACTCCTTATTCCATGGTGACGGCGGCCAGCGCGCCGCTGGTCCCGGCGCGGATGAGCGACGGGCAAATTCTCCTCAATCAATGGCTGGCGGATGATTTGCGCGCCAAGCCGGGGGATGAAGTGGAACTGACTTATTTTATTCCGGGCACGACCCGGCGGATGGAGGAGAAACGGGACCGCTTCCGCGTTTATGCCGTCGTCCCGATGGAGGGTCTGTCGGCGGACCGGTCGTTGCTGCCGGATTTTCCCGGCATCGCCAAGGCGGAGTCCACCGCGAACTGGGACGCGGGATTTCCCATTGACCTGGGGAAAATCCGGCCCAAGGACGAACAGTATTGGAAGGATTACCGGGGCACGCCCAAGGCGTTCGTCACGCTCCCGGCGGGGCAGCGGATGTGGGGGAACCGGTTCGGGGATTTGACGGCGGCGCGGTGGCGGGGCGAGACCGGAGCCGGCGGCGCGGCGGCGGAAAAGGAAATATTGTCAAAACTAAATCCGGCGGCGGCGGGACTGTCGTTTTTGCCGGCGCGGGAGCAGGCGCTGGCGGCGGCGGCGAGCGGGCAGGCGCAGGAATTTGGGGGGCTGTTTTTGTCGTTCAGCTTTTTTCTCATCGCGGCGGCGCTGATTTTGCTGGCGTTGCTGTTTGAACTGGGGATGGAAAAGCGGGCCAAGGAGATTGGAATTTTGCTGGCGCTGGGATGGCGGCCGGGGCAGGCGCGGCGGCTGCTGCTGGGGGAGGGCCTGGCGGTGGCGGCGCTGGGCGGGTTGCTGGGC
>Ga0326728_10021818_pt1 | contig 11981 bp, 8 predicted proteins | sample MB3enrmetagenome_FD_207602 | JGI IMG/M metagenome (GOLD analysis project Ga0326728, IMG submission 207602) | Lab enriched peat soil microbial communities from McLean, Ithaca, NY, United States - MB31MN | ecosystem: Environmental > Terrestrial > Soil > Wetlands > Peat | place: USA: New York... | reverse complement strand
CCTTCTGCTGCCGGCTGTTCCAGACCTATGAACCGTGGGTACTGCGGCTGCCTTCGGCACTGCTGGCCATGGCCACGGTGATCTGGGCGGCGTTCCTGGGCTGGCGGATCAGTTCCGCCCGGGCGGCGGCCTGGGCCGGGTTCATGGTGGCCACCAACGATGTGTTCTTCGAAGTGGGACACATGGCGGTGGTGGACATGACCCTCACCGCGGCCGTGACTTTCGCCCTGGGCTGCGCGTTCCTGGCCATCGTCGAGCGTCCGTTCCGGGCCCGCTGGGTGCCCTGGTTCTGGGTGAGCCTGGGCTTCACGTTCCTGGCCAAGGGGGTATTCGGCCCGGTGCTGGTGTTGATCCCCCTGGCGCTGCTGTTCGCCCTGCGCCGGGACCGGGCCCTGGCCTGGGACTTCCTGCGCCCCAATTGGGGCATGGCCGTGGCCGCGGCCCTGTTCCTGGGCTGGGTGGTGCCGCTGGTACTGCAGGGCGGCCGGGAGTACCTGGCGGAGGTGTTCCTGCGCAACACCGCCGGGCGGTTCTTCGCCGACCCGGACCTGGTGCCCCGCACCGGCCGCCTGGGGGAGCACGTGGAGCCGTTCTACTTTTACCTGGTGCGCACTCCGGCCGGTCTGATGCCCTGGGCGGCCATCTGGATCGGCGGGCTGCTGGCGGCCTTTCCCCTGTTGCGCGCCCGGCCCATGGACTCGCGCAAGACGTTCCTGCCCATGGTGTTCATCCTGGACCTGGCGCTGCTGACCTTCTCCGAAGGCAAGCGCATGGTCTACATCCTGCCCATCCTGCCCATCACCCTGGTGCACGCCGCGGTGTGGCTGGACCTGCAGATGCCCAGGGGCCGGGCCCGGGCCAGGCCGGGGGTGCTGCGGGTGCTGTGGCTGACGGTGGCCTTCGCGGGGCTGCTGGGGATCGCCCTGCCCTGGGTGGTGGCGGTGCAGGCGGGCCTGCACTACGGCCTGGCCCTGCTGCTCTCGCTGTTCTCGGCCGCCCTGAGCGCGGTGACGGTGGTGGTGCTGCGGCGGCGGCACCTGCCCCGGGTGCTGGACCTGACCATGATGCAGTGGACGGCATTCCTGCTGTTCTTCATGGGAGTGGGGGTCCCGGCCCTGGACCGGGAATGGCGGTGCATCCTGGAGCCGTACCGGATCGCACGGAGCCTGGAGGGACGGGGCGTTAAGGTCTACGGGGGCCGGCTGACCGAAACCCAGCTGGGCTACGCCAGCCTGGAACTGCAGCACACCCTCCCGCCAGTGCCTACCGCCGAAGCGGTGCGGGCGGTCCTGGCCGGGCCGGAGCCCGCGGCGCTGCTGCTGGAACCGTCCATCTTCTGGAAGCATGAGCTGCAGCTGCTCAACCTGCCGGGACGGCCCGTGCCGCTGGCGGCGGCCCGGTCCAAGGAGATGTGGTTCCGCACCCCGGTCCTGGTGCTCAACGCCCGGGCCTGGGAACTGCGCCAGCCCTGAAACCGCCGGCCGCGGGCCGGTCCTGGGGGAGGCAGACATGCGCTGGGGACCATGGACCTGGATCGCCGCGGGGACAGTTCCGGCGCTGGCCGTCCCGGCCGGATTCCCTGAAGCTTTTTCCGCCGGCCGGGAGGCCATGGACCAGGGCCGGTGGCGGGACGCCATCGCCGCCCTGGAACGGGCGGTGCAGCTGCAGCCCGTGCCGGCGGAGCGGGTCAACCCGCGCGGCCGGCAGCCGCTGACCGGCTACTACCCTTACAGCCTCCTGGCCCGCTGCCACCTGGAACTGGGGGAGACCAGCGCCGCCCGGGCCCTGCTTCATCTGGCGGAAGTGCGGGGGGAACCGGCTCCGGAGCGGGAAGCGGTGGCCCGGCGCCTGCCGCCGGTGGAGGTTCCGGCGCCGGGCCCGGCCAGTGCCGCGCCCGCGGCCAGCGGTCCCGGCGGCTGCCTCCGCCCCTGCCGCTGTCCTTCTGGCTTGGCGCCGGCGCCTTGGGTGCGGCCCTGGCCGGGCTGGCCCGGCGGCGCTGCCGCCGGCTGAGGCAAGACCGTTCCCCCGGAGCGCAGGAGGCCGTCCGCCACCCTGAGACCCTGGGCCCCTACCACATCCTGCGGCCCCTGGGCCATGGGGCCTTCGCCACCACCTACCTGGCCCGGCACCGGGACACCGAGCGGGAGGTGGCCCTCAAGGTGCTGCATCCGCACCTCGCCCACGACCCGGAATCCCGCCGCCGGTTCAGCCAGGAGGCGCAGCTGGGCGCGTCGCTGGGCCATCCCCGCCTGGCCGCGGTGCTGGACCCCGGGAGCGGCTCCGAGCTCGGCTGGATCGCCATGGAATACGTGGCCGGCCCGACCCTGGAGGCCTGGCTCAAGCAGCGCGGCCGGCTACCCCAAAGGGAGGCGGTGGCCATCGCCCTGGCCATCGCCGAGGTCATGGTCTATGCCCACGCCCGGGGCGTGGTGCACCGGGACCTGAAGCCGGCCAACATCATCCTCGGCGCACAGGGCCCCAAGGTCATGGACCTGGGCATAGCCCGGGAACTGGACAGCTCTGGACTCACCACCACCCACGGATTCCTGGGCACGCCCTTGTACGCCGCGCCCGAAGCCCAACTGCACGGCCAGGCCGGGCCCGCCGCCGACCGCTACAGCCTGGGCGTGATGCTGTTCGAGATGCTGGCCGGGTGGCCGCCTTTCCAGGGCCAGACTCCCTTCGCCATCCTGGATCAGCACAGCCGGGCGCCAGTGCCGGACCTGCGCACCCTGGCCCAGGTGCCTCCGGACCTGGCGCGGCTGGTGGAGCGGCTGCTGGAGAAGGAACCGGAACAGCGGCCGGAGGATGGGGAGCTGGTGGCCAAACTGGAGCATTGGCGTCAGGCCCTGGACGAAGGCAGGGAGGCCGGAAGCTGAGGTCGGCCGGACGTCACCGCGCCACCAACGCCCCCGGCAGCGGCAGCCCTTGCAGGCATTCCAGACCCTTGGCCAGTTCCTCCTCAGGCAGTTCATGGTCCGCCAGCCGCCCTTCCAGGTAGGCGCCGAACCCGCTCAGGTCCAGCAGGCCGTGGCCGCTGAGGTTGAACAGGATCACCCGCTCCCGGCCCTCCTCCCGGGCCAGGCGGGCCTGGCGCACCGCCTGGGCGACCGCGTGGCTGGACTCGGGGGCGGGGATGATGCCCTCGGTGCGGGCGAACAGCACCGCGGCCTCGAAGCATTCCAGTTGCTTCAGGGCCACGGCCCGCACCAGGCCCTCGCGCACGGCGTGGCTCACCAGGGGCGCCATGCCGTGGTAGCGCAGGCCGCCGGCATGGATCCCCGGCGGCATGAAGGTGTGGCCCAGGCTGTGCATGGGCAGCAGCGGCGTCATCCGGGCCACGTCGCCGTGGTCGTAGACGAAGGGACCGCGGGTGAGGGTGGGGCAGGAGGCGGGCTCCACGGCGATGATGTCCAGGTCGGCGCCGTTGATCTTGTCCTGCACGAAGGGGAAGGCCAAACCGGCGAAGTTGCTGCCGCCGCCCACGCAGGCGATCACCTGGTCCACCCGGGACTCGCCCAGGATGGCCAGCTGTTTCCTGGCCTCCAGGCCGATGATGGTCTGGTGCAGCAGCACGTGGTTCAGCACGCTGCCCAGGGTGTAGCGGGTGCGGCCCGAGGCGTCGGTGACTGCCGCTTCCAGCGCCTCGCTGATGGCGATGGCCAGGGACCCGTCGCTGTGCGGATCCTTGGCCAGGACCGTGCGCCCGGCCAGGGTCTCGGTGCTGGGGCTGGGCACGCAGTCGGCTCCGTAGGTATTCATAAGGATCTTGCGGAAGGGTTTCTGGTGGTAGCTCACCTTCACCATGTAGACCTTGCACTCCAGGCCGAACTGGCTGCAGGCGAAGGCGATGGAACTGCCCCACTGGCCCGCGCCGGTCTCGGAGGTGACCCGCTGGACCCCCGCGGCCTTGTTGTAGTAGGCCTGGGCCACGGCGGTGTTGACCTTGTGGCTGCCGGTGGGGCTCACGCTCTCGTTCTTGTAGTAGATCCTGGCCGGGGTGCCCAGGGCCGCTTCCAGGGCCCGGGCTCGGTGCAGCGGGGTGGGACGGTGGCGCAGGAGGATCTCCAGCACCTGCTCCGGGATGGGAATCCAGCGCTCCCGGCTCATTTCCTGTTCGATCAGGTTCATGGGGAACACCGCCGCCAGAGCCTGGGGATCCACCGGGCCGCCGTCAGGCCCCAGGGGCGGCAGGGGAGCATGGGGCAGGTCCGCGGCCAGGTTGTACCACTGGCGGGGGATATCCTGGTCGGCCAGGAGGGTGCGGGAGGGCATGGCGGCTCCTTGGAATGGGGTGGCGGGAACGCGGCTCAGCCCGGTTGCCGGCGCTGGAGTTCCAGCACGGCGCGCAGAGCCGAATCGGTTTTTTTCAGCACCCGGGATCCCCGGGTGATTTTGCACAGGCTCAGCCCCAGGTCCGCGGCTATGCCCCGCTGGCTCTGGCCCCGCTCCAGGCGCTTGACCAGCTCCCAGCGGTAGCTGATGCCTTCGATTTCCGCGGGGGTGAGGATTTCCCGCAGGAACCGCTCCACCAGCCCCGGGTCCCCGGCCTGATGGAGCAGCGAGGCCAATTCGGCCATGTGGTCCAGGATGTTTCTATGCATAGAAACATTGGAACCGGAACTGCTCTCGACTGTCAACCCGTGGCCAGGGCCTCCGCCACCAGCTCCTGGAAGCGGATGATCAGGCGCTCCCGCCCGAGCAGGAGCCGGCCGGTCTCCGGCAGGCCGGCGGCGAGGCTGTGCTGGACTGCATCGGTGAGCCGGTCGTCCTCCGCGCCCACTTGGCGGTTGAAGGCGATCAGGGCCTCGGCCCAGGCGGGGTCCACCCCCGGGGCGAAGTACTGTTCGCTGAAGCCGCGGGTGGCGCCGGGGCCGTCGGGGAGCCACAGGTCCACTGAGAGGTTGGGGAAACCGGGGTTGATGTTGACGGAGAAATTGGGCCAGGCCAAGTGGTACTGGGCTTGGACCACCGGTCCGGCGGCGTCGTAGAGCCCGGGCGCTGCCGGAGAGCGCACCTGCCCCGCCTGGCTCAGGAGCCAGCGGTCGTGGGACAGCCGGTAGCGCTCCCGGTCCACGTCCACCACGGCGGCGAAGCCGGGGTGGGCCACGGCGCAGTGGTAGCACTCCAGGTAGTTCTCCAGCATGGTCTTCCAGTTGGCGCTGCAGTGCCATTCCTCCCGGCTGTGCCGTTCCAGGCGGTCCAGGTCCACGCCCGTTTCGGCGACGGCCCGCACCAGCGGACCATGGCTTTCGACCACCGGCCGGGCCGCGGGGTCGGCGTTGACGAACACGAACGGGCCCAGCCGGTCGACCCGGACGGGAAGCAGCGGATAGTCCCCGGTCCGGAACTCCGGCTCCCCTTCCGCCCCGGGGGCCTTGCGCAGGCAGCCGGATAGGTCGTAGGTCCAGGCGTGGTAGGGACAGCGCAGGCAGCCGGCGTGGCCGGCTCCGGCCATCACCGGATGGCGGCGGTGGCGGCAGATGTTGACGAAGGCTTCCAGTCCGCCGGCATTGCGCACCACCACCACCGGGATGTCGCCGGCGCTGCCGGTGAGGTAGTCGCCGTCCCGTTCCAGCATCCCGGACGGCCCCACGTACTGCCAGGTGCGCCGGAAGATGGCTTCGAACTCCCGCCGCAGCAGGTCCGGATCGGTATAGCACCAGGCGGGCAGGGACTCCCCCCGGCGCAGGGCGGCCAGGAGTCGGGGGCGCGGGGGAAGCAGGGGACGGCGCATGGGATTCCGGAACAGGATGGACGGCCGGTCCCGGCTTCGGGCCGGGGGTCCGGATCCCGGGGCGGGGCGCCCCACAGAGCAATGGCCGGAAAGGGCGCAGAGTTCCGGACAAAACGCCGCGAGGGCGCCGGCGCCCATAATGCCGATGGAATAGGCCGCGTTGTAGAGCGCGTACACCCGGGCGTAGCTGCCCCGCCCCTGGCGGTCCACCGCCTGGCCCAGGGCGGCGGTGGCGGGAACCAGCGCGAAGGCGGAGGCCACGCTTACCAGGCAGAGCGCGGCGGCGGCCCCCACGGGCCCCTGGGCCGCCGCCAACAGCGGAAGGGTCGCGGCCATGCCGGCCATGCCCAGTACGATGGTCCGGTGGAGGGCCAGCCGTTCGGCGACCCAGCCCGCGGCCGGCGAGACCATGCCGTAGGCCAGGGTCGCCGCCGTGAACATGCCGCCCACCGCGGCCGGGGAGGCCATGCCGGAATGGGCCAGGTGGGCGGGCAGGAGCGGTTCGAGGATGCCCCAGCCGCCCGCGGCCAGGACCACCGCCGAGACCGCAAGGAGCACCGCCGGGTCCAGCAGCATGGGCCCCAGGGCGGGGTCGGCGGGGGGATGCGGGCGGCGGCGGGGCAGCAGGAGAAAGCGCAGGCAGCCGTCCGCCGCGGTCAGGCCACCGGCCACCAGGAAGGGCAGGGCCCGGCCGCCCGCGGCGAACAACCACCCGGAAACGGCCGGGCCGGCCACCGATCCCGCGGTGCTGGCGGTCATGGCCAGTCCCATCAGCCTCGCCCGCTGGGAGGAATGGTGTTCCGCCATCAAGGCCAGTCCAGCCGTCCAGCAGGCAGCAGCCGCGGCGCCCTGCATGGCCCGCCCGCCCGCCAGGGCCAGGAAGGGACGGCCGAGGGCGGACAGGCCGAAGAAGCCGGCGGCGAGAACGAAGCCGGCGAGCATCAGGGAACGATAGCCGTAGCGCTCGCCCACCTGGGCGCAGAACGGCGCGGCCACAAGCAGTCCCACCGCATAGGCAGCATAGAGCATGCCGGGGGCGCCGGCCGGCCCGCCGGAGAAGGGACTCAAGGGAATGACCAGGCCATACAGGAAGCTGTCCATGAACAGCGCCAGGGCGACCACAGCGGTGATCACCCAGGGGTCCTCGGCCAGTGCCGCCGGCTTCCGGATCACAGCGTATCGTCCGGCCGTCGGTTCATGATTTCTTGAACCAGTGGATGGGGGCGGGCACGGGGCCCACGCTGAGCTGCTTGAGCCCGGTGCAGGCATCCAGCCCGGGGATGCCCAGTTCCCGGCCCCAGCCGCTCTGCTTGCAGCCGCCCCAGGGCAGGTCTGGCCGGCTGGTGTGGTAGCCGTTGACCCAGGCGATGCCGGCGCGCAGGCCCCGCGCCACCCGCACCGCCCGGTCCAGGTCGCCGCTGAACACCGCCCCCGCCAGCCCGTAGGGGGTGCCGTTGGCCAGGGAGAGCGCCTCCTCCTCGGTGCCGAACCGCTGGACCACCGCGACGGGTCCGAAGATCTCCTCCTGCACGATGCGCATCCAGGGCTGGCCGCCGCTGAACAGGGTCGGTTCCATGTAGTGGCCGCGGCCGAACCGGCCGCCGCACAGGGGCGTGCCGCCCGTCTCCAAGCGGGCGCCCTGGCGGATCCCGCGGCGGACATGGTCCAGCACCCGCTCCAGGTGAGGCCCGCTCACCAGGGGGCCCATCTCCGTGCTGGGGTCGATGCCGGGCCCCACCACGATGGCGCGCGTGCGTTCCGCCAGGCGCCGCACCAACGGGTCGTGCAGCGCCTCGTGGACCAGGATCCGGGCCCCGGCGGAGCAGACCTGGCCGGCGTTGCAGTAGATGGCGTACAGGCACCAGTCCACCGCGGTCTCCAGGTCCAGGTCCGGGAACAGGACCACCGGGGCTTTGCCGCCCAGCTCCAGCGCCACCTGCTTCAGGTTGCCCAGGGCCGCCGCGGCCACCTTGCGGCCGGTGGCGGCGCTCCCGGTGAAGGAGATCTTGTCCACCAGGGGGCTCTCCGCCAGCGCCTGGCCCGTGGCGGGCCCGTCCCCGGGCGCGACGTTTACCACCCCGGGGGGCAGGTCCAGCTCCTGGAGTGCCTCCGCCAGCAGGAGGCTGGTCAGGGGGGTGTATTCGCTGGGTTTCAGGACACAGGTGTTGCCGGCGGCCAGGGCGGGAGCCAGCTTCCACACGGCAAGGAGCAGGGGGTAGTTCCAGGGGGTGATCAGGCCGCACACGCCGATGGGCTCCCGGACCACCAGGGAGACAGGGCCCGAGGGCGTGGGCAGCGCACGCCCGAGGTGCCTGGGCGCCAGTTCGGCATAGTAGCGCAGGCAGTCCACGGCGTCAGCCAGGTCGGCCCGGGCTTCCCGCAGGGGCTTGCCCTGGTTGCGGGTCTCCACCAGGGCCCAGCCTTCGGCCCGGTGCTCGAGCCGGTCCGCCAGCCGGCGCAGGACCCCGGCCCTCCGGGCCACGGGAGTGCGCGGCCACGGCCCCTGGTCATAGGCGCGCCGGGCGGCTTCGACGGCCTGCTGCAGCAGCCGCGGGCCGCACTCCGAGACGGTGCAGAAGGGGTCGCCGGTGGCAGGGTCGGCCAGGGAGCGTTCGCCCTCTCCGGCCAGGAAGGCGCCATCGATGAACGGTTCCCAGCGCCGGGCCAGGATCGGGTCAGCAGCGGAGCGGATTGACATCACACCACCTTTTCCCAGGTATCTGCCCGCCGGGCCGCCCGTGGTTCCCGGGCAGACACGGCTGCTGGACGCCGCCGGCGGCAAATGTCGTGGGACCGTCTGAATCCCCAGCATCCCGGAGGGCATTTCCTGGGAAACGGAGTCCGCGTGCCACCGCCGCGGGTCCGGGGAGGTCTGCCATGGGTGAGTTCCTGAATCGACTGTTCAGTTCCGATTTCATGCCACACGGGGCCTGCTGGGGGTGGGAGCCCTGGGTGGTGTGGTGGAACGTGGTGCCAGATCTGGTCATCGTCCTTTGCTACACCATCATCCCGCTCACCCTTTTCCACGTGGCCCGAAGGCGCAAGGACGTGAGCTTCGACTGGCTGGTGATGATGTTCGCGGTTTTCAATTTCTCCTGCGGCTGTACCCATGGCCTGGAAGTCTACAACACCTGGCACGGCATGTTCCGCCTGGCCGGAGTGGTGAAGGCGGTCACCGCCTGCGCCAGCCTCATGACCACGTTTTTCCTGCTGCGGATCGCGCCCAAGCTGGTGGCGGTTCCCGGGCTGAACCGGGCCCTGGCCATGGATGCCGCCCTCTCGTCGGAACAACGGGAGAAGACACGGGTGGAGGGCCAGCTGCGGGAAGTGCGGGACCGCTACCAGCACATCATGGCGGGGATACGGGACTACTCGATCATCCTGCTGGACCCGGACGGCCGGATCACCGACTGGAATCCGGGCGCCGAGCTGATCACCGGGTATGCCGCGGGCGAGATCATGGGGGAACCCCTCTCCCGTTTCGTTCCCGACGAGGACGTGGCGGACGGCAAGCCGCAGCGGCTGTCGCGCACGGCCGCCGAGCAGGGCTGCGCCGAGGACGAGGGGCTGCGGGTGCGCAAGGGCGGCGAGCGCTATACCATCCACGTGGTGGTCACGCCGTTCTACAATGCTGCCGGCGGCCTGCAGGGATTCGTCAACATCGCCCGGGACGTCACCGAGCAGAAGGCGACCCAGACGGCCTTGCGCAACCAGGCCCTCAACCTGGAGAACCAGGTCCGGGCCCAGGTCCAGGAACTCCATGAAACCCAAGGCAAGCTGGAGGGGTTCATTCGTCACGCTCCCGCCGCCATTGCATTCAAGGGACTGGACGGGCGCTTCCTGCTGATCAATCCGCGCATGGAAGCCCTCCTCGGCCGTCCGTCCGCGGACATCCTGGACCGGACCTGCCTGGACCTGTTTCCTCCCGAAGTGGGCGCGCGGATGTGCGAGCAGGACCGCAAGGTGCTCGACGACGGCGTGGAAATCCAGGAAGAGGAGCAGTGGCCGGACCAGGCCGGCACCCTCCGCCACTACCTGTGCCACAAGTTCCCGCTGGCGGACGCCACGGGACGGTGCTGGGGGGTTGGCTTCATCGCCACCGACATCACGGAACGCAAACAGGCTGACCTGGCCCTGCTCCAGCGCCAGAAGCTGGAATCCCTGGGCGTCCTTTCCGGGGGGATCGCCCACGATTTCAACAACCTCCTGGGCGCCATGCAAGGCCATGTGGAGCTGGCCATGACCGGTACCTCCCTGGAGGCGGCCCGGCCCCATCACGAGACCCTGCTGAGACTCATGGCCAAGGGCGCGGACCTGCTGCGCCAGATGCTGGCCTACGCCGGCCAGGGCCGATCCAATGTCCGCATCATCGACCTGAACCGGCAGGTGGAGGAGATGACCCGGCTGCTGGGCACCACCGTGTCCAAGAAGGCGTCCATCCGGATGCAGCTGGACCCTCGGCCGCTGCCCCTGGCGGCGGACCCGTCCCAGATCCAGCAGGTGATCATGAACCTGGTCATCAATGCGTCCGAGGCCCTGGACGACCGGAGCGGCATCATCACCATCCGGACCGGCCGGGCCGAGGTAAGCCGGGCCGACATCGACGGCACCTACGAAGGCCAGCGCCTGGAGCCCGGCCCCCACGTGACCCTGGAGGTGTCCGACAACGGTGTCGGCATGAGCCCGGAAGTCCAGAAAAGGATCTTCGACCCGTTCTTCACCACCAAGTTCGCCGGGAGGGGTCTCGGCTTGGCCGCCATCCACGGCATCGTCCGCGGTCATCGGGGCGGGATCAAGGTCTGCAGCAAACCAGGCCAGGGCACCACGTTCAAGCTGCTGTTCCCGGCCGCCACGAGCCCGGTTCCGGCGGAACCCTCCATCCTCCTGCCGCCGCCGCCCGCCGCCGCCGCGGGCGGCCGCCTGGGCACGATCCTGGTAGCGGACGACGAGGACGAAATCAGGGCTGTGGCGGTGGCGACGCTGAAGCGGGCCGGATTCCGCACTCTCCAGGCCGGCGACGGCAGGGAAGTCCTTGACTTGTTCTTGCGTGACCCAGGAGGCATCCGGCTGATCTTCCTGGACCTGACCATGCCACGCCTGGACGGTGAAGAGGCCTGCCGGGAACTCCGCCGGCGGGGCGCCACCGTGCCCGTCATCCTGAGCAGCGGGTTCAGCCAGGTGGAGATCGCGCCCAGGTTCGTCGGCCTGGGCCCGGTGGAGTTCCTGCAGAAGCCGTTCGCATTGGGAACCCTGGTGGAGACGGTGCGCAGGCTCCTGTCCGGCTGAACCGGCATCCCCTTGGCTGGAATTGAGAGGTGGTTTGGACTCCGTTTTCGCAGAGGCGGCGAAGCCTGGTTCAGGCGTCCTCTTCGGCCGCCAGTTCCGGGAACTGGATGCGGATCTGGGCCCGGAGCGTGTCGGCGTCCCGGCGCAGGCCGTCATTGCCCATGGCCCGCGAGGCCAGGCGCAGCTGGCGCTCCAGCTGTTCGGCGAAGGAGAGGGAGAGGCTGAGGTGGGGTTCCAACAGCAGTGACATGGTCGGTCCTCCCCTGATGGGACGCAGGAACATGATAGTGGCAGGCCGGAGTCCCGGAGCAGACCCTGGTTCAGCCCGGGAGCTCCGAAACGCCTCGGGACCGTGGGGTCCCGGTCATGGCTCCACCCTCACCACCCTCAGCCCGAGTTCCGAATCGCGGTGGTCCGGACGGAAGTGGCTGCGCAGGCAGGCGGCCTGGCCGGACAGGAAGGCACGGCAGAGGCTGAAGAAGAACCGGCGGGAGCCGCCTCGGGATACCCGTTCCGGGCCGGACGCCGGGCCCTGGGGATCGGTCTGGTCGGCGCCCTGGTACGGCCCGTAGACGTCCTGGCACCACTCCCAGCCTTGGCCGAGCATGGCGCAAACGCCGAACGGGTTGACAGAGCTGTAGACGATCAAGGCTAACCAGTTATCTCTATTGGCGTTGCTGTAGGTATCGCCCTCGCCCCCGGCGCGGCAGGCGTATTCCCACTCCGCTTCGGTGGGCAGGCGGAAGACGCCACGGCCCAGGCCGTTCAGACGGGTGATGAACTGGGCGCAGTCCTCCCAGCTCACCCTTTCCACGGGATGCTCGGGGTCCTTGAGACCGGATGGGTTGGACCCCATCACGGCCTGCCACTGGGCCTGGGTTACCGGGAACCGTCCGATCCAGAAACCCCGGGTCAGGGACACGGCATGGGCGGGGCGCTCATCACTGTAGCCGCCGCT
>Ga0326728_10021817_pt1 | contig 11981 bp, 8 predicted proteins | sample MB3enrmetagenome_FD_207602 | JGI IMG/M metagenome (GOLD analysis project Ga0326728, IMG submission 207602) | Lab enriched peat soil microbial communities from McLean, Ithaca, NY, United States - MB31MN | ecosystem: Environmental > Terrestrial > Soil > Wetlands > Peat | place: USA: New York... | reverse complement strand
GTCGTTCCAAACCGCCGGTGAATAGTTCGTGGTGGTTTGCAAAAACCAATTCGAAGCCCAAGACGGCCAGGAGATGACGACTTGATTGCCCTCCAGCGCGATACTCAAAGGGAGCGGCACCGGAGTCACCGTCACCGTGAACGCGTAGTTTGTGCTGCCGCAGCCCGTGGAACTGTTGTTGACCGTCAGCGTGCCGTTGTAGGTGTTGGTTGCGGCCCCAATCGGCACCGCCAGCGGGATCGGGCTGGCGGGCAGGGCGGTCAGCCCCACATTCGCAAAGCCCGCCGACTGGGCGTTGGCATCGTAGGCAATGCTGTATCCGTCCGGACTGCCCGATGTCGCGGTATAAGGCAGGTTTGCGCTGGTCGAACCGTAATTAGTCGAAATCGCACTGGCCCCCAGGGTGATCGTCGGCAATGGGTTGACAGTCACCGTGCCCGAACCGCTGTTGGCGCAGCCCGTCGTGCCATCGGTCACTGTCACGGTGTAGGTCGTCGTCGAAGACGGCGACACCGTGATCGACGCCGTGGTCGCCCCGCCCGGACTCCAGAGATAACTGGGACTGCTGGCGCTGTTGGTCGCCGTCAAAGTCGCCGAACCGCCCGCGCACATCGCCGGAGAGTTCACGCTCACCGTCGGCAATGCATGGACCGTCACGGTGCCCGAACCGCTGTTGGTGCAACCTGTCGTGCCATCGGTCACTGTCACCGTGTAGGTCGTCGTCGAAGACGGCGACACGGTGATCGACGCTGTGGTCGCCCCGCCCGGACTCCAGAGATAACTCGGACTGCTGGCGCTGTTGGTCGCCGTCAAAGTTGCCGAACCGCCCGCGCACATCGCCGCCGAGTTCACGCTCACCGTCGGCAACGGATGGACCGTCACCGTCATGCTGGATTGCGCAGTGGTCTCCATCGAATCGGTGACCGTGACCGTGTAGGTGGTTGTGTTCGTGGGCGAAGCCGTGGGATTGGCCGCGTTCGTACTGCTCAATCCCATGGCGGGACTCCAATCGTAAGTGTAAGGGGGGGTGCCGCTGGCGGCCGTGGGGCTGCCGCCGATGGGCGTGCTGCCGCCCGCGCAAATCGTCTCGGGGCCACCCGCGCTCGCCGTTACCGGCACCGGGGACAGCACCAGTACGGTCGCCGAGTAAGGCGGAAAGGCGTAGCTGATGTTTGTTCCGGTGACGGAAATGTTTGTTTGAGCAGCGCTCGGTGAACCGCTGCCGTATTCCACCGCATCATCCTGGGGAATCCCGTAAGAATAAACCACCCCGTTTGAAGCCGGGTTGAAGCCCGCCACCGACACCTGTCCCGTGAGGGTGTTGCTGGGGTCTTTATTGATGGTCAGCACCGTCAAGTTGCCGTTCTGCCGCCGGACCGCATAAGTCGAGAGCAGCCACCAATCACTGGCGGCGGAAATCACAGTATCACCCGTCTGCACGAAATTCGTCATGAGTTTCGTCGTGTAATAAGTTGGATAGAGGTCCGTCGCCCCGAGGTCGGAATCCTCGTTCACCACTCCGTAATCACCGTAGTATGCGCCAGCCGAATTGGTGCGCCAGCCGTAGAGCGAAGCACTGTTATTATTGCCGGTATCCTGGCCGTTGCGCAAATCCCACCAGAACAGACCGTTGAATTCCGTTTGCATCAGTTGGGCCAGGCTGTCCAACTTGTAAAGGCCGTTGACCAGGCTCACCGATTGTTTGCCGGGAGCGGAGGAAACCGAGTTGTTTTCCGTGCAGACCAATTCAATGTTCGTGCCAATGGCGGTCCCCATGTAATCGGTGATCATCATCCGCAGGTTTGCCGCGTCGGACGCCCATGCGGTCGAGGATGCCAGCAACCCCGCGTCGGTCTCCCCGCTCGGATTCTGCGGATACAGGTGGAAGATGGCAAAGTCCGGCGTGGTGCCCAGGATTTTTAAATATGTCAGCAAAACCGGCGTCCAACCGTAGTGCGTCATTCCCGTGACCGGGTTGGTCACCAGATGGTCGGTGTTATTGACATAGCTGTCCTCGCCAGTCTCGACCACGACCCCGACCTTGACCGCCGAGTCAACGGCTTTGATCAAGGAGATGTATCCCTGGGACCGCACCGCATACGTGTAGGGATCATGAGGCACATTATTGCTGTCGGTTTCCCAGTTAGCGCCGTAAACCTCGTTGCCTATCTCCCAATACTTGAAATTCAGCGGCGCCGCCTGCGCAATGCGGAGATAGTTTGATCCGTCGTCCGTATGCAGCGGCGCGGCCGCGCGCAAGGAGGCCCAATATCCCGCCGTGTGCCAGTTGATGCCGTATTTATCCGTGCCCAAAGCCACCGTGCTGTTCGTTGCGGCGTTGACATACGCCACCCACGCCGCCGCTTCGTTCGAGGTGCCTGTGCCATAGTTCATCGTGATCATGGTTTCCCCGCCAATGTTGGTGATCAACTGAATGAAACTCTGCACCGTCGCTGTCGATGCCACATACCCTCCGCCGTTCAGTCCGTTGGAAACCCAGTGAAAATTGTCGGAATCCGACCCCCCGGGGTGGCGCAACGCCTGCACGCCCATGTTGGTCAGCAATGTGACCGTCTCCGATGTGTCCAGATAGCTGTCCCAGATGGCCGTGTTCAAACCGAACCAGCGCGCGTCCGCCGTCCGGATGGTTTGGCTGGCGTTCACCGTCAGATACGTCACGGCGGGCGCCGTGGCGCTGTTGAGTTGGATGGCATCCAGGTAAAACGTGGGTTCAGATGTGTCGGCGGAGTCCTGGATGGCGAAACCGCTGAAGTTCGTCACGTTCCCCACACCCAGGGCCGACAACGGCACCGTGTACAGCAGCCAGGTATTGGCCGCCGGTAGGTTCAAAGAAAAGCGGGGACTTGCCGGCGTGGGCCCCGTGCCCTGATTGCCATACATTTGCAGGTTTTGCCCGCCATTCGCGCCGCCGTTGAGCCAGAAACTGATGCTGCCGTAGTTGGTGTCCGTCATGGGGGCATGATACGCCACAAAGCCGCCGTAGCCGTTGGTGATGGTCGTGCTGATGGAATACTTGCAGCCGGTATAGACCGGTGAAGTATTGGCGAGGTTCACCGTACTACTATAACTATAATTCTCCCAGCCGTTGACCAGCGAATTGGAATAGATCGTCATTTGCGCCCTGGCGGCGGTTTCGGCCAGGAAAGACAAAAACAGGCAGGAACAGAGCCATGTGAATTTTCGCATGGATTTTGATTCGGGGGTTTTGCAGGTGGTTTTCATGGAAGCCAAATGGGTTATTACCTCTTCTTAGGCATTATTCGTTCTATGGAGGAGATTATTATGCAGAACTTGGTTCTCTTGCAAGCAAAAAAGGCCGGAATTGATGGGAATTATGAATCAAAAAAACACTGGCCCGATCCCCCGGCCTCTTAATTTCCAAGAGATTAAGATTAGGATTACGATTAAGATTAGGAGTAGTGAAATTACACCGCGGCGGCGACCAGATCGCCCACTTGGGCGGTCGTGAATCCCATCTTGCCCGCGGCCAGGCTCTTGATCTTCTCGCGCGTCACTTTGACCACGGCGGTTTCGATGGCCTGCGCGGCAGGGTGTTCGCCCAGGAAATCCAGCATCATCTGCCCGGCGCAAATCGCCGCCAAAGGATTGATCACGCCCTGGCCGGTGTACTTGGGCGCGCTCCCGCCAATAGGCTCGAACATGCTCGCCCCCTGCGGGTTGATGTTGCCGCCGGCGGCGATGCCCATCCCCCCCTGCAGCATGGCCCCCAAATCGGTGATGATGTCCCCAAACATGTTGTCGGTCACGATCACGTCGAACCATTCCGGATTCTTGACAAACCACATCGTCGTCGCGTCCACGTGGGCGTAGTCGCGTTTGACGTTGGGGAAATCCTTTTGGCCGGTTTCGTGGAAGGCCCGTTCCCACAAGTCGAAGGCGAAGGTCAGGACGTTGGTCTTGCCGCACAGGGTCAGTTGGGACTTCTTCCCCGCCGCAACATCCTCGGGCTTCAATCCCTTCCACGGTTTGCCCCCGCGCCGTTTCTTCGCCAGGGCAAAGGCAAAGCGCACACAACGCTCCACGCCCCGGCGGGTGTTGACGCTTTCCTGGAGGGCGATCTCGTGCGGCGTTCCCTTGAAGACGAATCCGCCCGCGCCGGTGTAAAGCCCCTCGTTGTTTTCGCGCACGACCACGAAGTCAATGTCCTCCGGCTTTTTATCCTTGAGCGGGCAGAAGCGCTCATCGTAGAGCTTGACCGGCCTCAAATTGATGTATTGCTCCAGCTCGAAGCGCAGCCGCAGCAGGATGCCTTTCTCCAGAATCCCCGGCTTGACGTCCGGATGGCCGATGGCCCCCAGGAGAATCGCCGGGAATTGGCGCAGTTCCCCGACCACGCTGTCGGGCAGAGGCTCCCGGGTGCGCAAGTAGCGCGCGCCCCCGAGATCGTAGGGCGTGTAATTCAGTTTCAGCCCGAATCGGGCGCTGGCGGCGTCGAGCACTTTGACCGCTTCGCCAATGACTTCCGGTCCGGTGCCGTCGCCGGCGATGACTGCGATATCGTAGCTTTTCATCTTGGCCGCCATCGAGCCTAGTCCTTTGGCCCCGGCTGGCAATTGAAATCTGCCCGGATTAAACTAAATGGCATCCGTGAAATCCGCGAAATCTTCACCCCGAAATCTATTCCCCCGAAAGTTCGGGGTTCGGGGGTGGTCAAATTCCTGAACCACGGCTCAGGCCGGATAAGACGGGATGGCTACTTATTATCCTTCTTATCCTCCGACTTTTTCTCGGGAGCAGCCGCCTTTTTCTCGGGAGCAGCCGTCTTTTTCTCGGGAGCAGCCGTCTTTCGCTCTGGCGCAGCCATCTGTCTCTCAGGGGCAACCGTCTTTCTCTCAGGCGCAACAGCCTTTCTTTCAGGCGCAACAGCCTTTCTTTCAGGCGCAGCCGTCCTTTGCTCCGGTGCAGCCGTCCTTCTCTCGGGCGCAGCCGTTCTGCTCATGCCGGCGGGGCGATGTTCCCGGTCGAGGCGATGTTCCTGGTCGTTGCGAATCGCATGTTCGCGCCAGTCTGGATGGTACCTTTCCCATCCGTGAAACCTGTCCAGCACGAAGGCGTCGCACACCACCCAAACGCCCGCGGGACCAAAGTACATATACTGGCCATTGTAATAGCCAACGTACTCGACCCCGTCCCAAACGTAGGCATCAGGGACGACCTCCACAACCGGTTCCGCCACCACGACCGGCGCCGGCCCCGGCCCCACAGATATTTGGCAGCCTGAAACCAGGGCCGTTATCACCGCACAGAAACATATTCTGGGTTTTATCATCATCTTCATTTTTTGACCGATCCTTTCTTTATCGCCGCATTTGAAGTTTTTCCGGGACTCTTATGCCATTTTGATCGCTGTAAAGCAAAGCCATTTTTTTGTATATCATAAAATTACCAATCTGCGCTCATTCATACTTACGGGAAGCCTGGCCGAAAATTGCATTGCAGTACGTCCGGATTGTCGCATGTTGCCCAAGTGCCTTTCAGACAACATGTTGTGAAATGACAAATAGTTGAAAATTTCACGGTTTTTTCCAAGGGAGTTTCACCTCGCCCCGCATTACAATTGACAAGGTCCTCTTGAGAAATTAAAGAACGGCTGGCCAAAAAATTCTTGAGGATTTGCTTGGCGATTTCCGCCCGCCCATTTACGATTTTTCGGGCGCCGGATTGCAGGCATCCGGCCCGCGCACATCGCAAATCAAAGCATGGTAGATATTGAAAAACCCGGCCCGGCCACCGCCGCCGCCGCGCCGCCCAAGCGCAAAGCGCCCAATGTCCGCCTTTCCTCCCGCCTGATCGAGGCCGCCCGAATGGAGGCCGCGGATGCCTTGCGACTGTTGGAAACATCCCTGGACGGGTTGACGGAGGCGGTCGCCGGCGAGCGATTGGAGGAGGCCGGGCCGAACGAAGTGTCGCGGGAGAAGCGCCATGACTGGCTGGTTCGATTCTGGCATGCCATCCGCAATCCGCTGGTTATTTTGTTGTCGGTTTTGGCCATCATCACGTTTGCCACCGCCGAGGAACCGAGCGACGTGGCGGGCGGATGGATCATGGTGGTGATGGTCATCCTGGGCGTGGCGTTGCGTTACATCCAGGAGTCCAAGGCCGACGCCGCCGCCGCCAAACTCAAAGCCATGATCAACGTGACGGCCACGGTCGTCCGCGAAGGCAAAACCCGGGAAGTCCCGTTGCGGGAATTGGTGCCGGGGGACATTGTCAAGCTTTGCGCGGGCGACATGATTCCCGGCGATGTGCGCCTGCTCTCGTGCAAGGACCTTTTCATCATCCAGGCCACTTTGACGGGGGAGAGCCTGCCGGTGGAGAAATTCGACGCCCGCGAAACGCGGGAGGGCATTTCGCCGTTGGAGTCCTCCAATCTTTGTTTTCTGGGCACGAGCGTCGAGAGCGGCGCGGCGACGGGTTTGGTCGTGGAAACGGGGCCGCAAACTTATTTGGGCAACATCGCCAAAAGCATCGCCACGCAAACCATTGAGACGAGCTTCGACAAGGGGATCAAGAGATTCACCTGGCTGATGCTGCGGTTCATGGCGGTCATGGTGCCGTTGGTCTTCCTCATCAACGGCCTGGACAAACACGATTGGAAGCAGGCGTTTTTCTTCGCGTTGTCCGTGGCGGTGGGGTTGACGCCGGAAATGCTGCCGATGATCGTCTCGGTCTGCCTGTCCAAGGGCGCCCTGTTGATGGCGCGCAAGAAGGTCATCGTCAAGCGCCTCAATTCCATCCAGAACTTCGGCGCCATGGATGTCCTCTGCACCGATAAAACCGGCACCCTCACCCGCGACCATGTCATCCTGGAAATCCATTGCGACGTCTTCAAGAACGAGAGCCGTCCCGTCCTGCTGGACGCCTACCTGATCAGCCATTTCCAAACCGGACTGAAAAATGTGCTGGACCGCGCCGTGTTGGAGCATCCGGACATCGACAAGAAGCTCTCGGTTGAGAATTACCGGAAGGTCGATGAAATCCCGTTCGATTTCTCGCGCCGGATGATGTCCGTCATCGTCGAAACGCCCGGAAGCGATTACGAGATTCTGACCAAGGGCGCGCCCGAAGCGGTGTTCAGCCGTTGCAGCCAATTCGAATCCGAAGGGGAATGTTTTCCGATGGAACCGATTCTGATGGGCGATCTGGTGCAGGAATACAATGACTTGAGCGCCGACGGTTTCCGGGTCCTGGCCGTCGCCTCCAAAAAGATGGACAAGCGCGCCGCCTACTCCAAAGCGGACGAAGCGGACCTGATTCTCAAAGGCTACATCGCCTTTTTGGATCCGCCCAAGGAAACCGCCACCCAGGCCATCGCCGCCCTGCAACAACACGGCGTCGTCGTCAAAGTGCTGACGGGCGACAACGACCTTGTCACCCGCAAAGTCTGCGACGAAGTGGGCTTGCCAACGGGCCAGATTCTGCTCGGCAGCGCGGTCGAAAACATGACCGACCCGCAACTGTCCCAAGCCGTGGAGACGACCCGGGTTTTCGCCCGGCTTTCACCCGGGCACAAGCAGCGCGTTGTCGAAGCCTTGCGCCACAACGGGCACGTCGTTGGCTTCATGGGCGACGGCATCAACGACGCCCCCGCCCTGCGCGTGGCGGACGTGGGCATATCGGTGGACACGGCGGTGGACATCGCCCGGGAATCGGCCGACATGATCCTGCTGGAAAAAAGCCTGATGGTGCTGGAGGAGGGAGTGCTGGAAGGGCGCAAGGTATTTGCCAACATTCTCAAATACATTCGCATGGGGGCCAGTTCCAACTTTGGCAACATGTTCAGCGTGCTGGGGGCCAGCGCGTTGTTTCCGTTCCTGCCCATGCTGCCGATTCAAGTCCTGACCAACAATCTGCTCTACGACTTTTCCCAAGTGCCCATCCCCACCGACAACGTCGATTCCGAGCAGGTCGCCAAGCCGCATCCGTGGGACATTGGGGAGATCACGCGCTTCATTCTCTTCATCGGCCCGATCAGTTCGATCTTCGACTACACCACCTATGCGGTGATGTGGCTGCTCTTCAAATGCCGCGAGGCGGGATTGGCTCCGCCGCCGGAACTGGCCGCGCATTTCGCCCATGCCGATGTCGATCACACCTACCAGGCGTCGCTGTTTCACACGGGCTGGTTTGTCGAGTCGCTCATGACGCAAACGCTGATCATCCACGTCATCCGCACCCGGAAGATACCGTTCCTTCAAGGGCGGGCCAGCGTGCCTTTGACCATCACCACGGTGGTCATCATGGCCATCGCCGGGTGGCTGCCCTTCTCGCCCTTGTCACTGATGCTGGGCTTGGTGCCGTTGCCGGGACTCTATTGGCCGATCCTGTTTTTGACTCTGCTCTGTTACGTGGTGCTGACCCAACTGATCAAGATGTGGCTCATTGGCAGGAAGTGGCTGTAGCCGGTCCGCGGCCGCATTCCACTTTTATTGCCCGGCAAGAATCTCAACTTCTCCGCCTTCGATGCCGCCATGCCCGCTGCGCGCCTCGCATAATGACTGCTCCTGCTCCCAAACAGTCTTCACAGCATCAGGAGCATGTTCTGGCGCGGCGTGGCTCACCCACGTGAAAATCTCAACGAAGCGAGTCTTGTCTCCCTCCGTGTCCCGAAGAATGATGTGCGGCCCGGCAAAGACCAAATGCTCCGTCCGATAAATCTGCCAGGCGCGCAAAAGCACCGCCTGGAACTCAACCTCCTTGCCAGACTTGACATGATACGTAACCAACACCGTCTCAGGATCAGACTTGGCCGAACCATGATCTGTGCGGCTGGTGGTGCAACATGAGGTCAACGAAATGGCCGCAAGCGCAGAAAGGAAACATGTGATTTTCATATTCAATTTCGATGTATTTCCCGGCGATGGCCTACTGCGACCAGGTAAATTTCGCCTTTCGCCAAATCGAACCGGTAAATGACGCGATAGTCGCCGACCCGCAATCTGAATTGATCCGAACCGGTCATCCGATAATGCTGAAAAGTTGCCAGCCGCAAACCCATCGCATCAATCTTCCGCTGAATATGCGCCTGAATTGCCGGAGGCAATCGTAAAAAAACGCCGTCGAATTCGCGTGCAAAAATCTGGGTTGCCGCGCCATTCATTGGCGCGCTTCAAGGCTTGCGAACCCGCGTGTGTCCCTCACGGAGATCCTGCTCGCCGCGTTCGATCCTGGCTTTGAATTCGTCAGTGAACTCCAGTTGGTCTTCGAGCAGATTCTCCAGCCAGTCGCGCAGTTCCTCCTGCTTTTCCGGTGGAAGCGTTCGAACATCCGCTTCGACTTGTTCAAGAGTTTTCATTCCTGCGTGATATGATACCCCGCATTGTAGCTCCCGTAAAGCCGATTTGTCAACCGTTCACATCAGCTTCACCTTGGGCAAATCCTGCAAGTCAATCAAGCCCACCGGCTCGCGGCGGGCATTGATGACTATCAAATCATCAATGTTGCGCTGGTTGAAAACTCTCAGCGCCTCGACGGCCAAAGCGTCGTCGCGAATGCATACGGGATTGCGCGTCATGACCCCGGCCAGCGGTTTGGACAGCAGTTCGGCATCGTCGGACATGTGGCGGCGAAGGTCGCCGTCGGTGAAAACGCCGGTCAATTTGCCGCGGCGGTTGACGACGCTGACGCTGCCGGATTTGGCGCGGGTCATGACGAGCAGGGCTTCCTTGACGGTCACCGCCTCGCCGGCCACGGCGTTGCGTTCCCCGGTGCGCATGATATTGCAGACCTTGAGGAGCAGCGCGCGGCCAATCGCGCCGGAAGGATGATGCCGGGCGTAATCTTTTTCCTTGAAGCCGCGCGCCTGCAACACGGTCATGGCCAGGGCGTCGCCCATGACCATCATGGCGGTGGTGCTGGCGGTCGGGGCCAGGTTGAACGGGCACGCTTCCCGGGGCACCCGGACGTTCAGAACGACATCGCTGTAGCGCGCCAAGGCGGATTTGACCGCGCCGGTGATGCTGATGATTTTAACCGGGAATCGTTTGAGCGCCGGAATCAAATTGAGCAATTCTTCCGATTCGCCCGAGTAGCTCAGCGCGAGAATGACATCGCCATCGCTCACGATGCCCAGATCGCCGTGCAAGGCATCGACGCCGTGCAGAAAGACGCTGGTCGAGCCGGTGCTGGTCAGGGTCGCGGCGATTTTCTGGCCGACGTTGCCCGATTTGCCGATGCCGACGACGACGATTTTGCCGCGTTGCCCGAGCGCCTCGACAATGACGTTGACCGCCGCGTCGAAATTATCATCAAGTTGTTGCCGAACGGCTTTCAAGGCCGTCCCTTCAATATCGAACACTTGCCGTGCCCGCTTCAGATGATCCATGAGGTCAGAGTGCCAGCAGGCGGGCTGGTTTTCAACCTTGAGTTCTGCAAAATATTCGTCTGCATGGGGGGCGAAGAAAACGATAATGTGCGATAATGAGGGACCAAGGCTGAAGGCTGAAGGCTAAATGCTTCCTCCTTCGCGAAAGACGCTACGGCGGACTGGCGAAAGTTGAAACCGGTGCCCAAAAGTCCAAACCAATCGTGCTTGTAGAATGGCAGGAAAGGGAAGATTTCCAGTTTCAAGATTAGAGCATTGCCACAAATGATGTAGCGATATATTCCCAATGACCCCAAGGAATTATTTGCCCGCAGAACACGCAGAAAAACGCAGAAACGAAAGCAAAGACCAGGCACTCCTGGTAAACGGCTTCGAGGAAGCCGCAGCCTTTTTCCTTGTACACTTCAAAGCAAGCGCCGGGGATTTTGTGGGTTTGTTCTTTATGCGGGAAGTCTTCCATAATATTTTTGTCTCCGTTTCTGCGTCATCTGCGTGTTCTGCGGGCCATAAAAATCGCTATATGAATTGTGTAACCGCTCTAAGATTAGGATTACGATTAAGAGCCCAAGAAACACCAGATTGATATGTAGGGCTGGAAAACCCGTAACATCCGTTACATCGTTGATAGTCAACGATTTAGCCCGTAACAAAAAGAGCAACAGACCCGTAACAAGCCCGCTACATTAACGATAACGTTGGCTTGCTCCTGGCATTGGTACTGGCGGATTTGTGGATATCTTTTTTATGCACAGCCAAAAATCAAAAATATCTCGCCGCTTGTTTTTCTTTCAAAATCAATTAACCTTTTTCCATGACGTTTTCGCTCACCGCCTACATCGAAGCCGCCTTGGAACTGGCGCGTTACGACAAGTTGGATGACGGCTCTTTCTCTGGCGAAATCCCCAAGCTCAAAGGCGTGGCCGCGTTCGGCACAACTCTCCGCGAATGTGAAAACGAACTGCGCTCGACGCTGGAAGATTGGATTCTGGTTGGGTTGCGATTGGGACACAAACTGCCCGTGATCGCCGGCATTGATTTAAACAAGGTCCGGCATGGCCGCATGGCCACCACTTAAACGGCGCGGCATTCTCCCGGCATGGCGCGACAGATTCGTCTGCAATATCCGGGGGCCATTATATCATCGGATCAATCGCGGCGACGACCGGGGGGCCGAACCCTCCGTTAAACGGAGATCTCCATGAAGCCCAGATCAGCAAAATGACCCCTTTATAGGATTGTCAATTGTTAGAACAGGTGACCCCTTGACCTTGACCATGCCTCCAAATCATCAAAATGTTGAAATGTGAGGACCCGTTTTTGAGGATTTGGCGCGTGGAGAATTGCTTGCGACAAGAATGGCCAGCCGCACCGGACGCCTTGAAAGTCATGTGCGCGAAAAACTTTTCAACGCCGGCAAAATTCGGCATCATGCCCGAAGTTTCTGAAAACGATTGAGGATTGTTGTGGGCAGAACGGCAGGCAAACATTTTGTATGACGAAACGAAACAAGACAGCCACAGGTTTGGCAAAAACCAGCGGACAGGGTGGCAAACTGCCCGGCGCGCTTCCCGCTGGTTACACCACGCTCCTCGCCGACCTCAAGGCGCGGGTCCGC
>Ga0326728_10021816_pt1 | contig 11981 bp, 12 predicted proteins | sample MB3enrmetagenome_FD_207602 | JGI IMG/M metagenome (GOLD analysis project Ga0326728, IMG submission 207602) | Lab enriched peat soil microbial communities from McLean, Ithaca, NY, United States - MB31MN | ecosystem: Environmental > Terrestrial > Soil > Wetlands > Peat | place: USA: New York... | reverse complement strand
GCATGCGAACCCGCTCTTCCATCCGACAGGTCTCCTGAAACGGCATCGGAAGCCCTCCTTCCGAACCATCTTCGCCTGTCGACCATCAACCCGGTCCAAACTGTCAGGAATCTACCCGGTTCATACCCCCACCCGGCCCCTCACCCTTCCCTCTCCCCGCGCGCGGGGAGAGGAGCGGCGAGCGCTTTCTTCCCCTCTCCCCGTTTACGGGGAGAGGCAGGGTGAGGGGCGGGGCGAGTTTTCGCGCCGTCGTCAAGTGTTGGTCTAGAGAAGAACGCGAATGCCCGACCTGCTCCTCGAACTCTTCAGCGAAGAAATCCCGGCGCGCATGCAGCGCCAGGCGGCCGAAGATCTGAAGCGGCTGGTCACCGGCGCGCTCGTCGAGGCCGACGTGACCTACGAGGGCGCGGCGGCCTACGCGACGCCGCGGCGGCTGGCGCTGCACATCGTCGGCCTGCCCGAGGCGCAGCGGCGCCGGCGCGAGGAGCGCAAGGGGCCGCGCGTCGGCGCGCCGGAAGGCGCGATCCAGGGCTTCCTCAAGAGCGCCGGGCTGGCGCGCATCGAGGACGCAAAAATCGAGAAGGACGCCAAGAAGGGCGAATTCTATGTCGCGGTGGTGGAAAAGCCCGGCCGCCCGACGCGCGAATTGCTCGCCGAGATTCTGCCGGCGATCATCAGGACTTTTCCCTGGCCCAAATCGATGCGCTGGGGCGCGGCCTCGGCGCGGCCCGACGCGTTGCGCTGGGTGCGCCCGTTGCGCTCGATCCTCTGCACGTTCGGCGGCCCGCACGAAGCGCCCGAGACGCTGGCCTTCGCCGTCGACGGCCTGAGCGCGGGCGATACGACCGCCGGCCATCGCTTCATGGCGCCGCAGACGATCAAGGCGCGCCGTTTCAAGGACTACGCCGCCGCGCTCGCCAAGGCGAGGGTCGTCCTCGACGCCGACCGCCGCAAGGCGATGATATCCGCCGACGCGAAGAGCCTGGCGCTCGCCCACGGGCTCGAACTGATCGAGGACGATGGGCTGTTGGAGGAGGTCGCGGGGCTGGTGGAATGGCCGGTCGCGCTGATGGGCGAATTCGAGGCGGCGTTCCTCGAAATCCCGCCCGAGGTCGTCCGCGCGACGATCCGCGCCAACCAGAAGTGTTTCGTCCTGCGCGGGACGCAGCCCGGCCATGACGCGGAGAGGGGGCGCCAAGGAGGACTGGCGAACAAGTTCATCCTCGTCGCCAACCTCATCGCCAGCGACGGCGGCGCGGCGATCGCGGCGGGCAATGCGCGCGTCGTGCGCGCGCGCCTCGCCGACGCCCGGCACTTCTGGCGCACCGATTTGGCGCCGCTGCCCGATTACAAGGACAAGGCGAAAAAACCGCTCGACCAGCGGCTGGCGAAGCTGAGGGCGCTCGGCGTCGTGTTTCACGAGAAACTCGGAACGCAAGGCGAGCGCGTCGAGCGCATCGCCGCCCTGGCGCGCGAACTGGCGCCGCTCGTCGGCGCGGACGCCAATCTTGCCGAACGCGCGGCGCGGCTCGCCAAGGCCGACCTGGTGAGCGAAATGGTCGGCGAGTTCCCCGAGTTGCAGGGCCTGATGGGCCGCTATTACGCGGCGGCGCAAGGCGAGGCGCCCAGCGTCGCGGCGGCGATCGAAGAGCATTACAAACCACAGGGGCCGAACGACCGCATCCCGACCGCGCCGATCTCGATCGCCGTCGCCCTCGCCGACAAGCTCGACACGCTCACCGGCTTCTGGGCGATCGACGAGAAGCCGACGGGAAGCAAGGACCCATATGCGCTGCGGCGCGCGGCGCTGGGGGTGATCAGAATCGTGCTGGAAAACGGACTGCGACTCGCGCTCGGATCGATTGTGACCGATAAATTCGCGCCGATCTTGAACGCGATGGTTTTACGCGATCTTCGGCAGCGGTCAGATCAGATTGAGAAGCTCGGCGGAGCGCCGACTCTGGCCGGCGCTTCGAGTTCTGAGGCCAGGGATTTCGGAGGTCGTTTCATCGACGTTCGCGCGATCGACCTCCTCGCCTTCTTCGCCGACCGCCTGAAAGTCTACCTGCGCGAAAAGGGGGCGCGGTACGATCTCATCGACGCGGTGTTCGCGCTGCCCGGCCAGGACGACCTGCTGATGATCGTGCGCCGCGTCGAGGCGCTGGGGCGCTTCCTCGACACGGAGGACGGCGAGAACCTGCTGGTCGGCTATCGCCGCGCCGCCAACATCCTGCGCGCCGAGGAGAAGAAGGACGGCGAAGGCGCCTTCGCCGGCGCGCACGATCCGTGTCGCCTCGAGCTGCCGGAGGAGTTCGCGCTCGCCGACGCGCTGGCGGCGGCCGGCGCGGAGGCGCGCGAACGCGCAGCGCGCGAGGATTTCGAGGGCGCGATGCGCGCGCTCGCCGATTTGCGCGCGCCGGTCGACGCGTTCTTCCTCGACGTCACCGTCAACGCCGACTACGCCGCGCTGCGGCTCAACCGCCTGCGCCTGCTCGGCGAGTTGCGCGAGGCGGTTCGCACCGTCGCGGATTTCTCGAAGATCGCGGGGTAGCCCCTTCCCCCCTCGTGGGGGAAGGGGGCGCGCTGTCCAATCCGGCTCGATGGGTGACAAACTGGACCGGGATGACGGGTGACGGTTTTCTGTCGGCTGGGAGGACCGGCCGATGCCTTGGAAAGAAAACTGCGCGATGGACCAGCGGCTGCGTTTTGTCGGGATGGCTTTGGCCGGCGAGCTTTCGATGACGGAGCTTTGCGAGGCGTTCTCGATCAGCCGGAAGACGGGCTACAAGTGGCGGGAGCGTTATGCGGCGCGCGGGTCCGTGGCCTTCGGTCCTCATCACCCCCTATCGCGCTACGCAGGCGGCGAAAGTTGGGGCGGCGGGGCCAGCTGCTCGCCTCATGCCATTCGTCAAAAGCAGTGACCGCCGTCATGGCCGGGCTCGTCTCGGCCATCCACGCGGCGAAATTGCCTCCACTCCTCAAGAATAGGCTGAAAATGGGCGGTCTTTCGGCTTGCGAAGCGGCGGCCGGGCGACGTGGATGGCCGGGACAAGCCCGGCCATGACGAATCATTGCGTTCGGCCCTCCCCCTCACATCTGCGCGAGGAGATGCGCCGCGCCGGAAAGATCGACCTTGCCCGTCGTCTCCTCGATGTTGAGGATTTTCACCACGCCGTCCTCGACCAGCGCCGAATAGCGCTTCGAGCGCCGCCCAAGCCCGCTCGCCGAAGCGTCGTAGTCGAGGCCGGCCGCCTTGGCGAATTCGCCCGAGCCGTCGGCGAGGAAGACGATATGGCCGTCCGCGCCGGTCGCCTTCGACCAGGCGGCCAAGACATGATGGTCGTTGACCGACGTCATCGCGATCTCGGCGACGCCCTTGGCCTTGAACTCGGCCTCGTGGGAAAGGAAGCCCGGCAGGTGGCTCTTCTGGCAGGTCGGCGTGAAGGCGCCGGGCAGGCCGAACAACACGATTTTTCTTCCCGAGAAAAATTCTTCGGTCGTCACCGGCCGCGCGCCGTCGCTGGTGACGAGGCGGAAGGTCGCATGGGGCAATCTATCGCCGACTTTGATCGTCATGGCTCGTCTCCTGAGGGAAAACGCCGGTCTAACCCGACGAGGCGCGCGCGCTCAAGACTGTGGCGGCAGGATAAGCATGAAGTCGAGCGCGCCGGCGCCGCCGGTGACCGTCGCGCGCGCGTTCAAGGGAAGAGCGCCGTCCGCCGGCTTTTCGCGCAACGCGACGGCGAAGCAGTCGCGCCCGCTTAGGCGCGGCTCGGGCTTCGTCGACAGCCACCAGCCGGGGGGCGGCTCGAGGAAGAGATCGCGCGCCGGGCCGGGCTCGGCGGGCAGGCAAAGCCGCCAGTCGTCGGCGTCGATCGAGGCGAGCTCCGCGCGAAGCGCGCGCCATTCGACCCGCTGCGGCGTCGCCTCGCGCGCCGCCTCGATCGAAGCGGCGTAGGGGGTCGAGCCGTCTTCGGGCAGGCTCAGGGTCAAGTTCGCCTTGGCGGGAAGGCAGATTTTTTCGCATACCGCGTAGGTCGCGTCGAGCGCCAGCGTCACCGGCTTCGACGGGTCGAGGGCGTCGAGCGCGATCGCGAAGATCACGCCCTGCCGGTAGCCGAACGCCTCCGAGCCGTCGGGCTCGGCGATGCGCTCGGGCGCGGGAAACTCCGGCTCGGCGCGGGCGAGATTGACCGACCGGGAGAAATCGAAGCTCGGCGGCGCGCCCGAGTCTCCGGGGTTGCGCCAGTAGGTGATCGCGCCGGGCGCCAATCGAATTTCGAACGCAGCCAGCCGCGGCCCGCCGGCCAGCAGGCGCGCCTCGGCCTTCAGCGTCCTCGCCCAATCGGTGGCGAAGGCGTCGGCGGCGCGGGCGCCGCCCGCCGCGCAGCAGGCGAGGGCGAAGGTCGCAAGAAATCGCGCTATCATGCCGGCAATCTAGGCGCTGCGCCCGCCGCCGGCCAACAACATTCGCGTGAACGGGGTCGGCCCTGAGGTTTGCTCTTTCCCGGCGCGCGCGAGGCGGGTAGCATAGGGTCATGCTTCGCCCCTTGGGATCCTCGCCCACGCAGAGCTACGAAGGCAAGTTCCTGATCGCCATGCCCAGCTTGCGCGACGGGCCTTTCGCGCGGTCGGTGGTCTACATGTGCGCCCATCGCGAAGACGGCGCGATGGGCATCGTCATCAACCAGCGCGCCGACGAAATCGAGTTTTCCAGGCTCTTGGTGCAGCTCGACATCGTCGGCCGGGCCGAGGCGATCCGCCTGCCCGCCAGCGCCGAGGCGGTGCGCGTCCTGCGCGGCGGACCGGTGGACACCGGGCGGGGCTTCGTCCTCCATTCCGCCGACTATCGCGCCGAGGATTCGACCGTGTCGATCGGCGACGGCGTCTGCCTGACCGCGACGCTCGAAATCCTGCGCGCGATCGCCAAGGGGGACGGGCCGAGCAAGGCGGTGCTGGCGCTGGGCTACGCGGGTTGGGGGTCGGGCCAGCTCGAGAGCGAAATCCTCGCCAATGGCTGGCTGGTCTCGCCCGCCGATTCGCGGCTGATCTTCGACGCCAATTGCGACGACAAATACGATCGCGCGCTGGCGCTTCTCGGCGTCACCGAAGCCTGGCTATCCTCCGACGCCGGCCACGCCTGAGGGGCCCGGCCAGGGGCCGACCCGCCCGGGAACGACCTCGAACATCCGCGCCCTTCCGCCGAGCCCGGCGAACGCCGCCGGGTCCGCGCCGGTGACGAACACCTGCGCGCCGACGCGCTCCAACGCGTCGAACAGCGCGGCGCGGCGGCGCGGATCGAAATGCGCGGCGACTTCGTCGAGCAGGGCGAGCGGCGCCAAGCCCGACATCTCGGCCACCAGCCGCGCGTGGGCGAGAACCAGGCCGACCAGCAGCGCCTTCTGCTCTCCGGTCGAAGACTGCGCCGCCGGCGCGCCCTTGGGGCCGTGAAACACCAGGAGATCGCCGACGTGCGGGCCGATCAGCGTGCGGCCCGCCGCCGCGTCGCGGGCGCGATTGTCGCGCAGCGCCGCGCGATACTTGTCCTCGGCTCGAAGCGCGGGATTCTCCGCCGCCAGCGCCTCGACCTCGCCCTCCAGCGAAAGATCGGCCCAGGGAAAGGGCGAAGCCTCCTCGCGATGAAGCGCGATCAACGCCTTCAGTCGCATCGCGCATTCGACCCGCGCCGCGGCGACGGCGACGGCGAGTTCGGCCGCCTCCCGTTCGATCGCGTCGAGCCAGGAGGCGTTGCGCGCGCCCTCTTCGAGCAGCCGGTTGCGGCCGCGCAAAGCGCGCTCGAACTGGCTGACGCGCGCGCCGTGATTGGGATCGAGCGCGAGCACCAGCCGATCGAGGAAGCGGCGCCGTTCGCTCGCCGGCCCGGTGAACAAGCTGTCCATCGCCGGCGTCAGCCAGACCAGGCGCACGCAGTCGGCGAAGGCGCGCGCCGAGGCGACCGGCGCCCGATCGATGCGGTTGAGGCGCTCGGGCGAGCCGTCGGTGGCGTTCCATTCCAGCCCGGCGCCGAGCTGACGTAAAGCGCCCTCGTCCTCGACCTCGATCGAAATCGCGAAGCCGCCCGCCCCGCCGATACGCGCGCAAGCGGCGAGCTCGGCGCGTCTGAGGCCGCGCCCCGGCGCGAACAGCGACAGCGCTTCGAGGAGATTGGTCTTGCCCGCGCCGTTCTCGCCGCAAAATACGATCAGCGCGCCCTCGAGCGCGAGATCCAGCGTCGCGTAGGAGCGGAAGTCCCTGAGCATCAGCCGGCGCACCATCGGTCGCCGGCGCGCAGGGACAAGATCGGGCGGGCTCGACATGGGGCTCGGATGTGCCACGTCCAGCCTCGGCGCGAAAGGGGAGGCGCGAGGAGCGCAGCGCTCGCACGGCGGTTCGAGGCGAGCGATGCGACAATGTGACGGTTCCCGCCGTCGACGGCGCCCCGGGGTCGCCCTCAGCCCGGCGTCGGCGTCCCCGCAAGCCCCGTCGCCGGCTTGCCGGGTCCGGCGTCTTGTCGCATGCTGCGTCGGACCCGGGCGAAACGAAGGCGAGCGGCGTGGCGGCGTTCGAAGTATTGATGCCCGTCGAGGGCATGGCGGAAATCGCCGAGCGGATCGAACAGCGGGCGAAGCTGCATCGGCTGTGGCGCGCGCGCGACCGCGAGGCGAAGCTCGAAGCGATCGCGCCGCGCATCCGCGCCATCGTCGCCACGTGGCACACGGCGGTGGTCGACGCCGCGCTGATGCGCCGTCTGCCGAAGCTGGAAATCGTCGCCAGCTTCGGCGTCGGCTACGAACATATCGACGCCGCCTGGGCGGGCGCGCACGGAATTATCGTCACCAACACGCCCGGCGTGCTGGACGAGGACGTCGCCGACATCGCGATGGCGCTGACGCTCGCCGCGGTCAGGCGGCTGCCGCAGGCCGAGCGCTATCTTCGCCAGGGGCGCTGGCGAAAGGCGCCCTTTCCGCTCACCGCTTCGCTGCGCGGACGCGCCATGGGGATTGTCGGGTTGGGGCGCATCGGCAAGCAGATCGCCAAGCGCGCCGAGGCTTTCGGGCTCGCCGTCGTCTATCACGGCCGCAAGGCCCAGGACGAGGCGCCCTATCTCTATTATCCCTCGCTGCTCGACATGGCCAAGGCCTGCGACATCCTGGTGATCGCCGCGCCCGGCGGCGCGACGACTCGCCATATCGTCGGCCGCGAAGCGCTGGCGGCGCTCGGCCCCGAGGGCGTCCTCGTCAATATCGCGCGCGGCTCGATCGTCGACGAGGCGGCGCTGATCGAAGCCTTGCGAGAGCGCAGCATTCTCGCGGCCGGGCTCGACGCCTACGACAACGAGCCCGACGTGGCGGCGGCGCTGCTCGAACTCGACAACGTCGTCGCGCTGCCCCATGTCGGCTCCGCCACGCGCCACACCCGCCGCGCCATGGCCGATCTGCTCCTCGCCAACCTGTTTTCCTGGATCGACGGCAAGGGCCCGTTGACGCCGACGCCGGAGACGCCTTGGCGCGGATGAAGGCGAAGCTCGGCCGCCGCTGCCGGCGGTGGCCCCATCCATAGCCGTAATAGAAGGGCCGCCCCCGGCCCCACCAGGGACCGACGACCGGTCCGTAGCAATACGGGCCGCAGTAGCCCGGCGCCCCGGCCTCGTAGGGCGCCGCCGCGACCGCGACGGCGCGGACGTAGCCGGACCGATCGCGCCAGGAGACGCAACACCAGTCGCCCGAGCAATGCGACAAATCGATTTCAGCGTTGGCGGGGATGCTCTGCACAATGCGCGCCTTCGCGCTCGGCGCCGTGGCGGCGTCTGCAACGCCGGCGATCCCACGCTCAGTGGGTCACCCGCGCGGCGCTGCGCGCCTCGAGCCGCGCGTTGTTCCACTGGATCGGGAACAGCACGATTTCTTCTCCGTCGCGCGCGGCGAAGGCGAGCGCGACATCCTCTTTCATCAAGCGCAGCGACACAATCGTCGGATCGGCGTAACGGACGTTGCGACGCCCGAACGCGCAGCGGCGCGCGACCTCCTTGGAAAGCGTGAAGCAGCCGCCGCCCGCCAATTCCGCGCCGTTCTGGCCGCGATAGGCGGTGAATTCGTCCGGCAACATGTCGTAGAACGCGCGATCCTCGGGCAAGAGAATGTCCGGCGTCCAATAGGGTCGATAGCGCCAGAACAATCGCGCGCTGCGCGTGCGCTCGAAGGCGTTGAAGTCCGCCCACCTCCTGGCGACGACGTTCCAGAATTGTTCGCCGATCGCAGTCGAGCGGCGGCGCATGAAGAAATAATCCAGCGCGACGCCGGGCCGCGGCGGCGCGCTGGGGAAATCAAGGGGTTGGTTCGACGAATAGAGGTCGGGAGACGGAAGGGCGGCCAACGTGAGTCCTCGCGGGTTGAAACGTTGACGCGAGGTTGCGCCGTCAAGGTTGCTCGGGGCTGGAACCAAGGACGCGTCCGAGCGCGCCGGACGGGGCGTGAGGACCCGATCCCTTCGCGGCTCTCTTCGCGCCATTGCATACGCGCTCGCAAGCGGATAGGTTCGGTCGGCCTCACCTAGCTTAGAATGGTTCAAGGCGCCATTGCGGGCGTCGGATTGCAGAAGTCAGCCAACATGCGGCCAAAAATGGCGCCCAAGGCGCATCCGGGCACGAAGCTCGTTCGCGACAAGCTCATGGCCGCCGGCGTGCGCCCGACGCGCCAGCGGCTCGATCTCGGCCTGCTGCTTCTCGAGTCCGGCGACCGACATTTCACCGCCGAGACGATCTACGACGAAGCGCGGGCGATGCGCTATCCGCCGTCGCTGGGGACGGTCTACAACACGTTGAATGAATTCGCCCGCTGCGGATTGCTGCGGCAGATCGCCATTTACGACGCCAAACTCTGGTACGACACCAAGACCGGGCCGCACTTTCATTATTATCGGGAGGACACCGAGGAATTGTCCGATATCCCGGAAGGGCTTCTGCCCAAGCTCGACATCGCCGCGCCGGAAGGCACGCGAGTCGAAGCGATCGACATCATCGTCCGCCTCAAGTCCTCTTAGCGGACAAAATCAAACCTTTGGCGTCCAGGCCCTAGGGCCGCTGCGGCGGGAGGCGGTCTCGTGGACGAGAATTTTCCATTCCCGCGCATGCCGAGCGCGGCGGCGCGTCGGCGGGCGGCGAAGCGGACATGATCGGTCCGGCGCGATGGCCGTGGCCGTGATTCTCGACAAGCCGGTCGCGAGCCGGCGGCTTCAGTCGAGCCCGCCGATCCGCGAGCCCAAACGAGCCCACTTGCGGGAACCATCGAACTGGAGCAGATTTTCCTCAGAACGAGGAGCCGTCCGGAGAACGCCGATCCGCGCCTCGCGCGAGACTCGGGAAGGGGGGTGCGCCGATGTCCGTGTTTCGAAGCGGTTTGTCGTTGCTGGCCGCGGTTTCGCTGGCCGGCTGCGGGACTCGCGTTCCCGATATGCAGCTTTTCGATCACTCCGAAGACGCCGAAGGCAATGCGGAGAACGTCATCGTAACCAACGTCGTATGCGAATTACGGCTCGGCGTGGCCAAAGCGCTGCATGATTTCGATATGGCCGGCGGAAGGCATAACGACGTGAGTTGGCTCGCCGGCTGGGGCGCGACCGTCACTTTGAAGATCACGGTCGACGAAAAGGGCGCATTCAATCCGAGCTTGACGCCGAACGTCGTCTTTCCCAACGCCGTGTCGACGTTCTCGCACGGCGGAAACGTGACGACTGGTCAGGGCTTCACCTTGCCGATCGGGATCGCGACAAGCGCGGATGCGACCCGCGTGGAAACGATCGCCTTCACCTATTCGTTCAAGGATCTCCTGGCGCAGGAAACAGAAATCGAGAAGAACTATCCGAACGCTCACGATTGTTCCGAGAACGAGCACGGGCAATTCATCGACAGCGATTTGAAAATCGGGGACTTCATTCACGACAAAATGTATGTCGCCTCGGTTCCCGGGACGACGAACCCTGCCGGCAAAGCCTCTCCCTACAGCGTTTTCAACTACGAAGTCACCTTCGTCGCCAGTTTCGGCGGCGTCGGCACGCCGACGTGGAAATTCTTGCGAGTGTCCGTGGATCCGACGGCTCCGCTCTTGTCGGCGTCTCGCCAGAAGACGGACGATTTGGTCATCACTCTGGGCAAGACCACGCCCGCTACGAAAACCTCGCCCGCCAAGATATCGCCCGAAGCCCAGTCGGTGCACATATCCATCGTCAACGCAATTTTCGTCGGGTCCTCGATTCAGAGCCAGCAGCACTGATCTCTCAACTTGGCATCGCAATAAGGAGGCTCAGTCGTGACCATCAAGGTCCCCCCCACGGAAGCTCAAGCCAAACTGCAATGCACGTTCGTTCCCAACATAACGGCCATGCACGTGGAAAAATACGGCGCTCACATAAGAAACCCTCCCGCATGCCCGGTGATGCACGAAGGGGCGCTGTGCGCGTCCTATCCCAGCGATGACGGGAAGCATGTGTTTGCGGTCTATTGCGACGGGCAGGGCAATTGCACGCGCCGGTATGAATGCCCAGCGTAGCCGCCGCATTCCCCCGTTCGAGTCGCGAGGCGAATCGCGCCTTTGGAGCTGACCGCCGCTACGGCGCGCGGGGCGTTGCGCGCGGCGGTTTGCGGCGGCTTAAGTTCGGCCTATCCCCATAGCCCGGCGATCCCGGAGTAGACGCCGAAAACGACGGTCGCCAGAATCACGACGCCGGCAAACGCCCCGTAAGCGCCCTTGAGCCGGTAGGGGTCCGGCAGCCGTCGCGCGAGCAGGTGCAGGAATCCGAGCACGATCGGCAGCAGCAGCGCGTTCATCACCTGGACGCCGACGCTCAAGGAAACGAGATTGACGTTCGAGGCGACGACGATCGCGCAAATGACGAGCGCGGCGGCGTAAAACCCGTAGAACCACGGCGCCTCGCGCGGCTCGTCCTCCAACTTGTGCTTGACGCCGAGGACTTCGGCGAGCGTGCGCGCGGCGGTCAGGGTGACGACGATCGCAGCCACCAACGCCGCGCCGCTCATGCCCAGACCGAACAGCAGCTTGCCGCCGAACTCGCCGAGGAACGGCGTAATCGCGCCGACGATCTCCTCGATCGTGTCGAGAGGGTGGTCGCCGCCCGCCTTGCCGAGCGTCGCCGCGACCGCGACCAGCACGGCGGCCATGATGAGTTGGGTCGCCACGGCGCCGACGGCGGTGTCGAGCCGGGCGGGCTTGAGATCGGCGGTCGTCAGCCCTTTCTCGACCACCGAGGACTGCTGGAAGAACACCATCCACGGCATGATCACCGCGCCGATATTGGCCGAGGCGAGATAGAGGTACTTGGGGTCCGCGAGCGGCGCCGACAGCGCGCCCGAGGCCATTTCGCCGAGGCCCGGATGCGCCATCCAGGCCACCAGCAGGAACACCAGTTCAAAACCGCCGACGACGATCGCGATGCGCTCGACCGTCGGGTAACTACGGGTCAAGGCCATCGCCAGCAGCGCCGTCGCCACCAGCGCCATCGTCGCCGGGATCGGAACGCCCATCAGATTGCCGACGCCCGCCAAGCCGGAAAGCTCGCTGAGCAGCGCGCCGAAGCAGGTTGTGATCAGCGTCGCCACCGAGACCCAGGCCCAAGTTCGGCCGAAATGCTGCTTGATCAGTTCGGCGTGCCCCTTGCCAGTCGTGGCGCCGAGCCGCACCGTCAATTCCTGAACGATGTAGAGGATCGGGATGAGAATGAACTGCAACGCCAGCAGGCTGTAGCCCCATTGGGCGCCGCTCTGCGCCGCGGTGATGACGCTGCCGGCGTCGGTGTCGGCCAGCATGACGACGATGCCGGGTCCGGCGACGACGAGGAACCGGCGCCAGCTGAAGGGAAGAGGAACGGCCAAGCTTAGCGACATGAAGCAATCCTTCGGCTGCAATAGCCACGGGTCGCCTCTTGGTCGCCGAACCAAAGTCGGATGGCAAGTCAGCCGGGCCTAAATA
>Ga0326728_10021815_pt1 | contig 11981 bp, 6 predicted proteins | sample MB3enrmetagenome_FD_207602 | JGI IMG/M metagenome (GOLD analysis project Ga0326728, IMG submission 207602) | Lab enriched peat soil microbial communities from McLean, Ithaca, NY, United States - MB31MN | ecosystem: Environmental > Terrestrial > Soil > Wetlands > Peat | place: USA: New York... | reverse complement strand
CTCTCAGATAGGTCTTTGCCTGCAGCCAATCACGCTGGCCTACTCCCTGTTCCGGTGGAGCGGCCGCCTGTCCCGATCTCGACGCCACGCCTAGTACGGCTCCAGTCGCGGCCATCTTTTTAGTAAACTCCCTGCGATTGAATCTACGAGTGCTCACAGGACCTCCTCCATGTTTCTCGGAGTTGCAGGTGACCATACGCTTTCGTCAACATGCAAATATCCCCTCGCCCATGTATTCCGGTGGTCACTCGACAGCCCGCAATGTTTCTTCCGCCCTTTTTTCGTTGGCCTTTCGAAGAGCTTCTGATTGCTCCAGGGCTTCGCGTGCCGCCCTCTCATCGCCGATTTTCTTGTAGAGCATGGCGATCTGGTAGTGGAAAGATCCGTCGTGATCCTCGGGCAGAGCCTGCTGCAATTCCTTTATAGCTTCAGGCGCACGGCCTTGAGCGCCGTAAATCTTGCCCAGCAATGCATGGGCAAAAGGCAAGTTGGATGGTGCTCCATGCAAGGCAGCCTCGGCATAAGGCTCAGCCTGGGCAAACTCTCGCTTGAAAGCCAGGATATCCGCCATCATGAAGTTTGCTTGGGGATTTTGGGGCTCTAGCTGGAGAACTGTTTTCAGCTCCGGCAAAGCTTTATCGTAGAGGAATAAACGGTAAAAAGTGGCAGCAAGTCCGAAGTGCGCAGACACGCCCAGCGGCTTGAGTTCAATCGCTTTGCGGTACTCGGCCTCCGCCTCGTTGAACTTCTTTCCCTCGCGGTAAACATCTCCAAGCATGACATGGACCGAGGGCGAATTCGGCTCAGCTAGATCAGCCTGGACCAAGGCATTCACGGCAAGAATTTCGCTCGCTTTGATTCGCCAATACCACGCGGCAGGGCTCTGCGCATCGGCACTGACAGCTTGTTGGCTCGCCAGGAAGCTCGTCTGAAAGTCCCCGGAATCGTAGGCACATTCAGCGAGGAGCAGGGAGTCTTGGAGGACCAACCCTGGCAGTGCAGGCTTCAGGCTTTCTCGGCAAGCGGTGTACTTTCCCTCCGAGTAGAATTGGGCAACTCTCGTCGGGCTTATCCTCTGCGCCGTCCCATGGGGAACTGGCTGGGTGGAGCCCGCCAGAAAATTCGTGGATATCTCTGCAACAGTTTCTATGGGATACTTGTGCCATCTAGCCAGAGCCGCCAACAATGCATGTCCAACGCCGTCGGGATCAGGTGCTTGATTAAGTGCCCTTTCTAGGCCTTCGATTTTCTCAGGACCCAAGCCCTCCCACACAATTGGGGCATTCGTCGAGAGAAAGTTGCGGTCGACCTCCCAGACTTTTGAAGCCTCGGCAATGGGCATGGTCGCATCCCCACGGCCAAGCGCGATGCGGGCCAAGCCAAGGCGAGCCATTAAACAGCGAGGAGCGTCCCTGAGCTCCTTCTGGAACTCCTGCTCCGCATCCGCCGACCTGCCTGATTGAATAAGGGCAAAACCGAAATCAGAGCGGATGCAGGCGGGAGCGGGTTGGGCCTCGAGCAGCGGCCGGTATTTGGCAATGGCGTCGTTCAGCCGGCCTTCTTCGACGAAAGACTTCGCCCCCAAAGCCTGGAAGTAGGCCGAGCTTAAGTGGGCTTTCCCCATGCGGTCGACACCCTCGTCCTCCAAATTCATATATGTCGAACCCAGGCCAAGCCAAGCGTGTGGATCCCCAGGATTCAACCGCACGGCCTCGCTACAGGACATCCGAGCCTTCAGCAGGTCGCCCGATTTCGTGTACGCCCGGCCTAAGCCCAATACTGCATTTGCATCGTGAGGATTGAGGTCATGTGCCCGTTCGAGATAGGAAATGGCCTCGCGGGGTTTTCCAACCTGCAACAGATCCAAGCCCAAGAAGAAATTGGGGACAAAGAGCCGCGGGTTCTCCTGCAAGGCAGTACGAAACTCGGGGATCGCTGCTCCATATTCACCCAGCAGATGATACATCAGTCCCAAATTGGCGCGGACTTCCGCGGCGTGGGGCTCGGCCTTCAGCATTTCTTGATAGATCTGAGCCGCCGCGCGGTAATCACCGTGATGTTGGGCCTCCTCAGCCCGCACCGCAAGGTCCTCCTGGGCCTCCTGCGAATTGACCGATGCCTGGCCCGTCAGAGCGGGCGGGGCGAGGGAGCCTGAAATTAGAAGCAGCACCAATACCCAAGCACAAGTCCACAGGGAAGGCATTAACGCTGTTCTTATGTTCAGGAACCCTCGGGGTGTTTTGTGGCGGCCTGGTTCCAATTTACATAGCCCAGCCTTTACAGCTTAGGCAGAGAGTTGAGTGTCCACCCGAAAGAAAGTGTGAGATCCCTGGGGACTTTACTCAGTCCCGAGGGTTCTCCAAAGTTAGGACATGGCGTAGCTCGCCGCGACTACCAGTAAATCTTCAGAGCGAACTGGATGTCGCGAGGACGCATTGCCGAGGTGATGGCTCCAAACCCCGGACCGAAGAATTGATCGGGAGCGAAGAGGTTCACGTTGTTAAAGGCATCGTAAAATTCACCGCGGAATTGAACGCGCAACCGCTCCTGCCAGTGCCACCACTTTTCTATGCCCAAGTCCCAGTTCTTGATGCCCGGCGCCCGCAGGTTAGGCATGTAGCGTGGTCCGTTGCCGAAGGTGAAGGGCGCTGGTTGGGCGAAGGCGGCCGTGTTAAACCATTCATTGATGGTCGGGTTGGACACGTGCGGATCGCCAACGATATCGGGATGCACGCCCGCATTAAACCCAGACATAGTACCATTTGACGTTAGAATCTGCAAAGGGAAGCCACTCTTGGCCGTGGTAATGCCAGATACTTGCCACCCACCCAGGACGGCTTCGCCAATCCCGTGCAGGTTCGAGGCAAAGTGCTTGCCATGACCTACCGGCAGTTGGTAAACGTAGTTAACAACCAGGCTCTGTGGAATGTCATTGCCGTCTAGAGACTTCTCCGCGGAGAGATCATACCAGTTCCGAATTGGTGGTCCATATCCAACGTTGGCCCATTCCCCTTCCCCTGCGCTATTGTCAATGAATTTCGAGATGGTATAGGAGACTCCGAGCTGCAAGGCGTGAGCCCAGCGGTGCCTGAACGTTATCTCGGCCGCGTTGTAAGTCGAGAAGGCGCCCGGAGGCTGAGAGTTGCTTACTGAGCAATACTCGGGATAAGGCAACATCAGCCGAAATGCGGGCACCGTGGCCTGATCAAGGCCACAGCCGCTTGACGTGATGTGACCGTAGAAGGGGTTGGCAACCTGGGCGAGCAACGCACTACCCTGAGCCAAATCCTGAGGTGGCAATTGATTCACCTGCACCGAGGTAAACGGTAGCTTCACGCCGTGATTGCCCAGATAGGTCACGTCGATCATATCGTTGGGTGTAAGTGCATATTGGAGGCCCAACATCCACTGCTCGACGTAAGGCGTTGGCCTGTAGCGGTTAGTAGCGGTCCCCACCGAAAAGCCCACATCTTGCAATCCACCCAAGGAGCGTCCGGTAGGCTCGATCACCCCGTTCGGGAAGGGATTGCTCAGCAAGTTGTTCGGAGTAATGCCATCAAGTGTGCCAACGTAAGGGGTAGGCTGCGAGTAACCGTCCATGGATGGGCCCAGTTGATAAGATTGGATGTAGAACATGCCGAAACCTGCCCGCATCACCAGCTTGTTCATCGCCTGATAGGACAATCCAATCCGGGGTGCGAAGTTCGTGTGTGGGGCATCGTAAACACCCCGCGCCCCACCACCCCCCGCGAAGACCATTTCTCCCGGAACCGTGAAGCCCACCGCTTGACTGATCGGGTTGGCGGCGGTGAAGTTGAACCATTGTGTCCTGTCGTACCGCTCCGTGGGACCAGGCTGGATGTCGTAGCGTAATCCCAGGTTTAAGGTGAGCTTCCGAGTGGCTTTCCAATCGTCCTGGAAGTACCAACCATACATCTTTTTCGTAAAGGCCCCAAACTGATTGATCGCGGTCCCGTTGGCACTCGCGTTGGGACCACCATTATCGCCGGTTCCAAGCAGGAAAGAAGCGAAACCATAGCCAGTTGCGGGGTTAGCGGTCGTCGGGTCAGGGCCTTCGGTCATGCTTTGGGGAAAGTGAAAGCCTGTCACCGCCATCCGGCCACCAGTGTTCTCATGCACGACGCCCATAAAGCCCATGGTCATAGTATGTGGGCCATGTGTCTTGGTGAAGTCTACGGAGTAGCTCCCCACGTCTCGAGGGAACATGCCTTCACCTGCGCCCCCGGACACCGATCCCGGGCCCAGGCCACCCATTCCGTCGACCCCAATGTTAGGAAACTCGTTCGAAACACCATCCAGATATGCCGGCAACCCTAGGGTGGAAGGCTTAAACGGGTAGGCCTGCATGGCATTGCCCTCCGCCCACCGCGTGAGCCCCAGGTTCACGCTCATGACGAACGAGGGATTGAAGGTTCGAGTGTAGTTGAAGGCGGCGTCCCAGCGATTGTCGAGGGCATTACCTCCCCCCCCACCCGGATCGCTGGCGCCGTAAACATCTGCCCCAAGCGACTTGAATTCCCTTTTCTCTGACCAGCGTGCAAACAGTCTCGATTTATCGCTGATGTTCTGGTCAACCCGAATGGAATATTCCTCCGGCCAGTTCGATATGGCGGCAGCGGAATATACATAGTTGTTCACCAAGGCGCTCGAGGTTGGGTTCGGCCAATATTGCAGGAAGTTCTGTGACACCGGATTGATCATCTTGGACAGATCATTGCCGGCGATGGGATCGCGATAGTAGCACGTTGTGGCGCCGCCAGGGCAGTTGACTGACAAGCCCGAAACCGGATCCGTCTTGCCGTTCGTGAGCAGCCGGGTACTCAAGGGGTTGTAGATCTGACCCTGAAGGACAGGACGTCCTAAGGCGTCCGTGCCAATCTGGGAGCCGAGCAGAGCTGAGAAGACTCCCTTACGCATGTCGCCTGTCGGGAGTGTGGCGGTAAATGTGGTGGGAGAACTCTGGCGGAGGGCTTCGATATCGCCAAATATGAAGGTCTTATCGCGTTTTTCGTAAATCTTGGGGATATAGAGAGGCCCGCCGGCCGTTCCCCCGAATTGATTGCGCCTGAACAGTGGCCGGGGTAGACCCGCCGCGTTGGCGAAAAAGTTGTTAGCATCGAGGTCGGAGTTGCGCAGGAACTCCCACACATCGCCGTGAAAGTCGCGCGTGCCGGACTTTGTAACGGCGCTCATGACGTTTCCAGTGCTCCATCCGTACTGAGCGCTGAAACTATTCGTCTGCACTGAGAACTCTTGGGTGTTGTCCACGGACGGGACGTACATGTACCCGCCCCAGTCACCGCCGACGTCCCAGTGGCCATCCAGCAGGACGCCGGTCGTGCCGAACCGCCCGCCGCCAAAGTTCATGAAGTAGAAATCCTGGTCGGCCGTGTCTTGTTGCCCGGAGCCGTTAACCAGTTGGTACTGCGAGCTGTTGTTCACGCTGGCATTCAGGGTAACAAGCACGAACACGTTTCGGGTATCGAGGGGAAGCTCGACGACCTGTCGCTCTGCGACGGTCATCCCCACGTTGGCCGTGGTGGTGTTCAATATCTCGGCGCCAGCCGTCACAGTGACTTCTTGCGTAACAGCTCCGAGTTCCATTTTCACATCTTGCGTGGCCGCTTGGCCAACTGCCAGCACGATCCCTGACTGGATATAAGCTCGGAAGCCACTCTTCTCGACCTTTAGGGTGTATGTCCCTGGACGCAACAACGTGAACGCATACGCGCCGTCCGGTTGCGTGGCGAGGGTTTGAGTGAATCCCTTTTCAGGGTTGGACAAAGTTACCGTGGCCCCCGGCACGACAGCACCCGTGTTGTCGTACACGAAGCCGCCCAGCGAGGCACTGAAAGCTTGAGCCTGCGCCCACGCTCTGGGCACGGCAGGGCCAAGCAGTGTGAGCCCCAACAATGCAACGGTCGCAACCGCAAGCCTCGACCCGTGGTTGCGGACCAACAAACAGTCAATGAGTACTTCACAAGTTCGCAAAGTCATACGTTTCATATCTGGCCTCCTCAAAGCCATTTCTCGTCTTCTGAATTGACCCGAGACCCTTCGCCAAACCAAAGTGATTCAAGACTGACGTCATTTCGTGTTCTATTGAAGGTTTATTCTTGGACCCGACGCACTTACAAAAAGACCGAACCGCTGTTGCCTCACTGGCCTTCGTACATACAAAGTACTACGATAACTTTAGCGCTATTTCAGCGTATCTTTTACTCCAACCTTTACCCCGTGTCAAGAAAAATATCTTGCCTATTTTCTTGCACTTAGGGCGTTTTGACCTGGATGGTATGCCAGGGACCACAAAAAATCTTGATTACGTTACCTCAATCCGTTACTATAACGCCGCCCCAAATGAATATACGACTCGAGAGAGAAGCATGACTGACAAGGTTTCGTTACGGACGACGCATAGGGAGGACTTATGGCCGTAACCATGAAGGATATCGCGCGCGACCTCCATGTGTCCGTTGTAACGGTTTCGAAGGTGCTCCGAAACCACACAGACATCAGCGAGGAGACGCGGCAGAGGGTGCTTAAGCGGGTCCGGGAGATGAACTATCACCCGAACCTCGCCGCTCGCGCACTTGTCACAGGAAAGACGTATGCAGTCGGACTGATCGTTCCGGACCTCGTCCACCCGTTCTTCGCTGAGGTGGCAAAGGGGCTTTCCAACTCGCTCCGGCGCAAGAACTACAGCCTTCTGATCTCCTCTTCGGAGGAGGATCCACGTCTGGAGCGCCAGGAGATCGAGAGGCTGCTGAGCCGGGGCGTGGATGGGATTGTCGTTGCCTCCACGCAGTGCACTGTCGAGAGTTTCAGACGCATTGAGGAGAGTAGGACTCCCTATGTTCTTATCGACCGGTGCTTCCAGGGGCTGGCGGCCAACTACGTCGGCGTGGACGATGTCGCGGTTGGTCGCCTTGCAACCCAACATCTCGTCTCGGTGGGCTGCAGGAGGATCGCGCATATCCGGGGTCCGGCAACCAGCGTCGGTCTCGGGCGCCTGGAAGGCTACAACCAGGCGCTGGCAGCGAACAATCTTGGGCCGTTCACAGAGTACGTCGTGCCAGCACGGTCCGGTGATGTTGAGACTTACAGCACCGGCGCGGAGGCGACGAGCAAGTTGCTCAGGCTGAACCCGCGGCCGGACGGTGTTTTTTGTTTCAACGATCCCATTGGGATCGGAGCAATCGATACAATTCTCGGGGCGGGCTTGCGAGTGCCCGAAGACCTTGCAGTGATTGGCTGTGGCAATCTTCACTATGATAGATCGCTACGAGTGCCGCTTTCGAGCATCGATCAGCAGAGCGCCACCATTGGCGAACGGGCCGGAAAACTCGCTTTCTTTTTGATGGAAGCCAAAACTCCCCCCCGGCCAAAGAGCATCATCCTCGAGGCACGCGTTGTGGCGCGCGCCTCGACCCAAAGAAAGCCCGCATCGTGAACAACAAGGCTGGTGGGGCGGGATCGGCATGCCTTCACAGATTTCGGCGGTGAATCGCAAAATCATCGTTCGATTTCCGCGGCCAAGAATGGGCTGCATCGTTTGCGTCTGAATTCTTGCTTGTGGACACACAAGATAGGAATCGTTGGTCCTACCTAATCAGGAGACAGTCGATGAAGGGATACATAATGCGAGTTGCGACGGTTCTCGCCGCCTGCGCCGGAATGCTCTTGTGTACTGCCGCTGTGCCGCGTGCGATTGCCCAGGACACGTCGACCCCGCCGTACCTGAATCCAGCCCTGCCACCGGAGGTGCGGGCTAGGGATCTGGTGGGGCGGATGACGCTCGAGGAGAAGGCGGCGCAGCTCGTGAATCAGGCGCGCGCCATTCCGCGGCTTAAGGTTCCGGCCTACGACTGGTGGAGCGAGGCGCTGCATGGAGTCGCCGTGGATGGCACGACGGAGTTCCCGGAACCGATCGGGCTCGGGGCGACCTTCGATGTGCCGGGGGTTCATGCGATGGCCGTGGATATCAGCATCGAGGGGCGCATCAAGCATGCGCAGGCGGAACGCGCGGGGCACAGTGATATCTTCGAAGGCCTCGATTTCTGGGCTCCGAACATCAACATTTTCCGCGATCCGCGATGGGGCCGCGGCCAGGAAACCTACGGGGAGGATCCGTTCCTCACCAGTCGCATGGGCGTGGCTTTTGTCACCGGCATGCAGGGCGACAATCCGAAGTACTATCGCGTCATCTCCACGCCCAAGCACTACGCGGTGCACAGCGGCCCCGAGCCCACGCGCCACACTGACGACGTGACCGTGAGCAAGCATGACGAACTCGACACGTACCTGCCCGCCTTCCGCGCGACAGTTACAGAGGCTCAGGCCGGTTCTGTGATGTGCGCCTTCAACAGCATCAACGGCGAACCCGCCTGCGCTAATGAGTTTCTGCTTCAGGATCAACTCCGCGGCAAGTGGGACTTCAAAGGCTACGTGGTCTCCGACTGTGGCGCGGTCTTCGACATCTACCAAGGCCACCACTACGAGCCTACACAGGCGCAGGCCTCGGCCATCAGTCTCAAGCGCGGCATGGATAATGAGTGCGTCGATTTCACCTTCAAGGTGAAGGACAATCACGACTACAAGTCGTACCTCGATGCCGTCAAGGAAGGCTATCTGAAAGAGAGCGACATCGACACCGCGCTCATCCGCTTGTTCACCGCACGCATGAAGCTGGGCATGTTCGATCCGCCGGAAATGGTTCCGTACACCAAGATCGATGAAAGGCAGCTGAACAGCCCTGAGCACCGCTACATGGCGCGCAGAATCGCCGACGAATCCATGGTGCTCTTGAAAAACGACGGCACGCTACCGCTCAAGACCAGCGGCATCAAGATCGCCGTCATCGGGCCTCTTGCAAATCGGACCAAGGTCCTGCTCGGCAACTACAACGGCGTCCCCACGCACACCGTCTCCATCCTTGAAGGTCTGCGCAAGGAGTTTGCGGGCGCCAGCCTTCAATATGTGCCTGGCACGCAGTTCCTGAGCCACGAAGCGGATCCCGTTCCTGCCTCAGCACTGACGGTCGGCGGCAAACCCGGCATCAATGTCAGCTACTCCAGACTCGACATGACCGACATCAACAACCCTGAGGCCATGAAACCGCTGGCACAGCGCATGGAGCCCACGCTCGATGCCTCTGCCCAGCCTTTACCCCCTGAAGTTGCCAACGTGCGCCCGCTCGCCATCCGCTGGGAGGGTGAGCTTACTGCGCCTGAGACTGGCGACTACAATCTCGGCCTTAAGGCCAACGGCTTCTTCCGCGTCCAGCTTGATGGTAAGAGTGTCACCTCCTCTTATGGCGGCGATCCCAACGAGGCCAAGCTGGGACGGGTGCTCCTAGAGGCCGGCAAGCCCGCTGCCCTGCACGTAGAGTACGCCCCGCCGGAAAACGGAATGCCCAATGCCAGGCTGGTCTGGTCGAAGGTCGATCTCAAGCCGCAGCCCGAGGCCATTGCCGCGGCCAAGGACGCCGACGTCGTGATTGCCGTCCTCGGCATCACCAGCGAGCTTGAAGGCGAGGAGATGCAGGTGAGCGAGCCCGGCTTCAAGGGCGGCGATCGCACCAACCTCGATCTGCCCAAGCCGGAAGAGGATCTGCTCGCGGCGCTCGTTGCCACAGGTAAGCCTGTTGTTCTTGTCCTCACGAACGGCAGTGCTCTCGCTGTGAACTGGGCCAAGGAGCACGTTAATGCCATCCTCGATACGTGGTATCCCGGCGAAGAAGGCGGCGCGGCCGTCGCCGAAACTCTCTCCGGCAAGAACAACCCCGCCGGCCGCCTCCCGGTCACGTTCTACAAGGACACGAGCCAGTTACCGAATTTCGAGAACTACTCGATGGAAGGGCGGACCTACCGCTACTTCACGGGCAAGCCGCTGTATCCCTTCGGGCACGGCCTGAGCTATACGACCTTCAGCTACAGTGACCTCAGCGTACCGCGAACGGCCGTGAATGCGGGCGATCCAGTGTCGGCCGACGTGACCGTGACGAATACAGGAAAGGTAGCGGGCGATGAGGTCGTGCAGCTTTATCTGAAGTTCCCGCCGGTCCCGGGTGCGCCCCAGATCGCTCTCCGCGGATTCCAGCGCATTCATCTTAATCCGGGCGCAAGCCAGAAGGTTCACTTCGAGCTGAAGAACCGCGACCTGGGCATGGTGACCGAGGACGGCCATCCCGTCATCGCCGGCGGAGACTACAGCATCAGCATCGGCGGTGGTCAGCCAGATACCGGAGCGCCCGGTCTTACCGGACATTTCCGTATTGAAGGCCAGATCGACCTACCGGAATAGCTGAGGGGCCCATTCATTGAATCGGCCTTAACCCTCACCTGCAGTTTCTGGTGGCACACAGATTCGCGCTGAAGAACGGAATCACGTGGTTCTGAAAACGATCGGCGACGGCGCTGGTGTGCGTACCGTGATAAATCTCAAAGCTGTTGGCTATGCCATAGTTATCGAGGATATCGTGCAGCTTGCCTGCATCGAATCGTAACCCGTCCTGGTCGCCCACATCCATTGCGATTGCGTGATACTGGCGCAAGTTGTCGATGTATTGGTCCACGAACGCCAAAGGCGCGTTGGCCGCCCATTTGGCAATCACATCGGGCTGGGGCACACCATCTTTCCTGGGCAGGTCAAGATAGAGCAGCGGATTTTTCGGGTCGGGCGACCAAGCCGCGGCCGAGGCGAGCTGAGCGCGGACGAAGAACGACAAGCCGACCGCGTCCGCAGGAGTCTTTACCGATTCCAATTTCTTCTCTTCCGATGCCATGGCCGTCTGCATGGCTGGATTTTCCGGCCTGGAGCCCATCGGCGAGAGGCAGCAGGGACTCATGATATAGAGACTGCCGAACACGTCAGGGTGTTTCATTCCAATGCGAGCGGCGCCATAACCGCCCATGGAATGGCCTACCAGACCCCGGCCCATGCGGTTAGGAATCGTGCGGTAGTGCGCGTCAATATACGCGACCACATCGTGGGCGATGAACCGCTCGAAATCTCCCGTGGTGACGGAGCTCGAATACATCGAGCCGCCGTACACCGTCTTCGAGTCGGGCAGCACAACAATCTTCTCTTGGCTGCCTTTGGCGAAGGCTCCCTCAATGGTTTGGGGCACACGGATTTCGTGCGTCCATTGCTCCGCTCCGATGGTATAACCATGCAGGGCGTACACCACGGGATAGCGGCGATGCTTGTCCTTGTTGTAGCTGGGCGGAAGGAACACGATCACATCGCGGTCGACTGCTTCGCCTTCCAGGTTGCCCTCCAGCGAAGCCCCATGAATCTTGATGTGCTCCACGGTAACTGGCTTCGCACCCGGGACCATCGGGGGCACCTCGGTCTGCACCTGTGCAAAAATCGGCCTCGCGTTGGCAATCGCCAGCGGAATCAGAACGGCGAATACAACGAGGTTCCTGCGTCCCATCATCATCTCCTCACCTCAAAGTCCTATCGGCTTGTTGGTATTGCATCGTCAGCCATCAGACCGCAATGCCATGCTGTGGATCATTATTGCGGTGCCTGCGCCACGGGAAAGCGATAAATATCGACACTGATGGGCGCAACCGAGAGCGCCTGCGGGACCTCGCCGATCGCGATCTCTTTCACTTCGACCTGTGGCTCCTGGCCAACGTGGTTGGCGGCCTCCAGATCTTTCCCGGTCATCTGCCATAGCGTCGAATTTCCCGCCAGCCGTACGCCGGTGATGTTCAGATCGAGTTTCTGCACCGATTCCGTCGCATTCACGACGGCAAGAGTCAGAAACTTGCGGAGTCCATCATGGACAATATACCTCAGAAGTCAAACCGCGGTGTTGAAGGGGGTGCACGACACAGAAGTGAGTGGGCTTAGCCTGCCAGCCTGTGCGCCCGGCGTTCCCAGAAGTCTTCGAAGCGGCCGCTGAGTTTGTAACACCTTAGGGCGATGATGGCATTGGAGCCGCGCAC
>Ga0326728_10021813_pt1 | contig 11982 bp, 12 predicted proteins | sample MB3enrmetagenome_FD_207602 | JGI IMG/M metagenome (GOLD analysis project Ga0326728, IMG submission 207602) | Lab enriched peat soil microbial communities from McLean, Ithaca, NY, United States - MB31MN | ecosystem: Environmental > Terrestrial > Soil > Wetlands > Peat | place: USA: New York... | reverse complement strand
AATCGCCACGCCGCCATAGACGAGGACGAGGATGATCGGCGCGGCGACGCTGGCAATGGTCATGGCGGCGGCCCGGGGATCACAGGTCACGCGCCTATAGCGCGGCTCGCCGCCGGCCGCAGGTCACAAATGCGAGAAGAGCCGCCCCCTTCTCGAGGAGCGGCTCTTCCATTGTCGCGACCACGCAGAGATCGCTCGAGGGTTTGTGGAACGCCTAGCGTCTACGATGCGCGGTAAACCTGCGCACGGACAATGTTCCAGGCCCTGCCAGACTCGCATGGCGATTGACAATGAGACACTGGATCACCTCCTTTCGGGTAGTTGACGACCCGAACGAGAATAAGGTGATTCGTCCGATTTGAAAGCTCCGAATTCGGGCGCCGGCGCCTTGCTTATAGGTCCGCTGCCGCGCCTTTAGGCCGCCGCCTTGGCGACCGCCGCGCAGACGTCGTCGACCAGCGCGTCGACCAGCGCGCGATCGTCGGCCTCGGCCATGACGCGGATCACCGGCTCGGTGCCCGACGGACGGACGACCAGGCGGCCATGATCGCCGAGCCGGGCGGTCGCGGTGGCGATCGTCTTCATCACCGCCTCGTTCTCCAGCGGCCGGCCGCTGAGGAAGCGCACGCTGCGCATCACCTGCGGCAACGGCTCGAAACGGCGGCAGACTTCGCTGACCGGGCGGCCCTGCTTGTGGACGACCGCCAGCACCTGCATGGCCGCGACGAGGCCGTCGCCGGTGGTCGAATGGTCGGTGAGAATGATGTGGCCCGACTGCTCGCCGCCGACGTTGAAGCCCTTCTCGACCATGCGCTCGAGCACATAGCGGTCGCCGACCGCGGTGCGCTCCAGGGCGATGCCGCGCTCGGCGAGCCGGCGCTCGAGGCCGAGGTTCGACATCACGGTGGCGACGATGCCGGGCTTGGCGAGTCGGCCGTCGGCCTGCCAGCTCTCGGCGACGACGGCGAGGATCTGGTCGCCGTCGACGATGTGGCCCTTTTCGTCGACGATGATCATGCGGTCGGCGTCGCCGTCGAGCGCGACGCCGACGTCGGCGCGCATCTCACGAACCTTCTGCGCCAGCGCCTCGGGCGCCGTCGAGCCGACTTCGTGATTGATGTTGAGGCCGTCCGGCTCGACGCCGATCTTGATCACCTCCGCGCCGAGCTCCCACAAAGCTTCCGGCGCGACCTTGTAGGCGGCGCCGTTGGCGCAATCGACGACCACCCTCAGGCCGTCGAACGAGACCTCGCGCGGCAGCGTCCGCTTGGCGTATTCGATGTAGCGCGCATGGACGTCGTCGATGCGCTTGGCGCGGCCGAGCTGCGGCGATTTGGCGAGGCGGCCGGAGAGGTCGTTGTCGATCAGCGCCTCGATCTGCGCCTCGATCTCGTCCGACAGCTTGAACCCGTCGGGCCCGAACAGCTTGATGCCGTTGTCCTCGTACGGGTTGTGGGAGGCGGAGATCATCACGCCGAGGTCGCAGCGCATCGACCGGGTCAGCATCGCCACCGCCGGCGTCGGGGTCGGGCCGAGCAGCAGCACGTCCATGCCGACCGAGGTGAAGCCGGCGACCATCGCGTATTCGATCATGTAGCCGGAGAGACGAGTGTCCTTGCCGATGACGACCCGATGGCGATAGTCGCCGCGCTGGAACATGAGGCCGGCCGCCTGGCCGACCTTCAGCGCGAGTTCGGCGGTGATCTTGGCGTTGGCGCGGCCACGAATGCCGTCGGTGCCAAAATACCTGCGCGCCATGGCGGAACCCCCGAGTCGATTTGCGGATTGCTCCAATAGCCGATTATCCGACCCGGCTCATTCAAAAATCGTTTCCAACCATGAACGCGCGCTCCGCCGGCGCCGGGCGGGGGCCGGGCCGTGTAACGCTGTCAGCCGCGGTTAACAAAGAGTGAAACGCGCCCACTTCAGGCCTTGGCGGGCTGCTTGATCGCAACGCCGGCCTCGATCAGCATCGCCTGCAACTCGCCCGACTGGAACATCTCGCGGGCAATGTCGCAGCCGCCGACGAACTCGCCCTTGACGTAGAGCTGCGGGATCGTCGGCCAATTGGCGAAGTCCTTGATACCCTGACGGATTTCGGCGTCCTCGAGCACGTTCACGCCGACCACCGGCGCGCCGAGATAGTCGAGAATCTGCACCACCTGGCCGGAAAACCCGCACTGCGGAAACTCGGGGGTGCCCTTCATGAACAGCACGACGGGGTTCTCGGAGATCAGCTTCTGGATGCGCTCTTGGACGTTCGCCATTGTCTCGGACCTTTCCAAAACAGGGGTCAAGGCCCCGTCTTCGCAAACCCATATAAAGCAGCCCGGCGCGCCTCGCCAGCCGCTCAGCCGCCGGTTGCGCTCATGTGTCGGCTGGTCGAAGCGTGGCTGCCGCCGCGCGCAATGACGAAATCGTGCCCTTTGGGCTTGCGCAGGATCGCGGCGCGGATCGCCGCCTCGAGCGCTTCGTCGCCTTCCGATCGGCGCAACGGCGCCCGCAGATCGGCAGAATCCTCGCGGCCGAGGCACATATAAAGCCGGCCGACGCAAGTCACGCGCACGCGATTGCAGCTTTCGCAGAAATTGTGTGTCAGCGGCGTGATGAAGCCGAGCCGGCCGCCGGTTTCGGCGACGTCGAAATAGCGCGCCGGGCCGCCGGTCGCGTGCGGCGAGGGGACGAGCGTGAAGCGCCGCTCCAGCGCTGCGCCGAGCTCGGTCAGCGGCAGGAACTGATCGAAGCGGTCGCGCTCGACCGCGCCGAGCGGCATCACCTCGATGAAGGTGAGGTCGAAGCCGCGGCCGTGCGCCCAGGCGACGAGCTCCGGCGCTTCGTCGTCGTTGAAGCCCTTCAGCGCCACGGCGTTGATCTTGACCTTGAGCCCCGCAGCGGCGGCGGCGTCGATCCCCGCCGTCACCTTGTCGAAATCGCCCCAGCGGGTGACGGTGCGAAACTTGGCGGGATCGAGCGTGTCGAGCGAGACGTTGACGCGCTTGACGCCGCAATCGGCGAGCTCGGCGGCGAAGCGCGCGAGCTGCGAACCGTTGGTGGTCAGCGTCAGCTCGTCGAGCGCGCCGCTCTCGACATGGCGCGAAAGCGCGCGGAACAGGGTCATGATCCCGCGCCGCACCAGCGGCTCGCCGCCGGTCACGCGCAGCTTGCGCGTTCCCAGCCGCACGAAGGCCGAGCACAGCCGGTCGAGCTCCTCGAGCGTCAGCACCTCCGGCTTGGGCAGGAAGCTCATGTCTTCCGACATGCAATAGACGCAGCGGAAGTCGCAGCGGTCGGTGACCGACACGCGCACATAGGTGATCGCGCGGCCGAAAGGATCGACCAGCGCCGGCGCGGCGATCGGGGCGGGGGGGCTCATGGCGGCACGATAACCGTCTATCGGCGCGAAAGAAAGGCGAGGCGCGCCAGCGGCGCGCCCGCGGACCTTCAGCGTTCGACGATGACCTTGGCGCCGACGCTGGCGCGCTGGTAGAGGTCGGTCACGTCGTCGTTGGTCATGCGGATGCAGCCGGACGACACCGCTTCGCCGATCGTGTCGGGCTCGTTGGAGCCGTGGATGCGGTAGAGCGTGCCGCCGAGATAGAGCGCGCGCGCGCCGAGCGGGTTCTCGATCCCGCCGACCATGTGGCGCGGCAGGTCGGGCCGGCGCAGCAGCATCTGCGACGGCGGCGTCCAGTCGGGCCATTCGCGCTTGTTGGCGACGACGGTGACGCCCGACCAGGTGAAGCCGGGGCGGCCGACGCCGACGCCGTACTTCAGCGCCTGATGATCGGGCAGGACGAAATAGAGGCGCCGCTCGCTGGTCGAAATGATGATCGTGCCCGGCGCGTAGGGACCGTCGTAACGGACCGTCTGGCGCGGAACCGGCGAAGCGAGCGGCCGCACGTCGTTGAAGTCGGCTGAATAGATGTTGGGCGCGGCCCATGCGGCGGAGGCCGCCGAAAGAACCCACCCGGCCGCCAAGCCGGCGAGCGTGAAAGCGGAACGGCGCATGCCCAACCCCCCGTCTGCGGTAGCGCGAGCCGCGCACCGCAGCGTCGACGACGACTCGGGCGAGACAATCCTAGAACCGGGCAGTTTGCGCAATCGCCCGCCGCTGAAATTGCGGGGCCACGGCCAAAAAACGGCCGAAGCGTTGCCCCTGCGCCACAGTTCGGGCCCGGCGGCCGGAATGGTGGGCGATACAGGGATCGAACCTGTGGCCTTCCCCGTGTGAAGGGGACGCTCTACCGCTGAGCTAATCGCCCGCCCGTGGGCGCTCCGTTTAAGGCCGCCCCCCGCGGCGAGTCAAGGCGAGGCGATCCGCCGGCGCTGCGTCGACGAGTTCGACGACGGCGTCGAACACCGCGTCGAAGCGCGAGACGACGCGATCCGGTCCGAGCTCGGCGACCGGAACGTCGGTGTAGCCGTAGTCGACGCAGATCACCGGCGCTCCGGCGGCGCGGGCGATGGCGATGTCGGTCTTCGAATCGCCGACCATCACCGCGTGGGCAAGGTCGCCGCCGGCGGCGCGAACCGTCTCGACGAACGGCTTCGGGTCGGGCTTGCCGACGCCGAACGTGTCCTGGCCGCAGACGAAGGCGAAGCGGTCGCGGACGCCGAGCTTGCCGAGCAGCAGCTTGCTCGATTTCTCCATCTTGTTGGTGCAGACGGCGAGCCGCCAGCCGGCGGCGGCGAAGCGGTCGAGGGCTGCCGCGACGCCCGGATAGAGCGCGGTGCCATCGGCGATATGGGCGTTGTAGTGGGCGAGAAAGTCGACGAACAGGCGCTCGAGCGTGTCCGCGTCGATCTTGCGGCCGGCCTCGGCGAAGCCGCGCTGGATCAGCGCGCGGCCGCCGGCGCCGAGCAGGCGGCGCGCCGCCTCGACCGGCAGCGGCGCGACGCCCTCGCGCGTCAGCACGAAGTTCAGCGCCGCCATCAGGTCGGGCGCAGTGTCGGCAAGCGTGCCGTCGAGATCGAAAACCAGGGTGATGGCTGCAGACACCTTCGGCGCGGTCCTCAATCGTTCCAGAAATCCGGTTCGGCGGCGGCAAGCGCGCCGCCGAGGCGCAACGGCGCGATGCGGCGCGCGAGCCCGTCGGCGCCGGTCTCGACCGCGACGCCGCATAGCGTCGCCTCGCCGCAGGCCGGCTCGAAGCGGCTGGAGGGAATGCGGCGGGTGAAGCGGCGCAGCGGCTCCTCCTTGTCCATGCCGATCACCGAATCGGCGTCGCCGGTCATGCCGACGTCGGTGATGAAGCCGGCGCCGCCGGACAGGATGCGCGCGTCGGCGGTCTGGACATGGGTGTGGGTGCCGACCACCAGGCTGACGCGGCCGTCGACGAAATGGCCGAACGCCTGCTTCTCGCTGGTCGCCTCGGCGTGGAAATCGACGATCGCCGCGTCGCAGCCGATTCCGAGCGGGCAGGCGGAAAGCTCCTGCTCGATGCGCTGGAACGGATCGTCGAGCGCGTCCATGAACACCCGGCCCATCAGGTTGACGACCAGCACGCGCGCTCCGCCTGCGGCCTCGAACAGATTGGCGCCGCGCCCGGGCGTTCCGGCCGGATAATTGGCCGGACGGATCAGGCGCGGCTGGCGCTCGATGAACACCAGCGCCTCGCGCTGGTCGAAGGCGTGGTTGCCGAGCGTGATCGCGTCGACGCCGGCGGCGAGGAACTCGTCGCAGATCGTCTCGGTGACGCCGAAGCCGCCGGCGGCGTTCTCGCCGTTGACGACGACGAAATCGAGCCGCCAGCGCGCCCGCAACGCCGGCAGGCGGTTGACGAGCGCCGCGCGCCCGGAGCGGCCGACGATGTCGCCGACGAACAACAGCCGCATCAGCCGCGGCCCCGCGCGTCGATCCACTCGCGCTCGGTGAGGATGAAATCGAGCCGCTCGTCGTGCGGCTCGTCGGGCGCGGCGTCGATCTCCGAGACCGAATAGGCGACGCCGACGGCGCGGATCGGGCCGCTCGCGCGCAGAAGCCTCAGCGCCCGGTCGTAATGGCCGGCGCCGTAGCCGATGCGATGGCCGCGCCGATCGAAGGCGGCGAGCGGCACGAACAGAAGGTCCGGTTCGACGGCGGGCGCAGCCTCGCTCGGTTCCGGCACGCCCAAAGCGCCGGGTATGAGCGGTTCGCCGGCGCGCCACAGGCGGAAGACGAGCGGCGTCGAGCGCCCGCGCACGGCCGGCAGCGCGGTCGCGAATCCGTGCGCCTGCAGGGCGGCGATGAGCGGCGCTGTGTCGGGCTCGTCGCGGATCGGCGAGAAGGCGGCGACGACGCGCGGCCGCCAACGCTCGGCCCAGGCGAGCCCGACGGCGGCGAGCCGCGCGCTCAGCGCGGCGCGGGTCGCCGGATCGACTTCGCGGCGGCGATCGAGCGCCTGGCGGCGCAATTCGGACTTGGGATCGGTGTCGGCAAGAGACATGGTCGCGGTCGAATTGCCGATCCCGAAAAGAGAAGCGCGGGGCCGAGAAGGCCGTTGGACGGAGATCCCGGGCGCCTACGTAAGTAGGTGGGCGCCGTGTGTCCAAGCCCACGGGCGAGGATAGGGACAGCTCCCATAGGGATCGTACGGCCCCGAGGAATAAAGTCCTGACGCACCCCCCAGCTCCGCGGGACCCTATTTAGGCGCTGGCGAGGCGGATGGCTAGGGCGCTGTCGCGGCGGCCGGGCCGGCGCGACAATTCGAGTCGCCAGACGAGCGGTTCCAGGACGTTAGGCGCCATTTTGCGCGCGCCGCGCGGCGCCGGGGCGACGCCCGCCCGCCGCCGTCGTCAAGTCGCGCGTCGTCAACTCACGTCAAGTTCTGTCAAGTTTCGTCAAGCGGCGTCAAGTTTTGTCAAGTGCAATCAAGGCTTTTCTTGACACGGCCTCGAGCAGTTTCAAGGACTTACCGCGGCAGTCGGTTGACAAATGGGCCTCCGCGAAGACGTGGCTTCGCGCGGAGAGCGCCTCGACCAACTGAGAACCATGATAGGCCCGGTTCGCCAATTCGGGAAGAGTTTGTCGGCGTCGCGATGACCGGTCGTGGCGGGAACGGAACGGACCTCGCCGTCGAGCTCTTGGTTGCGAAACTTCCAAACCGGAGCGGCTGTCAAGGACGCGCCTTTCAGGCGCGCCGCCGCGCGGCGGTCGCCGCAGGCGATTCTTGACAGCCGTTCCGGTTTGGAAAAACGCGCTCAACAAGAACTCGACGGCGAGGTCCGTTCCGCGGCGCTCAAATCGGCAAAGACGGGCCTGTCGTAATCCCGTAATCCCGTAATCCGTACGTAATCCGTAATCCACCGTAATCCTGATAGACTTGCCCATGGACGGCTTCCCTCAGATGGGTTTGTGACAACAACCATCTTGGCACGCTTGATGCCGTCGGGGCGCCGTCCACCCCATCACCGCAATCCCGCAATCCGGATTGAACGGCGGGGCTCAGTCGAGTTCGCGCCAATTGCGGGCGATATAGCCGTCGGAATCGACTTTCTCCGACGGCGGCTCGAGCTGCGGAACGCCGCCCGCGCATCGCCAAGCGTAAATCGTGTCATGACCAGTGACCGCCGCCGGCACCCACGCCGCGTCGGGGTTGCTGCGACAATAGGCGACGACGTCGGCGGGATTGGCGTCCGTCTCGGCCTTGCCGCACCACAGATTGGCGCCCACCGCGCAGACCAGCAGGCGGCCGGCGGAGCAGCGATAGTAGGCCCCCGTTTTCACCCCCTCCGGGTCGGTGTCGAGCGCTTGCGCCGCCGGCGTTATCAGCGCGGCGGGAAGCGGCCGCTCGCTCGTCGTCGCGCCAGCGCTGCAATAGGCGGCCGTCAGGCTCGCCGCCGAGGCTGCGGCGCAGACGACGATCAGCGCTGCGGCCAGCGCCAACAACGCGGCGCAGCCCGTCGGCGGCCTCAGCAATCGCCTCATATCGCGCTCCTGGTTCGCTGCGACGGCCTTGGCCCATCGCCGCGTTGGAATTACGAATTACGAATTACGGAATTACGGCGACACACCCGTCAATTCCCTATTCTCGCCCGCCGACCGAGGCGACCGGCGCTTCGACATCGCGAGCCGCCTGCGGCGCCAAGCGATCGCCGCCAACGATGCCATCGGGCGCTGGCGAGCGGCCGCCGCGCCCCTCACCGCCGCGCGAAACTGACGTCGACCGACTGGCTGTCGGCGGCGCGGGCGTAGAAGGTCAGCGCGATCGTCGCCGGCGCCTTGGGGTCGGCGAAGGCGTCGAGGATTTCCTTCACCATGCCGATCTCCGGCCGCAGCCCGCGGCCGTCGACATCCGACACTTCCATGCCGACGAGATTCTTGGCGCGCGCCAGGGCGCAGTTCGGCGTTCCCTCGGCGCAGCCGGTCAGCACGACGACCTGTTCGGTCTTCGAGTAATGCGGGCCGTTGGCGGGGCCCATTTCGACCTGGACCGACTGGACCATGAAGGAGAGGCCGCCAGCCTCGCCCATCGGCGGCCCGCGATCGGGCGTCGGCGCGATGTCGGCCAAGGCGGCCGAGACGGCGAGCGGCGCTATGAAGACGGCGGCGAGAAAGCCCAGGCGCATGTCATCCTCCCCACGCGCTGCGAAGACGTCGATCCGGTCCGATTGGCCGCCTGGCGCCGAACGCGCCCCCGTCGCGGCGCTGTATTTTACCGCCGCGCGAAGGCGACGCGCAATGGTTCGCCGCCCGCGCCTTCGGGCTCGAAGTCGATTTCGATCGCCGCCGGCGCTGCGTCGCCGCCGAACGCGGCGACGATCTGCGAGCCCAGGGCGACGCCGGGATCGAAATCGCGTCCGTCGAAGCCGACGACCCGCCGACCGATCAGCCCTTTGGCCTGCGCAGCCGCGCAATTCGGCTTGCCGTCGACGCAGCCGACGAGCTCAGCGGTGGGATGGCTGGGCGGCGAGTAGTCGCGCGCGACGACCAGGAAGGTGAGATCGCCGGCGGTCACGTCGATCAATTCGGGCGGCGGCGGCGCGATGTCGGCGCGCGCGGCGGCGAGCGTCGCGGCGAGCGCGAGCCCGATGGCGGCGAGGCGGCGCATGCGCGTGTCTCCTTCTCAAACGCTCCGGCTTGTCCCATTGTGCCCCTGTCATTAGGACCTTTCAACCAGTCCTTGGCGCTTGAGGCATTTTCGTTTGGTACTAAGCGTTCGTCCCGCTCATAGGAAAACGGGACTTGGTTCAGGCCGATCCAATTGACCAGACCGCGGACGAACCGTTGGCTTTCCGGCGTCGCGTTGAGGCTATCGACGACCCGCCTGTTCATAAGGCGAAAGTCGCCGGCATCCAGGGAAATGGTGATGTCCGTCAAACTATTGAGCGCTCTTTCAGCTACGTCGAACTCGACGCTCGGGTCGGAAGCAATCGTCCACTGCGCGCGACGAAGGTAACGTCGCATGTGGCGCGGGTCACGACCGGGCGCTCCTAGGCGATCGACAGCCGCACGACGCGATATGCTGGCTACGCCGTCAGCCAACGCATCTGCAAACGGATCGAGGAAGCCGTCCTCAAAGCCAGATGGGACACTTCTTCAACAGCCTGGTAAGCGCCTTTTGATCATCAACCCTCATTCAATTTCAAACTGACAGGTACCCGATGAAAAATAGACGCCTTTATCATTTTCTCCATATAAGATTCCGGCGACCAGGTATACGCCACGATCAGTCAACTGATCTATAGGAACAACTAACTCGTACTTGTTTGATCGATCACTTGACTCGCCAACATATCTCCAGTCTGGCGTGCCAAGCATTTTCAAATAATAATAGTTCCTGGCATCGTGTATAATATTACCCTCCTTGTATTCGTTTTCCCCCTGTTCCTCACCCAGCTTCAATTCATTCGTCTTATTTAGTTGTATTATTTTCTCCCCATTTGGAAACAATACGTTCAAATTCCCGATGATCAATTCTTTTCCGGCTCTTCGTGACTGAGTCACTTTTTGAAACAGTTCTTCAATTTCCATAAGAACCTCCCATAAACTCTCTCCATGCAGAGACCTATTCATTCGAGGCGGATATCAGCTTCTTTTTTAGTTCGACATCCCCCAGAAAGCGTTCATCGCCGCGCTGAACATGGATAGCTAAGAAGCAGTCGGCGCGATGTCGGCGCGCGCGGCGGCGAGCGTCGCAGCGAAGGCGAGGCCGATCGCGGCGAAGCGACGCATGCGCGTTTCCCCTTATCAAACGCTCCGGCTTGTCCCATTCTGCCGCGGTCGTTAGGGCCTGTCCATGAGCGAAGCCGAGGCGCTGCTGATCTCGATGGCGATCGAGGGGCCGGTCGCCTGGGCGATCGTCGTCTTCGCCGGCTGGCCGAGCCGCGGGCCGCTGCACGTCGGTTTGGCGTCGATGGTCGCCACCGCCGTCACCCATCCGCAGATGTGGTCGCTGGCGATCTGGTCTTTCGGCCGCTTTCCCTACTGGCCGGCGATCCTGACGATCGAGGCGCTGGTCGTCGTCGTCGAGGCGGCGCTGATCGCCTGGATGGCGCGGCTGACGCCGGCGCGCGCCGGAATCGTCTCGCTGGCCGCCAATTCCGCGTCGTTCCTGTTCGGGCTGCTGCTGACGGCTTAGGCGGGGCGGCGCACGAAACACCCGACGCGCGCATCTAAGAGAGGCGGCGGGCTGAAGGCCAAAGGCCGCAGCCGTCTTGTAGACGCGGTCGCCGACCTAATGCGTACACACGTCTTTTGGCGATGGCGTTCATGGGCGCCTGATCCGTGCTCGGCGTCAAGGCCAAGCCCGCTGACGCGGGCGCTGCGCTCCGCTCCGCGGCCTTGACGCCTCCGCGCGGATCAGGCGTTTCGCCGCTGTGAGTTTTGCTGAGATGACCGGCCCTTCGGGCCGGGTCGCTCAGCAAAACTCACAGCCGCCAATTGCCGCGTCGGTGCGATGCGGTCACCCGGCAGGGCCGGAGCGAAGCGCAGGAGCCGCCGTCAGGCGGCTTGACCACGACGCGCCGACGTGGCCCGCGCTTGCGCGAAGGGGATCTGTAACTCCCTTCGGTCGGCGACCGCGCCGACAAGGCCCGGCGCGCGACGCGCCGACGCAGCGGAACGGGTTGCCGCGCGGCCCCCGCGCTCTTATGTTGCGCCGCCTTCATAATCCGGCCCGTGAATCAAGGAAAACAGGTCATGGCCTTCCTCGCCGACGTCCTCTCCCGCGTGAAGCCCTCCGCGACCATCGCGGTGACGCAGAAGGCGCGCGACCTGAAGGCGAAAGGCCGCCAGGTGATCTCGCTGTCGGTCGGCGAGCCCGACTTCGACACGCCCGACAACGTCAAGGAGGCGGCGATCGCCGCGATCCGCCGCGGCGAGACCAAGTATCCGCCGGTGCTCGGCATTCCCCCCTTGCGCGAGGCGATCGCGCAGAAGTTCAAGCGCGAGAACGGGCTCGACTACAAGGCGTCCGACACGATCGTCGGCACCGGCGGCAAGCAGGTGCTCTACAACGCCTTCCTCTGCACGCTGAACCCCGGCGACCAGGTCGTCATCCCGGCGCCCTATTGGGTCAGCTATCCGGAGATGGTCGCGATCAACACCGGCGAGCCGGTGTTCGTGCCGACCACGCTCGAGAACGCGTTCAAGCTGCAGCCGGAAGACCTCGAGCGGGCGATCACGCCGCGCACCAAGTGGGTGGTGCTCAACTCGCCGTCCAACCCGTCGGGCGCGGCCTACAGCCGCGACGAGCTGAAGGCGCTGACCGATGTGCTGGCGCGTCATCCGCACGTCTATGTGCTGACCGACGACATGTACGAGCACCTGGTCTACGGCGACTTCGCCTTCACCACCCCGGCGCAGGTCGAGCCGGCGCTCTACGAGCGCACGCTGACGGTCAACGGCGTGTCGAAGGCCTACGCGATGACCGGCTGGCGCATCGGCTACGCCGCGGGCCCGACCAAGCTGATCAAGGCGATGGACATGGTGCAGGGCCAGCAGACCTCGGGCGCCTGCACCATCGCCCAATGGGCGGCGGTCGAGGCGCTGACCGGCCCGCA
>Ga0326728_10021811_pt1 | contig 11983 bp, 11 predicted proteins | sample MB3enrmetagenome_FD_207602 | JGI IMG/M metagenome (GOLD analysis project Ga0326728, IMG submission 207602) | Lab enriched peat soil microbial communities from McLean, Ithaca, NY, United States - MB31MN | ecosystem: Environmental > Terrestrial > Soil > Wetlands > Peat | place: USA: New York... | reverse complement strand
AGGCGTCTGCTCCTGTACGTGTTCCAAAAGGCCCAATTGCAACTTGAAGGCCCCAGACCGGCGCCGTCAACGGAAAAGATTCCGAGGCCGCGCCTGCGATAAACTCGGCATCGGCGACGCTATCCTGTTGAAGGCCGTCGATACGCTTACCCTTTACGAGATGCTGGAATACAAGAAGCACCCCATCCGGGGCCAGGCGGCCCTCGATTCGAACGATCCCTGAGGAGGCTGCCACCCTCATTCGGAGTCGTCGGCTGTGGGCTTCCGCGAACGCAGCCTTCTGTCGACTGCTTCGGCGAGCAGGGGAATAAGGAAAAACCCGCCGGGGAGGAGAATGATGCACAACACCGGGATATAGAAGACCAGCCCCCGTAAGTACCGCCTGAGCTGCGCCTTCTCGGTTTTGGTCCACTTGGTCCCCGTGTTGCGCTGCTTCATGAGAAGCCGCATGAACCCATCGAGGCGTCTTGCCTCCTGAAGGAGGAGATTCTTGTGTTTCCTGATGTACGACTCGATGAGACTGCGTATCATATCATCTTTACCCGGTCCAGGGTTCAATCCGGATCATCAGAGACGCCGGAGCACAGCCACACTCCGGTCGCATCCCGATATACACTGAAAAAGGCGATGGCCGGATAGGAAGCGGGCCGATGCGCCTATCGCCCCTGTCTTTTTCGCGGTCTTTTCCCGCCGGACTCCTTTGCGGCCGGTCTCGCAGCCCCTTCAATGCCGTCGACGCCGGCCGGTCCTGCGCCCTGAATGAGGGCGCGGTGAGCCTTGCGCTCCTGGAATGACTTGGCCACATGCATCCTCTCTCCGGTGAGCGGATGCCTCTCCGTGTAATACATACATCCCGAAAGGGTGAGGGGCAGGGGCGTAAAGTCCTGCACCTGCTCGGGCCGCATATGGCGCTCTCTGAGGTAAGAGGCAAGGTCCCCCTCGTCCTTCAAAGTCGCCCCGGGATGTGCGCTGATGAAGTAGTTGACGATGTACTGGTCTTTTCCCGTCCGTTCCCGCATCTCCCTGAACCGCTGTACGAAGCGTTCGTATGCGTGGAAACCGGGCTTGTTCATGAGCCGCAGCACGCGGCTTGACGCGTGCTCGGGGGCCACCTTCATCTGGCCTCCCACGTGATGTCTGCATATATGTTCAAGATACTCTTCTGCCTCTTCGTTGACGAGGAGGTCGTGGCGGAGGCCGCTCTCTATGAACATGTGCTTTACCTTCGGCAAGCCGAGAATCGCGCGATAAAGGCTTATAGCCTCGCAGAGGCCAAGCTTCAGGGTCCTGCACCGCTGCGGAACGAGACAGTCCCTCTCCGCGCAGCCGCCTTTTTTTTCCCATACCGGGCATCTGGCCCGATAGAGGTTTGCCGTCGGTCCTCCCACGTCGGTGATCGTTCCCTTGAACCCTTTCATCTCGGAGACCATCCGTGCTTCCCTCAGAACGGATTCCGGGCTCCTCGACTGAACGATCCTTCCCTGATGCATGGACAAGGAACAGAAGCTGCAGGCGCCGCAACAACCACGGTGGGACACGATGGAAAAGCGAGTCGTCTCGAAACCGGGAACGCCGCCTTCCTGCTCGTAAACGGGATGGGGAAGCCTTGCGTAGGGGAGCTCATAGATGCGGTCAAGCTCGCTCTCCGCGAGGGGCATGGGAGGGGGAAAGTGCACGATGAAGCGATCGCCGTGGGGCTGGACAAGGGTCTTTCCTCGGAAGGGGTTCTGGTTCAGGGCGATGGTTCTGAAGGCATCGTTGAACCTGTCCTTGTCGTCCCTGGCCTCTTCGAAGGAGGGGATCTCCACGAAACCCTCGGGACAAAGCGACGCTTTGCGCACGACGACCGTGCCCGGTATGCCCGCAAGATCCTTCCCGCGGCCGATCCTGCGGGCGATCTCCACGACCTGCGTTTCTCCCATTCCGTACACAAGGACGTCGGCCCGCGCGTCGAGCAGGATGGATCGCCTCACCTTGTCGTCCCACCAATCGTAGTGCGCGAGCCTTCGAAGGCTCGCCTCGATGCCGCCGAGTACGATCGGAACCTGTCCGAAGGCCTCCCGCACGCGGTTCGCGTAGACGATAGTTGCCCTGTCCGGCCGCAGGCCCGCCCTTCCACCGGGGGAATAGGCATCCCTCAGACGCGGCTTCTTGTGCGACGTCTGGTTGGAGACCATCGAGTCCAGGTTGCCGGCAGTGATGCCGAAAAAGAGCCTGGGTGCGCCGAGACGGACAAAATCGTCGATGCCTCTCCAGTTGGGTTGCGCTATCACCCCGACGCGCAGGCCCGCGGCCTCGAGCACCCTTCCTATGATCGCGGTCCCGTACGACGGGTGATCCACGTAGGCGTCACCGGACACGAGAATCACGTCCAGTCTGTCCCAGCCACGCTCTTTCATCTCTCCTTTTGACATTGGCAAAAAAGCGGACATGAGCATATTGTAGCAGATTTGCGGAACAGAAGGTGGGCTGCGTAGTGACATGCGAGCCGGCTTTTTCGTAGACTCACAGCGCAGGTCCCCGGCCTACCAGGCGCGGGGCTTCTAGGATAGGAAAAACGGCAATCCACCCGCGCTCACGTGACGTGAGCCCTTAAAGCGCGCTCACGCGCAGCACGAGCGCTCCCGGTCGGGAAGGATGAACGGCATGGGAAGAGGCCGCGATATCCGGATCCTCGTGGCAGAAGTTTGATCGAGCCTATCGCGACGCGTATTCCCTGGAGAACTCGAACATGGTCCGCAGGTTCTCAGGCTTTGCATCCGTGACGCCGGCAGAGCTATCCATGAGGAAACCGCCTCCTTTCCCTACGTAGTCGATGAGCTTTTTGCAGTAGGCCTTCACATCGTCGGGCGTGCCCGTGGCGAGCATGGAGATCGGTACGTTGCCCCTGATGCAGACCCGGTCTCTCAGGGCGTCCTTCGCCTTGAAGATGTCCGTGGACTCGAAGCGGTACATGGCTTTTCCTGCCGGGATGTCGTCAATGAACGGCAGTCTTGACGTGCAATCGCCTTCCCAGAAAAGGTACGGAGTGAGGTCCTCTCTGATGAGCGCCAGCGTAAGCTCCCTCAGGGTCGGCCAGTAAAACTTCTTGAACTGTTCCGGCGACATGAAGCCGTCAAGCCCCTTATGAAGGGCAATGAAGACGAGTCTGCTGTTCGACCGTTTCGCCGTGCCTACGCCCCTTTCGATCTCGAGGGGCAGGAGCTTCTCGACCGCTTTCAGCACGATCTCCGGCCGCCTGTACATGTCAAGCATGAGCCCCTTCGTGCCTCGAAGAAAATCGCCTAACAGATCGAAGGGCGCCTGGCACATACCACCACCCTGAGTGGGAAAGCCTTCTTCACGCATCGTATCCCCGAAACGGCGGGAGTAAACGGCCACGCGCTCCGCCTCCTGCCCCGCCTTCTTTATCGCGTCGAGGGCCTGCTGCATTTCGGGACTGGCGAACATGCCCAAGGAACCGTAGCCCATGAAGTTCGTGAAGTTCTTGAGGGAAGGGAGGCTCTCGAAGGCCTTACAAGCACCGGAGATCCTCGGCCAGTATTTGCGGACCAGGAAGTCCATCGGGTCGGAAAAGAAATGGTCGTACTCGTCGACCTTCATATACTCACCCTCGACGAACTGAAAGGGGACATCGGGGCCGAGCTGCCGCCCCGCCCATTGCATCTGCTGGTAGTCAAGTACATCGAGGATCGGGCCCAGGAACATGAGGCCGTACGGGTTCTGCGCGAGGTCCGGCTGGAACTCCCGTGTGACCTTCAACTGCACCTCCATCATCTTCTCCGGATCGTACATCACTTCCTGAATGGTGTAACCGTAATACCGGGCAGGGAAGAAGTAGAAAGAGGCCGTCACAGGCACGCGGTCCGGGACCCTTAACTCGATAGCGTCAGTAATCCGCTTTTCCCGTGCCTGATAGAAAGCTTCATTTTTCCCCATCGGCTTACCCCAGTTAAAGTATTTGTTGCAGTATATTACCCGGGGAGGCTGCGTGGGGTCAAGCTTTGTATGGAGATAGAGCAGTCCTGTCCGCCCGTCATCCGACTCGTTTGGGTGGACAAAGGCTGGGCCCGGACATACATTGCGAGAGATAAGGCATCCGGAAAGGAGTTTGTGATCGTGAGACCGAAGGTGTTCGTGACGCGGAGGATACCGTCGCCGGGGATCGAGATGCTCTCAAAAAGGTGCGATGTGACCGTCTATGATGGGGCGCAGGCGCTCGCCCGTGAGGACCTGCTCAAGAGCATAAGGGACAAAGACGGATTGGTCTGCATCCCCGAAGACCGGATTGACAGGGAGGTGCTCGATGCGGCGCCATCCCTCAAGGCGATCTGCACGTACAGCGTCGGATACGACCATATCGACGTGGGGGAGGCCACAAAACGGGGCATCTTCATTGGCTACACACCGGGGGTCCTGACCGATGCAACCGCCGACCTTGCCTTTGCCCTCTTGATAGCCACGGCACGAAGGATCTCCGAGGGAGACAGGTATGTAAGGGCGGGGAAATGGCAGGGGCACTTCGACCCCATGCTCATGATCGGTGAATCCGTATGGGAGGCGACCCTCGGCATAGTCGGATTCGGAAGGATAGGCCGGGCTGTGGCGACGCGCGCCGGAGGCTTCCGCATGAAAGTGCTTTACTACGATCCTGACCGGCTTGTCGCAGAGGAGCCCTGGCGCGGGTCGGAATACCGCGACCTTGACGACCTGCTGGGTGCATCAGATTTCGTGAGCATCCACGTGCCATACTCAAGACAGACGCACCACCTGATCGGCGAAAGGGAGCTGAAACTCATGAAACCGACTGCGATGCTCATCAACACGTCACGTGGTTCCGTCATCGACGAAAGCGCCCTTGTCGAGGCATTGAAGGCTGACAGGCTGGCTGGCGCAGGGCTCGACGTGTACGAACGGGAGCCGCTCGATATCAATAGCCCGCTTCTTCGGATGGAGAACGTGATCCTCGCGCCCCATATCGGGAGCGCGACAAGGACTACTCGTATGAAAATGGCAGAGCTCACGGCAAGGAACCTTCTCGCCGCGCTGCGGGGAGACGCGCCCATACATTGGCTCAACCCCGATGCCGCGAAGGTGCGCGCCTTATCTGCGGCAAAGATGCTGTGAATCAGCCTGGAAATCGACCAGACCACAAAGGAGATAGTGACAAAATGGGCGAACATCGCAGCGCCGGAGGGCCATAGTCTATATAGTAGTGCAGGCGGTTGACCCTATTGCGCCAGCCCTCTAGGGCCGGTCTCAGGTCCGGGCGCTCCTTGACCCTTTGCTCGTATTGCTGCAATCTCCTATTAAGATACTCCCCCACAAGATCACCCTTGTAATTCCTTATCGCTTCCAGGGTGCCGGGTCTCATTGTTCCATCCGTGGGTACTTTCAGAATCTCTTGAAGCATCATGACGGCTTTTGGCCGCCCGAAATTTACCGCCGTGTCACACAATACCGTCGCTACGTCCAAGGGCAGCTCGTCTCCCCGTATGTCTTTCCAAAACATCTCGCGAAGTATCTTCTTGGCGTCTTCGGACGAGATGTCGTGTACGCTCTTTAGGGACTGACTAATCAGCCGGCGCCTTGTGCTAAAAGAGCTCGAAAGTCCTTAAGGCTTGTGGGTTTTTCGAGACACTCATAGAGCCACGCTTTCGATGCGCAATATGGTATCTGGTAAAAAATGGTCGTATCTATCTACCGCGACATGAGCTGTCGAACCTCTGGCGGTTCCTCGCCAAGCCACTGGGGGTTGAGCGCGGTCGCGTCGAAGATCGATGTTGTCTTGAACGGTTCGAACCGGCCGGTAGTTGCAACCGACGCCGTTTTCGCGAGCAATGCATCCAGCTCCTGGTTACTGAGCGGACGGAAAGTGCGAACTGCTTCGAAGGCCTGATCGAGGATTTCCATGCTATCGATGCCCGTAATCACGACAGACGTGGGCAGATTCAAGGCGTAGTGCAGGCACTCGAATGGAGTCACGGTGTTCGATTTCAGCAGAATGCCACTAGCCATGCTCTTCATTCCGAGGACACCGATGCGACGACTAACGAGCACTGGTACGACTTCTTTCGCAAAGCTGCGGTAATGGGCATCCATGAGGTTGAGCGGCATCTGAACCGTGTCGAATTTGAATCCGCACTTATCGGCGACCTCGAGCATGTACAGGTGCACGCGGGGGTCTTTGTGGCCGGTGAACCCGATGTACCGGATTTTGCCGGCATTGCGTGCTTCAATGAGGGCGGCGTGTGCCCCGACGTCTGTAAAGATGCGATCAGGGTCTTCGTACCGAAGTATTTCATGATGCTGGACGAGGTCGATGCAGTCCACCCGTAGACGACGGAGCGACTCCTCCAGCTGTCTGGTCGCTTCTTTCTTCGACCGTCCGTCAATTTTCGTCATGACAAACGCCTTTTCGCGGTAGCCATTCCGAAGCGCTTTGCCCATCCGGATCTCACTGGCTCCGTCGTTGTAATCCCAGCTGTTGTCCATGAAATTGATACCCCCATCAATGGCCGAGCGCACGATACGAATGGCCATTCGCTCATCGACGCTCTTCAGCCCAAGATGCCAGCCTCCAACCCCGATCGACGATACCTTTTCCCCTGTACTCCCAAGCGTTCGATATATCATTTGACGCCCCCCCTTTTTCTCTTGAAGGTATTTTTCTTCCGGTATGGCGCGGCTTCAGACCGCAGCCTGTTTTTGCAAAGGACAGGCAGATGAGTTCCACCCGGTGAAGCCGCCGAGCACCACCTTCACGTCGTCCCAACCCTCCCGCTCGAGGAGGCTCGCGGCGATCGTCGAGCGGAGTCCGGAAGCGCAAAAAACATAGACAGGCCTGTCCTTCGGGACTTCATGAAAACGCTGCGGCAACTGCGTAACGTGAATATGGAGGGCGTTCGCCATGCGGCCGTCCTTCTCCAACTCCTCCAGGCTCCTCAAGTCAAGGAGACATGTCGGCCCTCCCGAGTCGAGGATCGAGCAAAGCTCCTGGACCGTCACCGTGCCGTGGGAAACGGTCTCCTCCCCTGCCTTATGCCAGCTCAGCATGCCGCCCGAAAGCTTTCCGGCGATGGAGTCGTAGCCCAACCTTGCAAGGAAAGGGACCACCTTCTCTTCTTCTCCCTCATCGACAACAAGAAGGAGTGGCTTGTCGTAGGGGAGAAACCAGCCGGCGAAACTCGGAAGTCCATCGACCCAGATCGAGAGGGCGTTCTTGATGTGGCTGCCGCCGAAGCTCTCGGGCATCCGGGTATCCACCACGATGCCCTTGTTCATCATTCCCTTGAACGCGGAGGGGCTAAGGGGCGTCAATGCGGGTTGGCCTCCCAGCGCCGGAGGTCCTTCGAGATTCAATCGCTCCATTTGACTGAAATAAGGTGGTTTTTCGAGGTCTTTTGCGACAGCGGCAATGAACTCGTAGGGCTCGCAGAGTTGAAGCTTGGGATTATGGCACCGCTCGAGGCCGATGGTGGTCCAGACCCTGTTGCTGATCGCCGGTGCGCATACGGAGCCGGGGCCGTGGGCCGGGCAGACGATTATCCCGTCGCCCAAGGGCAGAAGCCTCTCGAAGAGCGTGCCATACAGCAAGGCGGCCATGTCGTCGAGTCTGTCGCTGCCCATGAAGTCGACCCGCCCCACGTCTCCTGCGAAGAGTGCATCCCCGCTGAAGAGGATCCACGGCGCATCCTCATCGTCGTGGAGGAGGTAGCTCATCATGCCGGGCGTGTGGCCAGGTGAGAGGAGCGCTTTTATCTTGAGACGACCGACGCGCCACTCCTGTCCGTCCCGGACCGGCGTGCCGTACCGGTAGTTCCACTGACTGTCGGCGTGCCATATCTCGGCGCCCGAGATTGACGCAAGTTCGACCGATCCGCTTACATAGTCCTCGTTCCTGTGGGTTTCAAGGACATGCCTTACGCGCATCCCATGCCGGGCGGCCTTGTCGACATAGATCCGGCAATCCCTCCTCGGGTCGAAAACCGCTGCCTCGCCGTCCTGTCCGATGAGATAGGAATAGTGGGAGAGGCCTTCGGATTCGATTCGCTCGAACAGCATGTATGGAATATAGTGCTCTCAACGGAGAAAGTCGCGGGGTCCTGAATTCTTGCCTGCCTGGAAGCGGTACAAGCATTTCCGGACATGCCCGTCTATTCGGTGGTGATCTCCGCGCATAATCATAAGGGTCATGCCAAGACGTTAAAGAACAGTGCTGAAAAGGACGTCCTGGTGACCCAGGCATGGTCGTACAGCGCCGCCTATGCCGACAAAGGCAAGGGCGTACTGCCTCGAGTCCCCTCTCCTGGACAAGTGCCCGCGCCGGACATAAGTTAACAAAAAGAAGAGGTGCAGACATGATCTCCGTAGACACCATCGAGTACCAGGACGACGGAATGACGTGCGAGGCCTTTGTCGCGTACGATCGGCAGAAAAAGGGCAAGCGGCCCGGCATACTGATCATCCACGACTGGATGGGTGTGAGCCCGTTCGTTCGGGGTCGTGCCGAACAGCTTGCCGCCATGGGCTATATCGCCCTCACTGCCGACATTTACGGCAAGGGTGTGCGGCCGAAAACAGGGGAAGAGGCGGCTCAGCTCGCGGGAAAGTACAGGGCGGATCGCGCCACCTTGAGAAAGCGGACTCATGCAGGCCTGAAGGCTCTGAAGGACAACCCCCTTACCGACACACTGCGGACGGCAGCCATCGGCTACTGTTTCGGCGGTACCGCAGTCCTCGAACTGGCGAGGAGCGGCGCCGAAATGGCCGGCTTCGTCACCTTTCACGGAGGTCTTGAGACGCCAAACCCCGACGAGGCGCGCAACATCCAGGGGAAGGTACTCGTGCTCCACGGCGCCGACGATCCCTTCGTGCCAACGCCTGACGTCCTGGCCTTTCAGGACGAGATGAGACAGGCAAAGGCTGACTGGCAGATGGTCTTTTACGGCGGGGCGGTGCATGCCTTTACCAGGCAGGACTCGGGAATCGACCCTTCTGGCGGGGTGGCCTATAACGAAAAGGCGGACAAACGGTCGTGGGAGGCAATGAAGGTCTTTTTTGGAGAGATTTTCGCATAGAAACACCTGGAGGAGTTCACTTGAAACGCGTGCTGTGCCTCCCGCGGTACCGGAAGGGACTCCTGAAGCCCGCATCGGACGCCATAAGCATTATGCATCTTTTTTTGCGGCCTTCACGACCCCCCAGGCGCCGGTGAGGTTTCATCGGGGCAGCGACGTTTAACTTCCGTCCTGTTTTGCCGACAAGACTGTTGTCATGACAAGCAGGGAAGAGATTCTAAACTACGCAAAATCGCTCGCATGCCTTCCCATCATGGACGCCGTAACCCAGCGGCTGTCCGAGATCCTCAACGAGAAGAGGCTGAGTTTCTCACATCTTTTCGAGTGCGTCCGGTACGACCCCGGTCTTTCGTCCAAGCTCATCGCGAACGCGAATTCCGTGTGGTACAATCGGGGAGTGCCCGTTGTCACTTTGAAGCGGGCCATGACCGTTCTCGGGCTGGAAGAGGTCAAAAGCGTTCTCTTGTGCACGCTTTTCTACAATGGCGTGCTGAAAAAGCTGGGACTCAAGAAGCAGGAGGTGTTTCAGCTCTGGGAACACTCCCTGCTTGCCGCCTTCGCCGCGAGCGCCTTGAGCGGGGAGGAGCGGAAGGACATGGAGAAGGCCTTTACCGCCGGACTCCTCCACGATATCGGAAAAGCCCCCCTGCAGTTGCTCTATCATTACGAGATAGTCGACGACAGGTTCGGTTGGGATGAGATATGCGTCAACGAGAGGGACAGGTTCGGCACGGACCACCAGGAGATCGGCTTCTACATGGCTCTAGAATGGAAACTGCCCGAGGAGTATCGGCAGACCATCAGGCTTCACCACGAGACCGGCGACGGGTCACGGTTGGCGGGACTGGTGAGGGAGGCCAACATACTCGTGCGCGGCAAGACCGAGGACCTGGCCGCTCTTGCCTTGAAAAAAGTGGCAGAGGAGAAGATGCGCCGCATCATGAGCCTCTTCGCCGTGGACCCGGACTGATTCAGAGTCCTCCTGTCTCGACATCACCATCCGCTCGCAGCCTACCCGCTAGAGAATTTTCTTTGCGGCATTCCCCGGAGGGAACGCGTATATTATTCGGACAACCTATGCATCTTGGAATCGTAACAGGTCTGGTCTTCCTCGCCAATCTGCCCTTCGGCTACTGGCGAGGCCACGTGCGCAGGTTTTCCCTGCAGTGGTTCCTCTCCATCCATCTGCCGGTCCCCCTTGTGATCGCCCTGCGCGTCTTCAGCGGCGTGGGCTGGCATTTCATGACGTTCCCCTTGCTGATAGGGGCGTTTTTCGCAGGACAGTTGTTAGGGTCAAGATTGATCGGCAGGCTATTCTGATAGCTACTCGTCCGGGTCATTGGGCTTTGGTCATGGCCGGCGCAGTCCTGCACCTTTCGCAGAGTTCCAGAAGTCGGCGCAGGGAAGCGGCGTGGCCAGCCGCCCGGGCAAGATTTCTTAAGCCCGCCGGCACGTGCTCCAGATACGCCGTGAGCCCCTTGTCGAGCCCCAGGAATCCGTAGGCGCCGAGGGCCTGCATGAGGCGCTGGACCGAGGCCTCCCAAAAACGATCCCGGAATTCTGCCCAGTCCTGTTCCCGCTTCGACAGGCCATAGTAAAAGGAAAGCGAGCCGAGATCCTCGTCTTCCGAAAAATGGACATAGGGGTCACAGAGGAGCGAGCCGAGATCATAGAAGAGGCTCCCGAAGCGCATGCCCTGGAAGTCGATAAGGAAAGGCTCGCCATCCCGGATCATCACGTTCTGTGACTGCAGGTCCCGGTGCACGAGACTCGCGCGCGCGCCTGCCACCCGCTCCGCGAGCCGGGAAAGCTCCTCCTCCAGTTCGCGGCCGAAAGAGGGTTCGAGGATAAGCCCGCAGAAGTCCCTTACGAAATGGTCCCTGAAGTACTCCCGCTCCCAGCGGTAGAGGTCGGGACCGAAGGGGTCCATGAGGCGCACCCGGCTGGAAGGAAACGCTTCAAGGGGGAAGGCATGGAGGCGATGGACGATGACGAGCGTCTTTCGATACAGGATGGACCGGGTCTCCCACGAGGCATCCTTGAGAGACCAGAGGTCAATGTCACCGAGGTCCTCTACGAGGATGAGGCGGGCAGCAGGATCATGGCGGATGACGCGGGGCGCGGGCACGTGGATATCATGGAGGAAGAGCGCTATGTCCGCGAAGTGGGCGTTCTCGGTGCGCCGGGCGTCGTACTGGACCAGGATAGCCGAACCTCCTCCGCGCCATTCCACGCGAAAGTAGGCCCGGTCAGACCCTCTGCCCTCCAGAGCGACGAGACTAATGTCCGTCGACGCGGACAGTCCCAGGGCCTCTCGGCAGAAGGCGATCAATGGCGCGGGCCCGTTCATCCCATTCCCTTAGAAGCCAGTAGTCCAGTCCCTTCCGCGGCTGCCAACAGAGCCGCATATGCCTCGGGCGAGCCTATGTCGCGCCACTCGCCCTCATCTATCACGACGCCTCTTACGGAACCGGGGCTCTCCACTATGCTTCTCACGAAGGCGGGGATGATCGATTCGATCTTGTCCGCCTCGAGAAAGCGAAGCAGGTCGGTCTCCACGGCATAGATGCCCGTAAAAAGGCAGCTCTGAACGCCTGGGTCGCCGAGGGTGTGGCGGAGATCGCAGACCTCTCCCCGTCCGTTGATGCTCACGTTCAGAAGAGGGCCGAAGCTGCGCAGGGCAAGGGTCGCAGCCGGCCTCGCCTGCTCGTGCGCTGCCAGTAAGTCTATGAGGGGAAAATCGGCGACCACGTCGCCGTTGTAGCAGAGAATGGCCGCATCTTCGTCGAGCAAGTCCTCTATGTTCTTCAGCCCTCCCCCCGTATCGAGAAGGACCGGCTCGTGGCGAAAAGAGATGGGTGTGCCGCGCCATTGGCTTTCGGGGAATGCCTCCTTGTACGCGT
>Ga0326728_10021810_pt1 | contig 11983 bp, 8 predicted proteins | sample MB3enrmetagenome_FD_207602 | JGI IMG/M metagenome (GOLD analysis project Ga0326728, IMG submission 207602) | Lab enriched peat soil microbial communities from McLean, Ithaca, NY, United States - MB31MN | ecosystem: Environmental > Terrestrial > Soil > Wetlands > Peat | place: USA: New York... | reverse complement strand
TCCGGACTGAGGCTCCCATTTTCACGTCAAACACAGACAATAGCTTGGGATGGCATTGCGTTTCCCGGGCCAGGCCCTTGCCTACGGCGTGGAGTTGATCAGGGTGGTCAGCGTCTGGCCTTGTAACGTGAACTGGGCGGAGCCGTTTTTGACACTGACCGGTTCGAGCTTTTCCAGGCCGCGCTTGTCATCGGTCACATAGACGCTCATCTGCGTGACAGAGGCCGGCAATCCGGCCAGGGTCACGGGCCGGCTGGCGCCGTTGTTCACCAGGTGGACTGTGCAAACGCCGCGGGCCGCGTCCAGGCAAGCCGCCGGGAGGACCAGACCGCTGCTGGATTGCACGGGGAGCCAGGCCGAGCCGGGCGGCGTGAGGTTGAACTGCTTGAGGTTGTAGAACCGCTGCGTCGGCTGCAGCGCGCCGCCGGCATCGCTCTTGAGCACCGAATAATCCTGCGTGAGCTGCCATTCCAGGATGGATTCCGGATGGCATAGGCGCATGATGCGGATGTATTCGGCGGCCTCGTCCAGCGCATACCATTGCTCCCGGAAAACGTTGGGATAGCCGGAGGCCTGGGCGTCGTTGCCACCTTCGGCGTCGAACAGCGGGAGGCCCAGTTTGACCGAGGCCTCGGTCCACTTCTGATACTGCGCGTCGGTCGCGCCGCGCCAGGAATGGAAGGAGATCGCGCCGATGTAGGGCACCGCCTCGGCGTCGTTGAGGGCGGGCTGAATGAAACTGGCCGGGATGGCGTCGCTGGTGTCGCCCAAAAGCATTTTGGTTTTCAGGCCGATGGACTTGAAATAAGCGCCCAGCTTCTTGATGGCCTGGTCGTGTTCTTCCGGGGTTTGATGCACATTGATGCCCAAGTCGGATTCGTTGAAGCTGAAGTAGCGCGGTTCCGCGCCGTAATGGTCGCGCAAGTAAACGAGGTAGGAGCCGATGGACTTGCAAATAGCATCCCATTTGGCCGGGTCCAGGTGCTGGCCGCGTTCAGCGCTGGCGGCGCCGCCGCCCCGGCTGCCGCGGGCGCCGTTGCTCAACACGGCCCAAGACGGCGGCGACCAGCAACTAATAATCATCGGGATGTTTTGCTTGGCCAGCTTCTGGGCAATCTCCATGGCCGGCGCAATCGAATTCATCCCGACCCCACCGCCGCCGCCGCCGAAGCCGCGTCCACCGCGGTCGGGAGGGACCGCTGCGCCGGCTGCGGGAGGGGCGGCAGTTGCAGGAGGCTGGGCCGCGCCCTCGCCCGCCAACATTGGGGGAGGCGAGTTTTCCTCCGGCTGCCACACGTTCCACGGCATGGCCACGCGCCCGAAGGCCACGCGCATGTTGTCCATGTTATATTGGATGACCTGCGCATCACGCGGACTCTGGATGCGGAAATTGCCGCCCATGCCGTCAAAAGACCGGTCGGGCTTTGCGGGATCAACCGTGACGGTGACAGGGCCGGTCTCGACATCGCCCAAAGCCGTGATGGTGAAGTGCGTTTCAATGACCTGGCCCGCAGTCGTGTTGCCGACGGCGATGGGGAAATAGACTTCAATGGAATCGGCGGCAACGTTGGGGTTGTGGCTGACGCCAGCTTGTTGCACAACCACTGACAGTTCCCCCCCAAAAATCACCTCGACCTGTTGGTTGTTTTTCCCGGAAAGTCGAATCCCCCAGTTCGTCCCCACCAGATACCGGCCCTGGGCGTCTGGTGTTTTCAGCGGAACTGGAGGAGTTTCGGCGCGAGGGCGGTTGCCAATTCGGGCGCTGAAAGGATTTCCAGTCAGTTGGGCGGTGCCGTCGGCGAAAGCCTCGGACGGGAAATCCAGGAAGTAATAGATTCCGGCAATGGTTTGATCCGCCGCCGAGGTGAGACGGATGTTGACGTTGCAAGTGCCGGGCGCGGTGTCCGTATAGGTCATGGTGTAGCTGAAGCCACTTCCCCCGCCTCTCCCAAAGCCGCCGCCGCCTCCCCCGAAGCCGCCGATTCCTCCACGACGCCCAGGAGCGCCAGCCAGATTGGTTGCGCCGCCGGCATTCGTGGTGGCGGCGGCGTTGGCCGCGCCGCGCGGCGCGGCTGCGCCTGGCGCGCCGGGGGAGCCGTATTGCAAGCTTTCACCCACCGTGACGCTGTTGCTGTTGCGAAGGTATTGGCTGGTGCGAAGCGGGCCTTCCCGTTGTGACATGGTGACTTGCGAAAAATCCGGGTTGTAAATGCCCACTTCGGTGGTAAAGGCCACGAGCTGGCCTCCCACCCGGATGCCGCGCAAATTGCCCCATCCGGTGACTTCCGCCTGGCCGGCAACGCGGTTGGAAAACAGGCACACAAACAACAACGCGGAAAAACAAAAGGTTAATCTTCTCATGGTAGCAGGGTTTATCGGTTGCGGCATAGAAGACCACCAAGAAGGCCGCGCGGCAAGCCAATTTGGTTTTCCAGCCAATTTGGTTTTCCCTTTTGGCTTGTCAAAATGGCCAAAATGGGTATTTTGGAGCCATGATCGTGACGGCGACAGAGCTGGCCAATGAAAGCAAAAGCATCCTGGATCGGGTGGTGCAGGGTGGCGAGGTTGTGGAAGTTCAACGCCACGGCAAGACCGTTGCGGTGATCCAACCGCGAGTGGGAGCTTCGCGCTCGGAACTTCTGCGCTTGCTGCGCGGGCGGGGGTTCAGCGCCGCCGATTCCGAGGAATTGAAGGCTGCGATGGACAACGCCTCCGAGGTTATACGCAGCGATTGCCGCCACAGTGCTTGCGCGCAGTGATAAGCTGCTTGTGCTGGACTCCGATTTCGACAGGTTAAAGGACCGGATTCAATTGTTGCGGCCGAGATGAGTCAGGGCCTTGCGGCAGGCGCGCCGATGACCAGGGCCGGGGTGTTGGCCAGGATCCTTGGTGTATCAAGCCTCCTGCGAGCCGGATCCGGCTCGTGGAAAGCGAGGTAAGAATCGTATGCGCTCATAACGTGGGGGTTTTTGCAGACCGGATTCCACCCGTCCACCACAAAAAGCGGACTGTCGTCGCCTAGCTTGTCGGCCAGGCCATCAGCGGCGGCTTCCACCTTGATGGTTCTGCTCTCGCCGGGCAACAGCGACACATAGTTGTCGTCGTAATAGACCGGCAGCACGCGCTCATTGGAACTCTGTCTACGCAGTTGGATGTGAACCATCAGGGCCACCACTTTGGAGGTGTTGACGAGCGTGACGTCAAAGAAACATTTGCCGACTTCATTGTGGCGCTGGAGGGTTCCCACAATGTCCGCGGGCGGCAGGCTCGCCAGCGCGGTCAGATCGTTGGCGTTGGTGCCGCGCCAGTAGAAGTTGTCCGAAACAATCCGCCCGCCCGCGTCCAGCAACTCGGTCTTGACGAAATGCACGGCGGAAAGGCTGGCCGGAAACTGAATGGGACCGAGGTCGGTCGCGCAACTGGGTTTGGCGGAAACCGGCGTGGTCTTGTCGGAGACGACGGAGCTGTCCAGATTGATGACGCGGACGCGGGCTTTCATGCCGCTCAGAGGTTCTGGGGTGTGATTGATGACCATGAGGTCGAAATTAGATTGGTTCATCATAATGTGGACCGGTTCGCAAGCCTTGCGGGTGCCGAAGAAGGAGGCGAACGGCTCCAAGTCATAGCTGTAAAGCTGCCAGGTGGTGCTGGGTTGGGCGGGGTTGCTCATCCAGGTCAGGACCGCCGTGCTCCCGGTGAATAATCTGGCCACGCGCCCTTCATACATGGCGCGGAAGGCCTCGTAGTCGGCCATTTGCGCCTCATGCACGAATTTGGCCAGCGAGAAGTTTGTGCCGGAAATGTCGCCATAGCGCGCGCCAATGGTGGCGGGGTAAGTATTGCCGTTGTCGGCGCCCCGGGCCAGGTCATGCTCGGCCCAATCGTCGTTGGGAAAGTTCTCCGCGTCCTTCTCCGGCATCCAGGCCAAAATGCTCTCGCGGGTGGGAATGGAGGTGCTGCCCAGCTCCGTCTTGAACACCTCCGCCTGGCGTCCGGAGGTGGGGTAAGTGTAATAGGCCGCAGGCGGGCGCCAATAATAAGGCCCGTTGGAATGCACGCCCGGGCCGTCGTCCGAATTGGCGTGGTACATCCGCACCGGCTCCAATTCCTGCATGATGTTGGAAATGCCCGCCGCCAGCGCGGGCGGGGCCGGGTCGCTCTCATTGCGTCCGCACCACAGGGCGATGCTGGGGTGATTGCGATAGCGCAGGACTTTTTCGCGGACGTTGGCCAGATAGAGCGGCACGTCAGTCGCCGCCGGGCCGTCGCTGCGGTTGGCCTCGAAGAATTCGTCCCAGATCATCAAGCCATAACGGTCGCACAGATCATAAAAATCCTCGCTGGTGCTTTGTCCGACCCAGTTGCGGATCATGACGTAATTGGCTTCCTTCTGGAAGCGGATTTGGGCCTCCAGGCGCTCGCGCGGACTGCGTTTCATCGCCTCGTCCATTCCCCAGCAGCCGCCCTTGCAAAAGACGCGCACCCCGTTGACGGAAAGGGTGAGGAACGGGGAATCCGGCACGGCGTACTCGATTTTGCGAATGCCGAAGTTGAAATCGATGCGGTCGGAAATCCCTCCGCCCATCGGGAAAGTCCCTCCGCCCATCTCGAAGCTCAGGCGCATCGTGTATAAATTAGGATCGCCATAGCCGTTGGGCCACCACAGGCGCGGGTTGGCGACATGCAACTGCGGCGTGTCCTGCGGCGTGAACTTGACGAGCTTGGATTCCTTGGGCGCGAGCGAGACGGGCGCCTGGAAGCTGGCGTCGCCGAAGGAGCCGTGCAACACGCCGGATTGCGGAGCGTCGGTCAGGTTCTTCACCGTGGTTTCCAGCTTCAAATCCGCCGAGTCGGTTCGCGGGAGGGGCAAATCGGAAGTGACCAGTGGGTTTTGCAACACCACCGGGCCGCTGGAGGTCAGGGTGACCTTCTGCCAGATCCCCATGTCCCGGTCGCGGATGGCCGGAATCCAATCCCAGCCCACCGCGCACACAAATGTCGGCCCGTCCTGCGTCAGAGCGCCGCCATTGGGTCCCAGACCCAGTTGCACGGTTTGTTCCTGCGGATTGCCCGGATGCGGCGGAGGCAGGATGCGCACGGCCACCGCCGCCGTCTCGCCGGGCTTGACGAAGGACGTGATGTCAAAAAAGCCCCGCGCGAACGCGCCGTTGATGTCGCCCGCCTTTTGCCCGTTGACGAAAACCTCGGCCTTGTAGTTGATGCCGTGGAAGTTCAGCCAGGTCCGCTTGCCGGCATTCCCGGCCGGGACGGTGAATTGGACGCGATACCAGTAGGAGGTTCGGCAAATCGTCTCGGGAATGATGTTGGGCCGGTTGTTCTCGCCCCAGAGCGGTTCCGCATAGACCTTATTATTGACCAATGTGGTCAGGACCGTCCCCGGCACGGTCGCCGGATACCAATCCTTGGGCGCGTAGCCGGGTTGGGAAATGAATTCGCCGTTGGTCTCCGCCACCTTGCCCGCCTCCTGCATCTGCCAGCCGGAACCCAGGGTCACTTCGCCCACCAGGCCCGAGCTTTGCGCTGCCGGGGCGGCGGCGACGGCGCCTTTCCCACCCAGGCATCCCGCCAGGAATCCGGCCGCCAAAGGCACGGCCAAAAGAGCCAGGAAGCTTCGCCAGGATGACGATTTAGGCAGCCGGGTGGGACAGGATTGGAATTCAGCATTCGAGTTCATGGACAGGCCCTTTGGTTGGCGGTGGCAAAAGTCATTGGCAACGATCTTATTTCGCCGTCCCACTTTTGCAACGCAAAAGCGCGCTTCCGGGGTGGCACGGGCGACTCGCCCGTCCCGCCGGGCCACTGGCCCGGCGAAAGCTCCAACATGACTCCTGGCAAAAGCGCTGCGTCACCACTACAGACCATCCGTCCCGCTTCCTTTCAGCAAGTTGCCGACCGGCACAGCGGAGTCGCCACCGGAGTCAGGAGGGCTTTCTGCCTTCCGGCGGAGCTTTTGGTGTCGCGGGCGGGAGTCTACAAAGCTTGATGCGGTAGTAGGCTCCATGCTTGTCCTCGGGATGCGGCTCGACCCCGAGAATAGTGATGTCCCCGCGATCCGGCCCATACGCCCAAAAGACACGACCGGCCGCAGGGGTCTTGTTTTCCAAGTAGGCCTCAAACACCTTGAAGCCGTATTTATCGGTGAGGGCGTCTATTTCATGGGTCTGGAGGCTGCGATGTCTTGGGTTGGCGCTCAACAAGCCAAGCACTTTGACCAGCTTCTTGAAGAATTTCTCTTCGTTTCGGCCCAACTTCCCTTGCAGTTTGCGAGTGGAGAAATCAGACCACAGCGCCGCCATCTCCGGCACGCCCATGCGAATATCGAAAGGCATGGCCGGCTCAGTCTTGGAACGGCGTTAAGTCAATTGGGAGCGAGGCCACGCCCTTCTTCAAGTTTTCCGCCGACTGGTCCAACATTTTCATGACACGGGCGGGGATGGCTTTGGGCGGGACGAGCACCCGCGGCTCCAGCAAAAAGCACCCGTCCGACAGGGACCGGACGCGAAAGTACTTTGTCTTGGCGTGACGGAGACTGATCCGCCGTTTCGCATCAGCAGCAACGTCGTATTCTTCCACGACGATGGGGCCGAGCTTCCGCTTTCTCGCTTCGAGCAGTGTTGCCATGACGGTAACATGGTGGGATTTCCCACTAAGTCAAGCCCCAAATTCCGCCCCGGCTGGTCCAAGGGATGCGCCGGAGAGCGCACAGTCAACAGCGATATTCTTGCGCTTGTCCTGCATTGGTCATGGGTGGTAGGGCGCGCACTCCGTGCGCGCCGCGGCGGGCAGAGGACTGCCCGCCCTACCCCCGGCATCAGTGACGCAATGCTTGGACTGCCACGGCCACAGATCGTGCTTGGAGAAAGCGGCGTCGAAAACTTTGACAGACGAAGATGCGGGGCTTAAAGTCAACGACCGGACACCGTGGCTGCCGAGCCGACGATGCAACACACACTGCCATGAATCTTTGGGAAGCCTCCTCTCCCCGGCCCTCTCCTCCACAAGTGTGTGGAGGAGAGGGAGGAAATGCGCGCGGCGGTTTAGCGGCGCAAGGCGCGTTGCCGGTTCGGCGGGGTTTCCCTATTTCCTTTTTCAAACTGGCGCTGCTTGGGCTGGCGGTGGCCGCGGCGGCCAACGCCCGCTCCCAGGAACTCGCCGCCGTCCGGTTGCGCCCATCGCCCTTTGATACAAGGACGACCAACTTCTTGCAGCTACCCGCCACCATCGGGTCCGAAATCACAATTGACGCCTCGCAAACCGGCGCTCCCATCAACCCGCATATTTACGGGCAATATATCGAGCATCTGGATTGGGGCATCTCTGACGGCATCTGGGCCGAGATGCTGGAAGACCGCAAATTCTATTTTCCCGTGTCCGCTTCCGCAGCCAATTTGGATCAGGCCACCGGCCAGGCCGCCGCGCCCGCTGTTTCGCCGTGGAAAATCATCGGCTCGATGGGGACGGTGCAAATGGTGGAAAAAGACGCCTTTGTCGGCCGGCATTCCCCGCACATCACCGCGCCGGGCGGCGGACGCCCGGCTGGAATCTATCAGGAGGAACTGGGATTGCTCAAAGGCAGGAGTTACACTGGATACATTGTCCTGGCGGCCGACGGTGACGTTAAGCCGGTGACGGTCAGCCTCTCCTGGGGCGCGGGCGGCGCGAACCAGTCCGCCCATACCAACCTGCCGGCCGGCCCCAATTACACCAAGGCCCTTTTCCACTTCACGGCGGGCGCCGACAGCGAAAACGGGCGGCTCGCCATCACCACATCCGGCAAAGGCACGCTGAAGATCGGCTGCGTTTCCCTCATGCCCGGCGACAATGTCGAAGGCTTCCGCAAGGACACGCTGGGACTGCTCCAACAACTCGGCGGCACGGTTTATCGCTGGCCGGGCGGCAATTTTGTCGGCGGTTACGACTGGCGCGACGGCGTGGGCGAGCGGGACAAGAGGCCGCCCCGCGCCAACCCGGCCTGGGCGGGCATCGAACCCAACGACGCCGGGCTGGCGGAGTTCGCCCGCCTTTGCGAGTTGCTCCAGGCCGAGCCGATGATCACCGTCAACACCGGTTTCGGCGACGCCTATTCGGCCGCGGCGGAAGTCGAATACGCCAACGGCTCCACCAACACGCCGATGGGCAAACTGCGCGCCCAAAACGGGCATCCCAAGCCGTTCGCCATCCCCTGGTGGTGCGTCGGCAATGAAATGGCGGGTTCATTGGACCTGGGCATCATGCCCGCCTCCCAATACGCGCTCAAACACAACTGGGTGGTGGAAAAAATGCGCCAGGCGGACCCGGGCGTCCAGATCATCGCCAGCGGCCATCTTGGCGACTGGAGCCAAGCCATGCTGGCCAACTGCGCCGATGAAATGAACTTGATCAGCGAACATTTTTACGTCAACCAGGTCCTCCCCGACCTGGCCGCCCATGCGCAACAAATCCCCGACGGCATCCAACGCATCGCCGACGCCCACCGCCAATACCGCCGCGAAATCCCCGCCCTTCAAGGCAAGGACATCGGCCTTGCCCTGGATGAATGGAACTATTACAGCCCGCCTCTTTCCGGCGATTGGGGCGTGCCCTATTTTTTCCAGGACGCCTTTGGCATCGCCGCCGGCCTGCACGAGTTTTTCCGCAACAGCGACCTGATCCGCATGGCCAATTACGCCCAGACCGCCGGGGTCATCGGCTGCGTCAAAACCACCAAAACTCACGCCGAGTTTGACGCCACCGCCTTTCCCCTCCTGCTCTATCGCGCCCATTTTGGCGACCTCCCCATTCCCCTGGAAAATCCCGCCGCGCCCGTGGATATATGCGCGGCCCTGACCAGTGACAAAAAAGCCCTGACCGTCAGCGTGATCAATCCCACGGCCGACACCTTCTCTTTCAAGATGAACCTGAAAGCCGCCCGCATGACCGGCCTGGGCCGGACCTGGATGATCACCGGCGCCGCTCCGCTGGCTTTCAACCAGCCCGGCGAAAAGCGCCAAGTGGATCTGCGCGAATCCCCGCAGGCCAACCTGAGCGGGACCGTGACCGTCCCCGCCTGCAGCATCACCCTCTTCCGCATCCCGGTGGCGCTGAACTAAAAGCAAACGTTCTCCTCATTGGTTAGTGGAAACCGCCTCCACCCTTTGGAGAGCGATGGTTGCTTGCCGCCTCACTTCAACGCTCGGATCATTTTGCAGTTCCTTCAATTTGGGAACCGCCATCCGCGCCTGCGCTTGAAACAGTCCTATGGCCATCGCGGCGCCCGCCCGCACGGAACCGTCCGTGTCGTTGAGCCGCTCCATCAGCTTGGGAACGACCCGGTCAGGCTGTTTTCGCATGTCCCCCAACGCGACTGCCGCGCAGATTCGAACGCCCGGCTCAGGATCATCCAGGCAGCGGAGCAAATCGAGGATTGCCCCTTCGGCTCCGTGCATGAAATTGAGGGCCTGCACCGCTCCCATTCTTATCGAGCCGCTTCGATTGGTCAGCGTCTGCACCAGCAAAGGAATGGCCGGCGGGCCAATCGCGCCCAACCCCAAAGCCGCCGGGTATTCGGTCTGTTCATTGTCGAGCATTTTTATCAACTCCGGCGCGGCGGGAGCCGCCATTTCCCCAAGCGCCTCAATTCCCGCCGCTCCGCTGATGCGATAATTATAGTGCATCGGAGTCAATCGCTTGATGAAGCTGGTGTTGAACCGTGAGCGCAGTTCGTGTTTGGCGCCGGAGTCAGTCGTCCCGACCATTCGCAGCAGAAACGGCAGGGCATTTGTGCCCATCGCGCGAATGGCCCTCTGCGCGGAATCGGTGAGGTCGCGCGGATCATCCGAGCTGCACTCGGTCAGCCATTGGCCCAGTTTCTTGCCCTGCCAAACCGGCTCCGCCGGGCTTAAATAGCCTGGCAGGAACCAAATCACCCCGCAAAACGCCGTCAAGCATAACAGGATCACCACTCGCTTTTTCATCGCCTAACGACGTTGCCTTTCTTCTCCGATTTCAAACGGTTCAAGATCGCTTCGGCGGTAAAGTATTCGAGCCACAACCGCTCGCGCGTGGCGCCGTAACCGGAAGCCTCCCCGGCTGCCGCGCCGGAGGAACGGTTGGCGCGCAACTCGCCAAGGTAAGTTTCAAGGGCGTCGGTCATGAATGCCGCAAATGATTATGAGATTCCCGTCCCGTGTCCAGCAAAAGCGCGGGGTGGAGCGTGGGGTGCATTTCAGATTTTTGGGTTCCCCTCTTAATCTTGCTCTTAATCTTAATCCTAATCACATCCCCTCCTGCGTACGGATTAGGAGCAAGATTAACATTAGGGCGCCGCCGGCGCCTGCGGCATCTTGAAGAGTTTTCGAGTGTGTGTTAGGTTTAAAAATGCAAAAGAGGTTTTTTATGCGGCTGGGCAAGCTCCAATCCACCCTGGCGGCCTTTCCGTGGCGCGTTGGCCGGAAGGCAAAGTCAAGCGAATTTCCAGCCGGCCTCCCCGCCGCCATGGCGCTGCTCGCGGCGTGCTGGCTTGGGTTCCCGCTCCACGCCCAGGCGGCGCCACAGGTTCTCAAAGGCCATGTGCCGCCGGCCAGCAAACGGCTCGCCTCCATCGGCCGGCTGGAGAGCGGCACGCGCCTGGACCTGGCCATCGGTTTGCCGTTGCGCAACCGCGAGAAACTCACCAACCTGCTGCAAGAGCTTTATCAGCCGTCTCATCCCAATTATCGCCGCTATTTGACCGCGGACCAGTTCGCCGCCGCCTTTGGCCCCAGCCCGGAAGACTACCAGGCGGTGGCTGATTTCGCCAAGGCCCACGGGCTGACGGTCAAGGCGACCCATCCCAACCGCACTTTGCTGGATGTCAGCGGCTCGGTCGCGGATATTGAGAAGGCCTTTCACATCCAGATGCGCGTCTATCAACACCCGGTGGAGGCGCGCACTTTTTTCGCCCCGGATGTGGAACCGTCGCTGGACCTGGATACGCCGGTGCTGGCGATCAGCGGCCTGGACAATTATGTGCGGCCGCGTCCGCCGAAACACCGGTTGGGCGCGCAGGTCCAGCCGGCGAATCGTCCGTTGGGCGGTGGCGGCGGCGGCGGAGGAGGAGGCGGCGGCGGGGGCAACAACACCGGTCCCTTCTCGGGCTATGACTTCCGCGACGCTTATGCCGCTGGCCTTGTCCAGGACGGCGCCGGGCAATCGGTGGGGCTTTTTGAATTGTACGGTTACTCAAGTCAGGACATCCAGGACTACGAAGACGAAGCCGGCATCTTTCCTTATGTCCCCCTGCAAAATATTCTAATTGACGGTTTTGACGGGGATGACTCGGACATTAATAATCTGAATGAACCGGGTTATATGGATTATTCCGTCGAGGTCACGGCGGACATCGAAATGGCGATTTCGATGGCGCCGGGGTTGAGCAGCGTGTTGGTCTATGAAGGCCCGATACCACTGTATGAAGCGCCGTTCGAGACAAACTATATCCAATACGCGACCACGACGGCCCAGATCAATGATGTGCTCAATCGCATGGCCACGGACGACCTGGCCAATCAACTGAGCTGCTCCTATCAGATGGATATCAACACTTCGACGGTGCAGATATTCCAGCAGTATGCCGCCCAGGGCCAGAGTTTTTTTCAAGCCAGCGGCGACTCCGGGGCTTTTCCCGGGGCGATTGACGAACCGGCGGACGATCCATATATCACCGTTGTCGGCGGAACGACCTTGACGGCCAGCGCGCAAGGCTCCTGGGCGTCGGAAACCGTCTGGAACACGCCCGCGTCGTCCGATATATTGGGTGACTATACTCCAGAGCAGGCCTCCGGCGGAGGAGTAAGCCTCGCTTACGCCATCCCGGCCTGGCAGATGGGCATCAGCATGACGGCCAACCAGGGTTCCACCACCATGCGCAACCTGCCGGACGTGGCCATGGTGGCTGACAACGTCAATATCTATTGGGGCGACGATTTTCTTGATGGCATAATTG
>Ga0326728_10021808_pt1 | contig 11985 bp, 13 predicted proteins | sample MB3enrmetagenome_FD_207602 | JGI IMG/M metagenome (GOLD analysis project Ga0326728, IMG submission 207602) | Lab enriched peat soil microbial communities from McLean, Ithaca, NY, United States - MB31MN | ecosystem: Environmental > Terrestrial > Soil > Wetlands > Peat | place: USA: New York... | reverse complement strand
ATGCAAATCATGACGATCTCTGACTGGGACGCCCTGAAGTTCGAGCTCCATCAGAAATTTCTGGAATTGAGGCACTCGGGATATCGCCTTTGGCAAACGGTAAAGCCCGAACTCGAGACCAAGGTCGCTGCATTGGAGGAATCGATCAGGTTATCAAGTCCATGTTCAGGAAACTTTCGGCGCGAACTTCGCGGTCAAGGAAGGAACAATCCGACTGCTCTTCTGAGCAGACGGAACTCAAAAGGAGAAGTGAAATGGAAAGTGTAAAGAAGGCTATCAAGGAAGTTACAGGGGTATCCATCGGGTGTGCAGTCGCCATGATCGTGTTGGGACTGCTTGCGGTGATTCTTCCGCAGGCTTCAGGAATTGCTGTCTCTGTCGTGGTCGCATGGCTGATCGTGTTCAGCGGCGTGGTGTATCTCGCATTCGCATTCACGAGCCTGAGTGCCGGAGGGTTCGTTTGGAGGATGTTGATTGGAATTATCTACGTCATTGGAGGCGGCTATCTGGCATTGCATCCGAAGATTGCTCTGGAAACCTTCACTGTTGTATTAGCTGTGATTTTCGTGCTGGAAGGAGTCCTGGAAGTCATTACTTACTTCCTGTTACGAGTCTACTCAGGATCTGGCTGGATCTTAGTGCATGGTCTTGTCGCAATACTGTTGGCCTATTTGATATCAGCCCCGTGGCCCGCCAGTTCGACTTGGGCTATCGGAATCATTTTGGGAATCAATCTGATCTTCAGCGGCGTCTCCGTGCTGATGTATTCAGTGGTGGCACGCAAAACCATGGAGGTACTGAACTCATGAATCCAGAAATGGCACTACTGTTCATCGCTCTCCAATTCGGCCTCGCGGGCGCAATGATTCTCGCCAACAAGAGGTTCGCGCGGCAGCGGGTTCGCATCGCACCCGTGAATACAGCCCGCATAGTTCGCTCACGCCGGCATTTTCAGCAGCAGGATCCCGGCGGACAAGACACTTAGAAGGAACGTTAGAAGGAACGAACATGAGCACGAGTGTGGTGAATCAATCTGAGCTTGGACAAATCACTACGCCGCCAGGCGTAATCCGGTGGACAGGCGACCATGGGATTTCCACTTCGAATGTAGCAGCATTCGAATCCATCCTGGCGCACGATCTGGATCGGCTTTACCGCATTGCATTCAGGCTCCTTCGCAATCACGAGGACGCGGAGGACGCCTTGCAGGAGGGGCTTTGGAGAGCGTTTCGGCGCCTGCCTTCATTCCAAGGCCGTTCGACACTTTCGACCTGGGTAACGCGAATCGTTATCAACTCAGCGCTCATGACCCTGCGCCGCAGGAAATCTCATCTGGAGTACTCATTGGACGCGATGATGGAGAATCCACCGGAAAGTCTTGCCTTGCGAGCTGTGGACAAACGGCCCGACCCGGAGCAAATGTGTGCTGCCTCTGAATTCATCAAGACGACGAAAGACCAAATATTGCGACTCTCAGAATGGGAGCAGGCCGCATTTCATCACTTCGTGATAAAGGGCCATTCAGCGAGAGATTCCGCTCTGGCATTCGGCATCCCTGTGGCTACGTTCAAATCAAGAATCAGTCGCACACGCTCTAAGCTTGCACGAGAGATGCACCATTCCCGGAACAAAGCGTGCGCTAAGCCGCTTATCGGAGATGTCATTCATGACGCCAAACCCCGATGAGAACAAAGTTGTTGCATCCGGGCTGAGCGCCCGGGAGGCCGAAGCGAGGCTGGTCCAATTCGGACCAAATGAACCTGCTGCGACAAAGCATCGGTCTTCAGTCCGCGACCTGCTGCGCATGTTTATAAGTCCGCTGACATTGATCCTGCTCTTCGCTGCCATAGCTTCGGGATTTCTGGGCGACAAGGTCGATGCAGGCATTATTTGCGCTATTGTTCTGCTGAGCGCGGTGATCGATTTTAATCAGTCCTATCGATCGCAGAAGGCGGTTGACCAGCTGCAGAATCAAGTGGCCCCCACTGCAACAGTCCTGCGCGATGGAACCTGGACCGAGCTCCGTCGTCGTGACGTTGTTCCGGGCGATGTGGTCCGGCTCTCGGCAGGAGACATGGTGCCGGCAGATGCACGTTTGCTCACCGCCCGCGATTTGTATGTTCAGCAAGCGGCTTTGACGGGAGAATCTCTTCCCGCCGCCAAGGCTGCTTCCGCAGAACCGGCCTGTACAAAGGCGGATGCGGCCAACATGGTTTTTCTTGGCACATCAGTTGTAAGTGGAACAGCCACTGCGGAGGTTATCGCAACGGGAGGGCACACCGCTTTTGGCGACATTGCAGCAAGGCTCACAGCGCGCGCCGAAGAGACAGCGTTCGACAAAGGCCTGCGCGATTTCAGCCGGCTGCTTGCGATGACCGTGTTCTTTCTCGTTCTCTTCCTCATCACCGTTGGCATTTTGCGCCATCGCGATCCATTTCAATCTTTGCTTTTCGCAGTTGCACTGGCCGTTGGCCTCACGCCGGAATTTCTCCCCATGATCACGTCGGTCACGCTTTCAAAAGGCGCCGTGGCCATGGCGCGCAAGAATGTCATCGTCAAGCATCTCCCCTCCATTCAGAATCTCGGTAGTCTCGATGTGCTTTGCAGCGACAAAACCGGGACACTCACAATCGGAACCATGCTTTTCGATCGGTCTCTGGATGCTTTCGGCAATCCCGCCGGCCGGCCATTGGAGCTCGGATACCTGAACAGTAAGTTCGAGACGGGTATCCGTAGTCCACTCGACGATGCGATTGTTCGACAGAATCCGCAAAACGTTGAGGGATACACAAAGTGTGATGAGATTCCATTCGACTTCGAAAGAAAGCGTCTATCCGTAGTTATTGAACGGCAGTCGCAACGCGTTCTGGTGACCAAGGGTGCGCCGGAGGGGATCTTTCCGCTTCTCGCGGGTTACCAGGCCGATGGCAAGACAGAATCCGTTGACCAGGAAGCCATCAAGCGCATTCGCCAAGCCAGCGACACGCTGAACAGTCAGGGATACCGCTCGCTGGCCGTCGCTTACGCCGACGTCCCCGTGCGCCCCGACTATTCGGTAAAGGACGAATGCAATCTCATTCTGGCCGGCTTTATTACTTTTACCGATCCTCCATTAGCCGATGCAGACGAAGTTCTGCGATCACTCAAGAAGGATGGCGTCGAAGTGAAGGTCATCTCAGGCGACAACGATCTTGTGACCGCCAGGGTGTGCGCAGAGGTGGGTCTCGACACAAGCCACATCATCACCGGCGATGAAATGTCCAATATGACCGATCCTGCGTTGGCCCATGACGCCGAGGAAACCCATGTCTTCGCTCGCATCTCGCCCGCGCAAAAAAGCAGAATACTCCTTGCCCTCAAGCACCGCGGTCACGCCGTAGGCTTTATGGGCGACGGGATCAATGACGCTCCATCAATTCATGCCGCCGATGTGGGCATCTCCGTTCCGAGCGCTGCCGACGTAGCCCGCGAGGCTGCCGACGTCATCCTCATCAAGCCCGGCTTGCGCGTTCTTCACGACGGCATTATCGAAGGCCGAAAGGCATTCGGAAACGTGATGAAGTATCTCTTCATGGGCACCAGCTCCAACTTCGGGAATGTATTCAGCATGGCAGGAGCGTCGCTCTTTCTCGGTTTTCTTCCCATGCTTCCGACGCAGATTCTGCTGAATAATTTCCTTTACGATCTGTCTCAGATCACGATCCCTACGGACAATGTGGACGAAACATACCTGGTCAAGCCCCAGAGATGGGATATCGGCTTGATTCGCGATTTCATGGTTTTTATTGGACCTATCAGCTCCATCTTTGATTTCCTCACTTTTTATGTACTCCTTCATTTCTTCCGTGCGACTGAAGCGCAGTTTCATACTGGATGGTTCGTTGAATCCCTCGCCACGCAAATCCTCGTAATATTCGTCATCCGCACCGCGAACAATCCGCTGAAGAGCAGGCCCAGCACCGCTCTGCTTGCAACGTGCCTGGGAGTTGTGGCCGTCGGGACACTTTTGCCGTTCAGCCCTCTGGCAGGAATACTCGGCTTTACTCCCCTGCCGCTCAGCTATTTCATCTTTGTGGCAGTCGCAACCGTGGCCTACCTCCTGCTGGTGGAAAACGCGAAGAGAATGCTTCTCAATCATGAGGCGCAAAAGAACGCAGTCAAGTACTCACGTTCTGCAGAAGCTGCAGGTTAGATATCCCAGCGCAGGCGCCTATGGAAAGCGCGCGGTCTGAGATCGGCGGTGAAAATGATGAACGCGAACGTTCCGAATGCGCAAATCTTCGAACCATCAAGGGAAAAAGGCTTTCCCGCGCGGTGCGTGGTCCTAAATCTTTGCGTGATTCTCTTGCTTATCGCGGCTGTCTCATTTGCACATGGCCAGCCAAACCCGCGGCTCCAGGCCTTCTTCGAGCAGAATGTCGGACTTGGCCAGGAACAGATCGATCAGATTCGCCATGGTATACCCGTCGTGAAGGTATTTCCTCCGCGAACTTCGGCCGAGATCTTTTTGCTAGGGGCGGTTTATATCCACGCGGCGCCGGAAGACTATCTGCGTCTCGTCTCGGACCTCAATCGCTTCCGGAGCGTCCCCGGTTATCTGGATCTTGGAATCTTTGGGAACCTTCCAAAACTATCTGACTTGAATGGCCTTTCCTTGGACTCCGACGAGGTTCACGAGTTGCAGAAATGCCGTCCCGGAGACTGCTCGATCCAATTACCCGGCAACTCGATGGAGGAACTCCAGCGGGCTATCGATTGGTCGGCGCCTGATGCCGATCGGCGAGTCAACCAGTTCCTGCAGCGTAAGGCGTTGGACCTTCTTGTGGCCTATCAAAAAGAAGGCAACCACGCTCTCGGAATCTACGAGGACAAGCCCGAGCCTGCTCCCGTCGCGCAAGAGTTTGCCTACATGCTGAGCTATTCCAGGGCATTGCCGGCGCAGCTACCTGACTTCTATAGCTACCTTCTTACCTATCCCGACGCAAGGGAGGCCAACATCGACGACCGCTTCTACTGGACCAAAGTCAAGTTTGGGCTCAAACCAACACTGCGCATGATCCATCAAGTAACAATGCGAGGAGATCCGGCAGACGACGTAGCCTATGCCGTCGCCGAAAAACAACTCGATTCGAGCCACTACTTCGATACAGCATTGAGCCTGTCCTTCTGCGTTCGAGATCGTGCCACCGCGGGCCATCCTGGCTTTTATCTCATTATGGCCATGGGCACCGAACAGCTTTCGATGGCGGGACTCAAGGGAGAAGTTATCCGGAAGGTCGTTGTAGGACGCTCTGCCTCCAATCTTCAGGCAGCGCTCACGAACATAAGGAATTTGCTGGAGGCAAACAGCAAACCATAGGACTGTGTGAAGTTCCGCATTAGCAGATGCCGGCCAAAAAGTCGCGGGAAGGAAAGTCTGTAGGGAGAACAACACAATGACTCTGTCAAAGGAAACGCATCTTCATCGTATGGGCCAAATCGCTGAAGTACTGTCTCAGCATGGCCTCGGTTCACTGTATAGCGCGCTCGGTTTGCAGCGCTTTGCGGTTACCATGAAACCGCCCTCGGAGCATGCGGCCGCATTGACTCCTCCCGAACACTTGCGCATGGCGCTCGAAGAACTAGGCGCAACATTTGTCAAACTAGGGCAACTGCTATCGACACGGGCCGATCTGTTGCCGCCGGAGTATCTGGCCGAGTTGAGCAAGCTGCAGGATTCGGTTCCGCCAGTCCCAACCGGGCAGATTGAACATCTGCTCACGAAAGAACTCGGCAAGCCCATCGATACCGCGTTCGCAAGCTTCGACCCGAAGCCGCTCGCCGCAGCATCCATCGGACAAACGCACCTGGCGACGCGCAGGGACCACGTTCATGTTGTAGTCAAAGTCCAGCGTCCAGGGGTAGCGGAACAGGTTGAGGAGGATCTGGACATTCTGCGAAGCCTTGCCGCGACCGCAAGCAACCATTGGGAGGCCGGCAAGCAGTACGACTTGATCGGGCTTGAGGAAGAGTTCGAGCAGACCATTCGCGAGGAACTCGACTATTCGCACGAGGGTCGCAATGCCGAGCGCTTTGCGGCCAATTTTGAAGGCGACGAGAGTGTACATATCCCGCGTGTCTTTTGGGACACTTCAACGCCGCGAGTGCTTACACTCGAGCGCGTTTCGGGAATTATGGTGAACGATCAGGCCAAGCTCCATCGGGCGCACATCGACCGTGCAGAGCTCGCTCAGCACGGTGCGCAAATCGTCATGAAGATGATCTTCGATGACGGCTTCTTCCATGCGGACCTTCATCCCGGCAATCTCTTCGTCCAACACGGGGGCCGAGTGGCGCTCATCGATTTCGGCATGGCCGGCACACTGGACGACCGCACGCGCGATTGTCTCTCCGACTTGATCATTGCCCTCGGGAATCGGGACTTCGACCAACTCACGGAAGTGTTTCTAGAGCTTGGGCGGAGCACGAGGCCCGTTGACCGGAACGCGCTGCAGCTCGATCTCGAGCATCTTATCAAGCCGTCCTACGGTAAAGAGCTCAAGGAAATCAAACTGGCTCCTCTGCTGAATGGCGTATTCGAAACGCTCCGTAAGCACTATCTGCACCTGCCGGCGGATCTCACACTATTGCTGCGATCCGTCATCATGGCGGAAGGAATGGGCGTCAGCCTCGATCCGACCTTCGACCTGATGACGGTAATCCAGCCCTATGCCGAGCGCATGACCGAGCGACAATACTCACCTTCGCGCTGGCTCGGCAAGCTGGGCCCAGCGAGCATAGAGATGGCCCGATTGAGCCTTGCCCTTCCGCAGCAGGTGCGACGGGTGCTGGGCGACATCGAACGCGGGAATTTTGCAATCGGATTGCGTGCGGAGACTTTGGAGCCGTTCGCGCACCGCCTCGAGAATCTGGCGAACCGCCTGGTCCTGAGCGTGCTGGCTGGCGCTTTCATTGTCGGCTCGGCAGTTTTGCTGTCGTTCTATCATCCTCAGGGCTGGGAGCGATGGACTGGGCAGTTGCTGAGATTCGGCTTTCTGGTCGCTACCGCGCTAAGTTTATATCTGGCTTGGAGAATCGCTCGCTCTCACCGCAAATGAATTCTTCTGTCTAATTCGCGACTTCTGCCGAGGATTACTACGAATTAACGAGAATGCCTGCAAGCTTTCGCGCAGTCACATCAAAGCTTACCAGTCAGAACGATCGTTCGATCGGGCAAACAGCCGCCCTGTAATTGCTCCAAATAGGAAGCCGCCCACGTGAGCGGCGTATGCCACGCCACCACTCTGCACATCCGCCACCGAACCAATCTGATCGAAGAGCTGGATAAGAAACCATACTCCAATCAGGAGAAACGCCGGGATAAAGCTTACCCGAGCGAGCCACCCAAAGAACCAAAGGGTCTTTATCTGATCGCCAGGAGAAATCACGATAAATGCGCCCATCACTCCCGCGATAGCGCCGCTCGCTCCCAGGCTGGGAAGAGTCGAGTGCGGTGTCATCGCGGTCTCTGCCAGCGCGGCCACCAGTCCGCTGAGCAAATAGAAAACAGTGTACTTCAGCCGTCCCATGGCATCTTCCACCCTGGGACCGAATGCGTGCAGAAACACCATGTTGCCCAGAATGTGCAGCCATCCCGCATGCAAAAACTGCGACGTCAGAAGCGTGATCCAATGATGTCCTGCGACGACATCTGCGGGTATCTCCGACCATTGCATCACAAACTGGTCGCCGCCGATCAGCTCGAGGATGAATACGCCGAAGTTGATCGCGATGATCGTAGTGGTCGCGACCGGGAATCTCATGGTCCTTCGGGACTCGTCCGCCAACGGGATCATTCCGCCCATGTCCGCCTCTTGCTCAATGATTTCAATAAAGCAGTTTGAATCCTATCTTAGCCCTGCCGTGGCGCATCGGTGGCGCAATTGCGGCAAAACCAGAGTTGTTGCGCCCAGTCGTGGCGTGTGCATGTTCGCCGCACCCTCCTGGCCGCATCGAATGGAGCGCCGTAGCTTCGCCATTCACCAACTCTGGTTTTGCGATAAATCCCTGGTAAGTTGCTCAAGCCGCTTTCAAGAAGTCCCCAACCGCGGCTTTTAAGTCCTTGTTGAAGGCGCTGGCATCGGTGGACAGTTCCTTCTCGAAGTCCTTCACTGCGTGCTTGACTGCTTTTGTCAGTGCCTCACGCAGTTTCGACTTGCCGATCACAATCAAGGTTGCCGTGTTCGCCTGAAGCGTTTCTCCGATCTGCTTCAGATCCGAGAAGGGCATTCCTGCCCAGAAGTGTCCGATCAGCGTCCCGAGAATCGCGCCGGCCGCCAACTCCCATACCAGGTATGGCGGGAAGAAAATGCCGACCAGTGCGCCCACTGCCAAACCGCTTAGGGCTCCATATTCGGTTGGTTTCTCGGTCCCGTGAACCTTCACATGACCAGAGGCGTCTTTGCTAACGACCGCCGCATCATATACTCCGATTACGCCGTCGCGATAAAGCTGCTTCACCGCCGCGTAATCAGCATTCGCGTCGTCGAGATTTGCATAACTCGCGACGTAAACCACAACTGTTTCGTTCTTCTCCTTTGGTTTCATACCCTTTCCTCCTTCTTCTGAGTTCAACAACCGATTTCAAGCAGAAACGCTCAACTGATTTACAACCTTTGAAACCCCCGGCGCGGCCCATGCGGTTGACTCGGCTTCTTCGAGTTCCGCCCAGGACCGGACCATTCCGGATAGAGTGACGGTGCTTCCGTCAGCCTTCACCCGGATATTCTCCGCATCGAGAGCTGCGTCTCGCTCCAGGGCCGCTTCGATCTTGGTCTGGATCTGGGCGGGTGCCACTTTGGGTTTGATCGTGATCAGATTATTCACCCCGATCACCCCGGTTAAACGGCTCACAGCCTGTTCGGCCGCGGTCTTCTGAAACTGCCGCTCCACTTCGCCCTCGAGAGTAAGAAGGCCCTGGTCAAGGGTCACCTTGATCTGATCGTTCGGAACCAGGACATCCCAGCGGAGAGCGTTCTCTGCCGCGAGGGCGATGTCGCTGTCAGTGCGTTCTGCGTACCCTGGAATCTTCACTTCGAGATCGACCGCGATTGCCTTTACGCCCGGGAACTCCTTCACCACCTTCTCGATCGCCAGCTTTTTCGCCAAGCTGCTGACCTTGCCTCTGAGAGTCACAACGCCATTTTTTACGGTGACTCCGATGTCGGCAGTGTTTACGCCCGGATCCCATTCCAGTTCCTCAAGAATGTACCTTTGCAGCTCCTCGTCGTCCGTTTTCATGATTTTTCCTCCGTCTAAATGAACTTGCTCTTGTTACGATTCTTCTGTCGCCTTCTGCTCGCGAGGGCCCTCGACAGACAATTCGATTTCAGTTTGAGGGCGTCAGCATGTTAACCACGTTCGGACTCCTGGCGGAGCCCAGGCGGCAGACTCAGCGTCGTCGGCTTCTGCCCATGATTTAACTTTCCCTGACAAGGTCACGGTGCCCCCTTCTGCTTTGACTTTGATGTTCTCCGCGTCGAGTGCAGCGTCCCGCTTAAAGGCCGCTTCGATCTTCTCCCTGACGTCGACTGGCGCCACGCTGGGTTTGACGGCAATCAGATTCTTCACTTCTCTCACACCTTCCAAGCGACTGACGGCATGTTCGGCCGCTTCCTTCTGGAAGTGCCGGTCTACTTCGCCTTCAAGGGTGATGAAACCGTTGAACACCGTTACCGTGATCTGATTGTGCGGAACGAGGACATCCCATTTGAGAGCGTTCTCTGCCGCGAGAGCGATATCGCTGTCGGTGCGCGATGAACAGCCGGGAATGTCGATTTCGACGTCGAGGGCAATTGCCTTTACCCCCGGCATCCGTTTCACGGCTTTCTCGATGGCGCTCTTCCTTGCCAGGCTATTGACCTTGCCGCTGAGAGTCACCACTCCACTTTTCACGGTCACGCCAATTTCGGCGCTGTTCACGCCCGGCTCCCACCGTAACTGCTCGAGAACATCGTTCTGTAGTTGCTCGTCACTCCACATGACACCCTCCTTCTTTGAGGCCTGCGTATTTCAGATTTGAAGTACGCAAATCAGGTTTCTCAATCGACATGTCTTTGGGCGGCCTGGTCTTTCACATCTTACGGAGTGCCATTGCCATGGCCATCCAGCTGATCCCACTCAGGAAGAGATCGATTCCGACGAACAAACCTATCGCCCAAAGCCCCGTCAAGGGCCACTGCGCCAGTAACATCCCTCCCAGGACCATCGAAATCAGCCCACTGAAAACGTGCCAACCCCAACCTTGCAGATGGGACCAGAGAGAAGCTGCTACTTCATACATCCCACCGGCCAGAAAAAACAGCGACATCATGAAGGTGGCGACTTCGGCGCTGATCAGGGGCCGGGCCAGGAAAAGGATCCCCGTAAGCAGAAAGAGAACCGCTGCGAGCAGGTGCAGGAAAAATCCCGACCAATGCCCTACCATGAACGAATCGATGAACTCAATTGCACCGGCGAAAATCAGCAGCCATCCGAAGAACAGCATGGAGCCAACCGTCGCAGCGAATGACCGGACCGTCGCGGCTACCCCGAGCAGTGCGAGCACAATGCCAAAGGCGAGAAACCAGCCCCAGTGGCTCACCATTTCGCGGGTCATTTGAAAAGTTGCAGAACTGATCTCTGCCATTGTCGTTCCTCCCATTAGTTGGTTGATTCAGGACTTTCGCTTACCGTGGAGAAAGTTGCGCATTCGCTTTTCAGCGAGCGTGCATCTTGCCTTCGATGTTTTTGACATCTTGTTCGAACTTCGCGACGAGTGACTCAAGGTTCTTCTTGGCGTGTTCCCAGTTGCCGTTGCCCGAATTGCGCAGCTCCTCGAATTTCTGACGAAGCTGTATCTTTTGCGCGGCGATCGCGGCGATCGCCTTGATCTCAGCGGTAGCCTTTGTTGTCTCGGCTTGTGCCTTTAGCGTCTCGAATTTGGACTCGAGGGTCTTGATCTTTGCTTCGAGAGCGTTGTGGATCGCTTCCTTTGCTGCCTTGGTTTCAATGCTCATTTTGATACTCCTTTCGGTTTTTGTTCCTTCGACGTTGTCGCCTCCTGAGCGAGGCTCGTTGGAATACTCGCGAGGAGTCCGAACGGCACGACGCCGCTCGCAAAAGCACGTTCCGTGCCCGACGCGGACTCCTCGATTTCGCCTGTGCAGCCCGGCTCCCAAGATTACGTTTCGATCCTGGGACAGAAACTGCTGGGGACTTTACACGTGGATCTCCGCCGCATGCCGCTGCATCGTCGCCGCTTTTGCATTAAGCAGTTCGGCCTTGGCCTTCGCCTCACGCTCTGCAGTTGTTCGCTGCTGCTCGGCCTTCTCAAGGTGACCTTTGATCTTGGCATCGAGTTGATCGATTTTTGCTTGCAACTTCGCTTTGCGATCAGCGCTGGCCTTCGCTTGCTCGGCCTTCATTTGCGCCATATCGGCCTTCATGGCCGCAACGTCTGCTTCGTGAAGCGTTTGTTTCACTTCGGACAACGCTCGCCGGAATACCTTCCCTCCGACGGCCTCCATCGACTGATCAAGCGGGGTCGTCCAGTCTTCACTGATCTCTGCAACCAGTGCATACTTGCCCGGCAATAACTCCCGTGACGCATCGTCCACGAAGTCGACGTCGATTCCCGCGTCCCGCGCGTCTGCGATCGTACCGCCCAGCAGGCCAAATGAAGCGCCGATCACCAGTCCGACCGGTCCGCCCAACAGACCGATTAGGGCTCCCAGTGAGGTGCCCGCAAGCATACCCAGGCCCCACTGATCATTCTGTTCCTTCACTGTGATTGAGCCGTTCGCATTCTTCATGATCACCGCGTCGGCGTATACCGCGATGCTGCCTTCGCCGTCCAGCTGGGCGAGCGCCCGCCTTCCCGCGTAGGCCTCTTCTTCGGTGTCGAATACAACAACCAACATTCTGTCCATAGCCATAAACTCCTTCAGGATTTGTCTTTCGCCGTGT
>Ga0326728_10021804_pt1 | contig 11986 bp, 6 predicted proteins | sample MB3enrmetagenome_FD_207602 | JGI IMG/M metagenome (GOLD analysis project Ga0326728, IMG submission 207602) | Lab enriched peat soil microbial communities from McLean, Ithaca, NY, United States - MB31MN | ecosystem: Environmental > Terrestrial > Soil > Wetlands > Peat | place: USA: New York... | reverse complement strand
CGGGAAAAGGTCACTCACAACACGTTCTATGAACATTTCGAGGATATGATCGCAGAAGTCAGAAAGTTCTTGGTAAAATGCAAAACGCCATCAGCAGAGGTGCGTTCCAGATGCCATTATAAATAGTAGGTTGTCAATAATACCAAGATACCGAGAATCAGATATATGTTAATGTTGAAGAAAACATCAAAGCATATTTCAAATTATTAAGGTGATACCGTGATTCAACGCCCAATATTTCTATGATCGAAGCGAGGAAAAGAGGCCAAGCATATTATTCAATAGACTAATCTTTACGGGTTTCATCTTGTTAGTGGTAGTGATTGCATTAATAATTAAGAGTATAATCTTAGATTCCTTTCTAGTTGAGATCATCAAAAATACTGCTAACATTCCCGCGGATTACAAATCTTACTTGATTCAATGGATAGCGGCTCGTGGATGGGTAACCTTCATCATTATCGGATTTATTGGGTTATTTTTATTCTTATTCTGCTTATGCGTTGCAGCATTATCAACTTTGAAAATCAAAATCATAGGGTTTTCTGTCGACTCCGGAAATAGCAGTAGACCTTGCAGGCCTGCAGGCGGCGTTCCTCGACGCGGGATTCAGGCAGCTGGGTTACGCGCCGGCGTGGAACTCCGACCGGCGCACGGGCCGGTTCGTGGACCAAGTTGTCTTCGGGTGATCTAAGCGGTTCGGCATCGGGGCCATGGCCTTCATGTTGCCGCGGGTAACCGTGGCCGTGCTCGTGGGAAAGCTCCTCACCATCATGGTGAACAAGTGATACAGCTTTTTTACCCGCGCAATGGTTGGTTCGTTAATCAATCCACGAAGTGCTCAAGGTAGAACCGCGTGAATTCATGCATTGGAGATGAATTGCTGGAGGCCAGTGGGCTTTCGGACGGGATCCTTGGGCTCCGGGAGCCGCTTGCCGTGATCTCCCTGCCGTTTCTTGCCATGATCTCCCTGCCGTTTCTTATGCATTATTTTGTTTTTAAACATGAGCCGCTGTCGTAGGCAATGCGGGTGCTGCCGGTGCCGCAGGATGCGGTAGGCACCTAATCTTATCTATATACCATCCTTTTCTTTGCCTTGACGGAAACCGGTGCAGCCTATGGAAGAAGCATGGCCCGCGATTCGAGATGCCAAGCGCATCGTGATCAAGATCGGCACGAAATCGCTCCTGCTCGACGATCGGTCGTTCGATTTCAAGACCATGGCGACATTGATCCAGGACATTAAGCAAATGATCAAGGATCAGGGAAAGGAAGTCGTGCTGGTCACGTCAGGTGCCGTCAGCGCGGGTATGAAGAAGCTTGGCATCGAGGAACGCCCCCGAGACCTCGTCCTACAGCAGGTCGCGGCCGGCGTCGGCAATCCCCTCCTGCTCAACGAGTACGTTCGCATGTTCGACGACGTGCCGGTGGCGCAGGTGCTCCTCACGCAGGAAGACCTTTCCAACCGCATCTCGTACAACCACTTCTTGGACGCCATGGAACGCATGTTGCAAATGGGCGTCGTTCCGATCGTCAACGAGAACGACGTGGTTTCCATTGACGAACTGGTCGGCACGAAATCCGGCGAATCAATGATAGATTACAATTTCAGCGACAACGATGTCCTGTCCGCGCTCGTCGCGGCAAGCATCAATGCCGACCTGCTGGTGGTCATGTCAGACGTGGATGGCCTGTACACCAAGCCACCAACCGAGGACGGGGCCGAGTTCATCCCGTATGTCGATGAACTCACGGACGAGATCAAGGTCCTGGGGCTCGGTGGCAGCAACCTTGGTCGGGGCGGTATGGTCACGAAACTCAAGGCCGCGCAAATTTGCATGCAATCGGGTGTCTGGATGATCATCACCAATGCCAAGAAAGCCGAGGTCATCGATCTCGTCGCCAGTGGCGGTAAGTGCACGATCTTCAAGCCTGCGGAGCGTCTTCCAGGAAAGAAACTCTGGATCATATTTGCAGCCAACGTGCAGGGGAAGATCTCCCTCGATGATGGCGCCGTCGAGGCGATAAGGTCCGGGGCGAGCCTCCTTTTACCCGGGATCACGAGCGTCCAAGGCGAGTTTCACGAAAATGACGTTGTCGAGATCTGGGATAGCACGGATCTTTGCCTCGGGCGCGGTATGACGAACTATTCGGCCCAAGAGATCGAGCGATTTCTCACCTTGTACCACCAAGACAAAAAACTGTTCCGGAGCCAGAATGTCGAAGAGATCGTTCACACGGAGAAAATGGCCCTGTTTGTTTGAGCATTATATTTATATTCGGGATATTCTCAAGAAAAGAGCGAAACGCCTTGGCGAGAATAATGGAAAATGACAACAATTCGGAAGATAGGAGGATTTTGCACCTCCCCAATTTATCAGAAATCGCCTTCATCATGCACGATTTCGAATCGGAAAATGACGCTTACCTCGATGTTGAGACGGGACAAGTAGTCTACGATCTCGTAGGAGGGCGCGCCGATGACTACGACACCGACGAGGAAGCGATCGAAGCCTCGTTCTTGCATGGTCCGGAATTCGACGAGGAAGATATTCGCCGCCACGAACAGATCGAAGAGGGTTCATTACGTTACCTGCACATCGAACAGGTTGATCATTGGCTTCCCTACCAAGACATGAAGGACTTCGTCGATGAAGTCGATGATCCTCGCGTTCAAGAGCTGCTTGCAGTGGCAATAGATGGAAAGGGTGCCTTTGGGCGGTTTAGAGACGTGCTCGATCGGTACCCCAAATGGCAGGAAGAATGGTTTGCATTCAAGCAAGCGAAGGAGGAATTCCGCGTGAAGGAATGGCTCGAGCACGAAGGGTTTACCATCGAAAGTTGATATTCAAATTTTTGCTTACTAAGAATTTTTCCTGTTGCCTGTGGTTTCTGTAACTTGCTTGGATGCAAGTCTTTTCTGTCTTGTCTTTGGCAGTAGCTTCGGTGCTTGGGTCGCATCAGATTCGCTTCCATTTGCTTGCACGGTTGCCAAGATTTTTATTTTTGCAGATGCCGGCATTTTAGGCATTTGTCCGTCCAGAATATCTCCAATCGTAACGATTTGGATGCGGGGATATTCTCCACCAAGTTCGTTTCTTACTGTATAATGTCCAGCTGAAGCAGCCTCGATAATCATTGGTTTCGTTGGTTCGTCAACACAAATATATATGGCCATCACAGCTTCCTCCCGCTCCATCGTGCCTCTGAGATCTCTTATATCCTTCACGCTGATATTTTCACCACCCTTCACCTGAATTATGATCTGACTCGGGGTTCTCTGATTAGGATCTTCGTTAAAATAAATGCGTCCGTCGATACCTTTATCAGCCCCTTTTCTGGGATCAACTGGATGTACACCTATAAGACCTGTAGCCCACCATTGGAATTGGTATTTGTCCTGCTTAGCAAGAGCGCGTGCCTCGGTTTTAGTTGTTGGCTCACCAATAATTGTGAGATTATTCTTACTAATGGCATCGAATCCGTAATTTTGAATGAGCCGAGCTTTGATATGTGCAGTGGCAATCGAGGTGATATCAATGCCAATCCACAATCTGCCAAGTTTCTGCGCAGCATCAATAGTAGTTCCGCATCCGCAAAACGGATCTAGAACTAGATCATCAGGATTACTCGACGCTTTAATTATGCGTTCTAAAAGGGCAATTGGTTTTTGCGTTGGATAACCGAGGCGTTCAGGACTCGTGTTCCCGATCCTGCCGATATCCGTCCAAAGATTATCAACCTTCTTCGAAGGAACGACGTCAAACCATTGAATATGTCCGCACTGAATCGGCTTACCTTCTGCATCGCATTTTATTTCACCTTTTGAATACATTTCTTCAAGTTTTTCTAGAGGGTAGAGCCAAGATCTCGATTTTGGCCTCACACCTCGCCATTCGAAATTGTTTTTTCCGCCCGGTGCAGTCAAATCGTTGAGCTTATAATATCTACCTGATGCTGAATCTATTTTATAATCGCGCATTTGGCGTTTGGTAATACCGCTAAGATCTTGCGGATGAAATGTACAATTATCACCCTTTTTGTAAAGCAATATAGTGTCAGTCACAACATTAAATGATGAACCAGCATTTCCCTTGGCGTCCGTTCTTTTCCAGATGATTTGGTTAATGAAATTCGGCCCCCCGAAGATGCTATCACATAAAACACGCAAATACGCATCGGCGTGCCAATCACAGTGAAGGTAAATACTTCCAGTTTGTTTTAATACGCGTTTGAGCTCAACCAAGCGAGGGGCCATCATAATAAGATAGGCAAGCATGTTGCATTCGCCAATCATCCTCCTAAAACCCTGCAACACTTCAGACAGCCCGGTATCTTCCCCCGTTACGATATTCTCGTAGGTTCTTATGCTTTCCGTGCCCCAATGCCACGTATCGTCAAATGCTTTAATTTGGGCCGTTGAATCATTTCCGTTTTCCTCTTTATATATAATATTATATATCTCATTCGAATTGAATGGGGGATCGAGATAAATCAAATCGACAGATTCCGTGTCTATGAATCGCTTTAGGATGTCGAGATTATCACCATAATAAAGGAAATTCATGCTTTCAAGTTTAGGGCTTAATGAATTTTATATTCCGTAATAATAATAAATTAATAACTAACTAGTGCAGTCGCCTTTACCTTTTCTTTAAATTCAAGGGTACAGCAGGGAGGAGGAGCATCATACCTGTTAGGGCGACATCGAAGGCCCATCCGGAACATTTCCCCAAGCCGAGATTTAATAATTTTCATGGCTTGACTCGCTCGTATGGTTGAACCATTGCATATGAAAATAATACGTGTGGGTTTGTATCTCACCTATCACATACTCGATAAGATGATTGGGCTGGTCCGAGCCTTGGTTTTTCCCGCTGCGGAGATGAAATGATATGCTGCTCGAATCCTTGCGCATCAACATGGATGGGACCCTGTACTGGTCGGACTGGACCGTGCAGGACCTGCCCGCGCTCGTTCTTGAATCGACCAAGCCCGCCCCTTTGAGGCCGCATGGCATCTGCTTCATCGATGCACGTGCAAGCATCGATGTCGATGCAGCGTTCCTAGACGTGTTCCGTAACCCTGACTGGGTTATAGACGGCATCGTGTTCCTTCGGGATGGAACGGTCGAGCTGCGAGACACGATCAATTTTCGATGCAGGATCGTGCCCGATGCGACCTTCGCCAGGGACATCATGCCTTCTTTGCTTGCCTATGCCACGCACGGGAGCCGGGTTTTCTTGGAGGTGGCCTTCGAGGATCCAGCATTTCGAAAAGCCTGCTGGAACGCGTTCAAGCAGGCCTTCTCGGCCGTGGAGCTACACGGGATCTTCTCGGACGAGGCCAAAGCGAAGATGCTTCTGCAGCTGCTCCTGCTCGTACGCGCGCAGGATCTCGGCTGGTTCAACGGGGACCGGCACTTCCTCGCGAACATCGCGGCTACAGTGACGCAATCCCTGCTCGGCGAGCGCCGGGACCGTATCTGGTCCTATTTCAGGGGCATTTTCGGGGAAATGCGCCTCGAGGCTCCCGAGCTGTGGGTTCAAGATGTCTACAGCAATCGCCTGCTCAACCTCTCCCAGGCCTTCCTGCTCGTCCCGGACGAGTTAGAACGGGCATGGATCTTGGACGAGTGGATGATCCCGAGCGTTGAGGGTGGATGTGTTCCCCGCTGGCAGGAACCGTTCGAAGCCATCCCGTGGTTTCACGAGTGCTTCGACGAGGGGATGATCTGCTACCTCATGGAACGATCCATGTCGGAGATCGAGAAGAAGCGATCGGGTTCGTATTACACGCCTCGCGCGTGGGCTGCCTACGCGTGCGCCGAAGCAGTGAACACGTGGCTTTCTCGCGGGCAGGATCGGCGCCGGTTCTACCGTGATGCAGATACCGTATTCCCGGTTCCCCGCGTACTCGATCCCGCCACCGGCGCGGGGGAGTTCCTCGATGCTATGCTGGACCAGCTTGCATCGACCAACGACGATGCGGCCACGCGCCACCCGGGAAATGCGAATGAGGTGCGATTTTCCTTCAAGATCGAGCAAGGCCTGCAACTCGTCTTGTATGGCATGGACATCAACGAGCTGGCCACGCGCATGACCAAGGCCAGGTTGTTCATGAACGTCGCGAAGCACCTGAGCTGGGTCGAGACGGAGCCTGAGCTTCTCGAGGAATTTCACGTGAACATGATCAGGGAAGATTTTCTCACGCGTGGCTATGTCCCGGAGTTTTTCGACATCGTCGTGGGCAATCCGCCCTATCTCATGGAAGTGCGGAACAACCAAGAGATATTCAGGAAATATGCCAAGGACAAGGCCACGAAGAAGTATTACGAGCCCAAGATGGACCTTTTCTACCTGTTCATGTTCCGGGGCATCGAGGTGCTGAAGCCGGACGGCGTTCTCGGGTACTTCATCCAAGAATATTGGACCGACCGGTTTCACGCGCAGAACCTGCGCCGGTTCGTGTTTTCGCAGACGCTCCCGATCCACTTCATCTTCTTCAAGGGATTTCGCGTCTTCTCGAGCGCCCCTGGCCATCACAGCATGTTCGTGCTCTTCGCGAAAGGCCAAGGCACATCTGGTGATCCAGCAATCATGGACAGGGTGATCGGGCCAACGAGCACTGTCGGGCTCATGGAATCGCTGGTCAATCCAGATCCCAACGTGCTGGTGCGGGTAGAGATCGAGGCAAGCAAGGTTTACGACATCGAGAAGGACAAGATCTATTCAAGCGGCGAGATGGAACGCACCTTCCTTGAGCTGGCACTCTCGGTGCCCCATTTCACGTTCAAAACGAGAGAGATCCAGCTTGGTATCAACATACCCCAACCTGACGTGAAACTTGATGGGAAGACCAAGCCAGCATTCGTGGTCCCCCTTGCTTGGATCGGGTCGCATGTGCTGACCAGCCAAGAACAAGGATTGCTCAAGCCCTTTCACCCGGCAACTCACGTGAACGCGTACGCCTTCACCTCCTCTGCAAGCCATTACATCATCTACACGACGAACGAGAGCATGAAGCACGTCGAAAAAGACCGGGAGGTCTATCCTTCGATACGGCACCATCTCGACAGCGTCGCCTCGGCAATCACCTCGGACCACGCGCCGTACGGGCTCCACAGGCCCCGGCAGCAGGAATGGTTCGAGGACCCGGCCAAGATCATCGGCGTACGGAAGACCGCCAGCCCGCGCTTCTGCGTGGTCCCGGCCTGGTATTATATGGACCAAGGGACCATCTTCATCCGTCTCGTCGAGCACGGCGATGTTTCTCCGTATTACACGTGCGCATTTCTTAACAGCAAGGTAGCGGCCCGCATTTTTTCCTGCCTGAGACAACAGGGCGATCAGCTCCAGATCGACAAGAGCACGCTCCTCCGCATCCCGGTATTTCTTTCCCCGCCGGAAGTCCACGATGCCATCGCCGCGCTTTCAAAAGCCATTCATGTCATGATGGCGTTGAACGAGCCGGGAACCGGAGCAGAACCCAAGGATCCTTTAATCGGTCGAGCGGTTGACGAGATCAACCGGATGTTCGATGACATCCTGCAATCCGAGGCCCACGTCCCTGACATCACGATGATCGCGCGACTGCATGCGTTTACCAACGCAATGAATGAGATTCATATCAGCGAATACGTTCACATAACCCAGCCATTCCACGCGAACGAGGGGATTCACGAGTTGCGAGTTGACGTGAGCGAGCTCAAGGACGCTACAACGGATGCACTGGAATTGCTGCGAGCATCCCTCGGTTAACATTAAATCGGTTCATAAGATAGTACCTGCATGGTTGATACAGCGGCTCAAGGATGCTTGCTGCATGAAGCGGCGGAATATGATGACTTACGCGAGGATCGGCATTGTTGCATCTCTGTTGGGCGTTTGCACCCGAACCATCCGGCGATGGGATGCAGCGGGAAGCATCGCGTGCACCCGGACGTTGGGTGGCCACCGTCGGATAGCATCGGCGATCATCGATAGCCGGGCATCCAGCGTATCGCAACTTGAACTATCGGTAATGATGCATTAATTTGATTGATATAACTTTGATGACTTATGAAAAAAAACCTTCAGATATGTAAATGGGCTAAATGTGTAAAACATTAACCCCACTTTAACCATAAAAGTCCAATGGGAGGATGTGTTAAAAGTTGGAAGATGACAGCGAACCTGAAACCAAAGATTTCGTCGACCAGAACCAATTTCCCATCGTGGGAATCGGTGCATCGGCTGGCGGCATCACAGCCTTAGAGCTTTTCTTTGAAAATCTTCCGGCGGATTCTGGAATCGGATTCGTGATCATCATCCACTTGGATCCCACGCGTGAAAGCATTGTAGGAAGCATGATCGAGAGCCACGCGCACATCGAGGTGCACGACATCGAAAACGAGGTAACGGTCCAACCCAATATTGCATACATCATTCCGCCCGATAGAAATGTCAGGATCAAGGATGGCAAATTGTTCCTGGAAGAGTTCGATATGCCCCGCGGCTTGAGGTTGCCCATCGACCACTTCTTCCGGTCTCTTGCAGAGGAGAAGGGGGAGAATGCGGTGGGCATCATCCTGTCGGGCACGGGCACCGATGGAACCCTTGGCATGAGGGAGATCAAGGCCCGGGGCGGGACCACCATGGTTCAAGATCCAACGACGACCGAGTATCCAGGCATGCCAACCAGTGCCCTCTCGAGCCTTTCTATCGATCACGTGCTCAGGCCGGAGGAGATGCCTGCCGCGCTCATGAGTCATGTCAATTACGCGGGCAGTTGGCTGGAGGACAAGCTTGCCTATACCGATCAAAATCTCGCGGATCTCCTCAGCCAAGTGCACGAGATCGTTCGTAATGTAACCGGCCAAGCGTCCGCGGTATATAAACGAAACACGATCATCCGTCGCATCCAGCGTCGCATGGTGATCAACCAGATCAACACGTTGGAAAGCTACATTGACCTTTTGCGGGAAAATCCAGCCGAAGTCGAGAACCTGTTCCAAGAATTCTTGATAAGCGTGACGCATTTTTTCCGTGACAAAGAGGCCTTCAACAACCTTAATGAAACCGTTATCAAACCGTTGTGCAAGAACTGCAAGGCTGATGAAGGTATACGCGTCTGGATACCTGGCTGTGCTACCGGAGAAGAAGCTTATAGCATCGCCATATTATTTCACGAACAACTCGAACTGTTGAAATTAGAGGGCAAGGTGCAGATTTTCGCAACGGACATCGATGGCAATGCCATCAGCAAGGCACGAAATGGCATCTATCCGGAAAACATAACCGCCGATATTGACCCGGAATTGCTGAGCAAGTATTTCGTCAAGCAGGATGGCACGTTCCAGGTGAAGAAGGTCATCAGGAGCATGATCATCTTCGCCCGCCAAAACACGCTATCAGACCCCCCTTTTTCCAACATCGACCTGATCAGTTGCAGGAATTTGCTGATCTACCTGCGGCCCGAGATGCAGAAGCAGATCATCGATCTCTTTTACTCTTCCCTGAAAAAAGATGGCTTTCTCTTCCTCGGTACGTCAGAGATGATCATGAACGTCGAGGACCTTTTCGAGGAAGTCGACAAGAAAGCAAAGGTCTTCCAGAAAACGATCCAAGGTTCTTACATTAGCGGGCATATTCGACCCTATTCACCGATTCTCGATCTGGCTGCCCATCCGGATATACTATCCCTGTCCACCAAGAAACCTGCTAGTTATCGCCAAGTGATCGAGAATCGGTTGCTGGCGGATTATTCCCCGCCGGCGGTGATCGTCAACCGGAAAAGCGAAGTCTTGTTCGTTCACGGCCGTACGGGAAAGTTTCTAGAACCCGCAACCGGTATCACGAGCGCGAACATCTTGGACATGGCACGAGAAGGGCTGAAGGTAAAATTGCTAGAAGGACTTCGAAAGGCGTCCTTCGGCTCGAATGATGTCACTCTAAAAGATGTGCACGTGAAAACAAACGGTGAATGGACCTCCATAGATATCACCATCAAGTCAATTTCCGATCCTGAAGAAATGAAAGGCCTCTTCTTGATCGTGTTTGAAGAAAATGAAGCTGACCATGCAGCGGCCGCCTCCGAGCCTGAATCGGAGGGTACAATCATAGGTGCGGGTGAAAGCACACGCATTGCCCAGCTTGAAAATGAATTGAATTCCACCAAGGAATACCTCCGAACGACGATCGAGGAGATCCAGAACGCGAACGAGGAGCTCAAATCCACCAACGAGGAGCTGCAGAGCAGCAACGAGGAGCTCAAGTCCACCAACGAGGAGTTGCAAACCTCGAAGGAAGAAATGCAATCACTGAACGAAGAGCTGCTCACGGTGAACAACGAATTGCAATCAAAGATCACGCAACTATCCAAGACCAACGATGACTTGAGGAACTTCATCTCCAGCACTGACATTGCCACGGTGTTCGTCGATTCTAACCTGAACATCAAGCGATTCACGCCCAGGGCCCATAACATTTTTAACCTGATTCAATCCGACGTCGGACGACCGCTGTACCATATTTCCGCGAACTTGGATAATGTCACGTATTTTGATGACATCAAGTCCGTCCTCGACAACTTGGTTCCAGTGGAGAAAGATGTCAAGTTGAAAGACAAGGATGTTTGGTACACGATGCGTGTTATGCCCTTCCGGACCGAAGAGAACGTGATCGATGGAGTCGTGATGACGTTCATGGACGTATCGGCAGCAAAGGTAGCGAAAGCAGAAGTGGAAATCTCCCGTGGAAAGTATCGCGATGCCTATAACAATGCGGAGTTCCTGAAATCCATCCTTGTTCACGATATCAACAATATCCTCGGCGTGATATCCATGGCAGCAGAATTTCTCAAGACAAAGGAGATGGATTCGTCGGACGAGAAATTACAAGCATACATAATCAAGATCTTGGATCAGGTCGAACGAGGAAGCATGCTCGTCAAAAACGTTATGAAGAAATCCGAACTGGAACAATCAAAGGAGATTGGCAATTATCCGGTAGATTTGGTGAGTATCGTCCACGATGCTATTACGTATATCAAGAAATCTTACACGGCCTCGGGCGATGTCGAATTCGAGGTAAATACAAACGGTTACGACCGATTGCTGGTCACGGGCAACGATTATTTCGTGGACGCACTGGAGAACATCATCATCAATGGCATCACTTACAACAAGTCGAGCCCGAAACGGATCGTCATCGATGTCGAGGGAGACGTGGATGGCGAACCCGACAAAGCCAAGATCTCCATAATTGATAATGGAATAGGTATGCGTGAGGAAATGAAACGATTGATCATGTCGGGTATGCGTCAGAAAAAAACGGAGGGGTCCCGTAGCCTTGGTGTTGGTCTTACTCTCGTGAACCAGATAGTTACCAAGCTCAACGGCACGCTCTTGTTCGAGAATAGCGAGCCTGGCGATTACACCAAGGGCACGAAAGTAAGAATTCTCCTGCAGAAGGAGCAAGAATCCTAGAAATAATTGCACTAAATTTTTGCGCGATTCAACAAGCCTCACGTGCTTTTCACGCTCGTTACAGGCGTGTTAATGAAAGTAGCCTGCACGAAGATGCTCAGGATGGTTATAAGCACCCACGATTCGTACGCGAATAGACGTCGCACCAGCACCCCCGGCCAAGCAGCATCCCATGAAAAAAAACAATCTCCGAAAGAACTGGACTGGAATCGTCACAAAAACTTAACCCTCGTCGTGAAAGAATGAATAAATGGGTTGTAGTCTATGTAATCATTGCTGATCCCAAGTAGACTTTCGGTTTCACCAGTTCATCGAGATGCCTCGCGAGTTCATCGGCATCCCTCGTCTCCACCGCTATCTGGGGCAACCCGGCCGGGAGGATCGTGGCACCGAACCACGACACTTCCGGTGAAACTCCCTTCATCCTTAGATATATGTTGATTCCCGCGTTGAGCTGCCGGTCGATCCTCAACCCGCATGCAGGGCACTCGAACGTTTTCTCGCTTCTTAGGGCTGTGT
>Ga0326728_10021802_pt1 | contig 11987 bp, 4 predicted proteins | sample MB3enrmetagenome_FD_207602 | JGI IMG/M metagenome (GOLD analysis project Ga0326728, IMG submission 207602) | Lab enriched peat soil microbial communities from McLean, Ithaca, NY, United States - MB31MN | ecosystem: Environmental > Terrestrial > Soil > Wetlands > Peat | place: USA: New York... | reverse complement strand
GCCGGATGGCGCAGGCTCGCATGGCTCGCCGGATTGATGGGCGTCACCACCGTGGGCGTGTTCTCGAAAGAGAGCGCGGTCGCCATCGTGGGGGTGATTGGGCTTTACGAACTGACTTGGTGGAAAGAGCGAAAACAGGGCCGAGTTCTGCTCCTGGGGTGCGTCGCCACACTTTTGCCGATCGCGGCGATGCTGTATCAGCGCTCGATCGTGCTGGCGGCTTCGCGGCCAGGGGAGTTTCATTTCTACGACAATCCCATCGTGGGCGCCGACTTCTGGACCGGACGGCTTACGGCCATTAAAGTGATCGCCCGCTATCTCTGGCTCACGCTGTGGCCCGCCAAGCTTTCCATCGATTATTCCTACGCGCAAATCCCCCTCGCCCATGGCTCCTGGCAGGACTGGGCGGCGTGGATCACCGTACTGGCCGTGGCCATCCTCGTTGTTGCCCTGTACTGGTGGAACCGCACGGCTTTCTTCCTGGCGTCCTTCGCCGCGGTGACGTTTGTACCCATGTCAAACCTGCTCTTCCCGATCGGCACCATCATGGCGGACCGTTTCCTTTACATGCCGACGATCGGCCTGCTCGCCTGCCTGGTTATGGCGATTTATGCGGCCGGCAGATGGGTCCAGTTAAAACGTCTTGCGCCGGTCGTGTTGTGCGTGATCACCGCCGCTTTCGCCGTCCGGACCTGGGTGCGGAACGGCGATTGGCAGGACGAGCGGGCCATGGCGGAAGCCAGTGTCCGCACCAGCCCCAACAGCTACAAGGTCCACGCGCAACTCGCTTCCGCGCTTTATGCAAGCGGAGGTGCGGGTTCGAACCTCGATCGCGCCATGGAAGAAGCCGACAGGGCTATGGCGATCCTTGACTCGCTGCCCGAGTCGCGCAATGATCCTGTGGTTTACCGCATGGCGGGCAGCTTCTATTTAGCCAAAGGCGACTCGTGGCACGAGCGTGATTCTTCCCAAAGCTTGCATGAGTACCAACGAGCGCTCCAGCTTCTGCAGCGTTCGATGGCCATCGACAAGAGCGGGCGGGCGGAATACGATCGAAAGGAAGGAGCGGAGTGGGCTCGCCGCCACTCCGCTACTGCTGTTGCTGCCCAAGGCGATCCGGAGACGCGGTGGATGCTTGCGGCTGCCTACCTGAGGTTGGGGAACCTGGGGGAGGCTTCCGTAGCCGCCAGCGAAGCGCTCGCCCTTCATCCCGTAAACCCCGAGGCCTACCGGGAGATCGCCTACGCTTTCGCCACCCAGGATCGGATCAATGACGCGGCCGTCGCTCTGCTCGAAGGATGGCTGATCACCTCCAACTTCAGCCTCCAATCGAATCTCTTGGACCTGTACCGCAGCGCGCTTAGCAACAGTTGTGCGATTACCGTGGGGCCGAACGGTCCGGCAATGAATCTGACCTGCGGTTTGGTCCACAAGCAATTCTGCGCGGCATCCGTCGAGGCCCTCAAAGCGGCCATTGAAGAGGAGCGGTGGGACGTGGCGAGGCGGCAGAAGCAGATCTTCATGCATGACTACGGCTGTCCCACGGGTCCGCTTGACCAGGCTTTGCCGGATTAGGTTTGCCATATACTTCCTCTGATCAGAGGAACAACGGTGAAGTCAAGCATGAACTATTTTGCCGCGCTGGGGCTTCAGACCTACGGCCCGCAGCCCGCATTCGACGATATATTTGGCCCTCATCCACCGGTGTACGTTCCCGCTCAGCACTGTTTGCCCGTGCGCCGTCCCTCAACCAGAACTTTAAATTGCCCCTCCGGGTTCCTCCAAAGATGACTCCGGGGCCCGGATTTTTCACCAGGCTTTGCTGGCGTGCCCTGCGGCCCACCTAGAATCTCGTTCACTTCCGCCTGGTCGGCTTCCATCACGTACGGAATCCGGCTCATCTCTGCCGCTTCAGGGGTGAGAGCCGCGAGATCGCCACGGCTGATCCAGCTCGGAATGAAGCTGAACTTCTAACCTGACCACCAGGGGCGTCCGTCATGTGGCGGACGCCCCACCCACTCACCCTTTGGTAACCCCGAATGTCCATCTCGGCCGCGGGCAGCGGCATCGATCGCCTCTGCGGCGACGGCCGCCCCGCCATTGACCGTGGCTACGAGCTTAACGCCGAGGAGGAGAACTAAAGCGGCGTCGAGCCGCCGCACTCCAAGGTGCTTCGCACATCGGCATCAATAATGGGCCTCAGTTAATCCACATTAGACCACACCAGAACGTGCTGAAATAGGCGGAATTACGCCCATAAAGTGACAAAAAATCCCTCTTGACTAGACCACAGCAGACGATTATTATAGCCGCGATAGACCAAGTCAGGGGCAACTGGTTCAATACAACTTATCGCAGGATGTTGCGGTGAAACGTTACACGCATATTACATCCGCAGCTATGGGCGCCTTGCTGGCGCCTGTTACGCGTGGCGTCGGATCTTGGGCACGGACATTCCAAAAATCAGGAGGATATCGGCGTGCAAAAGACTGAGCATCTCAGGAAAGTTTCGTGGGCCCTCATGGCGTGGGCACTGCTGTTTTGTGCGTCCGCGCGCGGGCAAATCATTACCAGCACCATTCTCGGCCACGTCAATGACAGTTCCGGCGCCGCAGTTCCGGGAGCCGCCGTCACCAATCAGGGGACTTCCGTCACCAGCAAGACGGCAACCGATTCGGTGGGAGATTATTCCGTGTCCGGCCTGGAGGCGGGCGTTTACACGGTCACGGTAACCCAGAAGGGCTTTGAGACTTCCCAGACGACCGGCGTCCAACTGGCGAATCAGGCGACGCAGCGTGTGGACGCAGTGTTAAAGGTCGGATCGCCGACCCAAACGGTTACCGTGACCGGCGAGAAGGTGGCCATGGTGCACACGGATTCGGTGACCGTGGGCACGGTATTCAACAACATGCAACTCGGCGAATTGCCGCTCGAGAACGACACGATTGACGCTCTCGACAAGATGATTCCGGGATTCATGTTTGGCCAGATCCTGTCGAATTCCCGGGTCAATGGCGGCGTCTATATTGGGTCGCTTGATTACACGATGAACGGCGCGCAAACCAACGACCAGGCGAACGGTGGGCAGCCTTACGGCCACAATACTTATGCGGCGGCCCTGCCCACGCCCGAGTCCATGCAGGAATACCGTGTGGACTCCATCAACACCAATGCCGAGTATGCGCGTTCCACCACCATCAGCATGGTGACGAGGAATGGGACCAACCAGTGGCATGGCGATTTCGAAGAACTCAATGCCAACGCCGCCCTCAGCGCCAACGCTTTCCAATATGACGGTACCGTTATCAATGCCGCCACGGGCGCAACCGAGCCCAAGCCCGGATATGTGCGCAACCAATTTCAGGGCAACATCGGGGGCCCCATCAAGCGTGACCGCATCTGGCTGTTCGGCAACTTCTCGTATTACGACGAGCGTGCTTACACGGGTGAGAGCCTGGATCTACCCTCGCTGAGCATGCAAAGTGGGAACTTTGGGGCGCTTTGCCAGACCGTTTCCAATGGCGTGGCAACTCCCGGATTCAATGGCGCCAATGGGGTCTGCAATGTTTCGGGCGGAATCCAATTGTACAATCCCCAAAACGGCCAACCCTTCGCGGGGAACGTCATTCCCAAGACCATGTTCGCCTCGCAGTCCAGCACCCTGCTGAACTACCTCCCCGCCCCCAATATCGCGGGTCCGGGGGCGCCCAATCCCTACGGACTCCCCGGCGGGACGGCCGACTTTATCACTCAGAACCGGACGGCGCACGACATTGATGTCACCAACGACCGGGCAGATTTCAAACTCACCGAGAAGGATCTGCTGTATGCCACGTACATGCGGGCCGGCGCCACGGCCTACCTGGAGGCGAACGCCTATCCGCAAACCTACGGACAGGACGTTTACCCCCCCACCAACACCCAAGTGACGATGGCAGAAACCCACACTTTCGGCCCCACAATGGTCAACGAGTTTCGCGGTTCGTGGTTCGACCGCACCGTGGTGGAGGTGGGTATCAACCTGGGCTTCAATCCCGACACGCTCTTCCCCGAACTTCAGAACACTTACAATCGCGGCTTACCCACCATGAACATTGGCTCCGGCGCCACGGGCTACACGGGGATGTTCCACGACGTGGGTAATCTACCCCACGCTCACGTCCCGGCCCTCGAGTTCACGGACAATTTGAGCAAGGTGCATGGCCGCCACACCATGAAGTTCGGCGTCGATGAATTAGGCTTGAAGGCTTACGGAAAACCTCAGCCCGGAGGCCTCGGGACCTTCACGTTTAATGGCAATTGGACGGGCGGCAAGGGCTGGGCAAATGCCGGCATCGGCGTTGTGCCTAACGGCGGAAACGCTTTTGCTGATTTCCTCCTGGGCGATACCATCGGCACCAACTATGTTCCGCCGAGCACGTTTGGAAATAATGTCTGGGACCGCATTTGGGGGTTCTATGCTCAAGACACCTGGCAAGCGACCTCCCGGCTGACCGTTTACTATGGGCTCCGCTATGAGTACCAGGCCCCGTGGGGGTACCAGACGGATGGGGGAGTGGGAATTGATGAGTACTTCAATCCCCCCACGGATCAGATTGCTCTGCCGGAGAATTCCAGTACGGTGTTCTTCCCTCCCGTCAATGCCAGCCAGACTCAGTACAATGCCTACTTGCCGGAGTTGACCACCACGCAGGCGCTGGGGCTCTCGCAAAGGTGGCAGCAGCCTGACAAGACCAACTTCGGGCCTCGCCTCGGCTTCGCCTATCGGCCCTTCCACAACAACAATACGGTGATCCGCGCCGCGTATGGCGTCTACTATGATCAGGTCAGCGCCGGTATCTATGAAGGTGCATACTCCAGCCCCCCCTGGCTCTCCAACGCGGCAGGCTCCGGGCTTGCCTTCAGCAGCGCGCTGACCAGCAACCCTCCGGCATCAGGATTTCTGCCGGACCTCACGTTCGCCAATCCCTTTCCGGGTACTGGGGTCTACAAGGCCCCTGCCAATCCCACGGTTACGTATATCGACAAAAACTTTGTCAGGACCGCTGTTCAGCAGTGGAACGTAACCTTGGAACACCAGTTCCCCGGGCAATGGTTGGGCACCATGACCTATTTCGGCGACCAGGCCCACCACATTCCCTGGTATAACAACGACATCAACATACCCGTCACCATGAGTTCCGCGGGCACCAACCAGTCTGAGTTGCCCTTCCAGCCGTTCGCGGCGGTTGACAGTTTCCGCTCCGGCGGGAAATCGAATTTTGAGGAGCTTCAGATTCAGATGCAGAAGCGTCTCTCGGGCGGACTTACCGTGCAGGCGTACTACGTTTACGCCCATAGTCTGGACAACGTCGAAGGGAGTTCCGATGCCACGGAACCGCCCGATTGGCACAACCCCAACGCTGATTACGGCAACACCACGTTCCAACGCCGGCAGTCCTTCAATATCGCTTATTTGTACCAACTGCCGTTTGGACAGGGCAAACATTTCATGACCGGCGCCCATGGGATCGTTAATGCCATGGTGGGCGGTTGGGAATGGTCTGGCGACACGGCCTACGGATCGGGTATTCCCTTCACCGTCACCTTCGCAGTTCCGGGCGCCGACATCGGTTGGCTGGGCCAAAACACGTCACCCTCTGTGGCCAACCGCGCCAATTTGATACCCGGCGTTCCCATCTATTCGAACAAGTCACACGGTCACAACACCATCGCCGGCGTGCCCTGGTTCAACCAGTTTGGAGCCTTTGCGGCGCCCGCACCCTACACGTGGGGCGACTCCTCTCGCGACGCCTACTTCGGGCCGGGATGGGGAGACTGGGATATGGCCTTGCTGAAGAACTTTAATATCCCGGGGCATGAAGCGATGCACCTGCAATTCCGGATTGAAGCCAACAACGTCTGGAACCATTACAACACCGGCAATCCCGGCACCGCGAGCAGCGCGTTCGGCTCTTACGACCAGCTTCCCGCCGCCGGGGCAACGGTTCCCCCAACACAGGGGCTCATCACGGGGTGCTACCCCAACTGCACGTTTGGTGGCCCCTACGGCCAGGGGAATCGCTACTTCCAAGTGGGAGCGAAGTTGTTCTTCTAAAAACGAAGCGCCACCTGGCTTTTGCACAGTCCCGGTGGTGCGATCTAAAACCTGGGCATGCCCCCTCGTCAGGAGGGGGTGTGCCCCCTCTAAATTGATTTGGCGTTGGTCACGCTTTTGTTCGACAGTTTGCGAAACATGCGGCAATATCGATGGAAAGCAAAGGCGCACGCGTCCATTCTTATTGCACCGTCGCGCAGCCTCTGGAACTAACACTTGACTACTCGGCCCCAATATTCCATCTTCATACCCCTGCAGATTTGAGGATGCCGTTACTCACACCATCCCAGGGATTCCCTGTGCCGCCAAAAATGGTGTTGAAAGTGAAGGCTTGCCCTGATAAGTTATTGAAAACAAATGAGAAGAAACGCGTTGTTGCTGTACGGGCTTGAAAGTAAAGGAGTTGCCAGATCATTGATGGGGCAATATCGGGCAGTGCCGGGGAACATCGGGCATTCTCGGAATATCCACAATGCGGGTTGGGATCAAGGTTATTTTTCGCTCAAAATTAAGCGAGCGAAAATTTTTGCGGGAATGGCTATCACCACAAATTAAGGAGCGCACTCATCCATGAAAATGAACCGAAGAGATTTTTTCCCCACGGCTTATCTGGCCGCAGTGGCCGGCACGAAATTGGCGGTCGGCAAAACGCTTGCTGCTGAAAACAGGCGCTTCCGCTTCGATCCGAAAACGCGACGCTACTCAATCGCCGGTCCCGTGGGATTGAAAAATGTTCGCCTGGGAATCGAGATCAACGGCGCTACACATTGGGCCGACGATTCCGCGCATGTCGATTGGAGTGGCGAGGAGATCGGCGAAGCGAAAATCGAATTCCATTCGCCCGCAGTCATGTGGCGCGTGCGATTTGATTGGGAAAGCGATGGTCACGCGCTGGTGGTGAGTTCCACGCTGGAGAATCGCGGCGCGCAGCCATTGAAGCTGGGCCGCTGCCGCCTTGCAGACGCTACGGACCACGTGAGCGAAGTGCTCTTCGGCGCGCATCCGGAAAAAGCCGCGGCGATGACCTGCAACGGCACGGGCAACCCTCCGTGGCGAACGCATGGCCTGGCGCCCTCCACCGAAGCGCGGCGTGCGGAGCGCTCCGATACTTTTTCCACGGAAGGCGTAAATACATCTCGGGGCAAAGTGGCAGTGCCCGGCCAAGCCGTCAGCGCCAAGGGGCCGTTCATCAGCAAAACTCTGACGCAGTGGTTCACTCCCGGCTCCGGGCCCGCGCTGCAATTTGGATTTCTCACCTTCGATCGCGCCGAGACCGTCACCGAATCGGGTTGGGACGAAGCGCGCCAAGTGCCCGTGGTGAGCGCGTGGACGGACTTTCAAAGCTTCGAGCTCGCGCCCGGCGCGTCAGTGGATTCTGAGGCGCTGCGCATTGGTCTCGAAACCGATCCCCACGCCGCGCTGGAAGCCTGGGGCGACGCCGTGTACCAGCGCTATCACCCGCCTTTGTGGAAGAACACTCCCGGCGGGTGGTTGGGATGGGCGTGGGTGGATCCGCTCTACACCGAGCAGTACGAAGAGGTGGTGCACCGCAACATCCGCGCCGTGCGCAATCGCCTGAAGCTGGACGAAAGCCACGTTCAGTACGTGTGGGTGAGCATTGGGAATCTGAAAGATATCCTGCCCGGAAACTGGCTGAACTGGAATTACGAACGCTTTCCCAGCGGCCCGGAAGCCCTGGTGGCGGACCTGGGCTCGCTCAAGTTCACTTTGGGATTGTGGACGGGCACGTTTTGGCTGAGCGCGCACATCACCGATGAGGTCGAAGAATTACGCGATGCGATGCTGAAGTACCAGGGCAAGCCCATCATCATTGACCATCGCGATTTGGGGCCCATGTACGTTCCCGACCCCACGCACCCCAAGACGCAGGCGTTTATTCACAAGGTCTACTCCACTTATCGGAAATGGGGCGTGCGCTATTACATGATCGACTTCACCGACGCCGTTGCCGGAGTGACGCCCGGCACCCATCTGAACGACGGCTACTACGACAAAACCAAAATCAACGGACCGCAAGCGTGGCGCGAGGGTTATCGCGCCATCCGCGAGGGCTGCGGCGACGACACGTATCTCCTCGGCTGCGTCGACACCTTTCAGAATATCGGCTTCGCCAACGGCCAGCGCGTGGGCTCCGACTACGGCGAAGGCCGCGGGCTCTACGGACCCAACAAGGGCTTTTACCCCGGCACGTTTGTCATCAACAAGCCCGATTACTGGACCTCCCACCGCACCGGGATTTGCTCCATGATTTACTACTTCGCGCACCGCAAGCTGTATCTCTCCGATAGCGGCAACGTGATGACCATCGACAAGCCCATTCCGCTCGCCGACGCGCAGATCACCGCCACCCTTTTCGGCATCAACGGCGGGCCGGTCATGCTCGGCGATGATATCGACCGCATGGATGAGGACCGCATGCTCATGGTCCGCACCATCTTCCCGCGCCTGCCCGAGTGCGCGCGGCCGCTCGATTTGTTCGACTACACCGAGCTCGATTATCCTCAGATCTTCCATCTGAAGGTCGAGCGCGAGTGGGATAACTGGGATTTGCTCGCCGTGTTCAACCTGGGCGAACACACGCTTTCCAAGACGCTGCCCCTGGAGCGCCTCGGCCTCGACCCCAAAGCTTCGTACGCCGTTTTCGACTTTTGGAACCAGCGTTTCCAGGGCGTCGAAACCAGCGGCGCGGTTTCCGTGGAAGTCCCACCCGACAGTGTAAAGCTGCTGCGCATCGCGCGCCACCGCGAGCATCCCTGGCTGCTCTCAACCGATATGCACGTGCGCCAGGGGCAGGCGGAAATCCTCGATTGCAAATGGGACGAGGACGCCATGACGCTGACCGTGCGCGCCCAGCGCCCCGCCGGACACGAAGGCTCCATCTACGCCCACGCGCCCAAAGGATGGGCACTGGCGGAGCCCAAAGGCCTCTGGCTGGCGCGCGATGGCCGCGATAATTCCCTGGTCATTCGCAAGCTTCTGAAGTTTGAGGAAGAGCCGGTGGAAGTGAAAATGCACTTCAAGCGGTTCTGAAAGATCGGGGCTCGGGTTTCGGGGCTCGGGATTCGGGATTCGCCTCACCGATGACGTAGGGGCGGTTCGCGAACCGCCCCTACGCCGAATCGGCGGTCTCCGACCGCCGCCGTCGATCGGAGATCGACGCGACAGCGGAATGTACATTCACACGGACGGACTAACTTAATGGCTGCTACAACTCAATTCCACTTTGACCTGCAAACTCGACGCTATTCCATTGAAGGCCCCGTAGGTCTGAAGAATGCACGCCTGGGAATCGAAGTGAACGGCGCCATGCACTGGGCCGACGATGCTGCGCAAGCCGCGTGGAGCGATGGCAAAGCAAAGTTCGAATTTGCCGCGCCACAGATGGAGTGGAAGGTTCGATTTAAGTGGCTCAGCGACCGCCCCGCCCTGCTCATCAGTTCGACGCTCGAGAATCGAGGCAAGCAGCCTGTGAAGCTGGGCCGTTGCGTGTTGGCAGACACGAACAGCGCCACAAGCGAAGTGCGTTTTGGCGCCCATCCGGAAAACGCCGCGGCGCTTTTGACCAAGGGAGCGGGCAATCCACCTTGGTTCTCCAAATCGCTGAAGCAGTCGGCCGATCCCTTGATCAGCAAGACCTTGACGCAATGGTTTTCGCCGGGTTCCGGACCGGCCTTGCAATTTGGATTTGTGACTTTTGATCGTGCTGAGACCGTGATCGAATCGAAGTGGGAGACGGTCCGCCAAGTTCCGGTTGTGAGCGCCTGGAGCGACTTCCAAGGTTTCGAATTGGCCTCCGGGGCCTCGGTGGAATCCGAAGAGCTGCGCATCGGCCTGGAATCGGACCCTTTGTTCGCTATGGAAGCCTGGGCCGACGCGGTTCATGAACACTATCATCCCCCCATTTGGCCCAAGCCTCCGGCGGGGTGGGTGGGGTGGGCCTGGGTTGATCCTTTTTTCGTGGAAAAGTACGAGGATATGGTGCGGCGGAATACCCTCGCCATCCGCAATCGCCTGAAGCTGGATGAGAATGATGTTGGGTACGTCTGGGTAAGCGTCGGCAACATCAAGGATATGTTGCCGGGAAACTGGCTGGAGTGGAGCTATGACGCTTTCCCCAGCGGGCCCGAAGCGCTGCACCAGGAACTTGATTTGCTGAAGTTCCGCTGGGGGTTATGGGCGGGATTTTTCTGGTTAAGTTCGCGGCTCACCGCGCAAGTGGAGCGACTGAAGGACGCCCTGTTGCAATATCAGGGAAAGCCTTTGACGATTCCGCATCGCGACCTGGGAGAAATGTACGCACTCGACCCCAGCCACCCGAAGACGCAGGAGTTCATTCGCGAAGTTTTCTCCACCTACCGGCGCTGGGGGGTGCGTTACTACATGCTCGATTTTCTGGACTGCATGACCGGCGCCACGCCCGGCGCTCATCCCAACGACGGCTATTTCGACAAATCCAAGATCAACGGCCCGGAGGCCTGGCGCGAGGGTCTGCGCGCGATTCGCGAGACCGTCACGGACGACACCTACCTGCTGGGCAGCACCGGCCCGGCGCTCCAGGTGACGGGATTGGTGAACGGCGTTCACCTGGGCAACGACTATGGCGACGGGCGTCCGCTCTACGGCCCGGGCAAGGGCTTTTACCCCGGCACGTTCGTCATCAACAACCCAAAGTGGTGGACCTCCCACCACACCGCGTTGATCACCATGGGCACGTTCTCGTTCATCCACCGCAAGCTTTACATCGCCGACACGGGCAGCGTGATGACGATTGACAAGCCCATCGCCCTGGCCGACGCGCAGATTACCACCACCTTTTTCGGCATCAACGGCAGCCAATTGATGATGGGCGACGACGTTGACCGCATGGACGAAGGGCGCATGAGGATGATCCGCATGGTCTTTCCGCGCCTCCCCCAGACCCCGCGCCCGCTCGATCTTTTCGACAAGGCCGAGTTGGACTACCCGCAACTCTTCCACCTGCCGGTCGAGCGCGAGTGGGACCACTGGGATTTGCTCGCGGTTTTCAATCTCGGCAACGAGACGCTGGCGAAGACCGTCCCGTTCCCCCGTCTGGGCCTTAATGCGAGCACGCCATACGCCGTCTGGGACTTCTGGAACGGGCGATTCCAGGGCGTTGTGCAGGACTCAGTCTCGATTGAGGTGCCCCCCCGCAGCGTTAAGCTGCTGCGTATTGCTCGCGACCGCGAGCACCCCTGGCTGCTCTCCACGGACATGCACGTCCGGCAAGGACAAGCGGAAATCGAGGATTGCCGTTGGGATGACCCGAGCATGACCCTGACCGTCCGCGCCCAGCGCCCGGCCGGACACGATGGCAGCATCTACGTGCGCGCCCCCAAGGGATGGGCACTCGCCGAACCGAAAGGCCTGTGGCTGGCCCGCGACGGCCGCGATAATTCCCTCGTTATCCGCAAAGCGCTGGCCTTCGAAGGCACGCCCGTCGAAGTCCAAATGCGCTTCAAAAGGTACACAACGTAGCCACGGTCAGTGGTTTTCTGACCGTGGTCTTTTCATCCAGCCGCGTTATCCGTTGTTTCCGCACCGGTCCCGCATCGAGGGAAAAGCCCACGGTCAGAAAATGACTGACCGTGGCTACGGGCACAAAAAGAATCAGGGCCAATCCCCCACAAGGGAATTGGCCCCGAGGTGTTGCAAGCCGCCGTTCGAGAATCTCTCAGGAATTCAAATCCACCCTGTAAACCCGAAGTGCCGAGCGGCGCGTGTCGACGTGGCTGAAAACCTGAGGGGATGGTTTAATCCCCCCAGGTTTCCAGGTTGATGGTGGTTAGAAGTAAAGGCGGAGGCCCATGGAGATGTTGCGCGGGGCGTCATACGCCGCCGTGGGCCGTCC
>Ga0326728_10021801_pt1 | contig 11987 bp, 9 predicted proteins | sample MB3enrmetagenome_FD_207602 | JGI IMG/M metagenome (GOLD analysis project Ga0326728, IMG submission 207602) | Lab enriched peat soil microbial communities from McLean, Ithaca, NY, United States - MB31MN | ecosystem: Environmental > Terrestrial > Soil > Wetlands > Peat | place: USA: New York... | reverse complement strand
TGCGCTGGCCTTCGTACTGTTTGTTCTCGGGCTTTTGGAGCGACGCCACCAGCACGCCATGCCAGCCGCCCACGCCTTTCACCTCGTTGTCCTCCCAACCCGGTAGCCCGGTGGCGATGGCCTGACGAATCTCCGCTCGAGCTTTGGGATCTTTCAATCGTGCAACGACCTGCTCCGAGGTACCTTCGAGATACTTGGGTGGGAGACACATTTCAAGCCCTGTCATCGAGGCGATATAGGGATATTGGTCCACGGTGATGTCCACGCCGCGATCGCGCGCCGCCTGAACCTCGCTGACCTGCTGGGCCATCTGCCCCCAGTTGGCTCGGCCGTCCATCTTGAAATGCAGGATGTGCACTGGCAGGCGGCCCTTCTCGCCGATTTCGATGGCCTCGTCGATAGCTCGTTTCCAGTGGTCGCCTTCGCCGCGAATATGACTGGTGTAGATGCCTCCGTAGCGCGCCGCAACTTGCGCGAGCGCGATCAGTTCCGCTGTACTCGCAAAGGAGTTCGGCGGATAGATCAAGCCTGAGGCGAGACCGAGGGCGCCTTCGCGCATGGCCTGGTCAACCAAGGCCTGCATTCTTTCCATTTCCTCGGGGCTCGCCGCTTTGTTCACGTTCCCCATCACGTCCATGTGTACTTGGCCGCTGCCGACGTAGGAGGCGATGTTGACAGAGCTCCCTTGCCGTGCCACGCGCGCCAAGTACTCACCCAAGGTCGTCCAGTCTCGCGTGAGGCCATAGCGAGTCATTTCCTTGTCAAACTCCGGTACGGCGGGGCCGAGGATGGGGCCTGCGGATTCCGACTCGCCCAGGATTTCGGTTGTCACGCCTTGCCGGATCTTGCTCTCTGCTTTTCCGTCCACGAGAAGTGAGTAGTCGGAATGGCTGTGCAGGTCGATAAAACCCGGACAAATGATTAGTCCGCCGGCGTCAATTACGCGCTGCGCAGCCGCATTCGGTAGTCGGCCCACGGCGGCGATCTTTCCATCGTTCACGGCGACTGAACCCTCGAACCACGGACTCCCGCTGCCATCGATTATGTGGCCGTTGATAATCAGAAGGTCGTACCCGGATTGTGCGGCCAGACGCCGCAAACCCAGCAGGCCGGCTGACCCCATCAGAATACACAGTGCGAGTACTTTCGCGATCCGACCGTGCTTCAGGTTTCTGGAATAGGAAATTGCCATGACACCTCCTTGCGGCCTTGAAGAAAAGTTCCACCACAGAGGCCACAGAGATAACGTAGAGAATACCTCTCTTTTACTCTGTGAACTCTGTGCTCTCTGTGACGAGCTTGTCAAATCATACCGGCAGGCAGGAATAAGGTCTATACTGACTTTGGAGGGTTTGTCCGCACATGGCCTACTGCCCAAGCTGTTTGACGGAATACGTGGAAGGCACAAAAACGTGCGAGGACTGCGGTGCGCCGCTCCTGCCAGGCTCGCCTCCGCAGGGGCAAAGCGCCGGCTCCCCTGACTCCAAGCTCGTGGCCGCCCGCGTTTTTACTGGCGCGACCGCCCTGATGGACGTCGAGATGGCCAAGAACATCTTGCAGGACCAAGGCATTCCATCCGTCGTGGCGGGTGAGTTTTCGGCGGAACTCTTGCCGGTGTTGGATGTCCCACTGCTGGTCCGGGAGGAGGATGCTGAGCGTGCGGCCCGCATTCTCCGGGGTTATTTCGACGCGGAGGCTGAGAGCCAGGAGTCCTGCGGACTGGATTGAAGCAGAAAAAAGAGGGGAGCTAACGGGCGGCTGAGAACGAACTGAAAGTGTTGACCGGTTGCGGCCGCAGCACACTGAGCACTGCCGACTGCTTACCGCGCGCCGTGAGAAGAATCCCCTTCGGCAACTATTTCCCTTTGCATGCGGGCGATCGCTTTATGAATCTCTTTGGCTTCTCGAGCGTCTTTGGCGGAGGGGAGTTCGTCTAGATACTTCTGATACGCGTCCAGTGATTTCTTCCATTGCCCCATTTTCTCGTAGACTTTTCCCATCTCCCGGTACGCGGGCGCGAAATGGGGATCGGTGTGCAACGCTTCCTGAAATCGGCTCAGCGCAGCCTGGTATTTCTTCCTCCGCAGATAAAAATCCCCAATCTCCATTGATTTCGACGCCGAGTCCGAGGGCAAAAGCCGCACCGGATCATCTTTTGGGGCGCCAGGTTTTGCAGGCTGCTGTTGTGCATAAATGATTGCCAAACTCGTGCCGAGCACGAGGAACAACAACAATGTTAGTCGAACTCTCCATCGCATAGATCCAATTCTCCCCCTTCCTCGCGCGGAGTGTCAATACAACAGTGACAAGGCACAAGGCCTTCTGGTTCCTGGTCACTTGTCACTTTGAGAAAGCTACGTCCTGGCAGATAATAAACCCTGGAGATTCAGTGAATCCTTCGCTCGTCGAGAAAGCCGAAGCCTTGCCCGCCCAGCCGGGCGTGTATATCTTCAAGGATCAATCGGGGCGACCCATCTACGTTGGCAAAGCAAAGTCGCTGCGCCACCGGGTGCGGAGCTACTTGCAAGAGTCGCGAACTGGAGATGAAAAGCGGGACCGAATGCTCGACATGGCCGAGGACCTCGAAACTATTCTCGTGGACAACGAGCGGGAGTCCATGGCGCTGGAGAACAACCTCATCAAGCAGTTTAAGCCGCGCTATAACATCCTGCTGCGTGACGATAAATCTTACCCTTTCATTAAGCTCACTCTGCAGGAACGTTTCCCGCGCGTTTATGTTACGCGGCGGCTGAAGAAGAACGGCTCACTTTATTACGGCCCGTATTTTCCAGCCAACCTGGCTTATCGTATTGTGGACTTCATTCACCGCCACTTTCTCGTCCCCTCGTGCACCGTGGACCTGACGCGCTTCCATCCTCGGCCCTGCCTGCAATATCACATCCATCGCTGCCTCGGTCCCTGCGTGGAAAACTTGACCACACCGGAGCGCTACACGGAGGCGGTGCGGGACGTTCGCATGCTGCTGGAGGGGCGAGAGAGCGATCTGGTCCGCAGCCTGCACGCACGCATGGCAGAGGCATCCGAGAAGCTTTACTTTGAAGACGCCGCGCGTTACCGCGACCAAATCACCACCGTCGAGGAACTTCGCGAGCGTCAGAAAATGGCGGCTTGGTCAGGCCAGGAAGCTGACATCCTGGGTTTCCACCAAGAGGGTGCGCTGGTGGCGGTGAATCTGTTCCACTTGCGCGGCGGCCGCGTCCTGGACCGGCGGGAATTCTTCTGGGAGGACCTCGAGGGCTTTCATGCGGGCGAGTTTTTCTCTTCGCTCCTCAAGCAAATCTATCTCGACCAGCAGTATCTTCCCGGCGAGATCCACGTGCCGGTGGAGTTCGAAGACCGCGAATTGCTCGAAGAGTCGCTGGCCGAGCGGCGAGGACATCCGGTGAAGATTCTGACCCCGCAAGGGGGGCGAAAGCGCGCCATGCTCGAGTTGGTCGCCCGGAACGCGCGCCACTCGTTTGAAAGGCGTTTTAGAATCCTGAAGCCCAAGACCCGAGAGGTGCTGGAGAGCCTGGCAGAGGCTCTCGACCTGCCCCAGCCGCCCAGCCGCATCGAGGCGTTCGATGTCTCGCACATTCAAGGTTCCGATATTGTCGCCTCGATGGTGGTTTGGGAAGGGAACGGCATGAAGAAGTCGGACTACCGCAAATTCATCGTAAAGACGGTCCCGCAGAACGATGACTTCGCCAGCATGCGGGAAGTGGTAGGACGCCGATACAAAAGGCTGCAAGAGGAAAACAAGAAGCTGCCGGACCTGGTTCTCATCGACGGAGGAATCGGCCAACTCCACGCGGCCGCGGAGGCTTTTGAGGGATTGGGGATCATTAACCAGCCTTTAGCGAGCATCGCCAAGCGGGAGGAGCTCCTCTTTCTCCTGGGACGTGAAGATGATCCGGTCGTTCTCGATCATCACTCTCCAGCCCTCCATTTGGTCCAGCAAATCCGTGACGAGGCGCACCGCTTCGCAGTGACCTTCCACAGGGCGCGGCGCGGAAAACGGGAAATGGCGAGCGAGTTACTAGAAATTCCCGGGATTGGACGAAAGACCGCCAGCAAGCTTCTCTCCCACTTTGGCAGCCTAAGCGCCCTCCAAAGCCTATCGGCGGAGGAGCTCGGCCAAGTGGTAAACTCCACGCAAGCGCAGCGGATTGTGGAGCATTTCAGTAGAGTGCCCAAGAACCATTGACCATATGCCGCTGGCGGCATTTAGGAAGCATGAAGATGACTCTTCCCTCTAGTGAAGACCTAGGAGGGATGAACGCCGTGCTTCCAACCACGCCCTACCCCTCCTCGTCAGGAGGAGGGGAATCGTTTTCAAAGGGGCGTGCGGAGCGCGCTTATTAATAACCCGTCTGGACGGTCTAATTATAAATTACACTAAACACTTGCTTTTTTACTTGCTTGACACGTGCATCGGTGCTAGATTGGTTCTCGGCACGCGGAGGTGGTTTATGGCTAGATGCAGCACGGCAACAGGTATCGGTTGTTTTCTTCTTGGGGTTGGCGTTGGCGGAGCGGTGGCCCTGCTCCTTGCGCCCAAGAGCGGCGAGCAGACGCGGAAGCTGATTGCCAAGAAAGCCGAGGAAGGCAAAGCGTACGTGGCTTCAAGAGGCCGGGAATTCAAGGATCAAGCTGAAGAGTTGGTCGGGAAGGGCAAGGATCTAGTAAACAAGCAACGGGAGCGGCTTGCAGAGGTACTTGGGGCCGGCAAAGAAGCCGCTCGAAACGCGCTTTCGATAGTCTGAGGCGGAGGTAGCCTATGAGCGATGAGAGCAGTGGTGCAACGAATCTTGGTTTCTTTCTTGCGGGCTTGGGCATAGGGGCAGTCGTGGCCCTGTTACTGGCTCCCAAGTCCGGAAAAGAGGCGCGGGAGTTCATTGCCGGGAAAGCCGAAGAGGGCCGGGACTACGTTAAGGCCAAGACGGAAGACTTGCGCCGCCAGGCGGAAGTGGCTGTGGAGAAAGGCAAAGATATTGTGACCAAGCAGAAGGAACTTCTCTCAGCAGCGCTGGAAGCGGGCAAACAAGCCTACCAGGAAGAAAAAGCCAAGGCCAAGTAAGAGTCTGGGCCGCAGAAGGACTGGTGAGCGAACCATGGAGCAAAACACAGGGCTGACCATCGCGCTCATCCTTGTCGCCTTGGCAGTCCTGATCCAGGCGGGGATGACAGTCGCGATCTTTCTGGCGCTGCGGAAAATTCCCGGCCACCTAGAAGCTGTCCGTCAAGAGTTCAAGCAGCGGTTTGATCCGCTGACGCAATCGGTCACGGAAATCCTGGTCAATGCCCGCGAACCTTTGCGGACGATCACCGCGAACCTGGCCGACATCAGCAAGATGCTCCGCGAGCGGACCAGCGACGTGGATGGGTTAGTGGCCGAACTTGTGGACAAGTCACGCGCGCAGGTAATTCGCATGGACCAGATGGTTTCCGATCTCGTTGAAAAGGTCGAAACCACCTCGGAAACCGTGCAGCGCGGAGTGCTGGCGCCCATTCAGGAAATTTCAGCCGTCATCAAAGGCATGCAGGCGGGCCTGGAATTCCTCTTCTCGCGCCGGCGGACAACCAGCGTCAGCGAGGCAGCGCAGGACGAGCAGCTTTTCATTTAACGGGCCGCACGATAACTCGGAGGGGCGCATCGCCATGCGCCCCTTCACGATTCGCAACCTCAGTGAGGCAGGTCTCTACGCCGGCAAGGGGTGTCTCTGTGCGCCCCCGACGTCCGAAGCGGCGCTTGGGCGCAGACACGTGCTTCGCGGCAGGCAACTTTCGACCTACAACGGACCACTGACAAGGGACAACTTCGCAGCTTATTCAAGAATGCGATCAATCCACCCGCCACCCACCACATCGTCGCCGTCGTAGAAAACCGCCGCTTGCCCGGGAGTAATGGCCCGCTGAGGCTGGTGGAACGTGACCGAAGCTTGGCTAACTCCATGCGATTCCACTTGGGCTGGGGCGCCGGGATGATTATGGCGAATCTTAACATGGGCCTCGATCGCCCCGCCGTTTTCTACCAGCCGAATCCAGTTGACGTCGCGAACCACAAACTTGCGGCGAAACAGCTCCTGCTCAGGCCCTACGATCACCCGGTTCTTTTCCGGCTCGAGTTGCACGACATAAAGCGGTGAGCCCACGGCTACTCCCAAACCCTTCCTCTGACCCACGGTGAAATTGTGAATCCCGTGGTGCTTCGCAAGCACCTGCCCTTCTGTTGAGACGATTTCACCCGGCTGTGCCTGCGGTTTCTTGCCCTGCTCCTCGAGGTAGGCGTCTATGAAGTCCCGGTAATTACCCGAAGGAACGAAGCAGATCTCCTGGCTCTCGGGTTTCTCGGCCACGGGGAGCCGCTTGGCGCGGGCGATCGCGCGTACTTGCTCTTTGTTGAGTTCGCCGAGCGGGAACATGGCCCGCTCGAGCTGCTCTTGCGTGAGCCCGAAGAGGAAATAGGCTTGGTCCTTGCTCCGATCCGCTCCGCGAAGCAGTTGAATGCGGCCTGTCGTTTCGTGGCGCCGGAGGCGCGCGTAATGGCCCGTGGCGACGCGCTCCGCGCCGATCTGGCGCGCCAGGGCGATAAACCGCTCAAACTTGATTCCCGTGTTGCAAAGGCTGCACGGAATGGGCGTTTCTCCGGCCTGGTAACGTTCTACAAACGGCCTCACTACCGTCGCTTCGAAGTCCTGTTCAAGATTAATAACGTAGTGAGGGATGCCCAGACACTCCGCCACGGCTCGGGCATCGTAAACATCGTCCAGCGAACAGCAGCGGCCGCTGGCGTGGCCTGACGGGTTAAGCACGCTTTCCTGGCCTTCCAGGCCCGGCAAGCGGCGCTGGTTCCACAACTGCATCGTCAGCCCGACCACCGAATCAGGCTGCGTGCAACCTGCGGATACCCCGGCACTCGAATTGTTTTCGACGAGCAAGGCTGCGGCAGTGGAACTGTCCACGCCTCCGCTCATCGCGACAGCGATAGTCATCACGGGAATAGCGAAAATCGAAAATCGAAAATAGAAATTGGAAGATAGAAACTTGAAAATGGAAATTGGAAACTGAAAACTCGAAGATCGAAACTCGAAAATGGACAGCCGAAACCCCCAGTCCTAAATCTCAAATCTCAAATCTAAAACCCAAAATCGCCCCAGCCCCTAGTCCCCAGCCCCCAGTCCCCAGCCCAAGTCCCTAGCCGCCAGCCACTAGCCCCAAATCTCTAGCCTCTATAGCGCGGCGACACCGCACGGAGCCGCTCGACGACGGCGGGGAGAGCGGCGAGCGTGGTGTCGACATCTTCCGCGGTGGTGTAACGGCCAAGGCTGAACCGGATGCTCGACCTCGCCTGCTCCGGCGTACAGCCGATGGCGGAGAGAACGTGCGACGGCTCGACCGACCCAGAGGAACATGCCGCCCCGGTGGAGCATGCAAACCCTTTCAGGTCCATGGCGATGACGAACCCTTCTCCTTCGACGTATTCGAAGCCGAGGTTGCTGGTGTTGGGCAGCCGGCGCTGCAAGTCCCCGTTCACGCGCACCTGGGGGACCATTTCGAGCACGCTTCGCTCCAGGCGATCGCGCAAGGCCGCCACACGCTGTCCATATTCCTCCAGGTGAGTGCAGGCCAGTCCCGCCGCCGCTCCCAGTCCGACAATGCCCGCTACGTTTTCTGTGCCCGGACGGCGGTCGCGCTCGTGATGGCCTCCGTAAAGCAGCGGCTTGAGGGTAGTGCCTTTGCGAATGTAGATTGCGCCCACGCCTTTCGGCCCGTTCAACTTGTGCGCGGAAAGAGAAAGCAGGTCGACGCCCAACTTCTCGACATCGACGGGAATCTTGCCCACCGATTGAACCGCATCGCTGTGGAAATAGATATCGTGCTCGCGGGCGATGGCCCCGATTTCTTCGAGAGGTTGGATCGTGCCGATTTCGTTGTTCGCGTGCATGATGGAAATCAGCACGGTTTCAGGCCGAATGGCGCGCCGCACGTCCGCCGGATCGACCACGCCGTCCGTGCCCACACCCAGGTAAGTCACACCGACGCCCTGCTTTTCAAGCGCCTGCGCCGTATTGAGAACCGCGTGGTGTTCGATGCTCGTGGTGATGATGTGGGGGGTTGCCACACGCGCTGCCTGGACAATTCCGAAGATCGCAGCGTTGTCTGCTTCCGTTCCCCCGCTGGTAAAAATCACTTCGCCGGGCCGCGCATTGAGCAGCTCTGCAACCTGCTGGCGAGCTTTCTCGACCGCGTTCTTGGCGCGTTGCCCAAACCAATGGATCGAAGAGGCGTTCCCGTAATCTTCGAGCAGGTAAGGCCTCATTGCCTCAAATACTTCCGGCGCCACCGGCGTCGTTGCGTTGTTGTCCAGATATACCCTTCTCACAATTTCAGGTTAGCCGACCACCCCAGCTAAGTCAAATGAGGGCTTTCACCACCAAGACACCAAGGCACCAAGACACACGGTGCGGGCGACACTGTTTTTCATTCTGTCTCCTGACTCCAGACTTCTGACTCCTGTCTTTGCCTCCTGTGCTTTGCGCCGCTGGCGGCTTTGGCGGTAGTATTGCCTTGGCGCAACGCTGGTGAGCAACCAAACCACATTCGATGCCGGGCAACGAGGGGCGGCCAAAGTCCCGCCCCAACTACAATGCATCTTATCGCTCATCGGGTTTACTTCCGTCATCGCGCAAATCGTGCTAATGCGCGAGCTGATCGTGGTCTTTTACGGCAACGAGATTTCGCTGGGCATCATACTGGCGTGCTGGCTGCTTTGGACGGCCACTGGCTCGAGCGCGCTGGGCAGGGTTTCAGGGCGCTGGCGCGATCCCCGGAAAGTTGTGGCGGTTCTCGAAACCCTCATCGCGGGAGTTTTCCCGTTGAGCATCTTCGCGGTGCGCGCCAGCCGGCCGATGCTGGAATCCGTTCCTGGAGAAATTCTGGGCCCGGCGCCGATGTTCCTCACTTCCTTGATAACACTCAGTCTTTTTTGCCTGCTCTCGGGGAGCCTGTTTGCCGCAGGCAGCAGGCTGTGCGGCGAGGAAACGCGCAGTTCAACGGCCTCCGCGGCGAGCTCGGTTTATCTGCTCGAGGCTGCGGGCTCGGGTTTGGGGGGAATCCTGGCAAGTCTGATTTTGATCCGGTATTTCGCCTCGTTCGAAATAGCTGTTTGCGTGGCCGTGCTCAACCTGCTGGCAGCGGCATGGGTCGGCGTGCGCACGCCTGCCTATCGCCGCGCCGTGGTGGCGCTGCTTCTTGTTGCCGCCTTTTTCATCCCTCGCGCCGCGCGCCGGCTGGAGGCCAAATCGCTGGCGCTGCTGTGGCACGGCTTCAGCCTTGTGGAATCCCGGAATTCTGTCTATGGCAATCTGGCTCTGGTGGCAACCAGCGAAAGCCGCAGCCTTTTCGAGAACGGGTTGAGGATACTCACCGTGCCAGACCCATCGGCAGCCGAGGAGGCGGTGCATTTCGCGCTTCTCGAACATGCCGCCCCTCGCTCGCTGCTACTGATTGGCGGGGGCATCAACGGCAGCCTGGCGCAAGCTCTGCAATACTCCAGCCTCGAGCGCGTCGACTACGTCGAATTGGACCCTGCCATCCTGGGCGTTGCCGAGCGCCACTTCGCGCAAGCCTGGACGCGCGCGCGCAGCGACCCTCGCGTGTTCGTTCACCCCGTGGATGGCCGGTTGTTCCTCAAAACCAGCCGAAACAAGTTCGACGTCATCATCATCAACTTGCCTGACCCCTTTACCGCCCAACTGAACCGCTTTTACACCCGGGAGTTCTTCCTCGAGGCTGCGGAAAAGCTCAACTCCGATGGAGTCCTGTCCTTTCAGGTGACCGGGGCGGAGAACTACATCAGCCAGGAACTAGCGGACCTCTTGAGATGCCTCGAAAAAACGCTGCGCTCGGTTTTCCCCCAAGCGGTTGCCATTCCTGGAGAGACGGAGCACTTCCTGGTCTCCAACCGGGCCGGCGCGCTTACCCGCGACCCCACTGTGCTGATGGCGCGGCTGCACGAGCGCAGCATCCGCACTCAGTATTTTCGCGAGTACTACGTCCCCTTTCAAATGTCGCCGGACCGCATGCAGGATCTCGAGCTGCAAATCGAGCCGAGGGCCTCGACTCCGATCAACCGGGACTTCACTCCCATCGCATACTATTTCGACGTGGTCCTCTGGAGCTCTCGGTTCCACTCGCGCTGGCGCGATTTGCTGGAATCGTTGGCGGGGCTGAAATTCGGCGCGGTGGCGGTTGCCGTGGCTTTCGGCCTGCTGGCCCTGACCGTCGCGACGTGGTTGTGCGAACGCCTCAGAAGCGCGCGGCATCGCCGCACCTGCGATACTGCACTGCCACGCAATCGGGATGCACAAAGGACGCAACATGCCTGTCGCGCCACGCTGGGCCTTTGTGTAGCGGCGATGGGATTCACGCTGCTCGGCCTCGAAGTTCTCCTCCTGCTCGGGTTTCAGGCGCTCTATGGATACGTTTACCAACAACTGGCCATTCTGGTGGCACTCTTCATGGTGGGGATGGCGGGCGGAGCGTGGTTCTCATTGCGGGAAAGGAGGGCTTGTAGGGGCGGTTCGCGAACCGCCCCTACAGGTGTGGATGGCGGGGAATACAGGAAGCTGGCACTGCTGCAACTTCTGGCGGCGGCAGCGCCTCTTCTCCTCTACGCATTATTCGTTCTACTCGCGAGCGTCAAAAGTCTGCCCGCGCTTCTCACCGTCAACCCCATGGTCTTTCCGCTGCTGGCCCTGATTGCGGGTTTGATGGGGGGATTCCAGTTTCCGGTAGCGAGCCGCCTCTACTTCTGCTCCTCACCACCCCTGAGTCCCCTCCTCGGCGAGGAGCGGACTCAGCGGCTGGGTAACCCGGGCATACTCTACGGCCTCGATCTCGTCGGGGCGTGTCTGGGGGCTGTGGCGCTGAGCGCTTACCTGCTGCCGGTTTATGGCTTCCTGCGCACCGCCGTGCTCATGGCCGTGGTGAACCTGGGGCCGGCTGCCCTTGCGTTCCGGGCGGCTTTTGAGGCGCGTTAGGCTCCTCGAGATCGGGAGCCTTGGGGTTGCGGGGCTCGCCAAATACCAGCGCCGTGAACATGAAGAGGTCGGCGTCATCATCTTTCCAGGCTTGCTGGGGCAGGCCCGCTTTCACGCAGACCTGTTCCAGGAACGTCTTCCTGTCCCAACCTTCTTCCGTCGGCACCTGGGGAAGCAGCACGCCCTCGTACTCCCCTTTACGGATAAGCAAGCCGTGTAGGCCCACATGAATCTCGTTGACGTCCTCAACTTTGCGCAGCGGGGAAAGCACCGAAATCTCGTACTCCAGCAGCGGCAGTTCGTCGGAGCTGACCGGCCGGAAGCGCCGGTCTTCGAGGGCTGCGTACGCGGCCACGTCCCGGACCGTTTCGGCAAGCGGTTTGACGGGCGACATATAGCCGATGCAGCCGCGCAAATCTCCGTGCTCCTTCAAGGTCACAAAAGCCCCGCGCGCATCCCGGAGCGCTTCCGGCTCGTTGGCCGGGACGGGGAGGATTTTCTTCTCTCGCACCGCCACCTCGACGGACTGGCGCGCAATTTTCAGCAACTCCTGCTTTTCGGCAGGCGTGAGTGAAAACTCGACGTTCTTGTGGCCGTGCTTCTTGTTCTCTTTCTCTTTGTCAGCCGTTATCGCCATGGCGCCATAACCGACCACGCGGCTCTTGTCTCCCGTGACGTCACCCGAGTTGGCGTATTTGAGAAGTTGCGCGTGATGCGCGCCCATCCGATCCGCAGCGATCATGGCTGCGACGATGGGCCCGCCACCGCAAGGACCATTCCAGAGGTTCCGCTCGAGGTTCTGTGAGAGCGTCAAGTAATCCCAATCCTGGATGGTCTTCAGGATCTGGTGGTCCATCCGCTCTGCGTCATCGTAGCTGTGGTAATGGGACAGATCGGAGCTGACCAGGATGAGCGTGTTTGTGCCTTCGATTGCCTTGGCGA
>Ga0326728_10021799_pt1 | contig 11988 bp, 14 predicted proteins | sample MB3enrmetagenome_FD_207602 | JGI IMG/M metagenome (GOLD analysis project Ga0326728, IMG submission 207602) | Lab enriched peat soil microbial communities from McLean, Ithaca, NY, United States - MB31MN | ecosystem: Environmental > Terrestrial > Soil > Wetlands > Peat | place: USA: New York... | reverse complement strand
CGGGGCTTTGGCAGGATGCCTTCAGCAAAGATGAAAAGCAGCGCTTCGAAATTTCCGCCCGCCTGCTGCAAACTCGCGCCCGGGGCATCAAAGATTTTTCCCAGTCCGGCCGCGCCTTTTTCAGCGAACAGTTCGAGTACGACCCCGAAGCGCAGAAGAAATTTTGGAAGGATGCAAGACTACCCGAGCTGCTCGGGGAACTCAGTGCGCGGCTTGCCCATACCGCGCCCTTCGACCTCGCGGGGACGGAGGCTTGCCTGCGCGCGTCGGCAGAGGAGAAAGGCGTCAAGGCAGGTCTACTGATTAATGCCACGCGCGTGGCGCTCACGGGCCAAGCCGTGGCCCCAAGCCTGTTTGAGGTCATGGTGGCTTTGGGGCAAAGCCGCGTGGTGGAGCGCCTTCTCCGGGCAGCAGCTCATTTGCGCGGAGGCTTGTCAGGCCGCTAGAAAGGGTGTCATTCCGAGCGCAGCGAGGAATCCCGCTCTGTACTTTCTTCCAACTACCCCGTAGGTCGCCTTGGCTCCAATCCGCCTCAGCGCAGAGCAAGATTCCTCGCTGCGCTCGGAATGACACCACACTAAGGACTCCGCACGGAGTCGATCTTCTTTCTCAGCGCCTGGTAGGTCTCCACCGCGACGATCGCTGCGGCAAGCACCGCACCGACCGTGGTGAGAACTTCCCTCGTATCTCTCAAGAATTTTAGGAATTTCCACATCGGTGCTAACCTCCGTCGGCTAACCACACTTTCTCGGGCAGCTTTCTATTATACCGTTGCAGGCTTAATATTGTCGCCTCGACCCCCTTTGCCGAGACATCCAACAAGCCGCAACATCGTGGCAGGGAAAAGCGCTGCTTGCCGGCGCTGCCGGGATTGAAGAACAGCTTGCCGGCCAGTTCGACCGCGCACGGCGCGTGGCTATGACCGAAGATTACAACGCGCGTGTGGTCGTTAAAACTTCGCAGGAAGGCATCCCGTCCCCGCGGCGCGAGTCCCTCCAGCCGCGCATGGCTTGCCCACTTTTCCAGGTCAGCTTGAGTCGCCGGTAACTGATGAAGGAGCTCCACCTGAACCCCGCCAACCCTCGAAGTCACGCTCAAGGGAAGACCGAGTTGTAGGGGGTCCACATTCCCCCGCACCGCTCGCACCGGAGCGACTTTCTCCAGTTCGTCCAACACTTCCTGTTTGCCCACATCTCCCGCGTGCAGGATCAGTTCGACACCCGCCAACACCTCCACGAGACGCGGGTCGAAGAAACCGTGAGTGTCCGAAACCACACCGATTCTCACCGCCTAGGCCTCTTGGGTGCTTCTTCCTCCGATGTAGCGCGGGTGCCTCGCCCGCTGTCGGGGGAGCGTCTCGTTCCCCCACCGCCGCGGGCAGGATACCCGCTTGACAACGGGAGAGATGCTCGCGCTACTCAGCGCTCTTCCGCGATGATTTTTTGCGCTAGTTCCTTGCACTTCCCGCAGCGCGCATGGCTGACAAGGCAGTAGGCAATGCTGGTGTTGCAGCCGCACGGGCAGGGTTCTAGATTGAGCCGCAGGAGAACATGATTCCGACGCTCCTTGCTGAGCGAAGCCAGCTCCAGACCAGGAAGTGCGGTGAAATTCGTAGGCGTGAATTGGCCCTCGAGGCGGGGGCAAGCGGCGTCTTGAAGGCGCAGCGGGGCGGGATGGAGGTTCGGCCGGTCCGGCCTCAGCGCCCAAACAAAGCCGGCCAGCACTCCCAGCGTGACGAAAAGATAAATCGTTGCCCCGCGCGACGAGTCCGGCGGGCGGGCCGGCCCTGGCTCATTCGGGCTCGTTTGATCTGACAGCATTCTATTTCGAGCGCCCTGCGGAAGCTACATGGCGCGCCACTTTGAAGGAGAATAATAGCGGCACGCTCGCCGGCGGCAGGCAGGCGTGATCGTTGCAGGCCTGATACGCAAACTGCCCCTTAACCTCGTAGTTCCCGGGGAGCGTTTTGCGATCGACCTGGAGCGCTACGTCCACTCGGACCGTCCCCTCGTAAACGGAAAGCGGCGCGTCCGAGAAGGCAAACTTCTTGGGCTCGCCCTTTGGATAGGTAATGTCCTGCACCGTCACTTGCTTGCTCTGCTCCAATTTGACTTCCGTGGGAATCAAATAGTCGAGGGTAGGATGATGGTCATTGATGTGGTAGCCGGAAAGGACCTCCGCCACCACCGCCGCCTTCACGACGGAATCGGGACGCGCCACTGCCGACGCCATCGTAACCTTCGCCTTTACCACCTGCCCCGGCGCCTGTGCCCAAGCCGCTGCGACGGCCAGGCCAAACCAAAATACAAGTGCAATACAAGTCTTCATATTCACGTTGTGCCTCTTGAGAGTTGAGGAGTTGAGAAGTCGAGGAGTCAGTAGCGCAAGCCCGCGCCCTTCACCGGATCTCCCGATGACCCGATCACCAGATCTCCCGATCGAGGTCGTTCACACTCCCGATTTCAGAATCTTCTCCATTTGTTCCTGCGCCAACTTCAAGCTGACTCTGCATCGCTCCCGGTCCACCTGGCGGCATTTCAGCAACGTGAAATTGCAACCGCACGGGCAATGCTGCTCGCTGAGCTGCTTCTTCAAAGCCTCCTTCTGCAGGGCGGTCAGCTTGCTCAGGTTCAAGCCGGGAATCTCCGAATCGATAGCGGCGGGGTCGCCCAGTTCGATCTTGGTCGAAGTGCCCGCCGCCAAGGCCGGCTTGAAGTCGGATTTCTCTGCGGTGGGACTCATGGCCAGAAGTTGCTCCACTTCGTCCTGGATTATGGCGGGGTTTATTCCGCCCGTGTGCTTGGCGTAAATGCGTCCGTCGCGCCCGATGAGAAACGTGGTCGGCAGCCCCAAAATTCCCCCATAGAGCTCTCCTATGCGCTGATTGCCGACTGCCACCGGGTAGTTCATTCTGAATTCTTTGTAGAAATCCACAACCGGGCCGGGCTCATCGTCCATCGAGATGCCGATAACCGAAAAGCCCTGGCCGACGTATTTTTGCTGCATTTCAACAAATCCCGGAATCTCTTCCCGGCAAGGCGGGCACCAAGTCGCCCAGAAATCCAGCACCACCACCTTGCCCTTGTAGTCAGCCAGATCCAGCCTTTTCCCCTCGATGTCCGTCAGTGAAATTTCCGGCGCGTCGGGATGGTCCCCCGCCATCATGGCGGCCTGAGTCCGCAGAGAGGGGGCAATCCAGTACCGGTTGATAAGATAGAGACCCGCAACCAGGATTACCGCCAACACGGCACCGACCAGCACTTTCCCCCGGCTCGCCAATCCGGGCGCCTTGCCCCCAGCTACCGGTTGCCCGGTTGTCCCGCTATCCGCTGGTTTTTCAGGTTCATTCAAATCCATATCTTCTCCCTTAATTCCGACCCCTTCTCGCCGCATGAGGCGTGGTAGCAGCTTTGATCCTTGCCGAGGGGGCCACCACGTCGCGTGCTTTCTTGCCCACGGGATACTCGCGCCCTTCGCCCTCTGTGCTCTCGACACCTGTCGCCCGCTGCCTCGCAGGTTTATGGCGCAGGATCAGAGCCATCCACACTGCCGCCGCGAGGGCCAGAATCGCGACGAATTGCGATGTAGACAGGAGATGATGAAAGACGAACCCGCGGTCCTCATCGCCGCGCAGGAATTCGATGAAGAATCGGGCCACGGCATAAAGGGCAAGATAAAGCACGAAGATTTCGCCATCGCGGGATTTCCCCGAATATCTCCATATAAGGATCGCAAAGATCGAGAGCGAGGCCAAACACATGATAGGTTGGGTGGGGTACAACGGAACTCCCAGCGGTACTCCGGACACCTCGTGGGCGATAGGGCTTGTGAATACCACGCCCCACGCGGAAGTGGTAGGCTTCCCATAATCACACCCGGCGGCAAAACACCCGATGCGGCCCAGCCCGAGTCCCAGGGAAACGGCGGGAGCGTAAACGTCAACGACTTTCCAAAAAGGAAGATGCTTAACCCGAATATACCAAGCCGCAAAAAGCACCGCAGCGATAAAGCCGCCGTAAAACACCCCGCCCGCCAGAAAGGTGCTGCGACTGAAAATCTCCCCTGGATACTGCCGGTAGTAATTCCAATCGGCAAGCACCATCAGCACCTTCGCGCCCAGAAGGGCCACGAGCAGTAACCAGGTGCTGAAGTCGAGCAACAGGGCCGGCTCCAATCCTTCCCGCCGTCCCAGACGGAGGATAGTGCAGATCGCCGCCAGAATCGCCAGCACCATCACGGCCCCGTAAGTGGGGAAATGCAGCGAACCCGCGCTAAACAGTATAGGGTGCAAAGTCTCTCCAAAATAAGCTATCAGCCGTCAGCCTTCAGCTTTCAGTCCCCAGCACCATTGGCTGAAAGCTGAGAGCTGACCGTGCGTTCGACGTAGCGCCGGCCTTCAGGCCGGCACCTGCCGACCTAAAGGTCGGCGCTACAATCTCGCGCCCTCACAACGTAAAGCGGTTCAGGAACGAAAAGTATCTCGAGATCATTGTGAACTTGTTGGTCGCCATCAAAACGCCAAGAGCAATCAGGAGCACGCCTGAACTTACTTCGACCGTTTGCAGGTGTTTCCGGAAACCTCCGTAAATCTTCAAGAACTGGCCCAAACCGACGCTGGTCAGAAGGAAAGGAATTGCCAAGCCCGCCGAATAAACGGCCAGCAGGAACATCCCCTGGAAAACCGTGTGCCGCTGCGCGGCGAGCGCCAGGATGGCGGTTAGAATGGGACCAATACACGGCGTCCAGCCAAACGCGAACGCGAATCCCAGAAGAAAAGCTCCCACTAGCCCGCGGCGCGGCTGGCCCGTATCGAGCTTGGCCTGACGATAAAGCAGCGGGATCTTCACCAAACCAGTCAAATGCAGCCCAAACACAATGACGATGATACCTGCCACAAGGTTGAAGGTGGCTCGCTGCGCTAACAGGAATTTCCCCACCGCCGTTGCCGAAGCGCCGAGGGCCACAAATACAATGGAAAAACCTACGACAAACGAAACTGAGTTGCGTAGGATGCGGCCCATCAACGCAGGGTTCGCACCGATTTTCAACTCCTCAATCGTTGCCCCGGATAACATTGAAATATAGCCCGGGACCAGGGGGAGTACGCAAGGTGAAAGAAAAGATACCAAACCCGCCACCAATGCAATCGGGACGCTCAATTCATGGCTCATTGTTTCAACGCGCCTCGCTCTGCGGCTCCAAATTAATGGATGCAAGCAGCCTGACCTTCGTCGCAGCGCAAGGGAGCAGGCACCCGCGGCGGTCGGTAGCGGGTCAGTTTAATGTAGAGGCGGCGGCACCTGTCCCGATCTTATCGGGACGCCGCCATATGGCCGGTCAGCTGACGAATAAACTCGCCGCTATCACACTAACCTGACCCACTACGGGTCGACCTCCTCGCTTGCGGCCTTCTTCCACTCAAGTGTATCATGACCGTCGTCCGTCGAGTGAGCACTAGGGAGACCCATCTTCTTGCTACGCGCCATCATCTTCGATTTTGACGGCATCCTGGTTGACAGTGAACCGCTCATCATGACGCTCATACAAGAAATGGCGGCCCGAGAGGGCTGGCTCCTCACCGAAGAAGAATATTATCGGGATTATCTCGCTCTCGACGACCGGGGCGTCATCGAGCACCTCTGGCGCATCCACGGACGCCCTCTGAGCACGGCCCGGCGCGATGAGCTGTTGGCCTGGAAGTCGCGCGCCTACGAGAAGATCATCCAAAACGGCCTGCCGCCCATTTCCGGCGCAGCGGAGTTTGTCCTCAGCGCTGCCCGAGACTTCCCACTGGCGATCGCCAGCGGCAGCCTGCGAGCGGAGATCGAACACCTTCTTCGGAAGTTAGGCCTGCGCGAGAAATTCGCCGTGCTGGCCACGGCAGATGACTGCCAGCGCTCGAAGCCTGATCCCGAGATATATCTCAAAGCTCTCAGCCGCCTACAGGAACTCCCCCAACTGCATGAACCTCTGCTCCAAGCGGGCGAATGTCTGGCCATCGAGGACGCGCCCCTCGGCGTTGTGGCCGCGCATGCCGCCGGCATGAAATGCCTGGCCCTTGCCCACAGTCGTCCGCAGGCCGAACTCCAACACGCCGATTGGGTGGCGAGCCAGTTCGCAGAGGTCGACCTGGAGATTCTCCGTGCCGCTTTCGCCTGAGGCTCCGCTCCCGCCTCACTCCACTGCAAACCTTGCACGGCCGGCGCAGCTCAAGCGGCGTTGCCTCGCGCCCGTTGGAAAACCCTCCGGGCGTTCTCCCCGTACACCTTTTTCAGCACGGCGTCCGGCAGGCCGAAACCATAAAGCGGCCAGTGGTAGTTGAAGAGGTCGTGCGCGTAGAAGTGCTCATCGTGGGTTTCGAGAAGCCGGAAGGTAGTGCTGAACATCCGCTCGTTGTAGCCCATGTCCGTTCCATAGAGCACCCGGTCCTGGTATTTCTGGATGAATTGGGCTACGAATCGCGGGATGGGAGCGAGCTCCCCGAACCTGGCCGAGACGTCGGCGTATAGATTCGGATTACGCTCCAGGATTTGCCCCAGGCGCGTCAGGTCATAATCCAGATTCATGAGGTGGCAGGCGATGAAAATGGTCTTGGGGTGCTTTGCCACGGCGCGCTCCAGGCTCTCGATCAACTCGTTGTGCCCCAGCAAGCCGGGCGTCACTTTGATCATCCAGGTGTAGCCGTTCATGAGACCGTCGTTGGTCCTATCCATCGGCTGGTAGGACCAGATCGGGTCGGACACGTGGATGTTAACGGGCATCCCCAACTGCCCGCATTTGTCCCAGAGAGCGTCCATGCGCGGATCGTCCGGATGGGGGCCGGCGGGACCAGTGCTCGGCGGTAAGAAACCGCTTCCCCTACCCGGGTATCCGCTCCGCGGCGGGTTCGCCGAACCGGTGCCACCAGCCCCACTCGGCCGCCCGGCGCCGCCGCGGAAACCGAAGCCCCGGCCTTTGTCGCTGATCTCCCCCACGCCCACCGCGCCCAGGCGATGTAACTCTTCCAGTGCGCTGACGGCATTCGGCCCAAACCCCGGCTGGTCCACACCCGATAGGTCGAAGCTGCACCACAAATCAAAACGCTTCGGGTATTGGGCGTAAAGCTGGCTGACTTGGCTGAACCTATCCGCCGTTCGCGCCCCGGTGAAGATCACGGTCTTTTCCACGCCCGCTGCGTCCATCAGCTTCACCATGTCGTCAACCTGCTGCTGCGGCACGGGGCCGTGGCAATGCACGTCAATAACGGGATACTTCGCCTTCTTGATCTCCGTCCTAGGCACTTTGTAAATGGACTCGGGACGGTAATCCTTAAGCAGGAATTTGTCCGGTGTGTCCTGCTCCGTATCAGCGGGGCTCGGCGTCTGTGGCGCTTGGGCGGATTGCCCGCGCGCCGCGACTGCCGCCCCGGAAAGCATCATCCAATGCCTGCGGTTCATGGTCCTTCCTCCTTTGTTCACTACCTCTCTCAACGGGGGTTCCTCTTTGGCATTTCCGACGGCCCAAATATACCACCCACTGCCACATGGAAGGGCAAGATAAATCCCTTGACAAAACGTCTCATCGGAGGTAACTTTGAGGCGAATAAAAGGCGAATATGAGTGAGACGCCCTCAACGCCCCGCGTCCTGGTTGGACCTGCCGGCTGGTCGTACACCGACTGGGAGGGAATCGTTTACCCCCACCACAAGCCGCGCGGCTTTCACGAGGCCGCTTACCTTGCCCAATTCTTCGACACCATCGAAATCAACACTTCCTTTTATTCGCCCCCGCGCGCGGAGGTGGTGAAAGCCTGGGTTGCAAGAATCGCCTTCAACCCCAACTTCAAGTTTAGCGCCAAACTCTGGAAGCGCTTCACGCACGAACGCAACGCCAACCTCCAGGACGAAAAGACGTTCAAGCAGGGCCTCGCTCCCTTGCTGAGCGAAGGACGGTTGGGCGCGCTGCTGTTGCAGTTCCCCTGGTCGTTCAGGAACACACCCGAAAACCATGAGTTTTTGAGCGGTCTTATCATGCAATTCATGGAATACCCCTTGGTACTCGAAGTACGGCACAGCTCATGGAACAAGCGGGAGGTCTTTGAATGGCTCGCCGGGCTGGGAGTGGGCTTCTGCAATATCGACCAGCCGGTGATCGGGCAGTCGATTGCTCCCAGTGCGCGCGCAACTGCCCCGGTGGGATATGTGCGCCTGCACGGGCGCAACTACGAGTACTGGTTCACGGCCAACGAGCACCCGGAGGAACGATACAACTACCTCTACAGCCAGGCTGAGCTGGAACCCTGGGTGGCGCGCATTCAGAATATCGCCCGGCACACTGACGTCACCTTCGTCATCACCAACAACCATTTCCAGGGCAAGGCCATCGCCAACGCCCTCCAGTTGATCAGGCTGATCAGGAACCAGCCTGTGCGCGTGCCCGAAACCTTGCGGGAGTTCTACCCGGAACTGGAAAAAATCGCCAGCCCGGAAACACCCGCCTCGCTGCCCAAGCAATCCGACCTTCTTTTTGTAGCAAACAGCGCGGAAGAATAATTGACAGCATTAGAGCCCTACTGATAGCATGTTGTAAGCCAGCAGTCAGAGTGATGCTTTTGGGTTTTGCTTTCTGATTTCTGCCTTCTGACTTTCATTTGATGCACCAGTCCCCGTCGTCTAGCCCGGCCTAGGACATCGCCCTTTCACGGCGGTAACGCGGGTTCAAATCCCGCCGGGGACGCCATCCTTTTCATTGAGTTACGGGCTTAGTCTCTGGCAGCGCCGGTGTCCCGGTGACGAATGGGTGACTAAGAACGGTCGTAACCGGTTCCGGGGCGGGCAAGAGTACCGAATCAAGGCCGCTCACCGCGTCCCGGACCTGGGCGCTGGCAATCCGCGCATACCGTTTCGTCATCCTCAAATCCCGGTGTCCAAGCTGGCTCGCTATCACGTCCAATTCAACCCCTCGCTGGCGAAGCCATGTCGCAAAGGTATGCCTCAGATCATGCAGCCGAATATCCGAGATGCTGAGGATTTCACAGGTGCGGTGAAACGCCATGCTTACGGCTTCCGGGGTGACATTGGGGAAGAGCAAGTCATCCGGGCCACCTTGGGGAATGGACGCGAGCACCTGTTGGGCGAACACATTGAGATGCACTTCCTTGGGTTCGTCATTCTTGGACGTGGGAAGCAGGATGCGGGTGCCGTCTACATACTTCCACTTGCAACCGAGCAACTCACTGCGGCGCATTCCCGTTGCGGTGAGCAAGGCGAAGATCGGCTTCATTTTCTCCGGGGCGGCAGCCAGCACGCGGCGGAAGTGATCGGGGCTGAGGTGTTGCGTGCGTTCGTCATGCACTGTGGGGGCCGTCACGTCAAGGCACGGGTTCGAGAACCTTGGTAGCATCTTCCACTCGCCACACGCCAGACGGAAGAGGTGTTTCAAGGCTACCAGTTCCTTCCGCACGCTCGAATTGCGCACCTTGCCGAGCCGCATCGTTACATAGTCGGAAACCTGGGCCGGGGTAACGTCCGCGAACTTCCCGGTGAAGAATGCCTTGAGATCGTCCACGATGCCCGCTTCCCGGCTGTAGGAATTTCGGCCCAAGAGACGCGGCTTTTGATATGCAAGGTACTTGGCGGCCACGTCCGCGAAGGTATCCTGACACACCAAGACTTCGCCTGGTTTCAAGTTGCGCTGTTCGCGGACCTGGCGCCGTTTGTCCTCGCGGTAGGTTTGGGCTTCCTCATGATTCTGTGCGTCAGGCGCGGGTTCGCGGACCCGCTGTCCTTGCGCGTCCATGTAGGACACCCACCACTGTCTTCTGTCTTTACGCCAGAAAACCCCGTCACGCTTTCTTTGTTTTGGCATGTTTCCCCCATTTCCTTTTGGGTTGTCCTTTCGCGTTGTTCTTGCGCCACATCCGCATCGCGACACGGTGGCCGCATTTGTGAGAGCAAAACTTTCTCGCGTGGGCGTCATCCGGCAGAAAGGCCCTCTGGCACTCCTCGCAGATTGTGAGAGGCCTTGCACCCGTGAAGCTGTTCCATAACTGCCATTGGATTGCGTCTGCAAGCGTCTGAATGCGCGGCTTCCATTCAAGCTGTGGCTTCCCATCTGTCCACATAGCACGCAACGTAAAGTCGAGGCCGAAGGTGCTAACGCACTTCGCGGCTGCTTCGCGCAAGGCGGAAAGCCCTGCTTTTGGAATCCACTCTTCGGATTGCACGCCGTCGTCGCTGGTAATGAGCCTACTATACACGGACTCTGTGAAAGCTGTCGTGCGTGGCACCTTGGCGTCTCGCCAGCCGTCCTTCGCCGCAACGTACTTTGATAGAGCGTCCTTCAGCGCTGCCTTGTCACGAGACTTGAAACTCTGCACAAGCCCCACCTCGGCAATCAGCTTTGCTTGGAAAGCCCAGCACCAGGAACGTGGAATCTTTCCATTCGGTTCTTGGTCAGACCCACCCAGCCATAGCGGACCCCACGCGCGAACAAATCCCACCAAGTCTTCATCGGTTTTAAGGTTCAGGAATCGGACGTGACGCTGGGCGCGGTTATCTGCGAGATCGTATCTGCGCTCTGAGTCCAGGACGCACACGAGATACTCGCCTTGCAGTTCTACGCTGCTACAGCGGGGCCAATGTGATGTGACATGATCGTGATATTCCATGTCACTTCGCAGTTTACTATCCTTGTCCATGCAAGTCAAGAACTTTTTTAGGCGGAAGGTGACTATGAGTGACAGCGAGTTAGTGAAGAAAGAAGTCTTTGCGCGAGAGAAAGACTTTTCCACGATCAAAGAACTTTCGCAGCGGCTTGGAAAGTGTTATCGAACCATACACCGTGCCGTCAAAGCGGGAAGGATCAAGGCAGTCCGGTGCGGCGGCTCTGTGATGATTCCCCGACGCGAAGTCGAGCGCATCTTGCAGCGGGGGTTCTAGTGACCGCTGACGTTGCGCGCTTCGAGCGCGAGCTACTGCAAAACCCGCAACTCGTCGCGCGCATCCTGGCTACGCTGCCACCCGTGCCGGAAGAGCCGGGGCTGGTGATCGTCGGGGCGTCGCCAGAGCGAGTTGATGAAGCAATTTGCCGAGCCCTGGCGCTGGCGTGCCAAGGCGTCCTGGCGCGAGTGGAGCTTCTATGAACCGAGAAACGATCTTACGAGTGGAAACCTACACCGGACCACCAGGGACACCCCCGGTTATCGCTGGACCTGACAGCTCAGGACCGACGGACAAGCCAGAGCAATCGATCATCCCGGTATTCCCTGAAACGGCTTGGCGCGGCGTGTTTGCTGAGTACCGGAGCGCGATGCGGGAAGCGACTGAAGCGAGCGATGCCTTCCACTTCGCAACGCTCTGGGCGCGAAGTGCGGTTGCTTTGGGCCGGCGCGTCCACTTTGAGTATGGGATGCGCCTCTATCCTAATGTTTACCTCGTGGGGTTTGGCCCGACAGCCGACAGGAAAACCACGGCCACCCGGAAAGTTACAGAGATCAGCGGGGACTTCAAGATAATTCACGGCGCTGGTAGCGGCGAAGGGCTGGCGGATGAATTCTCCGCAGCACGGCCCGGCGAAGGTTTTCTGATTTACGTCGAGGAGTTTAGCCAGATCCTCCGACCCGGTAGGTGGGAAGGGGCAACCCTAATCCCGTTTCTCACCCAGACTTTTGACTGTCCCCCCAAGTTTGAGATGAAATTCAGGAAATCGCCCGTGGCCCTTGAAAAGCCCACGCCGAGCCTGCTTGCGGGCGCAACCCCGGACTGGTTTTGGCGAGATTTTCGCGTGTCCGACTTTCAGGGCGGTTTTGGCAATCGGCTTTTCTTTGTCACTGGGGGTAGGAAACCCGCGATCCCTCTGCCGGAAAATCCCGACTTGACTGGCCTGGCGGGGGAAGTTGAAAAACTCTCAGCCATCGAACCGTGCGAGGCCCGTTTTGAACCCGCAGCACGGGACTTGTGGGAGACGTTTTATTTTGCATGGGATTCCGAACGTGCGAAGCGTGATCCTC
>Ga0326728_10021798_pt1 | contig 11988 bp, 18 predicted proteins | sample MB3enrmetagenome_FD_207602 | JGI IMG/M metagenome (GOLD analysis project Ga0326728, IMG submission 207602) | Lab enriched peat soil microbial communities from McLean, Ithaca, NY, United States - MB31MN | ecosystem: Environmental > Terrestrial > Soil > Wetlands > Peat | place: USA: New York... | reverse complement strand
TCGAGGATTTCTTCGGTGGCTTCGTCAACCACGCCGGGGCGAACCTGCACGCCAAGGTGTTTCACGGCCGGTCGAATCATCACAAGATCGAAGCCATTTTCAAATGCTTCGCGCGAGCCATGCGTTACGCGTGCTCGAAAGATCCGCGTTTGAAGGATCAACTGCCATCGACGAAGGGGTTGCTGTGATCATCATTCTCGATTACGGCGCGGGCAATCTTCAGTCGGTGCAGAACACGCTGGGAGCGATCGGCACGGAGTTCAAGGTAGTGCGGGACGCCGAATCGCTCAACGGCGCGACGAAAATCATCCTGCCGGGCGTCGGCCATTTCGGGCAAATGATGCGCGCGCTCGATGCTCTTAGTGTGCGCGAGACTCTTGTCAACCGCATTCGCGAGGGCGCGCCGTTTCTCGGCATTTGTCTTGGCCTGCAGGCACTTTTCGAAAACAGTGAAGAGGCGCCGGATTGCGCAGGACTCGCGCTGTTCCCGGGAACTGTCCGCCGCTTCGCCGCGGATGTGCGCTGTCCGCACATGGGCTGGGACAACCTCGAAGTGAAACCGGGAGCGCGGTTATTCGCGAATGTCGCTCCGAGTCCCTATCTCTATTTCGCCCACAGTTATTATTCGCCGGTGATCGATTCGACGGCCGCCACCTGCACGTATACGGTCCCGTACACGGCCGCGATCGAGTGCGGGAACGTCTTCGGGGTCCAGTTCCATCCCGAAAAATCCGGGCCGCTGGGCCTGCAAATCGTGGAGAATTTCGTCGAACTCTGATGCTGGCAAAACGAATCATCCCCTGTCTCGACGTAACCGCCGGACGCGTGGTGAAGGGCGTTAATTTCGTGAACCTGCGCGATGCCGGAGATCCGGTGGAACTCGCCGAACGCTACAACGATCAGGGCGCGGACGAACTGGTGTTCCTCGACATCACCGCATCGAGCGACGCTCGCGACACCATGGCTGACGTTGTGGCCCGCACCGCGCGCAAGGTTTTCATCCCGCTGACGGTGGGTGGGGGAATTCGGAGTGTCGCCGATGGCCGGAAGATGCTGCTATCCGGCGCGGAGAAGGTCAGCGTGAACACGGCCGCGGTGCGAAGGCCCGATCTGATTCGCGAGTTGAGCGAGGAGTTCGGCGCGCAGGCCGTGGTGCTGGCCATCGACGCCCGGCGCAACGCGACTGGCGGATGGAACGTGTTCACGAGGGGCGGGCGCGACGACGAAGGCATCGACGCCATTGAATGGGCCCAACGCGGCGAGGCGCTGGGCGCCGGAGAAATCCTGCTGACCTCAATGGACACCGACGGAGTGCAGCAGGGCTTCGATTGCGCACTCACCGCGGCCGCCTCGCGCGCCACGCACATTCCGATCATCGCCTCCGGCGGCGCTGGCCAGCTCGATCATTTCAGCCGTGTGCTGACCGAAGGACTTGCCGATGCAGCACTGGCCGCGTCGATATTCCACTACGGCACGTACACCGTGAGTGATCTGAAACGCCACTTAGCTGAATGCGGCGTACCGGTGAGGCCTGCCGTATGATCCTGCCGTGCATCGATCTCATGGGCGGCAAAGTGGTGCAGCTTGTGCAGGGCCGCGAGAAAGCGCTCGAAGGCGATACACCACTCGCCATGCTCGCACGCTTCTCGGCGTTTCCGCAGATTCAGGTGATCGATCTCGATGCCGCCATAGGCAGCGGTGAGAATGGCGAGCTGGTCGAATTGCTGGCCTCACGCGCGACGTGCCGCATAGGGGGCGGAGTGCGGTCGGCCGAGCGGGCACGGAAGCTGGTCGAACAGGGCGCGCATCGGGTCATCGTGGGGACAGCGGCGTTCACCTCCGCTCTGGAAGAAATCGCCACCGCCATCGGTCGGGAGCGTGTCATCGTCGCTCTCGATTCCAAAGACGGCCGGATCGTCGTCAAGGGCTGGCGTGAAAAAACCGAGTTCAGCGCAGAAGAGGTGCTGAAACGTTTCGAGCCGTTTTGTTCAGGCTTCCTCTGCACGTATGTCGACAAAGAAGGCATGATGCAGGGCACAGACCTCGCCTGGTTCCGCCGCCTGCGTGCCGCCACCAACCACGAGATCACCGCAGCCGGCGGAATCACGACTCTCGATGAAATCCGCGAACTTCATCGCCTAGGCATCCACGCCGCGCTCGGCATGGCCGTGTATACGGAAAAACTCAGTCTTGTGGAACTGGCGGCTCTGACTTAGCGACTGCCGATATTCCAGCCCACCCAGACCGTCGCTTCCGGCACCAGGTTGCTGTTGAAGTCGTTGTTGAGGCCGGGAGCGTAGTGAAGATCGAACTGCGGCCGAATAAACAGGTGTTCGGTCAGGAAGAGCTGGACGCCAACGCCGACATGGACCTGAAAGTGGTTGTCCGCGCCAACGGGTTCCACTTCCGTGCTGCAGGCAACACCACTTCCGACGCAGCCAGTCTGTGAGACCGAAAAACTGGTGTGCGCACCGCCGACGCCCCCCTCGATCCGCAGCGCCGCGCGCTTGGTGGCGTACGGTTGGTAAACACCGTTAAAGTCGTAAAAGATCTGGCGGTCCTGCAGCGGTCCATAGCCGTTCTGAGCCGGTTCAATGTTGACCTCCGCTCCCACGCCAAAGTGCTTGTAGAGCATGATGTCGCCACCGAAGCCCAGGAAGAAGCCGTTCATGCTTCCGGTAGTTTGGCAGTAGGGGTCACCGCTGTTCGGCGTGCAGGGGCCGAGTGGGTTGGTAGGAGACGACAAATTGTCGATGCCCTGACCGTTGGATTTGTCCCAGGCGGCGCCGAAGCCCATACCGATATCCACCGAGCTCTGCGCGCTGGCCAGTGAAGCCCCAAACGTCAGTAACGCCGCAAAGAAAAAATAACGACCTATTCTCACGAGATCTCCCCTAATTGTGTAATCGTGCGAACGCACCCGAAAGTGAGATGCCTTTCAAAAGCTCAGGCGCATAACACGCGCCGCTACCCTCGCAGTAGCTGAGACGTTATGCCAAAGAAAGAGTTTCACGATGTGGCGGGAGCCGTGTGCGTGAGACAAACCTTTACAATTACCGGCGTGCGCGAAAACGAAAGGCGTGTGGGTTGATTTCGGTTTGTATATCGCGGAAGCCTGCGGTCTCCAGACGCTGTCGGAAGGTGTTCGGGTCGACGACAACCATCGTGTCGAATAAATGCAGCAGGCCGAAACTGCGGCTGTACCTGCTGTCAACGCCCGCGAAGATGCCGCCCGGCCGCAGAACACGGGCCACCTCGGAGAGGAGGCGGTCCTGGAGAGTCGCGGAAGGGACGTGGTGCAGCATGGTGAAACAGACCGCGGAGTCGAAGCTTGCATCCGCGAGCGGCATGGCCGTTGCGTCTTCGTGGAGCACGGTTACGTTACTGCCCGTCATTCGGCGCTTGAGGGACGCCGCGAGCCGGTCGTCAATCTCCACGCATGTCAGGTGAGGAACACGCGTGCGGAGCAGCTCGGTTGTTATCCCGGGGCCCGGCCCGACTTCGAGAACGTCGCCCCCCAGATCGATACCATCGAGTACCCACGGCATAATCTGCATCTCAACGGTTTTCTTCCAGTGCGCTGAGGCGCAGAGCCAGCGGTGCACGCGGTTCATCGCGGCGCCACGTGCTGGCTGATGCTGAGCGTGTTCCCGTCGAGGTCCTTGAACCACGCCACCCTATCGCCGGTGGGCGCGGTCCAGATGCCACGTTCGTCCTTCACCCAGGGGTAGTGCTCCAGAGCGACACCGCCCTTCTCCAGTTCCGCCGCGGCCGCAACGATATCCGGCACTTCCCAGCCGAGCACCGTCCAGCGCACCTGCGGAATCTCGCCAACGGGGACCACGCGCAACATGGTGCCGCTGGCATCGAACACCAGGGCGAACTGGTCTTCGCTCACCAGCCGCAGGCCCAGTTTGTCGCGATAGAACTCCCGAGCGGTATCGGCGTTCTTTACCGCGAGGAACGCAATAAGGTTGTAAGATCCAAGCATGAGCCAGTGTGACTCTGTCGCCTGAGCAGCGATGCGCCATAATGTATCTCTGATGCGACAGAGCGAACTTGTCACTTATGTCGATCCGGGTCCCGGCGTCTCCATTTCCACGCTGGCGTGGGATTATCCGGCGGGTTATGTGGTCCCCGACCACGCGCACGGATCGGACCAGCTCATTTACGCAACGCGCGGCGTAATGGAGCTGTCGGCGGGGCAGAGCTTCTGGCTGATCCCGCCGTATTTCGCGCTGTGGATTCCGGCCCGCACACTTCATCGGATTCGTATGCCCGCGCCAGTGGCAATGCGAACGCTGTATGTGCGGCGACAGCTCGCATCCGGTTTGCCGCGCGAATGTACGGTGCTGCACGTTACGCCGTTGCTGCGTGAACTGATCGTAGAGGCCGTGCGCACTGGAAAGCTTGGCGCCGGCGAGCGGGATCATCGTGCGCTGCGGGATCTGCTGCTGGCGCAATTACGCATCGCGACGCCGATTCCAACCACCGTCACTATTCCTCACGACCGGCGCGCGCTCTACGTCGCTCATGCGTTGATGAAAAACCCGGCACGGGGCACCGCCCTTCATGCTCTCTGCACGCGAGCGGGCGCGAGCGTCAGAACCATCGAGCGGATATTCCGCAGTGAAGTGGGGATGGATTTCGAATCGTGGCGTAGGCAGGTTCGGCTAATGAAGGGCATTGAGCTTCTGGTGGCGGGCAGCTCGGTGAAAGAAGCGGCTTTCGAAGTTGGCTACCGCCAGCCGAGCGCCTTCGTGCAGATGTTCCGCAAAGCCATGGGCACCACGCCGAAAGCCTGGGCGGTTAATTCAGGAGCCAAGTGAGCGCGATTAACCGAGCGCGGCGAATCGCGTTTCAGATCCTGACCCGGGTGGAAACGGGCGCGTGGGCGTCGGAGTTGCTCATGGCGCACACGCGAGATCTCGATTCTCGCGATGCGGGTCTGGCGTGGGAACTGGTGCTGGGTACGTTGCGGCGGCAGGCGCAGCTCGATTTCGTCATCGCTCAGCTTGCGCCGCGCAAGCTCGATGTTGAGGTTCGTATCGCCTTGCGCATTGGACTTTACCAGTTGCGTCATCTGGAGCGAGTGCCGGCGCACGCTGCTGTCACCGAATCGGTGCAGCTGGCGAAAGCGGCCGGCAAGAGGTCGGCTGCGGGGCTGGTCAACGCGATCCTGCGGCGGGCTCCACGAGGACAAGTCGACTGGCCCGATCGAGCAACCGCGGTCTCCTGCCCCGAGTGGCTGCTGGAAAGCTGGGAGCGCCAATTCGGTGCCAGGACGGCCACGCGTATCGCCGAAGCGGCGCTGGAACCTCCCGAGACGCACGTCGCATCTACCGGCCGTACCCAGGATATCGGCGCGCAGTCCATTGCTCCGCTGCTTCGCATCGAGCCGGGCCATCGTTTCCTCGACGTTTGTGCCGCTCCTGGCAACAAAACCGCGCAGGCGATTGAGGCAGGGGCCGATGCCATAGCGTGCGATCTCCATCCTCATCGATTGCGCGCGCTCGACGACCTTCACTGCCGCTGCGTCGCGATCGACGCTACTCAGTCACTTCCCTTCCCGGCCCGCTTCGACCGCATTCTGGTGGATGCCCCGTGCTCGGGGACTGGGACGCTGGGCCGCAATCCGGAGATCAAGTGGCATCTCAAGCCGACTGATTTAGCCGACCTTCATCGCCGCCAAACCGCCATTCTTCGCAACTCGATCAAGTGCCTCGCGCCTGGCGGACTACTCGTTTATTCCACCTGCTCCCTGGAGCGCGAAGAGAACGAGGAGGTGATCGCCGAAGCCGGCGGAAAGTGGAGCGTCCATCGGAGAATCCCTGGTACTAACGTGGGGGATGGCTTCTTCGCTGCTGTGTTAACATCGGTGTTGCCCGCACAATGATTGAGATCTTTCCGTCGATTCTTGCGGCCGATTTCGCGCGGTTGGGCGAACAGATCGCGGCCGCGGAACGTGGCGGGGCCGGGCGATTTCACCTCGACGTCATGGATGGGCATTTTGTGCCGAACTTCACCATTGGACCGCCAGTGGTGGAATCGATCCGCAAGATCACCAAGGCGAAGCTGGACGTGCACCTGATGATCGAAGATCCGAATAAGTATGCGCCGGTTTTTATCGAGGCTGGAGCGGATTCGGTCTCGGTGCAGCAGGAAGTTTGCCCTCATCTGGACCGGACCTTGCGCATGATTCAGGGTGAAGGCGCGCTGGCGGGCGTGGTGATCAACCCGTCGACGCCCATTTCCGAATTGGAAGACGTCCTCTACCTGGCTGACTACGTGCTGGTCATGAGCGTGAACCCGGGTTTTGGGGGGCAGAAGTTTATCGAGCATTCGCTTAAGAAGGTGCGCGCGCTCGACGCGCGGAAGAGGGAACTGGGGTTGCGGTTCCCGATCCAGATTGACGGGGGCATCACCCTCGATAATGTCGCCGATGCGGTCCGGGCTGGCTGTGAATGGATTGTGACAGGGTCGTCCATCTTTCACACCGCCGATCCGGGTTTGGCCACGTCGGAGATGCGAAAAGCCGCCGATGCGGCGCGGGCGGTGCACGCCTGAACGCCGCCAGGGCGCTTGTGGTATTGTACGGGGACAAGTTCAGTATGGTTCGTCATCAAACGTTCATCGCCGAGGCTCTCGCCGCAATTCTGGGGCTGGGCCTGCTCGGCTCGGTGGGTTGTTATCACAAGAAGTACGACAACCCGATCACCAAGGACACCCGGCAGCCGGACAAGGTGCTCTTCGATAAAGCCACCAACGACATCGAGCATGGCCGTTTTGAAGTGGCCCGAATCACGCTGAACACGCTGATAAACACCTACGATTCGAGCGAATACCTGGCCAAAGCGAAACTGGCGATCGCCGATTCATGGTTCCGTGAGGGTGGCACCCACGGGCTCGCGGAGGCCGAGGCCGAGTACAAGGATTTTGAGCTGTTCTACCCCACCATGCCCGAAGCCGCCGAGGCGCAGAATCGCATTTGCGTGATTCACTATAACCAGATGGATAAGGCTGACCGCGATCCCGCGCAGGCCTTGCGCGCCGAGGATGAATGCCGCGAGCTGATCGTCCAATATCCCAACAGCAAGTTTGTGCCGGATGCGACACAACGGCTGCGCAATATCCAGGAAGCGCTGGCGGACGGCGAAATGAGGGTGGGCGAGTTCTATCACGCCAAGGGAAGCAATCCGGCCGCGGCCAATCGTCTGGAACGCCTGGTTGATCAGTATCCCTTATACAGCCGCGCCGACGAGGCTCTCTGGATGCTGGGGGATTCCTATTCGCGCATGGGCAACCGTTTCCGCAACAAGAGCGGTGAGGCGTATGCGCGCATCCTGCGCGAGTATCCGCTCAGCTCCTACGCCGAGGATGCAAAGAAGAAGCTGCAGGAATTGGAGATGCCGATTCCGCAGGCCGATCCCGCCGCTTACGCGCGAATGAAATACGACCTGGATCATCGCACGAAGCTGAGCATGAGGGCGCGCGGGATGGACGTGCTCAGGCGCGGACCGGATGTGCACAACGCGGCGAAAGCCGGCGCGCCGGCGATGACCACGCTACGGCCGACGGTGCCCGTGAGCGTCCCCGCGGTAGTGGACCAGAGTCAGGCTCCGGGATTCACGGGAGACGTTTCGGCGACGACAATTTCGAGCGGGCAGTCATCCGATCTGGATAAGAAGCCGGACGCGCGTATGTCGCCGCCCACGGCAACAACGGGGCAGCCGCAGACCACGCCGGAGGCGAACATGACGCCGAGCGAGCGGCTGGCGCAGCTCCCCTCCAACCACACGCTGAGCGAAAAGGAGCGGAAGAGGCTGGAGAAGAAGTACAAAGAGCAGCAGAAGAAGAACGCGAAGAAACAGCCGCCCGCGGGCACTACCCCGCCCGCTTCGAATACGGCCGCGCCCGCCGCCACGACACCGCCATCATCTTCGTCCAATCAATGATGAGCCGCATTCTGCTCGCCGACGACAGCCCGCACGCACAGCGAATGGGCGAGCGGATACTGCGTGAAGAAGGCTTTGAGGTGGTTAGCATCACCGAAGGCGAAACGGCGCTGCTGAGACTGGCTGATGTCGACCCCGACGTGATCCTCGCCGACGTGTTCCTGCCCGGCAAATCGGGTTTCGACATTTGCCGCTATGTGAAAAACCATCCGCGGCATTGTCATGCGCGCGTGGTTCTCACGGCAGGCATGCTGGAACCGTTCGACGAAGAGGAGGCGCGGCGTGCCGGTTGCGACGGCATCCTGAAGAAGCCATTCGAAGCTTCCGCGGTGGTGGACACCATTCGACCGCTGGTCCATGACGCCGAGTTCGCGCGCGGGCTGTTTTCAGAGACCTTTGCCGCCGAAGTAAACGCGATGATGCCGCCGTCTTTATCGGTTGCGCCGGCGCCGCAACTGAACTCCGATGTGGATGAAGAGCGTGTTCGCGCGGCCATTACGCTGGCGCTGGATGCTTCCCTGCCCGCCATCATCGACGAAATCACACAGCGCGTGTTGGTTGCTCTGGGACACTGAGGGACACGCGACGTGAGTCGCGTCTTGCTGCTCCGGTGGAACGCGGCTGTGCCGCGTGTCCGTTCGCCGAGCCTGCCCCGCGATACACTGAAGAGAATCAGCGACAACATGAAGGCACTCGTACACGTTTCATTCAAGACCACAGTTCTCGACCCGCAGGGCCAGACCATACGTTCGGCGCTGGCGGGCATGGGCCACGCGTCCATCGCATCGGTGCGCCAGGGGAAGTATTTCGAGATCGAACTTGCGCCGGGAACCGACCGGCAAAGAGCCGCCGCAGAGATGGATCAGATCGCCCGCGACGTGCTGGCGAATCCGGTGATCGAGGAATATCGAGTCGAAATCGTCGAGTAGAGATTCATGCGGTTGGCCTGCGCAGTTCTGCTGGCGTCGTTGCTCGCGCTCGCTCAGGATTACGTCTGCCCCATGGATCCCGAGGTGCGCTCGGCCACCCCGGGCATTTGTCCGCGTTGCGGAATGAAACTGGTGCCGGATGTTCCCGACGAAGCACGCTATCCAGTGGCGTTGACGGTGATTCCAAACCCCGCGCACGCCGGGTCAATCACGGAGTTGCAGTTCGCGATTACCGATCCGCACAGCGGCAAGCCCGTCGAGCATTTTCAGGTGGTGCATGAGAAGCTGTTCCATCTTTTCGTCGTGAGCCAGGACCTGAGCTGGTTTCAGCACGAGCATCCCGATGGTGTACTTCAAGCTGAGCCCCGCGGACGGGATCGAGAAGTACATCGGCGCATGGGGTCATTTGCTGGTGGTAAGCGACGATCTTGTGGACGCCATCCACACCCATCCGTTTTTTGCTGACGGTGGCGCCCAGGAACAGTTCAACGTGATCTTCCCTCGCGCGCGGACATATCGGCTGTGGGCGCGGTTTCAGCGAAAGGGAGCGGTAAATACGGCGGCTTTCAATGTGGCAGTGAAGGAACTGCGGTAGGAATGTCACTCATCCAGTGGATCGGTGCGTTGGTGTTGCTCTTCACGGTAGGATTCGTTTCGTCCGCGACCGTTGATGCCGTTCGGTTCCTGTCCGAGCCTGTCGACAAGCCGGTCACCGGCGCGGTATCCATGATCGATCCGCAACACGCCTGGATAGGACTCACCTACACCGAAGATGGTGGTGCCTCGTGGACTGCTCGACGACCTACTGAATCGGGCACCCGAAGGTTCGCAGACATGCCGAGCTACCCCGAGCCAACATATTTTCTCACTGACAGCCCTGGATGGTTGACGGGCGTGACTCGGTCTGGCCACGAGTTGAATCGCGTGTTTCAACTCGAGCCGGCCGCTCACAACGAGTTCGGGACCTGACGCCGGGATCACAGGCGCGGCGGTCTTCGTGAAATCGGGCACTGGCGGCAGCAACGCCGGGTCGCCCTCCGGAGCGCCACCCTCCGACCACGCGGCGATGATCTCCAGTTCGTCTCGGTCAGCGCCTCGTCATTCTGGAAATCGCCGAAGCCATCCACCGCGCCCCACGGAGGCATGCGGCGCTCGAGCACTTCATCCTTGATCGCCACCGCCCACGGCCGCGCCTGCCGGTACGTCATCAATGAGAACGACGACCCGCCCTCGCGATGGCACGACGCGCAATGCGCGAACACCAACCGCGACATTTCGCGGCTCCACGTGATTTTCGTTGAAATGGGATCGTGCGCCGACGCGCACACGGGCAGCAACAGAATGGCCCGTTTCCAGCGCACTCAGTGCCCGCCAGCCCAAACGACGCGCCAGATGGAGTTCGACCCGTCGTCGCTCACCATCAGCGATCCATCGGGAGCAACCGCAACGCCGACCGGGCGTCCCCACACGTCGCCATTGGGCGCTACGAAGCCGGTGATGAAGTTTTCAAAAACACCGCTGGCATGGCCGTTCTCCAGCGGCACGCGAATCACTTCGTAGCCCGTGCGCATGTGCCTGTTCCAGGAGCCGTGCTCGGCCGCGAAAATGTCGCCCTTGTATACGGCCGGGAATTGCGAGCCTTCGTAGAACGTCATCTCGAGCGACGCATTGTGCGGTTGCAGCAGAACATCGGGAACAAGCACCTTGTCCTTCAACTCGGGATGCGCACCGTTTAGCCGAGGATCGGGATGCCCGCCGATGTAGTAATAAGGCCAGCCGTAGAAGCCGCCGTCGGCTACATGAGTGATGTAGTCGGGCGGCAGATTATCCCCCAACTCATCGCGCTCGTTGGTGGAACACCACAGCTCGCCAGTAGTGGGATTCACGGCAATGCCCACGGGGTTGCGAGTGCCATACGCGTAGACGCGCTCGAAGTGCCCATCCAGATCGAACAGCAGAATGTCGGCACGATGAAACTCGTTCGGATGAGTGTCGGGATCGTTGATATTCGAATTCGAGCCGACCGATACGAAGAGATGCTTGCCATCCGGCGTGAGCGCCAAATCACGAGTCCAGTGGTAGCCAGCACGGGGCAAATCGGCCAGCTTCTCAACCGGACCGCGGGCTTTCAGATCGCCAGTTTGATAAGGCACGCGTACCAGCGAATCCGAATTGCCAATGTACAACCAGCGCGGGTTGGACCCCGCAGGCACAAAAGCCATACCGAACGGCTGGTGGAGGCCGGTAACAAACACCGACATTTCTTTCGACTTGCCATCGGGCGTGATTCCACGGTAAACGCGAATGTCGCTCGGCTCGCTTTCCGCGACGAATAAATCTCCGTTGGGCGCGGTGCGAATTTCACGCGGGTTATTCAACCCCTCCGCATAGAGCTGCACTTTGAAACCGGCGGGCGTCTGCGGCCACGCATTGGCCGGCCTCGCCACTACCTGGGGACCATTGCCCGCGCTCTCGGTTTCGAACGGCTTGGGAAGATCGGCCACGGTGATCTTTCGAAACTGGGCCGGGCGCTCCGTCGTGTAGTCCTGAAATGCCGCTTTGCCGGTGAGAACTTCGTCCACTTTTCCTGGCCCAACGAAAATCAGCAACGTGGCTATGAGCAATTTCATGCGGCTCTCCTTATCTGCTTGTACCAGACGGGTGAGCAGAGCTCGAGTTAACCATAGCCAGGAAATCTTCCAGCCGCGTGCCGGGCCGGTCTTCGAAGGTCTCCTCCAGCAGCAGGAGCGAACGCATGCGATCCAGCCGGAAGTTGCGGAAATCGTCTCGGGTTTCGCACCACGCGGTGAGAGTCCATAGCGTGCCCCAGAAGGCGAGGCCCAGCGGCCGGATGACGCGTTGCGATTGCTTGTCGCGCAAGTCGACATAAGCGATGCGCAGCTTACGCCGCGCGAGAATCGCCTGACGGATGGTCTCGATATTCGCCGCGCTCAGATCCGCGGTGCGTCCGGGCGCGAACAGCGGCGTGCGCTCCACATCGTCGCGGCGCGATGCCGGCAATGCCTGGGTGATCTTTTCAATTGCCGAGCGGCTGCTCAGCGCCAGAGCCGGGCCGCCCCACGCCTGCACCATCCGCGCTCCGG
>Ga0326728_10021797_pt1 | contig 11988 bp, 12 predicted proteins | sample MB3enrmetagenome_FD_207602 | JGI IMG/M metagenome (GOLD analysis project Ga0326728, IMG submission 207602) | Lab enriched peat soil microbial communities from McLean, Ithaca, NY, United States - MB31MN | ecosystem: Environmental > Terrestrial > Soil > Wetlands > Peat | place: USA: New York... | reverse complement strand
TCTTCCCACTCGAGGCCTTCCTCGTCCACGAAGATGCGCATCAGCTCCGGGATGGCGATGGAGGGGTGGGTATCGTTTAACTGGATCGCCACCTTTTGGGGGAAGGCGTCATAGGTGTCGTGGGACTTGCGATACCTTCGGAGCACGTCGCCCAGGGTGGCCGCGACGAAGAAGTACTGCTGCTTGAGACGGAGTTCTTTGCCTGCGAGGGAGGCGTCGTTCGGGTAGAGGACTTTGGAGATATTCTCGCTGCTGTTCTTGTCCTCCACGGCCTTCACGTAGTCGCCGCTGTTGAAGTACTCCAGGTTGAAATCCCGGGTCGATTTCGCCGCCCAGAGACGGAGGGTATTGACGAAGTTGTTTCTATATCCCGGCACGGGATAGTCATAGGCCATAGCCAGTATCTCGTCGGTCTCGATCCACGCCGACCTCGCGCGGCCGTCAGCGCCGCCGTGGGTCTGGACATGACCGTAGAAGCGGACGGGGTAGAGAAGCTCAGCCCGGGGGAATTCCCAAAAATTGCCGTAACGGAGCCAGTTGTCCGGTGCCTCGGACTGGTAGCCCTCCTTGATCCTCTGAGAGAAGATGCCGTATTCGTACCGTATGCCATACCCGTAGCAGGGATACCGGAGGGTCGCCACGGAATCGAGAAAGCAGGCAGCAAGCCTTCCAAGGCCGCCGTTGCCAAGGGCGGCGTCCCACTCATGCTCCAGGACCTCCTCCAGGGAGATGTCGAGGACTCCCAGGGCCTCGCGGTACTGCTCCACAAGGCCGAGGTTGATGAGGTATGAATTGAGGAGCCGGCCGAGGAGGAATTCGAGGGAGAGGTAGTAGACGCGCTTCGTGTCGGCCAGGTAGTACTGCTGCTGCGTGTTGATCCAGTTCTTAATCATCGCCGCCCTCACGGAGAGGACGGTCGTGTTGAACTTGTCCCTGGAGGTGGCCGAATACATGTCCTTCGCCAGACCGAGGGTGAGGTGGTTGAGCAGAGACTTGCGGTAGCGCTCGTTCCCGGCCCTGTCAGGTTCTCCGCCGGGCAGAGGCAATGGTGTCACGTTTGTGTCGGATTCGGCTTTTCGCGTCATGAACGACTCCTTATACGCGAGCGATACTCCTTAGAGATTATCGGCAGGGGAGGGCAAAAAGATAAGGCGGGAGACACGGACGATTCGCCTCCCCGTTGAAAAAGCGGTTTTCTCCAAAAATAAATCAATAAATCGACTTAAGAAATATCTGGACAATGACGATAAGAAAGTATTACAATGTAATACACCATCAGGAGGATGGAATGGAAAGGAAAATCAGGAGGCTCCGGATGAAAAAAATGGCTTGTCTGGTCTTTGCACTGTTCTTCATGGGTGTGGGTCACGCGTTTGCCGATTATTACACGTTCTCCTACGTCGACGGGGCGTTCAGTGCCTCGGGGACCCTGATTACCGCTCCGGGGGCCGAGCCTTTCACCGTTACGGGGGGTACCTTAAACACCGCTGGGTTTACCGCGACATTGTATACCGGTGCGGGAACGGTTCCTGCCGGGACCTATGCGACAAGCCCTGCCGGAGCGTTCTATTACGATAACACCCTCGCCCCCAGCTCAGCCTCGATACTTACCAATCCGGGATTGCTGTTTACGGTGGGTTCCTTAGGCACCCCAGGTTACAACGAGATCAACATATTTGGAAACGGTGGGGCGAACAATTATTCCTATTACGAAGGGACGGCCGCAGGGAACTACCCTGTCATTTACAACGGCGGGACATTCACGGTTACCGGGGCTTCCTCCGTCCCCGTTCCTCCGGCGGCATGGCTCCTTGGTTCCGGCCTGTTGGGTCTGATAGGGGTCAGGAGAAGGCTGAAGAAATGAACGACACTCGATAACTCTATCGCAGGAGGCAGAGCCGAGGCTCTGCCCCGAGACGTGAACGCACCGCCATGCGCCATTCGTAGCTGAACACGATGAGCGCTGGATCACAGAGAACTTCGTTTAAAAAGTATGCAAATTTACCCCGTAATGGTACAATCTAGAGCAAGATAATCTCACTTACGTTAAGAGACTGATTTAGGAGGACCCCATGGCCGATCCGATCAAAGTGGTCTTGAAGATCATATCCGTAAAAGGGACCTGTTCCGCAGGGCACAAGGCAGGAGATGAATTTGATTTAAGCAAAGACTTTGTCGTGGGATATTCCGGCGGTGGCAAGGCCCTTTGCCCCTCCGCATTCCATGCCGCTTTTCCGGATTGGCGGGTCCTGCGCTTTGGAGGGGAGCTGCCTTGGGAAGAAGATAAGGATACGGCCCAGGTCGCCTGCCCTGACCCCCTGAACCCCGTTGTTATGGAATTGAGAAGGATTAAGGGGTAGACAAGTTTTTCGCGTTGATCTTATGTCCCACGCATAGTCCTCTCGAAGGCCGCTCTCCTGCGCCGAAAGACGCGGGAACTTTATACGCAGGTGAGATGCAGGGGGCAAGGCCCTCAACCCCGATAATGGGGGGAAAAGAAAAAGGAGGATACCAATGGCAGAGAAAAAAGAGATCGGAACGGACAATATCTGCTACCCCATGCCCTGTTCCCTCGTGGGCGTCAACGTCGCCGGTAAGCCCACCTTCCTCACCGTTGCCTGGTTCAGCATGGTCAACGTAAAGCCGCCCTATCTCATGCTCGCCCTGGGCAAGGGCCACTATTCCAACCCGGGCATCACGGAGAACGGCACGTTCAGCGTCAATATCCCCTCCGTGTCCATGGCGGAGGCGACCGACTTCTGTGGCATCGTCTCGGGGAAGAAGCACGACAAATCGAAGGTCTTCGAGGTCTTTTACGGAAAGCTGAAGACCGCACCCATGATCAAGGAGTGCCCCTACAACCTGGAGTGCAAGCTCGTGAAGAATGTGGAACTGCCGGGCGACGAGCTCTTCATCGGAGAGGTCGTGGCGGCTTACACCGACGAACGGTTCATGACAGGTGGCGTGCCCGACCTCGTAAAGATGAAGCCCTTCATACTCTCCATGGCGGATCGCAGGTATGTCGCCCTGGGAGACGAGATAGGCAAGGCGTGGGAGTTGGGCAAGAAACTTCTCAAGGGGTGAGGAACGGGACCCCCGCGAAATTTGGCCGGCCTTCGCGCAATCCTCCTGGGTCCGGATCCGGACAGACCCCCTGGGAGAATCGCGCGAGAACCCCCGGCGCCCGGCAGCCCCCACCTCCCTTCTCTGTTTTCCTGGAAGGACGTCTATGCCCACAAGTTCTTCCTGCTATCCGCCTTTTTGTTTTTGTTGGCTGAAGGCTTTTCTTGCAATATCTTCCTTGCCCTGGTAATCAATGAGGGGGAGAACTACTTAAAGGGCACCTTAATTCAAGAATAAAGATTTGACCCCCTTGCCCGGCCGTATCATTGCAGAAAGGACGAAAGTCGTATATAAATTGTAAGGTCAGTCGCGCCGGTAAGCAGACCTAAGAATGCACAAAAAACCGTAGTATAGGACATCAAATCAATGGGCCTAGTCCCCGGCATCTGGAAGGAACAGCGACTCATCGAGTCATTTGATGTAGACGCCTTGGGTCGACTACGCCCGCAGACACTATTTGAGTATCTGTTAAACTCAGCCTGGAACCATGCCAAAGGAGCAAACTACGGGCACGACGAACTGTCAGCACGAAACCTGATGTGGGTGTTGATAAAAGTGCAGATACTCATCAAACGACTACCCAAATGGGGTGAGCAGATCGCCATCGAAACATGGGGAAAGCGGAGAGTAAGGCTCTACGCACTCCGCGACTTCGCCATTGCCTCAGGTACAGGCGAAAAACTGGTCTCGGCTACTTCGTCTTGGATGATACTGGATAGGACGAGTGGCCGGCCGCAACGATTTGACGAAAAAACAGACAGCTTCCCGTGGCAACCGGGAAAGGATGAGGTAGAAACCAATCTGGAAAAGGTGCAGGAACTGAACAACGGCAAGGAGCTTGCGCGGTTCCGCGTGCTTTTCTCCGATATTGACGTGAACCGACATGTGAACTCTGCCAAGTACTTGCAATGGATGATAGATAGCCATTCGTACGAATATCTTGAAGCGACAGAGGCCGGATCAATTGAACTCAGCTTCCTTTCAGAGGCGCTGCCGAAGGACGAAGTGACAGTACTTTCGGAGGGAACGGAGGACCAAGAATTGTGCTCGGTGAGACGCACCGGCGACGGCAAGGAGCTTTGCCGGGCAAGGTTTGAATGGCGCCGATCCGAATAAAAAGCGGGTATCGGACAGGGAGTGCCATCAAGAATGAATAGCCATAACCAGTCGTTGCAGCTGACGCCTTGAGTTACGGCCGTCTCGACCGGGCTTCGTCTGCTGTGGTCCTACGCGGATGATTTGGCGGCGCAGCTGAGCTCTATGTTATACTCCGTTTCAACTGGCAATTCTCGGTAATCCACTTATTTCGAATTGTTTAGTATAGGTAGGGATGGCATCAGGGACAGCCGTAAATAAGTGAATAAGTTACCGTCACGCCCATTACGAGCGGCAATCCTGAGCTGTCGTAGTCCATCGCAACTGCCGAGCAGCAGGTGAAGCGAGTAAGGTTTTTCCCCGACCCCGGCCGCTCCTCACGGCCGTTTTTTGAGCGTCTCCGGCAGAAAGCACAACGTCCCCACCCCCATGAGATTGATAAGGCAGGTAATGGCGAGGCCCGTCTGAAGGCCGTGCATCTTGCCTATATAACCAATGGTGTAAGGGGCGAGCACGGCCCCGATGCGCCCTGCGTTCCAACAGAAGCCGCCTGCATACGCGCGAAGGTGCTCGGGGAAGATCTCTGCATAGTAGGCGCCGATAACCGCGGCCACGCCGCTGGTGCCGACGCCGACCACCCCTCCCCACCAGAAGAGAAAAAGGGAGTTACGGGAGATGATGTATACCGCGACGGACAGGGAAACGAGAAGGAAGGCGGCCATCATCGACGGGCGGCGGCCTATCTTGTCCGCGAGTGCGCCAAAGAGCTGAAAACCGGCAAACATGCCCGCGTACATGAAAAGGGAGAAGTTCGCCATCGAGGCGAGGGAAAGACCTCTCTCCTGTACGAGAAACGTCGGGATCCAGTAGGCTATGCCCCAATAACCGGCCAGATTGCAGAGACTCACCGTGGTAGCCAGAATTGTGGTCGTAAGCAGCTTTCTCTCAAAGATCGCGCCTATCCCGATGCCTTCTCCTTTCGGGCATCCGACGGCGCCTGTCTTTTGCCTCCTGTCAGGCGGGACGAGCCGCGCAACGGCGAAGACCAGCAGGATCGAGCCGGTCCCGGCGAAAAAAAGGATGCGCCAGTCGAGGTCGAGCACGAGCCTGCCCACGAGGGACGCGAGCACCGCGCCGACGGCGAAACTGCTGTACACGAAAGAGGCGGCCCTTGCGCGAAAAGCGGGCGCCCAGTGCTCGGCGACCAGGGCGGAGCAGGGCCCCCAGAGACCGCCTATGGCGAGACCGGTAAAGAGCCTGAGCACCATCCACCGGGCCCAGGTCGAGACCAGCACGACCAAACCCATGCCGATACCGAGCCACGAGAGGCACAGGAGCAGGGAAAAGCGCCTGCCCCGGTTTTCCGCGATGAGGCCGAATATCATCGAGCCGCCGATCGCCCCGGCCATCGTCGCCGATCCAAGGAGGCCCCCTTCGGGCAAGGAGATACGGAGGACCTTGAGCAGGATGGGCATGGCGATGGCGAGGACGATCAGGTCGTAGCTGTCCACCAGGTAGGAAAAAAAGGTAGCCCACAGCACACGCCAGCGGCAAGGGGTCCCGGATGGGGTTTCCTCATACGGGTCACGGCACCCTTCCCCGTTCACGACATCTTCCACGTGCATGCCCCGGCTTAACCCAGCTTGTTGAACGCCGCGGCCTTTATCGCGGCGTAGACCGCGCTTCCTTTTACAAGGTGCAGCTCGCGGGCGGCCTGACTGACCACCTGCCCGATGAACCGTTGGCCGCCGCATTCCAGTTCGACGCCGATTCTGTTGCCTGCGTCGAAGACGTCAACCACCCGGCATTTGAGCAGATTACGGGCACTGGTAGCCTCGGGGTGGCGCTTAAAAAGGATGATGTCCGTTGACGAGAGTTCGAACAATGCCTCCGGCTCGTCGCTGCCGGCCGACACGAACAACTCCTGATCTCCCCAGCGATAGCCGTAAAAGCCGTCGATCCTGCGAGGCGCCGTAAGCCTGAGAAGGTTCGTGTAGTCGCCCGGACTTCTCCCCATGCGCGCGCGTGCAAGCGCCTCCGCCGTGGTCTGCTCCACTATACGCCCTTCGGCAATACTGAGTAATTGCTCTGTCATGATCCTCATTTCCAGCAACGAGTGGGAGATGAAAAGATAGGGAATCTTAAATACCTGGCAGGTGTTTTTCAGGAAGGGGATGATCTGGAACTTGAGGGTGTCGTCGAGGGCCGATAACGGCTCGTCCATCACGAGCAGGCGGGGGTTGGAAAGGACCGCGCGGCCGATGGCCACCCGCTGTTTCTCGCCTCCGGAGAGATTCTTCACTCCCCGATCGAGGAGATTGTCTATCCCTAACACTTCCACCACACTGTCCAGGGTGATCTTGCGATGACGGGGTGCGCAGCGCTTGTAGCCATAGAGCAGGTTGCCCTTCACGCTCAAATGCGGGAACAGATGGGGGCGCTGGAAGACCATGCTGATGCGACGGCGCTCCGCACGGACGTCGATCCTCTGCCAGCTGTCGAAAAGGGCCTCTCCATCGAGCATAATAAGGCCGCGGTCCGGATGGTGCAACCCCGCAATCAGGCTGACCAGTGTTGATTTCCCGCTCCCCGATGGGCCGAAGATCCCGATCCGCTCTCCATTGATCGCAAAGTCTGCATCAAGGAGAAATGTGCCGTAGCTTTTCCGCAAGCCAACCTGAAGCTCCACGTCAGTCCGTCCTCACCATGCGCACGCTGAGCCATTCATGGAAGAGAAGCACTGCAACGGAGATGGCAATGGAGACGAGGCAGAGGGCCATTGCCATGACGTCCCCCCGGGGAGAGCTGACATATTCATAGATGGCAAGGGGGATGGTCTGGGTCACCCCCGGGATGTTGCCGGCCACAATGATCGTGGCCCCGAATTCCCCCAGCCCACGGGCGAACATCAGAACGGAGCCCGCAATAATGCCCCGCATCGAAAGGGGCAGGACTACCGTTAAAATGGAATCGAGCAGTCCGGCGCCGAGGGTGCGGGAGGCCTGGATGAGCCGCTCGTCTATTGTCTCCATGCCGGTCCGGATCGACCTGACCATCAGGGGGAAGCCGACTACGGCCGTGGCAATGACCGCCGCCTTCCAGGTGAATATCAGGTTTATGCCGAGCGGCTGAAGCACCATTTTGCCGATCCATCCGTTCCGGCCGAGGAGGAGCAAAAGAAAGTAGCCGACTACCACGGGCGGCAGGGTCAGAGGCAGGTTGACGAATACATCGAGCAAAATCCGACCGCGGAATTTCCGATACGTCATGAGATAGGCTGCGGCAAAACCGAAAGGCAGCGACAGCAGGGTCGCGGTGACGGCTACCTTGAGGGACAGCAGGATTGCCGAGTAGTCAGCGGAGGTGAAGCTCAGCACGGTGAATTACCTGTCGATAAAGCCGTATTTCAAGAGCACCTGCCTTGTCTCGGTTGACCGGAGAAACCTGACGAATGCAACGGCATCGCCATTCTTGACGCCCGCCGGCATAAGCGCCATGGGATAGGTCACCCTGGGGTAGAATTTCTGCGGTACGGTGAAAAGAATGCGGGCGTTTTTGGCCAGTAGCGCATCGGTCTTGTACACAAAGGCGCCGTCCACTTCACCCCGGTCGGCGTAGGTCAGACACGCACGGACATCCCTGGCCATGACCAGCTTCTGCTCCATCTGTGTGTCGATGCCTGCCTTCTTGAGTGCCTGCATCGCATAATCGCCGGCGGGGACGCTGCTGGGGCTGCCGATGGCAACCCTCTCCAGCTTCACCACATCGGGCAGACCGGTCACTGCGAGTCCCGGCTTGCCGACGAAGACCAGCTCGTTGAAGGCGAAGGGCGCGCTGCTCTTGTCATCGACCAGTTTTTTCTGTTTCAGGTAATCCATCCATTCCACGTTGGCGGAGAAAAAGAGATCGGCCGGGGCGCCGTTCTCGATCTGCTTGGCCAGGGCCCCGGAGGCGCCGAAGTTGGTTCGAAACGTCACGGCCGGGTTCCTTTTCGTAAAAGTGTCTGCCAGCTCGGTGAGGGCATCTTTAAGGCTGACGGCGGCGGACAGATTGACCACGCCTGCCACGGCCGACACAGCGAAAAAAAGCGTGAGGCAAAGACACAACGCGAGAGATTTGACGGTCATTTTCACTCCTTCCTCCTCAAGAACGCAGCATCGCTCTCCCCTACCGATATATGCCACTAGTTATAACGCTAAGTCAAACCGTTTTTCACCGCTGCCGTCAGCATGCGAATGGCTGAAGGTGTGTAGCTTCCGGACCTGATGTGACCGCTGCCCGCCCGTGGCATTGCTGCGTTCGGCTTGACAAGAGGACACATGCTGATTAGGGTGTAAAGAGACACCGTTCGCATATCTCAATTCAAGGAGCCGGCCATGGAAGATCTGCACGAGATATTCACTACCTTTAAGAAAGAGTTCAAGCGAGTTTATCAAAAACACGAAGCCCTTGGCAAGACCATCCACGAACAGGCCGGCCCTCTGCCGGAAAAAATACGCTGGCTCATCAAGGTAGCCATCTCCGGCGCGAGCGGCCATCCGATCGCCCTCGAAACCCATATTGCGAAGGCAAGGGACGCAGGCGCGACGGAAGATGAGATTACGCATGCCCTGCTCCTGCTCATACAGACAACGGGGTTTCCCACCTTTATGGAGGCTTACTCGACCTACAAGAAGATGCGGTAAAACGCGTTTTTCGGTGCTGCGCAGGCCCAGGCAAACGCGCGCGCGTCCGTCCGGGTTATAGCCGGGAAGGGAATGCTTGACAGGCGCCAACGCTATCCGTTACAATGGGCCCATGTCCATGGACTCATTGAAGATCGCCTACAAGGTGTGGCTTGACTGCAACGGGAAGGCCTTTGGGGAGGGGCCGGACAGGTTGCTGCAGAGGGTCGAGGCGACCGGGTCGCTGCACAGGGCCGCTGCCGACATGAAGATGTCCTACAGGAAGGCCTGGCTCATGCTCAAGACCATGGAGCGGCGGCTCGGATTTGCCTTGCTGGAACGGAAGGTAGGCGGTGTCTCCGGAGGAGGCTCCCGGCTCACACCGGAGGCGCGTGCGTTCATGAAGCGCTACGAAGCCTTCAGACGGGAAGTCGAAGGATCGCTCCAGGAAATCTATCGCAAGCACTTCGGATGAGGAGAAGCCGGGGAAACCGGTATTACGAAGACGTGACCGCCGGCCATGAAACGGTGATGATTTCATAGGTCCGTTCCCCGCCCGGCGCTGAAAAGGTCACCTCATCTCCGATCTTTTTGCCGAGGAGCGCGCGGCCGAGAGGGGAGCTCATCGATATTTTCCCCTTTTTCATGTCCGATTCATACGGCCCCACCACGGTATACACAACCTCTTCATCGGTATCGAGGTTCTTCAGGGAAACACGACCGCCGAAGCCGACGACGCCATTGGGGCTCTTCTTCACGTCGACGATCTCGCACTGCCTGAGCATTTCTTCCAACTCGCCGACCTTCTTCTGAAGGAACTGGTACTCTTCTTTTGCGGCCTCATACTCCGCGTTCTCGGATATGTCTCCATGCGCGCGGGCTTCTTCTATAGCCAGAAGTATCTTCGGCCGTTTCGCGTTCAGTAAATACTCGAGGTCTTTCTTCAAGTTGTCGTGCCCTTCACGTGTTATCGGATACTTCATCGCCTCTCCAGGAAATAATAAGAGTCTCTTGCAAGGTACAATTTGTAATATATTTCTCGGAACTTTTCAACATCTTTTCTGAAAAGCCGCGCGTCGCCGCCGAAACTCAGACGATCATGACTGCCTGTCCCTGTAGTCCTTATAGCCGAACTTCTTCACTACCTCTATTCTTCCCCCATCCCTCACCACCGCGATATCCGGGAGCGTTATTCCATTAAAGGTAGTGCTTTTCACTATGCTGTAGAGGGCCATGTCGGTAAAGACCAGCTTGTCTCCTCTTTTCAGGGGCCGGTCGAAGGAATAGTCGCCCATCACATCCCCCGCGAGGCAGCTTGGTCCTGCGACCCTGTAGGTGTAGCTCAACTCATTCGGCCGGCCTGACTTCATGATATGCGGCCTGTAAGGCATAAGCAAAACATCCGGCATATGCGTTTCCGCCGATGCATCCATTATCGCGATCTCCTTCTCGTTCCTTACAATATCCAGAACGGATGAGATCAAAACTCCCCCGTTGTAGACGCTCGATTCACCAGGCTCCAGATATACCTGCACTCCGTACTTTTTCTTGAACGCGTTGATAAGTCCGATGAGGCGCTCCACATCGTAATCGTCGCGGGTTATGTGGTGACCGCCTCCGAAATTCACCCATCGCAGCCCCCTGATGTGCTCTCCGTAAAGTTTCTCGAATGTGCGCAGAATTCTTTCAAGCACGTCGGAATTTTGCTCACACAGTGCATGGAAGTGGAGCCCGTCCACCATGTGTTTGTGCTTTGGGAATTCCTCAGCGAATATCTCATGGGTTATTCCCAACCTCGAATATGGTGCGCATGGGTTGTATATCTCCGTGGCGACCTCGGCGTAACCAGGATTGACTCTCACGCCTATTTCCACGCCGCTTTTCCTTGCCATTTTCCCGTATTTCCCGACTTGATAAAACGAATTAAATATAATGGAGTCAGAATACCTGAATAGCCGCCTCAGCTCTTCTTCCTTATATGCCACTCCGAACGTGTGCACTTCCTTCTTGAATTCTTCATAGCCGAGTCTGGCTTCGTTCAAACCGCTTGCGGCCGTTCCGTCCAGGTACCTGCACATCGTCGGAAAAGTGGCGAAAGAGGCATACGCCTTCAACGCGTGCAGTATCTTGCAGGCCGTCCGGTCCTTCACGTATCTCATGACCCGCATGTTTTCTTCGATAAGGGTTTCATCCAGGAGGTAAACCGGGGTATTTATGGCGCCGGCTGCGATTTCGAGGAATCTTTCGTGTGCTGCCTCGAACCGTTTTCCCTTCGTGTTTTTGATTAAACGCGTCAGCGACCTGAGCGCACTACTGCCGAGCGCCTCAAGCACCTCTTTTCTCGCGCCGTCACATAACGCGTGGTACTCGCCGGCCGCGCGTATATCTTTTGCGGTAATTGCCCTGATTGTGCTTTCAATTCCGCTGGTATCCACCGGATCAGCCTCGAGTCTTCTCAGGGAAGCGGCGTATGCTCGGCCACCTGCCAGGGGAGACCGTAGTTATTGAGCGCATCCATGAACTTGTCGGGATCGAGCTGCTCTATGTTGTATACTCCCGCCCCTTGCCAGGCTCCGGTGAGCAGCATCATCGCGCCGATCATCGCAGGAACACCGGTCGTATAGGCAATCGCCTGCGTTCCGGTCTCCTTGAATGCCTCTTCATGGTCGCACACGTTATAGATATATCTGGTAATGCGTTTCCCGTCCTTTTTTCCGCTCATGATGTTCCCAATGACTGTTTTTCCCGTGTAGGCAGGTCCGAGAGAAGCAGGTTCGGGCAGTAATGCTTTAAGGAGTTTTACCGGAACGATCTTATGCCCTTCGTACTCAACCTCATCTATCCTTGTCATGCCGACGTTCTTGAGCACCCTGAGATGGTTGAGGTAATTATCGGAGAAGGTCATCCAAAATCTGGCCCTTATCAGCCCTTTTATATGCTGCACAAGCGACTCGAGTTCTTCGTGGTAGAGAAGATAGCTTTCCTTTGCCCCCGCTACCGGGTAATCGAAGGTAAAATGGACGCTGCCTTCCTCAATGATCGCGGGGGTCACCACCCATTTCCCCTGTTCCCAGTGCCTCACCGGCTGTGTTATTTCCCGGATATT
>Ga0326728_10021796_pt1 | contig 11988 bp, 16 predicted proteins | sample MB3enrmetagenome_FD_207602 | JGI IMG/M metagenome (GOLD analysis project Ga0326728, IMG submission 207602) | Lab enriched peat soil microbial communities from McLean, Ithaca, NY, United States - MB31MN | ecosystem: Environmental > Terrestrial > Soil > Wetlands > Peat | place: USA: New York... | reverse complement strand
GTGAGTCCCGTCCCCAACTATGCTGAATGATTGGATAAGAGGCAAAGAAGGGTGAGGGACCATGCGGGAGGGGAGAGCGTCATAAAGTCATCGCGAAAATCGGTGATAAGCTAATCTCTTTACTGCTTCTTCAGTTGATCCGTACTAGCCAAAGTGAATTGAGGGGATTTGCTGTTGCTTAGAAATCCATAACCTGTGTCAGCTCCCACTGCCCCTATGACTCCATTAACGATCCCTATTAGGATATCGATTTTCCCTGCGTAGTACTGAAAGAGAAAGGAGATGAGGATTCCGATCGCTATCGAAACGAACGGAATGGCCTTTTCTGGAATTGCGACCTTGATATATTGAACCACCACTAAGACCAATGCACCGATTTGAGAAATCTTCGATACGTCCAAGAAATCCATCTTAATCCTCCTTTCCCATGGGGATGGGCCATGGGCAGTTGTTGGTACCCCGCGGTCAAGTGCCTTGACCTGCCACCCTATCCGATCCGTCCGTGGGGTACTTGGCGAGATCGAAGCCGGCGGCTTTGCCCACCGCAATCTGTGTCTTATCGTGCCAGGTGTTAGTGGAGCCGAAGAAGGAGGCGGGAGAGTCTGCCAATACGCTTGCGATCATTCTCTTCATAGGGCCTCCTGTCGCTTTCGAGGCAACGGATTACCCATTCTTGAGAACAACGCCCACGTGAACCGGCCGCAGTGAGATCGGTGTCTTTTCTGGGGTAGTGATGGCTCGCCTACCCCGGACCCTCATGTCTCACCGGATCTGTCTGGCAGCCGCGGCTGCCTCGCTGGAGATAACGCAAACTCGCAGACCCGAGGCCCTTGGCTTTCCGTCCCATGGTCTCCCATGGTTTGGCTTTTTCAGACCGATACTACCACGATAGCGAGGTGCTCATTCTTTGTCAAGTTAAATTTACGACAAACTATCATAATAGTTACAAGTGGGACCTAGACGAGGAATGCGAACGCCTTGGCAACGGTTGTGGGGTCAGGTCCTTCATCATAGCATTCTTGCCGTTTGTGGCTAAAGGCAATCGCTTTCGGCCTGACACACGTTCCCTCCTTCCCCGCAAAGATGGGGAGCATCTTCAGGCTCGCACCGGTCCCATCGTCCGGTTTTCTGCACGAATTCCGTTCCTAGTCGCATGGACAAGGACCACCGACCGGATGAGGTCACGGAGGTAGACCGGGAAAGAGACTTCCCATCAGCAACCCGGATTCTGATGCGGCCGGCTGTGAGCAGCGCAATCTACCGTGCGGCCCTCGGCACCTACGGCAAAGCCTGCCTCGGCTTTTTGTTCGGGTTGGAAGAGGAGCGGAACGCACCGCGTTTCGACTTCGCGCTCACCGGAGTTGTTATGCATACCTTTGAAGGCGTCGACTACGTTGAGAGATTGAGGGATCTGGAGGCCCTTCTGCCAGTCGCGCGCCGGTTTGCGAAAGAGATTGACAAGGGACTGCTCGGCATCTGGGCAGCATGGCCGGCCGATACCGTTGAGGAGGGGGATGCTCATTTGAGCGCGCTCACCGGGTTTGCCACATCAGCGGGGATTTCATGGGTTCTGGAAGCGCCCACGGACGGCTGGGAAACGATATTGGGGCTCAGAGTATTCTGCGTGCAAGACTTCCCGCGCAGAGCGTTGCCTTACAGGAAGACGAAGCGGAGAGTTTACGGATCGAAGGATAACCCTCGCAGAATCGGCGCCATGTGGAAGAAGACGCTTGGGAGGGACATCGGCTCTTCTTGAGACACTTACCCCTCCATGCCTTTGCGCCGCTGCGCTTCCGACCGACCCGCCCGTGGACGGCGGAGCGGACCCTGCATTGCTCGCATTCGCCTTGACACGTGTGGCCGATAGAAGTACCATTAAGAGTACCATAGGAGGTACGAGCAATGGCGAAGACTCCGAGAATCTTGCCCATATCCGATCTGAGACAAAACGCCAGCGATGTGGTCAAGGCCGTCTCATCTTCCGGAGAGCCCGTCTTTATTACCCAGCGCGGACGGGCTACTGCGGTCATGGTCAGCATGCGGGTCTACGAAGAGTCCCAGCGTGAGCTCGACATCTTGCGGCTCCTCGCCCGTGGTGAGAAGGAAATAGAGGCTGGCGTCGGCTACGAGCTTGACGAAGTCTTGAAAGAGGCGGACCGCTTTCTCGAGATCTCAAGACCTTGAGAATTCTCTTCACCCCTGCGGGCCACCGGCAGTTTCTTGAAGCGTTGGCCTACATGTACAGGGACAACCAGGCTCCCGCCGCGAACTTTCGTGAGAAAACTGAAAAGAGACTCACACGCCTGAAAGAGTTCCCGGAATCCGGGAGACTCGTCCCGGAATTCCCCGATCTCCCTTTTCGTGAGGTGATCATCGGACCATATCGTTTCTTCTGCAGATTCAAGGATCAGACCGTGTGGATCGTTGCCGTCTTGCATGGCGCCCAGTTGCCTTACGCACCGGCGTAGCGAATCTGCTTCGGTGCGCAATTTCATATCCCAGACAGAACCATTTCCCGTGGCCTTCGATATTTGTTTCGATCGATACTGCGGCTCGGGTATCTCAGGGAGATCCTTATTTCTTTCCCTCATCCTTCATCTTGATGAACAGCCAGTTCTGCTTCTTGCCGGCAAACCGGGTGCGGATCAGGGCGAATCTGCCGCTTAGCCTTTTCCCGTGAAGGTCGACTTCCACGTGTCCGTCGCCGAGGGCCTGTTCCATGCTTTTTGAAGGGCTCTTGCCGGCGAGGACGTTCTCGTACGTACCCTGGTCCCAGAGCACCACGCGGCCGGCGCCGTATTCCCCTTCCTCGATCTGCCCCTCGAAAAAGGCGTAGTCGAGGGGATGGTCTTCAACTTCCACCGCGAGCCGTTTCACGGCCGGATCCATTACCGGTTCCTTGGGCACAGCCCAACTCTTGAGCACCCCGCCCACTTCAAGACGCAAGTCGTAGTGAAGGTGCGTTGCGTGATGCTCCTGAACCACGAAAATGGGGGCGGAAGGACTTGTGACGTCTCTCTTCATCTCTAGATTATAGGCGCGCGCCGTGCCGGAGGCATAGTGTCTTCCCCAACGGGCACAAAAAGATGAGGGGCGGCTTTCGGGCCGCCCTTTCATGTCACTCCTTGATTAGTTATTCTCTCGCAGTCCGGCCCGGGGCTGACTTATGGGGGGACGATGACCGGGCACGTGCACGCCCGGCCGGGAGCGAACCCCCATCATGCAGACTAGGCCGTTTCTTCCCGTAATTTGAACATCCCGACAATATCATTCAGTTTTTCGCATACGGCGGCTATTTCCCTCGTAGACCGGCTGCTCTCATTTACGGCATTACCCGTCTCTTCAACGCTTCGGGACACCTTGAGCGTCTGAACGGATATTTCGTTTGTGGCCTGGGACTGCTCGCGCGTCGAATTGGCCACCATGTTAACCATTTGTTTCAATTCCGCTACCTTGTCCACTATTCCGACCAGTATGGCGCCGGTGCCGTCGGCGAGCTTTACGCCGGCGACGACCTCTGAATTTGCTTCCTCCATCCTGCGAATAACATTGTTGGTTTCCTGTTGTATGGTGCCGATCATCTTTGTTATTTCTTTGGTCGACTGAGCGGTCCTTTCGGCGAGCTTTCTCACTTCATCTGCCACGACGGCAAATCCTCTTCCGTGCTCTCCAGCCCGGGCAGACTCTATAGCCGCATTAAGAGCAAGGAGATTCGTCTGGTCGGCAATATCGTTAATAACAGTGGCTACACTACCGATTTGACCGGTTATGTCCCCAAGGTTCTTTACGTCATCGGTTCCTTTTTCCAGGACGGCCTTTACCTTGTTGATGCCGTCAATCGTCTGCTGAACTGCCTTCTTGCCGTCGAGGGCCAATCCTTCGGTCTCGTCGGCGTTGTCGGACGCGTGCCCCGTGTTCTCCGCGATCATGGAAATGTTGCCCGCCATTTCCTCGACGGCGGTCGAAGTGTTGGTCGATGTCTCGACCAGAACGCTCTCCGTGGTGCTGATCTGTTCCATCCGTTGGCTCAGCTGTTCGGTTCCCAATGTTATATTCTTGGAATAACCCTTGATACTGAGCACTATTCTATTCAGTTTTTCGAGGAAGCTGTTGAAGTATGTCGCCATCTCACAAATCTCGTCGCTTCCCGTGATGGGGATCGTCCTTGTCAGGTCTCCCTCTCCCTCGGCTATGTCCCGCAACACGGCTGCCATGTTCACAATCGGCTTGGCAAGCCGGACGGAAATGAGGAGAACTATCGCGCCCAGCATCACCGCCATAACGAGTATTTCCGCGACAGTGATCATGACGTCCCTGAACAGCTTTTGCTTGACGAAGTAATTTGTGGCCTGAATGGCCACCGTCCCGATCTTCTGATTGTCCTTGGTGAGATCCTGTCGTTTTGCGGGCAACAGATGACCCTTGGCATAGGCACCCCCATTCTTCGCGCCGCTGTAAAGGGCATTTCCATCTCCATCGAGCACTTCCACGGTCCCGATCTCCTCATTGCGGAGCAGGGAGTCGGCATTATCTCTGATAACGTCTTTGCGAATGTTCCAGATGGGGTCGACCATGGACAGCGATCCGATCTCCAGCACGTCGGTAATCTTCTTATCGAGGTCCTTTTTCAAATTCTGCGAGTTAAGCAGATATTTGAAGCCCCCGGACAATCCCAGGATAATGAGGATGGATGCCACGACGGGAACAATGAATTTCCACGTCATTGAGTTCCTTTTCATGTTTTTCTGCCTCCTTCGGCTCTCTCTAGGGATACATGTGTCGGAGGTAGTCCTGCATGAAGCGCGACGGACAAGGGCACTCCGTATGCCCCGCAAAGGGTCCGCAAGACGCGAACCTTTGCGGGGCATACAATCCCTACAACTGCCAGTTGTCGAACTTCTGGTCGAGTATAGGGCCCATGATTTTCTGGTATTTGCCGTTCGCCTTCAGCTTCTTGATGACATCCGCGAGTATCTTGTCGACTTCCTTACCCTGGGGTCCTTTGGACAACACGATTCTCACGTCGAACTTCTTGTACTCCCACCTCTTGATGTTCTTGAGATCGGCTTTTTTCAAAGCCATATCGGACTCGGGCATGGCCATGATCCAGCCGTCGATCCGCCCCATGTCCACTTTTCTCAGGCTCGACTCGATGTCGGGAGAGCCCGCTATGGGAAAATCGAAGTAATCCTTGGTGCCCATGTCGGTCTCGATCTTGTACTTGCTCACATTGGACGGATTGATGTCCTTGTTGTTCTTGTTGGTGTAAAGAGCGAAGACCACCTTGAATATGATGTCCGAACCGAATTGGAAGGGTAGCTTATCCGCGCTTATGGCTGGATTCACGAGCTGGGGCATGTGAAAGTCAGCCCGGCCTTTCTCGACGTTCTCCATGGATCTTTCGAAAGGAAAGACCTCCCAGGTGATCTTGCCGTCTTTGTATTCCTCGGCCATGGCCTTCATCAAGTCAATGAGAATTCCTTTGTCGTTTGACTCTACTAGGGGTGGAATGATGGGCAGGCTCGCCTTCAAATCCCTCGCCTGGGCCTGGCCCGCGATCACGCAAAGACAGATTGCCGCCATAATGAAGCACTTACCTAAGCCTAGAACCGATAGATCCCTAAAGCACTTTCTCATCTTCTGTTCCTCCCTCAAAAGTTGTGTGTCATATTTCTTCTTCCGCAAAACTGTGTGCTGCGCACATCGGAGCGAGCGGTCAAATCCGCTGGAACAGGAATCCCTCCCGTTCCGGACTGAAGAATCCGTTCAGTCCTGGCCGTCGCGCAGCGCCCCTCCGTCGTTTAGATCCCGTCACCCCCTTTCGTGCGATGCTGTTTTTGGCGCCGCCCAGCATTTCTCTTTGGCCGCGTTCATCCGGGAACGGTCGCCTGACAATGAACGACGAGTCCCTCTCGGATGACGCACGCTTGATTTGAACAAATGGCTGTCCGGCGGTTTCTGCCATGGTTGGATTATCGAGCAGCGATCAGATAAGCTTAATAAGAAAATTTCTTATTTTTGATAGGTAAAGTGTAGGCTATGGGGTCTTGCAATCACTCCTCGGTCTAGAGTTCCCGCTCGCTTTGTACTTCCAAGCCATGTGGGGCATGTAAGCTTCCCTGCGGAATGCACAGTAATTGTTGAAATGATCGAGGTCGGCGATGATACTTACTCATGAGAGACGTGAGTCGAAGGAGATCCCATGAACATATCGGGCCGGATAAAAAGGATTCGCGAGCGTTTGATCAATAGACGTAATGAAGTCTTCGAGGCCCATAGGCTGACCGATGAAGCGCGCCGTGTCTTGTCGGAGCCCGATATCGAGCCTGAAGAAACGGCGCAGAAAGAGGCTATCGGGGCCGTTCTGGCACTACTGGACGAAAGAGAGCTCAAGGAGGTCCAGGACATAAACGGGGCTTTGGCGAGGATGGAACTCGGGGAATACGGCCGCTGCGAGGTCGGTGGAGAAGAGATCGAAATTGAGCGCCTCGAGGCAATTCCCTGGACAACTGTCTGCAACAAACACAAAAGAACAGAGTGAAAGGGGCCGGTTGAGCACCCAATGCTGTAAGGGCCGCCAGGGACGTAAGATAGCCCCATGCCCTGTTACACCGGGTTGGATGCAACGGAGACGTTCACCCGCCTCATGGGAAGGATCAGCTTCTCTTTTGAGCTTCTTTCTCCATCTCTTTTCTGATCATCCGTTCTTTGATCGCCGATTCCCTTGAGAACACGAAGACTCCGAGACCATGGAACAACACCCCGATGCCCCATCCCATGAGTGGCCACTTGAACCAGAGGTACTCCCTGGAAGTGAGAAGGTTGATGATAATAAGGAGAATATTTACCACCACATAGATTCCTAGATGAATATAGAACCCTATCTTGGCTTCTACTCTTTTTCTGGCTTTTTCGTAGGCCTCCTGTTCATTCATGTCTCCCTCCCTGGCAATCCCGGATTTACCTTAACCTCGCTCCCATTCTATGATTCTTAGCTCGATCGCGTCAAGGGTGCTTTCGTACGAATAGGCCTTGACCAGAGAGGTTTCCCCCTCCCTTTCTCCTGAACAAGGGACCGATAATGCTTTACTTTTTGTGCGCCATTGATAAGATAGGTGAGGGCCCATTCCGCCTTTGTCCTCAGACGCCGGGAAGCGAAATAGGCGACGGGGCTACGAAACACGCCGGCAGGGGGTAGGAACAACGAAGATGAGAATCGGCTTCTTGGCTCTCGCGCTGGCTTGCGTCTATTGCCTCACACCCGGCAGCGTGGCCTTTTCGGAAGATTTCTTGAAGCCTCTCCCGCCCGAATATCTGAAAAAGGTGAACCTGAAGGCCCGACGTCAGGAAAACGAGTGGGTGAGGATCACGCAGTCATTCGCCTTCGAACAGACACCGGAGGATTTCTTTCACACGGGTAGCGATGACCGCATCGTAGTCGTCCACAAGCAAACGGCAAAGGTCATGGGAGAGCGTGAGAATTTCAGGTGGCTCCAAGTGGAGGTTCAGTTCTTGCGCTATTGCATGGCTACGAAGAAGAAGCCTCCGGAGGGACGGCTCGGGAAATACCGAGGCAGCGACCCAAAAACAATGTGGGAGTTGTTTTGGGCGGACATACTCTCTCCCGATATGGATTCCATCGTCCCCATGTTCCGATGTGATGACCGGACAGAGGTGTTTGCAACCTTCTACGATCAGGATGGACGAGAGCTTAATACCAAAGGAGCGCTGGCCTTTGCCTATCTCATTGACGAGGGCCTGGACAGGAGAAAAATGGAGATGTTGCCGGGAGACAAGACATATGTCTGGTTTTCTGTTCCTGACAGGGCAGTCTACTGGTACGAATGGGTTTCGAAGTAATGATCTCTCCGGGAAACCTCACCCTCTGATATAGGCTCGGACATCAGGGGCGTCCTCCAGAAATTCATATTTGTCCCTATCCCCGGGGCTCCTACCCGGTCTTCTCCTGAGCAACCCTCTCATGCAGCCAGACTTTAATAAGCGCACCCCGATCCACGCCTATGCGCTCTCGCACTTCGTCTATCTCTCGCACCAGGGCCTCTGGAATGTCGAGGGTAATGCGGATTTTTCTGCCCGGGCGAGTTATCTTGGCCTTCGTGAGATCGGCGATGTCGTGGATATCTTCCCCTTCGTCGAACCTCTTATCGAATTCAGCCGCTCCTTCTGCTAGCCGTTTCTTCTTCATACAGGCTTACCTCCTTTGCCCTCGAACGCCTCACCGAAATGAGCCGGATGGCCTCATCGCGCACAGTATAGATCGCCGTCCAGGTCTTTCCCTGAAACGTGGCTACGAGCGCCCATCTCTTCTCGTCGGGGAAGGCCATTTCGATTTCGACCCTCCTTTCGTCGAGCCAAAGAGATTTGGCGGTTTCAAAATCGATTCCGTGTTTCTCCCTGTTGGCCAGACTTTTCTGACCATCCCAGTCAAACCTCATGTCATTTATTATACATCAGAAACACAGATAAGCAACATTTAGAAAAGGGGCAGAGGTCAAACGGACTGGGAGCTTAACCCTCGGGCCCCCTTTACACCCAGACCGCCTTGGTTCGCCTTGCCCAATCCATACGCTCGGCGAGACCGATTTCTCCTCCGTTGATGGCCTGCGTGATCCTCCGTATGTCATCCAGGTCCGCAAGGGCATTGCAGCCCTTTGAAGCCCAAACACCTGCCGCCACGGCCAGACACCACTGTGAGCTCACGACCTCATCCGGCGTGCTCACAAAGTCCGGCGCCGCAGGGTTCTTTTGGCGCAGTATCCTGGCGGCCTCCTCGTAGCTTTCCTTGCCGGTCAGTTGCAGCAATCCACGGCCGCGGTACGTGTAGCCGTCATTCGGACCGGTGTTGCCCATGCGGCCGCCGTAGACCTCGTTGGCGAGCTTCTCCTGGTTGTGCGCATAGTCGTTAGGGTCGAGCGGTCCATTGGGTCGAAAGCGGGATGGAAAGACCTCCGAAAGGCGCTCGGGACTGTAGTTGAGGTTCTCGAATTGAATGGTCAGGCCGGCCGATTCGTGAAGAATCTGGGCCATGAAGCGGGCCACGCGAAGAGGTGTTGCTGAGATTTGGTATTCGTCCAGGACAGGCTGACCATTCTGAAAAGCGTCCTGATAAGCCGATCGCGCATTCGGGGTGAGGCGAAGTATCTGTGCTAGGGTCACATTCACGGCCATCGGTATCCCTCCGCTTTCGTCATTATGTGTGGCGCAGGACTCTACCCCACGGACTTGGGTGTGTCGTTCTCGCCCTCCTGTCACGATAGCGAGGTATCCCATCCAGTGTCAAGTTAAACTTCCCTGGTGGCGCAGGTCGGGATCTACATTCATGAGGGCCATGGCCAAATAGTGAAAAGCATCCTGGTACTCCTTTAGCATTTCCTAGACGCGCCCCTTTCCGGGCGGTTTTTGACACTCTCTGTGCGAATCTTGCCATCGCCTTCCCAATGCATCTTCCCTCATTCCCTTCAAACGGACACGATGAGGTGGTCCCTTTTCACAGGGATTGCGCGGAAAAACATGCTTTCTGGTCGTGCGACGATCGGGTGGCATCCCCTATGCAAGGGTGTCAATGCTGGCGATGACTGATACATCTTTTCCCGGGAGGTCAACATGAAGAAAGTCGCTGTCATGCTCATTCTCATTTTCATCGCGCCGGCAGTCTGTTTCGTGGCTACCGTGCAAGGGAGGGCCGCGGCTGAGCCCGCCCTTGCCCCGCCCATAGAGAGGGGGTTCTGGCAGTATGGCGTCGACTCAGGACAAGGCGCGGTAAGGCTCTTCATTCGTGACAAACTGGGGCACGTCGGTGACTACAGAGCTGTCTTCGTGGTTATCGCTCCCGATAGGAGGGAGTATTGCTCTGAGAAGAACGGCTCGCTGGCCGCCGAAGTGGCGGCCTCTTTCCCCCGTGACTTCGGCGCAGCGTGGATGCAGGGCGTCTATATGTGGAAGTGCACGATAAGTGGACACACGATAGCTCAAGGCTCATTCCAGTATTGCACTTCATGCCAGATACGTCTTATCCAGGCTGGCTTTCCTCTGGTACGTTCTGCGGGTCGCTAAGATTGCCGCGATGATTACCGGCCCATACTCTTCTCTCTTTTCCTGAAGCCTTGCTGCCGGGAGCAGCCCCCCTCTCGAAAAGGCAAGAGGGACAGACGTCCGTGCCATTTCGAATACGCCCCATCCTGTCCTTCCCGAGCAGAATTGCAATTGCACCACTGCGCCGGCGCTTTTGATTTCACGACAGCCTTTTTGCGAGCCACGGCTTGATCCGCATCTTCACCAGGCCGAGAATTCCACCCGGAACGAAGATGATGATGAGAATGATGGCCGCGGAAGTGATGATAGGCTCGTACTCCTTCGCCATTCTGAGATACTCGGGGATAAAGGTGACGATGAGGGCGCCGACGATGGGGCCGGCCAGGCTGTGGCCGATCCCCCCGACCACCACGTACATCATGACGCTTATCGAATTGGTGAACGTAAACATCGTCGGTATCGCGACCAGGGTCGACGCAACGAGATAGCTCCCCGCGACGGCGACGAAGAAGTTGCCGATGAGCACGTTGGCCATCCGGTATCTCACCACATCCACCCCGACGGAGCTGGCGAGGCCGAGGCTCGACCCTATGGCAGTCCAGGCGCGTCCTATCCTCGATGTGAGGAGAACCCTGTAAACGAGAAGGTTCACTCCAAGGAAGATAAGCCCGAGGAAATAGACGGCCCTCTTGTCCGCGAACGTGATGGGGCCGACCGTAGGCAAAGGTATGACATCGGTACCTCCCCAGCCGCCGAAGAAAGGCACTGAGGCGAAGATCTGCTGGGTGGCCATGGTGATCACCATGCCGGCGAGGAGAAAAACCATCATGCCCCTTGGAATGACTATCTTGAAGATGAGCCATCCGAGGATGACTGCGATAATGCCGCCGGCGGGCAGGGTCAGCCAGAAAGAGACGCCCCCTTTGAGCATCATCATAGCAGTCACATAGGCCCCTACGCCCCACCACGCGGCGATGTCGAATCTGGGGAGCCCCACCCGAAGGGTGAAGGCGAAGGCGAGCCCTAGCATGGAGTAGGCGATCGTCAATATGAGAACTTGGAGCACGTACGGATTGACAAGCCACGGCAGCGCGATGAGCGCAAGCAGCAGCACCGCCGTCCCGACTATTGCGCCTTTACTCATCGTTTCCCTTTAGGTGCTTTTCCACGCCTTTCGTTCATCACTGTCCGGGTATGGGCAGCGGCTTGCCGAGAAGGCCGCCAGGCCTGAAAAAGAGAAGGACGGCGGCGAACGCGAAGATCGCCACCAGACTGAGCTGGCCAACGTACTGAAAGGCGAAGCTCTCCACTATTCCCACCATGAAGGCAGCCATCAGAGCGCCGGACATGCTGCCCGTACCGCCGATGAGCACCACGAGCATGGAGCGGATGAAGGCGTTCATGCCCATGTTGTTCGTGGCGGAGAGGACGGGGACAATGAGGGAGCCGGCTATGCCGCAGAGACCGCTCCCGACCGCCATGGTGACCCAGAATATTCTCTTCGCATTGATGCCCTGGAGCTGGGCAACCTCATTGTTTTCCGCGGCCGCGAGCATGGCGGTGCCGATCTTCGTCTTCATGAAGTAGTAGAGGACGACCATGACGACAATGGCCCCTCCTATGACGAGAAGCTTGCCGTTGTTCAGCGTTATCCCGCGAATGTTCAGGGTGCCCGGTATGACCGGTTCGACCAACCCCTGATCCGAGGCGAAGGTAAGAAAAGAAGCCTGGCCGACCATAGTGGAGAAGGCGACCGTGACGAGCATCGTGTGGAAGAAGCCGTGGGGCAGGGTCCATTGGACGATGACGAAATGAAAGAGGATGCCGAGAAGGAGCATGGCGGCAAGCGACGCGAGGACGCCCAAGGGGTAGGGAAGTCCGAGGCTCGTCACTATGCCGAAGGTGCAATAGGCCCCCAGCATGTAAAATTGCCCC